>JADHEF010001442.1_pt1 | contig 14509 bp, 8 predicted proteins | sample 8952391 | NCBI WGS metagenome assembly JADHEF01 (sample SAMN16124439, study PRJNA663245) | bioreactor sludge metagenome | isolation source: sludge (nitrite) | place: India:Bengaluru | collected 2019-02-28
CGGCTCACCAGCGCCGCCGCGCAGGCCTCCCCCAGTTCGCCCGCTTCGGACGGCTGGCGCAAAGCCACGAACGGGGCCGCGTCGGCCCTGAGGTAGTACCACCCGCGTGAGCCCAGGTGCCAGTTGTCGAACACGACGGCCCGGGGCGCCGGCAGGGCGCGAACGTCCCGGGCGATTTCGCGCCACGGTGCCAGGTAGTCCCACACGTTGTTTTCGCGCAGCGTGACCATGCTCGCCAGCGACCACGCCACCGGGATTGCCCATGCGGCCAGCAGGACTGACCGAAACCGGGGGCGCAGCCGCATCAGCCCGTGCGCCGCCACGACCAGCACCGGCGGCAGGAGAAACGCGAGGCGCTCCGGAAAGGCGAGTGCGTGCAGCCCGCCCAGGAAACGCGACACGATGACCCAGGCGCAACCCCCCTGCACCAGCACCATGAAGGCGCAATAGCGCACGGTGGCCACCTCGCGGGTCGGGGAGGCGTCCTTTCGGCCTGGCGCCGCACAGGCTCCGATTCCGAACGCGAGACAGAATGCCACGATCCCCATTCCCGCGAGGACCAGGTGGCTCGCCTCCAGCGTGTGCCCCACCGCGAAAGTGAAAAGTGTGTAGCCGGCCTGTGCGGCCCCGCGGGCCACGCCCGCCGGAGGTGCCGGCCCGGCGGGGCCGGCCGCCGCGCGAACCTGCGGCGCGAGTGTGGCGAACTGGGGCACAAACCCAAGGAAGACCAAAGCCATCACCACGATCAGGATGCGGAAGCGTGCCGTCCCGTGGCGCGCGGCCCCCGCTGCCAGCCACGCGCCCATTCCCACCCACACCGCCGCGCCCAGGTAATGTGTCCACAGCAGGAGCAGGGACGCGGCGGCCCAAGCGACGGTCGTGGCGCGGGCTTCGCGGAGCGGCCGGTTGCGGGCCACCGGCGAGGTCAGCATCCACAGGAGAGCCGTCGCCGCAAAAGCCAGCAGCCCGAACAGGGCGAAGTACTTGCCCAGCCGCGAAAGGAACAGGAAAAAGGGCGACAGCGCCAGCAGGGCAAAAGCGACCCGGGCCGCGTGAGGCGACAGGTACCTCCGCACCCACCATCCGAAAAGGCCGAGAGTCGCCAGCGCAAAGGGAATGCTGGAGAGGCGCACCGCCATCTCGCCCATCCCCGCCACGCCGACCCACGCTTTCAGGAGCACAAAATAGAGCGGCGGATAGTTGTCGCCCGCGACCAGCCTGAACATCTCCCCCCACGGGTGCGAAACCCAGTAGAGATAGACGGCCTCGTCGTTGCCCAGGGCGGGAGCGCCGAGATTCGCGGCGAGCAGTCCGCCGGCCCCGAGAAACAGCACGGCAAACCACCACCCTTGCGGGATGACGGTTGCCCGGGGGCCGGAAAGCGGCGATTCCTTCACCGCGTCATCTCGATCCCGTGGTGGGCGATTCCAGGGCGCGAAGGTTGCGGCGCGCCTCCTCCAGGCCCGGGTCAAGGGCCAGCGCATGCCGGAGCGCCGCGATGGCGCCCGCACGGTCGCCCGTGATGGCAAGGGCGGTGCCCCGGCCCGCGTGCGCCCCGGCCATGGCGGGGTTGAGGCGCGTGGCCGAAGTGAAGGCGTCCAGCGCGGCGCGGTGGTCGCCGGCCATCGAGTGCGCGATCCCCAGGTTCTGGAAGGTGCGCTCGTCGGCGGGACGCAGTCGTGCCGCCTCCGCAAACCGGCGCGCGCCCTCGGCGGGCTGGCCCCCCTTCACAAACAGGACGCCCAGGCTGAAGTGGGCCTCCGCGTAAGCCGGATCGAGCCGGAGCGCAGCCAGGAACTGTTGCCGCGCCCCGTCGAGGTCCCCTTCCTCGTTCATCAGCGCCTGCCCCAGCACCATCCGTGCTCCCTTCGAGTCCGGGTTGGCCGCCACCGTGCGACGGAAAAGGGCCGCCGTGTTGCGGTAATACAGTGCCTGCACGGCCGTTGCGCACGAAAGGATGACGACCAGGATCACCGCCGTCGCCGCCGCGGGCTTCGCCCGGCGCCCCCCGGAGGCCGGCGCCAGCGACGCGATCCCCGCGCCAAGGAGCGCGATCGGCCCCGCGCTGGCCAGGTACTGGAACCGGTCGGCCGCGTACGCATATTCGAGGAACGAGAAGGGGATGAGCCCCAGCATGGGCGAAAGCGTGACCAGGTAGAAGGCCGTCGCGGCAGCGGGAGCGTTTCCCAGGCGACGGCGCAGGCCCCAGGGTACCGCAACCAGGGCCAGGGTGGCCGCCGGCCAGAACCAGGCCAGCGGGTTGCCGGCCGCCAGGTTCCACTTCGGGTAAACCGCCACGAGATCGACCGGCCAAAGCAGCTTGCCCAGGTAGAACCACGGCGCCCGCCCCGCGATCAGCACGCGCTCGACGGGCGTGAACCGTTCCTGCATCTTCGCCGCGCCCGCCACCACTGCCAGGTCCAGCGCCACAAACGCCGCACCGAGCACCAGGAACAGCGCCAGTGCGGGCAGGTGGCGCCGTGCCGCGCGTCCCTCCCGCCAGGCCAGGGCGATGAGCAGGCCGACCGGCAGCGTGACCACCACGGATTTCGACAGCATGCCTGCCGCAAAGGCCGCGAGTGACGCAACCAGCCAACGTTTCCCGCGGCTCTCGGCGAACCGCAGGAACGCCCCGAACGAGAGCAGGTAGCAAAGCGCGCTCAGCACATCCTTGAGTTCCACGATCCATGCCACGCTTTCCGCGTGAACCGGGTGCACCGCGAAGATGGCCCCGGCCAGCCACGCGCCCCGCGCTCCCAGCCGACGCAGCACCGAAGCCGCCAGGACGGAATTCGCGGCGTGAAGCAGCAGGCTGACGACCCGGAAACCCGGCGGGTGCATTCCCCACAATTGCATCTGCGCCCAGAAGACCGTGTAGGTGAGCGGCCAGTAGTGCTCCTCCTGGGCGTTGAGCGACGGGGCAAGCCACAGGTTCCGGAGTCCGGCCCAGCCGCCCTTCAGCAGAGGATTCTGGCTGACGGCGGTGTCGTCCCACAGGAAACCGCCGTCGAGCGAAGGCAGGTAGCACAGCACGGCCAGCGCGGCGATGGCCAGCGCCGGCAGCGCGGGATGAATCCGGGGCGAAGAGTCCGTCACGCCGGGAATCCAAGCTTTGCCCGGAGACAGAGTCAGCAAGAATGCGGAGCCGCTTCGCCGTCCGTAATCGTACAACCCACCCACCCATCGGCGACACGGCGGGGCAATCATCCGTTTGGGTTTGTCCTCCTGCAGCGCTCTTTTCGTTGATTCTGTACCATTTAGGTGCTTTTTCCAACAACGGCAGGGCTCTTGCTTCGGTATCCGCTGTCCAAGACCAAAAACCCAGGGAGGAACCGCCGCACAATGAGTCTGCTCGACCCCGCGCCAGGTGATCCGGGATTCCGGTGGGATGCGGCCCGCGCCCGCCACCTGCTCAACCGTGCCGGCTTCGGCGGCCCCCCCTCGGCCATACCCAGGCTCGCCGCGATGAAACCCGGCGATGCGGTCGCCGTGTTCGTCGATTACGAGCGTTTCGCGGACCAGTTGCCCGCGCCCGACTGGTTGCCGGAGGAGGTGGATTTTCGCCAGTTGCGCCAGATGGCCTCCGGCCTGACCGAGCAGGAGCGGGAAGCCCTGCGCCGGCAGAAAACCCGCGAGTCGCGCGACGCGATGGACCGCCTCCAGGTCTGGTGGCTCGACCGCATGTGCCACTCCCAGCGCCCGCTCGAGGAGAAGATGACCCTCTTCTGGCACGGCCACTTTGCCACCTCCGCCGAGAAGGTACGCGAGCCCCGGCTGAACTTCGACCTCAACCAGGTGCTTCGCCGCAACGCCACGGGCAACTTCCGCACCCTCGTGACCGAAGTGGCGAAAAGCCCGGCCATGCTGCGCTACCTCGACAACCAGCAGAGCACCAAGACCAAGCCCAACGAGAACTGGGCCCGCGAACTGATGGAACTTTTCACGCTCGGCATCGGCCACTACACCGAGCAGGACATCAAGGAGGGGGCGCGGGCCTTCACCGGGTGGACGATGCGCGGCGGAAAGTTCACCTTCGCCGCCCAGCAGCACGACTTCGGGCCGAAGCGCTTCCTGGGGGCCTCGGGCAACTTCAACGGCGACGACATCATCCGGATCATCCTTTCCCAGCCGGCCTGCGCACGGTTCATCTGCGCGAAGCTGTGGCGCTTCTTTGCCTACGAAAACCCGGAGCCGGAAGTCGTGGACGGTCTCGCGGACACGCTCCGCGAATCCGGTTACGAGCTGAAGCCGGTCCTGCGCCGGATCTTCCTGTCACGGGCCTTTTACGGCGACAGGGCGGTGTGGACGCAGATCAAGAGCCCCGCCCAACTCGTGGTCAACCTGCAGCAGTTCCTCGACGCGCCCATCAGCGAGAAGCCCCCCATTGCCCAATTGGCAATGCGGGCGATGGGCCAGTCGCTGTTCTTTCCCCCCAATGTGAAGGGATGGGACGGCGGCCGCGCCTGGATCAACACCAACACCCTGCTGGTCCGGTGCAACTTCGCCAACTACCTCGTCAGCGGCGTCGTGCCCGCCTTCGAGGGGCGCGGCCGTTTCGCCGCCGCGCAGGCCCGCGGCGCCGCGCCCGCCGGCGCGGAGGGCGGCATGACCATGATGGAACAGCCGATGGCGGACGAACGGATGATGACGTCGTCCGCCTCCGAACGCCCGGTGCGCGAGGCCCCGGCCGGCCAGGACGCGATGGGCACCGACATCCCCTCCCGCACCTTTGCCAACGCCCTGCGCCAGCGGCGCGCCGCCGCGGGCGGCGCGCGCACCATGCAGCGCGCCCCCTTCCGCGCCCGCGAGTTCTTCAGCCGTTACGAGGGCATGACGGCCACCGAGATCGTGGACGCCATGTCCGGGTTCTTCCTCGGACACCCGCTCGACGGGGCGCAGCGCGACCGCCTGGTCGCCGCGCTGGGCCAGTCCGTGCGCCCCGACCAGCCCGTGCCCGTCATGCGCATGGCCGAGGAGGACCTGCGGGCCGCGGTCCAGCTCCTGCTCAGCACGGCGGAGTTCCAGATATGCTGACCCGCCGGATGCCACCCCATCCCACCCAATCCAGGCACCCGATCCCGGTCCGTGGCCGTCCGTGCCCATCCGTGGCAGTCCGTGTCCGTCCATCCCCCCAGGGAGGTTTCCCCCGATGAAGGAATGCTTGCTTTGCACCCGGCGCGAATTCCTGCGCGCCACCGGAGTCGTTGCCGTGGGCGCCGCCATGCCCGCCTTCCTGGCCCGCGCCGTGGCGGCCGTGGAGGGCGGCACCGCCATCAGGGGGTTCCGTGACGACCGCATCCTCGTGGTGGTCCAGCTCGGCGGGGGCAACGACGGCCTGAACACCGTCGTGCCGTTCACCGACGACGCCTACCACCGCGCCCGGCCGCGCCTCGCCTTGAAGCAGGACCGGCTCCTGGCGGTCAACGGCGAGGTGGCCCTCAACGCGAAGATGAAGGCGCTGAAGGAACTGCTCGACCAGGGACTGCTGACCATCGTCGAGGGCGTCGGCTACCCGAACCCGAACCGCTCCCATTTCCGCTCCATGGAAATCTGGCAGACGGCGACCGACAGCGAGCGTTACAGCGACACGGGATGGATCGGCCGCTACCTCGACGCGCAGTGCGGCGGCGAGGCCGAGCCGGTGGCCGGGGTGGCCGTGGGCGGCGAGCGCCCGCAGGCCTTCGGCGGGAAGCGGGGCTTTGGCGTGGCCTTCCAGGATCCCGGATCCTTCGGCTGGACCGAGGGCCAGGGCGCCGCCCGCGAGGAGAATTTCCGCCAGATCAACAGCATCACCCGCGAGCAGAACGACACGCTCGACTTCCTGCGGAAGGTCACCGCCAACGCCGTCCTCAGCAGCGACCGTGTGCGCGAGGTGGCCCGCCGTTACAAGGGCGGCGTGGAATACCCGCGCGACCCGTTCGGCCAGGGGATGCAGACCGTCTCCAAGATGATCGCCGGAGGCCTGCCCACGAAGATTTACTACGTCACGCTTGGCGGGTTCGACACCCACGCCAACCAGTCCGGCACGCAGGACAACCTGCTCGAGCGCTTCGCCAACGGGGTGGCGGCCTTCCAGCGCGACATCAAGGCGCAGGGTAATTCCGGCCGCGTGCTCGTGATGACCTTCAGCGAGTTCGGCCGCCGCGTGGCCGAGAACGCCAGCGGCGGGACCGACCACGGCACCGCCGCGCCCATGTTCCTCCTGGGGGATTCCGTCGCGCCCGGGATCGCGGGAAAAAGGCCCAGCCTGACGGACCTCGACAATGGCGACCTGAAGTTCACCACGGATTTCCGCGCGGTCTACGCCACCATCCTCTCGGGATGGCTCGGCGCCGACGCGAAGGGCATCCTCGGACGCGACTTCGCCGGGCTTCCGCTGCTGCGGCCGCCGGCATCGCGGACCGTGGCCTGAACCGCGGACCGCGCCGTTAGCTGTTCCGCCCCCGCAGGGCCCGGTAAAGCGCGAGGAACACGATGGCCCCCAGCACGCTCATCGCGAAGCCCTGAACCGTCCATGTCATCACCGTTCCCGATCCGCCGAACAGCGTGTTGAGCCACTTGCCGATGGCCGCACCGATCAGGCCGATCAGCATCGTGCCGATGACGCCGCCCGGATCGCGGCCCGGCATCAGGAATTTCGCGGCAAAGCCCGCAATCAGCCCAAAAATCACCGCGCTGATCAGTCCCATGGTGGCACGACTCCTTGCCCGGTCAAATTCGTGATTCCCATCCACAATACCATCCGGACGCCAAACGCAACCAGCCCCGGGGGCGGAAAATCCGTTGATAGCGCCCCGAATCCCGCCTAAAACCCCCGGCGTGTCCGCTTCCCCACCCTTCCGCGCCGCGTTGCCGGACCCGTCGCGCCACCTCGCCCCGGGGCTTGCGCCGTGAACTGGTTCCGCCATGCGTCCCTTGCCCCGCGCCCCGACCCGGACGAGCCTTACCGCTCCGCCGGGGTCGGGCTGATCCGCAGCGTGGCCGGGCTGGTGCTGCTCAGCCTCTTCGCGCTGGTGGTGGTGATCCCCTTCCTGTACATGCTCATCATCTCGTTCAAGACCGCGCCGGAGGTGGGCAACGGCCGCCTGCTGCCCGAGGCGCTCAGCGCCATGTTCACGCTGGGGCGCAACGACCTCGTGTGGCTCCAGGGAAGCCTGACCGAGGAACAGGCCGCCGCGATGAACGAGACCGAGGGAATCCGCGTCGCCCCGCTGGGGGCGGAGGATCCCGTGGCCCCCCTCGTGTCCGCGCTGCCGTCCGGATCGGTTCCGGCCCGGATCGTCGGCCTCAGCCGCGAATCGTCCGTTTCCACCGCCGTGCTCATTCTCCTCGAAGCCGAGGACCCCGCGGGGATCCTGAGATCGGCCGGCCGCGTCATGCTGCTTCACGACGGCATCGTGCCCGGAACCTGGGAGGGCGTCGAGGTCCGCATGGCCCCGCGTACCACGCGAACCATGCTGTCCCGCCTCCTGGTGAACTACAGGCTCCTGCTCGACTGGAACCGCCTGGAGGAGGCGGGCGTCCTGCGGTGGATCACCACCGGCTATCCCCGGTGGTTCCTCAACAGCCTCTTCGTCGCGCTTTCCACCGTCCTTCTCGGTCTCTTCTTCGATTCCCTGGCCGCGTTCGCGTTCGCGAAATTCGACTTCCCCCTCCGGCGCCCCCTTTTCCTGCTCCTGTTGGCCACCATCATGATTCCCTACCCCGTCACCCTCGTCCCCACCTTCTTCCTGTTCGCCAAGATGGGCTTCTACAACACCTACGCGGCCCTCGTGGTCCCCGGGCTGGTCAGCGCCTTCGGCATCTTCCTCGTGCGCCAGTACATCATGACGATCCCCGACGACATGCTCGACGCGGGCCGCGTGGACGGGGCCGGCGACTTCCGCCTCTACATGCACATCATCGTGCCCACGGCGCGCCCCGTGCTCGCCGCCCTGGCCGTGTTCCGGTTCATCTGGCAGTGGAACAGCTATCTCTACCCGCTGGTCCTCACCAACCGCGACAACATGAAGACGGTCCAGCTGGGCCTCTCCACCATCCAGGACAATTACGGCATGATGGACCACGGCCTGCAGATGGCCGGCGCCGCGCTCGCCGTCGTGCCGATCCTCGTCGTGTACTCGCTCATGCAGAAGCACTTCATCTCCGGCATCACGCTGGGATCGGTGAAGGGGTAGGCCGCCCCCCTTCAGATCGTCGTGATCGCCTCGCCAACCGTTTCCAAAAACGTCTGGCCCAGGTCGGGGTCGAACTGCGTTCCCAGGTTCGTGCGGATCTCGTCCACCGCCAGCGAAAGCGGCATGGCGCGCCGGTATGGGCGGTCGCTGCGCATCGCGTCAAACGCGTCCACCAGGCTCAGGAATCGCGACCCGAACGGGATCGCCTTCCCCTTCAGCCGGTCCGGATATCCCGTCCCGTCGTAGCGCTCGTGGTGGTGCCGCACCAGCGTGGCCACCTCCTTCAGCAGGCAGTCCGAGTGCAGGATCTCGAAACCCCACACCGGGTGCATCCGCATCACGCCCCACTCCTCGTCGTTCAGCGGGCCGGGCTTGTTGATGATCGTCGCCGGGACGCGGATCTTCCCGATGTCGTGCAGCTGCATCGCGAAGGTGATTTTGTCGCGCTCCTCCTTGGGCAGGTTCAGCCGGGACATCAGCCGCGCCAAGTACCCGCGCGTGCGGCTGCTGTGGGCCCCCGTCCCCTCGTCCTTGTGGTGCAGCGCCTTGCCCAGGGCGCTGATCGCACCGATGGTCATCTTCTCGTGGCTCTCGTACAGCCGGGCGTTGGCGTGCAGGACCGAGATCTCCGCGCACACGAACTCGATCAGCTGCACGTCGGCCGTGGTGAACGGCTGCGAGGCGCCCGGGCGCGAAACATGCAGCGCGCCGAACGGTTCGCCCGCGTTGTGGATCGGCAGGAACACCGAGCCGTCCAGCGCCCTCAGCGGGGCCGCCAGCGCCGGGTCCGGAACCGGCGCGCCGTGCACCACCGGCATCCCCGTGCTCGCCACCCACGCCAGCACCCGGTCCACGCTCTCGCGGCGCGGCGCGCTGCTGCCGTTCGCCGGCAGGTGGTAGGTCAGGCCCGCCGCCGCCCCGTGCATCGTGATGCTGCTGTGCCCCGACTCCAGGATGTGGTGCACGTGACGCAGGATGCCGAACACCGTCTGCGGGAACTCGTTCGCCGGCGGCAGGTACGCCAGGATCTCCGTCAGCCCGCGGATCGCCTCCTGGCTCTTCAGGAAGGTCCGCGCGTTCGCCGTCAGCAGGTCGCTCAGCTCGTCGTTGCGCCGGCGCAGCTCCACCCGCTCCTGCACGCGCTCCAGCGTCAGCAACAGAAGGTCCAGGTCAAAGGGCTTCGTGATGTAGTCCTCCGCCCCCATCCGCAGGCACTCCACCGCCGCGTGGAAGCTCGAGAACGCCGTCATCAGGATGATGGCCGGCCGGTCCGGCAGGTCCGCCGTCTCGCGCACCAGGTCGATCCCGCTCATGCCCGGCATCTGCACGTCCAGCAGCATCAGCACGTGGCCGTGGCCCCCGGCCCGCAGCACCGGCAGGGCCTCCGTCGCCGACGGAAGGGTGCTGACGACGTAGCCCTCGTCGCCGAGGATGTCGGCGAGCTGGCCGGAAAAAGTCGTGTCGTCATCCACGATCAGGAGTTTGCGCGGCGGCTTCATGGGAACCTCTCTGGGGACTGGAGTGGGGTGCGCCGGTGCGACGCGGAGCGGGATCAGGGGAAACTTGTTCGGCGCCGTTGCCGCCCGGGGCCGGCGCTTCGGCCGCGTCGCCGTCCGCCGGCGGCAGCGCCAGCGTGAAGGTCGCGCCCTCGCCGGGCGCCGAAACCGCCGTCAGCGAGCCGCCGAAACCGTCGGCCAGCTGGCGCGCCACGGCCAGCCCCAGCCCCGTGCTGTGGGCCTTGCGCCGCGTCGTGAAAAACGGCTCGAAAATCCGCTGCAGGTGGGCGGCCTCGATGCCCGGCCCGTTGTCCTCCACCCGCACCTCGATGTGCCGCGGCGCACCGCCCCGCGCCGCGCGCAGCGTCGTGCGGATCGTGATGCACCCCCCCTGCCCCATCGCGTCGCGCGCGTTCAGCAGCAGGTTCAGCAGGATGTGGCGCACCGCGCTCTCGCCCGCCGCGGCCGGCGGCAGGTCCTCCTGCAGCGACACGCGCACCAGGATCCCCGCCGATCCCAGCGAATACTCCAGCAGCGACACCAGGTCCCGCGCCACCGCGTTCACCGCGCACGGCCCGCCCGTCTGCTCCTCGCCGCGCGCCAGCGACGCGAAACGCAGGATCTGCTCCTGCGACCGGTCCACCTGCTGGCTGATGATCTGCAGGTGCTTGGCCAGCTTCGGGTCCAGGCCCGCCTCGCCGCCCTTCTTCAGCACGTAGTGCGCCGAAACCTTGATGATGCTGAGCAGGTTTTTGATCTCGTGGGTCAGGCTCCCCGCAAGGTCCACGAAGTGGCTCCGCTTCTGCATGTCGCGCAGACGCTCGGCCAGCGCCCGCGCGTCCCCCGCCGCCGCGTCCGCGTCCGCCCGCAGCCGCGCGATCTCGCGTTCCCGCGCCCCGTCCTCCGCCGCCATGCGGATCGCCCGCACCAGCCATCCGGGGTCGAACGGCTTCAGCAGGTAGTTGCGCACGCGCAGCTCCGGCGCGAACGCGTCGGCCGGCGGCGGCAGCGTCGCCAGCAGCACGACGGCCAGCCCCGGATGCGCGCGCGCCGCCGCCACCAGCATCTCCATCGCCGCGCCCTGCTGGCACTCGGGGAAGTCCAGGTCCAGCACCAGCACGTCGGGCTTGCTCGTCCCGCACGATTCCGCCGCGTGGTAGGGCGACGCCGCCGTCGCCACCCGCAGGTCATACGCCTCCAGCAGGTCCGTGGTCGCCTCCAACAGGTCCGCGTCGCGGATCGCCAGCAGGATGCGGGGCGGGGAGTGCCCGGCGGTCGCGGGCGGCACTCCCGCGGGGGTTGCCTCGGCGCGCCCGCCGACGGGCGATTCTTGGGGGCGCGGATTCAACGGGCGGCTCCTGCGCGGCCGGCCGGGGCCGGGCAAAACGGGCGCGACCCGCAGCTACCGCGCGTCGGCTTCAGGGCGCGACCAACCATCATAAAGCGGCGGCAGCCGCCCGGGGTCACGCGGAACGGGCTTGGGCATTTCCTCAGCATCGGCGTCAACGGGTCACGGAATACGAACGGGTACAACGCGCGCGACAACGCGGTACGGTCGTCCAAACTGCCCCGCGGGTCAAGCCCATTGTCACCCCCCGGGCCCGCCATTCTCCGCAATGGCGCTTTTGCAATTAGGTTTTTCCCAATCCCTCCCCGCACCAATTCACAATGGTGCGGACCCTCCAACGCTGGTGCGGACCTTCCAATAACGCTGGTGCGGACCCTCCGCGGTCCGCACCCCGCCGCCGCGCGCTCTGCCGCGCCTCCATCCCCGGGCCCGCCATTCTCCGCAATGGCGCTTTTGCTTCCTGGTCTTTCCCAATCGCGACCAGCACCAACTCAAAATGGTGCGGACCCTCCAACGCTGGTGCGGACCTTCCAATAGCGCTGGTGCGGACCCTCCGCGGTCCGCACCCCGCCGCCGCGCGCTCTGCCGCGCCTCCATCCCCGGGCCCGCCATTCTCCGCAATGGCGCTTTTGCTTCCTGGTCTTTCCCGATCGCGACCAGCAGCAATTCCCCCCCCGTCTCCCCGCCCCGCCCCAAGACTCCTCTCGCAATCCCCAACCCACCCGCGCTACCGAATCGTAAACCCACCCACACCGGAGCAATCACCCCATGGGAGCCTGGACCGACGACCTGTTTGGAAACGACCTTGCGTGCGACGTGCGCGACGCCTTCGAGTCCCGCCTCTCGCGCGGCATGAACTCCGCCGCCGCCGCCCGCGCCGTGCTCGTGGAATTCCGCGAAGAGATGGAAGACGCCCCCGAATGCTGGATCATCTGGATCGCCCTCGCCGCCGCCCAGCTCCGGCGCGGCGCCCCCCTCCCCGTCGTCCGCAAGAAAGCCCTCCAGGGCATCGCCTGGGCCTGCAACCCCGACGCCGGCTCCTCCGTCTGGCCCTTCGGCGCCCCGGCCATGAACTCCCTGCGCGAGGCCCTCGGCGGCAAGCCCCCGGCGGCGGCCGCCGCTCCGGCCCGCGCCGCGTCCAAGGCGCAGCCCCCGTCGCCCGGCGACGTCGTCCTCATCACCCTGCCCAACGCCGGCCGCCGCGTCGTCGCCGTCATCCTCGGCCCCAGCCGCGCCAGGGGACCCGGCTGGATCCGCGTCCTGTGGCTCCACGGCCTCACCCCCACCCGCGCCAGCCCCCGCGCCGTCGCCGCCGCCCTTCACAAGTGGAAACCCTACCGCCAGGATTGGCACCGCGGCCCCGAATTCCTCGGCCGCACCTTCGGCGAATACGACGTCGAATCCCCGCTCCCGCCGCGATCCACCCGCCGCATTGCCACCGGCGTGCCCATCCCGCCCCGCCTCGCCGCCCGGCTCGACGAACCCCAGTACGTCGTCGAGCGCCCGTCCGACCTGCGCTACATCCTCGAAAACGACCAGGAAGAATGGAAACGCGGCTCCCCCGACGGCGCATTCCAATGGATCCCCGACCCGGCCTGGGAACAGGACCCGCCCTCGCCCCCCAGCTGACCGCCGCCGATTACGATCCGAAAGGAGCGCGGGCGTCCCGCCCGCGAGGCGCAACCCCCGGTTGACCGCCGTCGATCACGACAAATGTACGCAGACGAATCAGACGATTTGTCTGGTGGGAAACTAACTGGTCAACCGACCCTGTTTATTCTGGTTCTTCTTGAGTGGCATCTCTACGGCGGATCCTGTTTCCGTGGTTCCGGCCGCCGCACGCGCCGACCGCGGCTTGTCGGGATACAGCCCCCGCAACCTGCTTGACCCCGCCCCTTCCGTCCCCTCCAATCCTCCGCACCCATGCCCCTCAGTTGGAACGAAATCCGCCAGCGCGCCACCGCCTTCGGGCGGGAATGGCGCGGCGCCGTGCGCGATACGTCCTCATCTCCGATTTCGCCCGCCTCGCCCTCCACGATCTCGAAACCGGCGAATCCACCGAGTTCCCCGTCGCCGAACTCCACAAGCACATCCGCCTTTTCGGCTTCATCGCCGGCTACCAGCAGCAGCGGTTCGAGGACCAGGACCCCATCAACATCCGCGCCGTGGAACTGCTCGGCGGCCTCCACGACGCCCTCGAGGACGGCGGCTACACCGGCCACCCGCTCGAGCGCTACCTCGTCCGCATCCTCTTCTGCCTGTTTGCCGACGACACCGCCATCTTCGAAACCAACACCTTCTCCGAACTCATCGAGCGCAGCCGTCCCGACGGGTCCGACCTCGGCCCCCTGCTCCAGCGCGTGTTCGAGGTGCTCAACACCGCGCCCGAAAACCGCCAGAAGCGCCTGGACGAGGTGCTTGCAACGCTGCCTTACGTCAACGGCGGCCTGTTCGCCGAGGCGCTTCCCATCGCCGACTTCGACGCCTCCATGCGCGACGCCCTCCTGCGCTGCGCCCGCTTCGACTGGAGCCGCATTTCCCCCGCCGTTTTCGGCTCGCTTTTCCAGTCCGTCATGGACCGCGAGGAGCGCCGCCGCACCGGCGGCCACTACACGTCCGAGCGCGACATCCTCAAGGTCATCCGGTCGCTTTTCCTCGACGACCTGCGCGCCGAATTCCGGCGCATCCGCAACAGCCGCAACCGCCTCTACGAATTCCACGATAAACTGGCCGGCCTGAGGTTCTTCGATCCCGCCTGCGGCTGCGGCAACTTCCTCGTCATCGCGTACCGCGAATTGCGGCTGCTCGAACTCGACGTTCTCGGCCTGCTCGTCTCCGGCGACCAGACCACCGGCATTGACCAACTCGCCCGCGTGGACGTGGACGCCTTCCACGGCATCGAAATCTGCGAGTTCCCCGCCCGCATAGCCGAGGTGGCCATGTGGCTCATGGACCACCAGATGAACCTGCGCCTCAGCGAGCAGTTCGGCCAGTACTTCGTGCGCCTGCCGCTGCGCAAATCGCCCACCATCGCCGTGGGCAATGCCCTGCGGCTCGACTGGCCCGAAGTCCTTCCCCCGGAAAAATGCAGTTACGTCCTGGGCAACCCGCCCTTCGTCGGGGCGAAATACCAGACCGACGAACAGCGCGATGACATGGCCCTCGTCGCGGACGGCGTCCCCAGCGCGGGCCTGCTCGACTACGTCTGCGGCTGGTACTTCAAGGCGGCCGCCTACATCCGCGAAACCCGCATCGTGGCCGGTTTCGTCTCCACCAACTCCATCACCCAGGGCGAACAGGTCGGCGTGTTGTGGAACGCCCTTTTTTCAAGGTACGGCGTCCGCATCCATTTCGGCCACCGCACCTTCCCCTGGCAGAGCGAGGCGCGCGGCAGGGCCCATGTCCATGTGGTCATCGTCGGTTTCGGCGCGTTCGACCCTCCCGGCCCGCGCCGCATCTTCGATTACGACGCCGACCCGGACCACCCC
>JADHEF010001449.1_pt1 | contig 14499 bp, 16 predicted proteins | sample 8952391 | NCBI WGS metagenome assembly JADHEF01 (sample SAMN16124439, study PRJNA663245) | bioreactor sludge metagenome | isolation source: sludge (nitrite) | place: India:Bengaluru | collected 2019-02-28
CATGAAGTTCCTTATTTTTAAGCATTATTATATTGCGTGAATATTAAACTAATTTAAGAACGACAATCGTATAAGATCCGTTGAACTTTATGACTCTCCAGTGAACAGGATGCCATATATCTGATTTATTCCTGATTTTCAGATCAGCCTGTATCAACCAGCAAAGCCAAAATCGCAGTAAGCCTCTAAATGACGCGTATCCTTTAAGCCTGTTTTATTTTTTTCAGAAAAGTATCCCTACATTAACCCTTTGCCACTCCCCTGCAAAGTCCTTATAATTGAGCACAATTTTTCTCTAATTTTAAGTGGATGACCATGAGTCGCGCCATATCGCATATTGATACCTTCCAAGGCTTAATTCTTGCCTTACAAACTTACTGGGCGGAGCAAGGCTGCGTCATTTTGCAACCTTATGATATGGAAATGGGTGCAGGGACATTCCACACTGCGACTTTCCTTCGTGCACTGGGTCCTGAAACCTGGAATGCCGCTTATGTTCAACCGTCACGCCGTCCGAAAGATGGCCGTTATGGTGAAAACCCGAACCGTTTGCAACATTATTACCAATTCCAGGTGGTGCTTAAGCCAAACCCGGATAACATCCAGCAGCTTTATCTTGATTCATTAAAAGCGATCGGTATTGACCCACTGGTACACGACATTCGTTTCGTAGAAGATAACTGGGAATCTCCAACACTGGGCGCTTGGGGCTTAGGTTGGGAAGTTTGGCTCAATGGCATGGAAGTGACGCAGTTCACTTACTTCCAGCAAGTCGGTGGTGTTGAATGCTACCCTGTAACAGGCGAAATCACTTACGGTCTTGAACGTCTTGCCATGTACTTGCAGGGTGTAGATTCTGTTTATGATCTGGTTTGGACCAAAGGCCAGTTCGGTACGGTAACTTATGGCGATGTGTTCCATCAAAATGAAGTGGAACAATCGACCTATAACTTCGAATATGCCAACGTTGAAAAAATGTTTGAGTTGTTCGATTTCTACGAAGCTGAAGCAACACGTTTGATCGAAGCGAAACTTCCACTTCCTGCATATGAGCAAGTCGTGAAAGCATCACACAGCTTCAACTTATTGGATGCGCGTGGCGCGATTTCTGTGACTGAACGTCAGCGTTACATTTTACGTGTACGTACCTTGGCACGTTCTATCGCAACAAGTTATGTAGCAGCACGTGCGGAACTTGGTTTCCCAATGGCTGAACCTGCATTACGTGATGAAGTGTTGGCACAATTAAAAGCGCAAGTTGAAGCAGAAGCGAAAGAAGCAAACAAGGAGAGCAAATAATGTCTAAACATACCGTTTTGTTCGAATTGGGTTGTGAAGAACTTCCACCAAAAAGCCTGAAAAAATTACGTGATGCACTACATGCAGAAACCGTTAAAGGCTTAAAAGATGCTGGCTTAGCGTTTGATTCGATCGAAGCTTATGCAGCACCGCGTCGTCTTGCACTTAAAATCGTCAATGTTGATGCTGCGCAAGCTGATACACAAAAACGTTTTGACGGCCCTGCTAAACAAGCAGCCTTTGATGCTGAAGGTAACCCAACGAAAGCACTTGATGGCTTTATGCGTGGTCAAGGCATCACAGTAGATCAAGTATCAACTTTCCAAGCCGGTAAAGTTGAAAAAGTATGCTATTTGAAAGACGTGAAAGGTCAAAGCCTTGACGTTTTATTGCCACAAATTTTACAAAATGCTTTGGACAATCTTCCAATCGCAAAACGTATGCGTTCTGCTGCTAGCCGTACTGAATTCGTGCGTCCTGTAAAATGGGTTGTGTTGTTAAAAGACAACGACGTAGTTGATGCAACCATTCAAGATCATAAAGCGGGTAACGTGACGTATGGTCACCGTTTCCACGCGCCAGAAGCAATTACTTTAACGCACGCTGACGAATACTTAGCGAAGTTAAAAGTAGCTCACGTTGTGGCGTCATTTGAAGAACGTCAAGCCATCATTGATGGTCAAGTCAAAGCGCTTGCTGATGAAGTCAATGCCATTGCGATTGTACCAAGTGATCTTCGTGACGAAGTGACTGCATTGGTTGAATGGCCTGTTGCGCTACGTGCAAGCTTCGAAGAACGCTTCCTTGCTGTTCCTCAAGAAGCATTGATCACGACCATGCAGGACAACCAAAAGTACTTCTGTTTGGTAAATGCAGACAATAAACTTCAACCGTACTTCATTACTGTGTCAAACATTGAGTCGAAAGACCCGACACAAATTATTGAAGGTAACGAGAAAGTGGTTCGTCCACGTTTGTCTGATGCTGAATTCTTCTTCTTGCAAGATCAAAAGCAACCGCTTGCATCTCGTAAAGAGAAATTGGCAAACATGGTATTCCAAGCAGAATTGGGTACGCTTTGGAACAAGTCTGAACGTATTGCAAAACTCGCTGTTGCACTTGCGCCTATTACAGGTGCAAAAGCGGAAGATGCTGAAAAAGCGGCGCTTCTTGCAAAATGTGACTTAACTTCTGAGCTTGTGGGTGAATTCCCTGAACTTCAAGGTATTGCGGGTACTTACTACGCACGTATTGAAGGCGAAAATAATGAAGTTGCAGAAGCATTAGGCGAGCAATACTTACCTAAATTTGCCGGTGACGTTTTACCGAAAACCAAGACTGGTACAACCATTGCTCTTGCCGACCGTTTAGATACATTGACCGGTATTTTCGGTATTGGTCAAGCACCTACAGGTTCTAAAGACCCGTTTGCACTTCGTCGTTCTGCCATTGGTATTCTTCGTCTAGTGACTGAAAACGAGCTTGATGTGTCGATTGAAGACCTGATCAAACTTGCATTAGCTGCATATGGCGATGTATTGAAAGATCACGACAAGACTTTGGCAGATGCAGTTGCATTCCTGGAAGGTCGTTACCGTGCGAAATACGAAGACCAAGGCGTTGCAGTTGATGTGATTCAAGCTGTTCAAGCATTGTCGCCAAAATCACCTCTTGATTTTGACAAGCGTGTAAACGCAGTAAATCACTTCCGCGCGTTGCCTGAAGCGGCTGCACTTGCTGCTGCGAACAAGCGTGTTGCCAACATTCTTGCAAAAGAAGCAACACCTGAAGGTGCTGTGGTTGAAGTGAACCTGGTTGAAGATGCTGAAAAAGCATTATTCGCCGAACTTGCGAAAATCACACCTGTGGTTGAGCCATTATTTGCTGCGAAAGACTACACTGCTGCGTTGTCTGCTTTAGCTGCACTTCGTGCGCCTGTCGATGCATTCTTTGACGGCGTAATGGTGATGGCTGATGATGCTGACTTGAAAGCAAACCGTTTACGTATGCTTGCTCAGCTTCGTGACTTGTTTACGAAGGTTGCTGATATTTCAGTGCTTCAACACTAAGTTCTGATTTATTAAAAAACCCGCTTTAGAGCGGGTTTTTTAATTCGAGAAGATCTTTATCTTGCTTGTTTAATTTGTCATATAAATCAGGGAAAATTTCTAACATATTATTAATAGCTAATTTCAAATATCCTTCAGCTAAACCTAAAGCATATGCAGAATATATCTCCTCTATTGGTATCTTTACTCCAGTTCCTCGGTCTGGTTCAAACATTTTATAGAACCCCATTGGAAAACTATGGGTATAAGTAGATAATAGTTGGTAATTTACTTTAAATGCTGATTTTGAATTTCCGATTTTGTGTTCAATTTCTTCTCGACTGAGAAAAAAAGCAGTAGCCCCCTTTAAAAAATGCCGTTGTTGTTTCTCTTCTAAGTTTTGAAAATATTTAGTACTAGTTAATTCTTTAATCAATTGGTCTTTTAAGTCTATATCCGGTTCTTCTTTACCAATTTCTTTAAATAATTTTTCCCTAGCTATAAAATCATGATAATTAAAAAGCTTTTTTCTAGCTAATGCTTCATCTTCTGAGATTTTATCAATACAAAGATAAAAAAATGTTTGATAGCACTCCATTAAATTTCTAGCTAAAGTAAATGCTGAATTAAAATCCCAATGTGAATTATATTTCTTGCCAGTATCCAAATCTGCTAATTTTTTTAAAGAGATCGAAGTAACACAAATTTTTGTAAAAAGGATAGAGGCCCATCCTTTTCTATAATCTACTAATCTTCCAGCTACACTTTTTGAAATTTTGATTGCTAAACTTGTATACTTTACATACGTATTAAATTGTTTATGAAATTTTAATTCATCGATATTATTCATTCGCTATGCTCTTTATCCAATTTCTATAATTAAAAAATATACTTTAAGTGCCTCATTTTCATATTTCAGAAAAATTCCAAAGATGAAAATAATAAAATTTCAAAAGTTCGCTTTTAAGCTAAGCCAGACAAATACTATAGGCATATCCCTATATATTTCATATACTCAACCTAACAACACTCAACAAGAAAGAATCATATGAAATTTAAAGCTCTTATTTTGACGGGTCTTGCGAGTATCGCAGTTACAGCTTGTACATCTGCACCCAAAATCCCACAGCTTCAGGTTGGCGTCTTACAGGAAGTTCAAAACCTCGAAGTGGTTCCAGCCACGACCAACAACAAGGCAAAACTGACCAAATTCCTCGACAAATGCGTGATTGAATTCACCGGCGATATCGGCAATAACCGTGTCATTGAACAATGGTCATTTAAAGGTATGACTCTAATCGATGCCGGCTCAGCGACCTTCCAGCGCGACGGTACTAGCACCGCACAAAAATTTGACCTGCACGATGCAGGCGTACAAAAGAACTTTATCAGCTTACGCGAACATTTCGCCAAAGATGCCCTGACACAATGTGACTAAAAAGATCGCCCTGTTTTTAATATAAGAATAGGGTTTTTATTTTGCTAAAAATCAATCCAACAGTTCTCCTGATATCTGCTGCCTTTCTTTAAAATTACAATATTCCGGCACAGATCTACCTGAAAGCTCTGCACTCTTCACAGGATATTCATTGTTTTTGACCAATTATCCGTTACACTGAAAAACAAACTCAGACCGCACTTAGACGAATTCGAGGTCGATCCATAATGAATATCAAAACCCCAATTATTTTAACGACAGCTTTGATGCTTTCTGTTCCAGCATTTGCACAAACCACGACTCAGTCTGCTAAACCGGTTAAGCCTTATGGTGAAAATCCGAACCTGCTGCATGTCTTTGCTTATAAAGCACAGGAAGGCGTGATTAATACTGCCGAGAAAGTCGGTGAAGCAACGGAAAAAGGCATTGCTAAAATCAAGCCAGGGGTAGACCGTGCCTGGAGTAATACCAAGTCTGCAACCTCGGATACACTGCAAAAAGTAGATCAGGGTGCAACTCAGGCAGCCCAGCAAACCGGTCAGAAAATTCAGCAGACCAAAGAAGTTTGGCGTGGCAATTCACAGCAGGCGCCTATTGTTCAGCAGCCTTTAAGTGAGTCCTCTGCTGCCCCACAACAAACAACCACCCCACAAATGCAGCCTCAATCTGATTCAGGTTCAGCCACCAGTTATGCGGTAACCGATTTATAAAAAAAGCCCGTGATGGGCTTTTTTTATTTTTAGAAAATAAAACTATTATCTTGTATCGACGCGATCTATCAATTGACCTGTCGGATCGGCTGACCTTGTTTAAATGCTGCTACATTTTCCACCATCTGATCCACAATCCGTTGTCGTGCATCAACACTGCCCCACGCATTATGCGGTGTCACAATCAGGTTGGGAATCGTTGAATCAAGTAGTACATTGCCCTGTTTCGGTGGCTCTACCGTGAGTACATCCGTCGCTGCACCGGCAATCTTGCCTGCACGCAGAGCCTCAACCAATGCCGCTTCATCAACAATTCCGCCACGCGCACAGTTAATTAAAAATGCACTGCTTTTCATTGCATCCAGTTCAGCATGACTGATTAAATGGTGGGTATCTTCAGTGAGTGGACAATGCAAAGTTAAAAAATCGACTTGAGGAAGCAGCTCGGCAAATGGCACACGGGATGCATCCGCCGGACGATTTGGCAGCGCGGCAATAAGCACTTTCATGCCAAAGGCTTCGGCCAGTTTCGCCACCGCATGGCCCAGTTCGCCATAACCCACAATGCCCAATGTTTTTCCGGCCAGCTCGACAATTGGCGCATCCAGCAAACAGAACTGACTGGCTTTTTGCCATTCGCCTTGTTCTAATGCACGTTGATAAGACAGGAATGAAGTCGCCAGATTGAGCATCAACATGATGGTATGCTGCGCGACTGCCGAAGTGCCATAAGCCTGACAGTTACACACGACGATCCCTTGCGCTTTGGCCGCCTCAAGGTCGACATTATTGGTGCCGGTTGCAGAGATTAAAATGAGTTTGAGTTGAGGGCATTGCTGAATCGTAGCTGCATCGATCATCACCTTATTTGTAATGATGACATCGAAACCAGCTACACGGGATGCAATCTCGGCAGCCGAGGTCGCCGGATACAAAACTAGTGAATCAAATACTGCATGCAGTGCCTGAAAGTCCAAATCCTGCTGGTCTAAAGAAGCATAGTCTAAATAAACGGCTTTCATGGCTGTTCCCTCAATCCTGTTTGACAATTTATGTCTGTCATTTAAAACAAGTCATTGAGGCTTTTCAACCTGTTTCCAGCCTGATGCAATTAATCCAGCGGTTTATCCATATGATTACGTAGTGACTTGCGAATTCGATACACCACATATACAGACAGAATAATCATAAAGATGATGGACGCACTGACCATGATCACTGCAGGATGCACAGTTTCTGCATGCGCCAGATTAGGTAGAACCAAACCGAAGATAAAACATACTTGCATAATAGAGATCCCCTTCTTCGTTTCAACCATCGGGAACGATATAATTGGTTTATTATTTATACCGCTTATCTCTATATTATGCCAAGCTCATCACAAGTCAAGTAATTGTTTTTTATAAAAATTTTTAGTTAACTTATCTCACTGTGCGTCACAAACTGCGTATTTTTGTCACTATCGTCGATAAAAGCAGCAGCACCATACTCATTGGTACTCAGATTCAGCTGCTTATAGCTAAACATATAAAAATCGCTATAACGCTTCATTAAAATCGGGTGCATGCCCAGACTAAGCTCATCCTGTTCCTTGATCAGTTTCATGATATGCCGGTCATTCATCACCACCAAATAACGTTCATCATTCAGATTAATACTCAATAAACCATTACCTTTGGCATAAATCGGAATCAGAAATTTATGGTTCAGGGCAATTGCACCTTCTGCATAACTTTCGATTTTATGACTGATGACATTAAATACCAGACCATGTCCATAGTGGTCCAATAACAGCTGACGATTTTCCTGCGGCAAATTCACATGAATGCCCAGTTTGAGCAGGTCATGCTGATCAACCTGTTTATTGCGTAACAGTTCCCGCAAAATCACCTGTTTCTGGCTGGCATCAAAAAACTGGTTATCCAGTTGCAGATCGTTATTTTTCAGAATGTGTCCCAAAGCCATGCGGTGTCGTGGCAAGACATTTTCAATCACCTTGCGATAATAGAACTTGCTGTTTTTCTTGACCCGGCGCATTTTCTGATAGAAATAGTTTGGCTCATATTCATGCACCAAAAAGTCATAGAGCAATTCGGAACTAGCCAAAACTGCGATCGCATCATGTCCGGTAAAAGGCAAATGCAGCACATGATGATGCGGAATCAGCGCCTCTAATTTCAGATAATGGGCCCGATCTTCGGCACAGTAAGGATCATAGACAATAATATATTCGCAGGCATTATCGATATCTTCGGCTGCAACCCGCATATTTGTATTCAGCTCTGGCTGATAGAACATGTTATAGCGGGCATCGTGTACATCTTCCGGATCAATCGAGTATTGCGGCACCATCGCCACCACCCGTTGTACGCCCAAGGCACGGGAATATTTAATCGCGGCATAGCCACCCATCGAGCCACCATAGGCAATACGCTGCTGAAACGGCGCAATCAGATCTGCGATGGCTTGCAACATGTTCCACATGGAACCTTGCGGAAACCAGGATTTATGCTTGGGCATAATGCCAAGCACATTAAACTCGAATTTCGCCAATGAATTTTCTGCATTGATGTTGAGGCCCTTGGCACGGGTAATCAAATCGCCAAATGAAAAAATCAGTTCTGAAGAGGATCCCGGCATAAAAATCGCGCGTATATGTTCATCTTCAAAAACAATCTGCTTGTCCATAACTTTCCCATGCTGGTAAATCGAACCCTTCCACAACAATTCAGTCAATGAACGCTGTCAAAAAAGTGAATATGCTATTTTATATCGATCAAAAAGATTAAAAAGCGCAAAATATGACACAATCATTACATCCTGCAGCAAAACGGGGTTTTAGTGCGTCGGCTGAGCTCTATCAGCAAGTGCGTCCCGATTATCCGGCAGAAATCAGCCAGTGGCTGAGTGAAACGCTGGCTTTGCCTGTAGATGCGCATCTTTTGGATTTGGGCAGCGGCACCGGCAAGTTTATCCCCTATTTACGCCCGCTCAGTAAGCACATTATCGCGATTGATCCTGTCCCGGAAATGCTGGCTCAATTACAACAGGCGCATCCGGACATTCATGCTCTTGAAGGCGTTAGCCATCAACTTCCCCTGCCTGATCATAGCCTGAATGCGGTATTTTGTGCACAGTCATTTCACTGGTTTGCCGATTCTGCTACCTTACAAGAATTAGATCGGGTACTCAAACCGCAGGGTTATCTGGTGTTAATTTGGAATCAGCGCGATACTCGGGTGGACTGGGTTCAGGCCTTGGCCGATTGTATTGCCCCATTGGAAGGCGATACGCCGCGCTATCATAGCGGTGCCTGGCGCGAGGTCTTTGCACAGCAAACGCTATTTCAGCCCTATGCAGAAACCACAATGACCCAGCAACAGCATGGCAGTGTGGAGCAGGTAGTATCCAAGCGGCTGCTCTCGACTAGTTTTATTGCAGCCATGCCTGAACAGCAGCAGGCACAGTTAAAACAACAATTTGAACAGATCATCCAGCAATATACAGCCAAAAGCGCAGAGGAAATGATCGATTTTCCTTATGTCACCCATATCTATGTGTTCAAGAAAAGTAATTAAAAACAGGAGGCGATCATGCATAAAATACCAGGAATGACACGAACGCTGTTGTTCGCTGCGGCCATGCTGCTGATGGCATGTGACCAGAAAACGACCGAAACTCCGACTGAAGCGACAACAGATAATACGGCTTCAGATCAAGTCATGCAGGAACTGAAAACCGAGCCACTGAAAGACTTCCCTAAAACTGCTGATGATCCGCATGATATTGCTGCATTGACGGATTATGAACAGCGCTTTCAGGAAATGAGCAGCGACCTGGAAAAAGAATTAAACAGCATGCGCGATGATGAAAATATGACAGAAGAATTTGTCCAGCAACGTCAGCGTGATCATGTCCAGTCAGCATTGAATATGTTGAAGGCTTTAGAACTGAAAACCGAACAGGGCCGTTATATTCAGGGCTTAATGTATCAATACTGGGAACATCAGGACAAATTACTCAATACTCCCAAGACTCAAGCTACACCCGTGAATGAAGCCAGTGAGAATGTCAAAGGTCTAGGGAAATATCTACACGCCCAAGAACAATTGGAACGCTGGCGTTCGCAATATCCGGATCTCGCCAAGAAAGAACCCGCTTCCCGGCAAGTGAAGGAATAGTCTAGGATGCTAGATTGGCACACAGCTTAGATAAAATACAAAAATAATCTAAGCTGAACTGGCAGCTTTAAAACAGCGTGAATGAACAAGGCCGGATCTGTTGAGTCTGCATTCAGTATAAATACTAGATCATCCTAGCTATAAAATGACTTAATCTGCTGTCAGAAACTGATGCGCACCTTCACCCGCTGCACGCCCTGTGGCAAAACAGGCTGTCAGTAGATAACCGCCGGTCGGTGCATCCCAGTCCAGCATTTCTCCGCAAAGAAATACATGTGGGTTAGATTTCAATTGTAGCTGTTCTGACAACACTTCACGCTTGACACCACCTGCACAGCTAATTGCCTCTTCAATCGGGCGGAAACCTGTGAGTGGAAGGGTCAAATGTTTAATTTTTTTGGCTAATTCAGCAGCATCTTGCCATACCGCTTTGGCTACCAATTCCCGTACTAAGGCCGCCTTGGCACCGTCCAATCCAGCTTTACGCCAGACATTAGTTAAAGACTGCTTCTTACTTGGCTGTAATTTTTGCGCAAGCTGTTCCATGCTTTGATTTGGGAAGAGGTCCAGATGCAGCTGCATCGGCTGCCCCTGTTTTAGTTGCTCGCGTAAACCCCGACCCTGCTTATAGATCAGGCCACTTTCCAGACCGTAATGGCTAATTACGATATCGCCAACGGTCTTTTCACCTTGCCCTAACCATGCTGCAACACGTTTCAGCGGCTGACCAAAGACTGGCTGCATAAATCGAGACCAGGGATATTCCACTCCGGCATTACTGGCCTGGAAAGGCTCAATTTCATCCGGCTTTAACCAGGCTTGCCATGCACCATCACTACCCAACGCTGACCAAGACACTGCACCACAAGCCAGAATAATGGCATCAAAATATTCAGTACGATGTTCATTATTTTTCAGATCACGCAGCTCAAGCTGTTGCTGCTGCAACTGGCTGACTTTATGCCGGTAATGAAACTGAACGCCATCATTGGCCAAACGCTTGAGCCAGGCACGCAACAAGGGCGCGGCTTTCATTTCAGTCGGGAATACCCGGCCAGACGAACCGATATAAGGTTCTATACCGAGCTGTTTCATCCAGTCTTGAATCCAGAGCGCATCCCACTGTTTGATCCAAGGTGACAACCACTCCACCTGATCATAACGTTGTACAAACTGTGGCACAGGCTCGGCATGAGAAATATTCAGACCAGTTTTGCCCGCCATCAGGAATTTACGCGCAGCAGACGGTTTCTGCTCATAGACATGCAGCTCATAATCAAACTGACTGAGCACTTCTGCTGCCATTAAGCCTGCGGGGCCTGCGCCCACAATAGCAATGCGTTTGCTCATCTGATTATTCCGAGACGGTGGCATTCTGCCCTTGCAAAGGCTGGAAATCATCAAAACGTGTCACATAAGTTTCAGGCTTGCTGATGATCAGTTGCTGGCATAGTTCACCGCGCTCCAGATATTTAATTTCAAAATGGGTACGCGCCGAATCTGCAGCAATCACTTCTTTGACAAAAGGTAGCTTCCAGAGCTCTCGCACTTGTATTTCTGCTTCTTCGATATAGGCAGGAATATTACTGGCCAGCGTAATCGTTCCACCGGTTTTCAGGCGGGAAAGCAGAAACTCAAAAAATGGCATATTGACCCAGCGCTGTGCCGGATTATGCGGTTCAGGATTTGGATATAAAATAAAGAATTGTTCTACCTGCTGCGGATACAGTGCATGCACGATCCACGGTAAAGCATCGGCATGAACGGTTTGTAAATTAGTTTGACCCTCAACAGCATGCTGTTTTTGCATCGCCAGAAATTTTTCACGGGTACGTTCAATTGCAATCAGTTGAGTGTCTGGATTGTTCTTGCTGAATAACAAGGCATGTTTACCTTTACCCGCTCCCACTTCGACACAGACCGGTTCAGGACTGATGCTTTGAAAATCACGGGGCGCATGCATACGCTGTGCTTGAAATTGACGAATCGGCATAATCAGATCAAACTAATAAAAACCGCATAAGTCTAACAAGTGCGGCTATATTTGCCTAATCGAACCTTTATTTTTCTTTGGAGTTATTGTCATGCCTACCACTTTAAACTGTCCGCGCTGTGGCAAGCTGACCACATGGGAAGATAATGAATTCCGTCCTTTTTGCTCAGAACGTTGCAAAATGATTGATCTGGGGGCTTGGGCCAATGAGGAATATAGTTTGCCTACCCAAGATGCACCACAAGCCGACAACAGCGAAGAATAAAATGTCTTACCTGTCGAGACTTATGTCCGAAAGTACAATCTTGTCGAAATTAAGTAAATAAATCATATGAGTTTTATAAAATTACTTAGATAAAGCAACACGAATTAACATCATTCATAAAGCCTTAGTATTATTGTTCTACTCTAAATTTTCACATTATTTTTAGAGCAATAATATGGGTTATATTATTTTAAGAGTCATATTAATTGGGGTTGGTCTACTCGCACTTCTTTCGTTGGGAGTCGGCATTTTCCAACAAGATAGTTTATTTATTGTATTGGGTGTGCTTTTTGCTTTTGCCGCTTGGCTCATACACATGCAAACGCGACAACTTCGCAATAATCCCTTTTCAGAATAAAAATAAAAGACCAAACTATATTGGTCTTTTATTTACGCTTTTAACCCGCTTTACCTGCAACAAAAGGATTATGCTGCTTTTCAAAACCAATGGTGCTAATCGGACCATGTCCTGAAATGAATTGGGTTTCATCTGGCAGGCTGAAACATTCTCGCTGAATTGAATCTAAGAGCTGTTGATGGTTGCCACGCGGGAAATCAGTCCGGCCAATCGAGCCTTTAAACAATACATCCCCTGTCCATAACAAGTCATAATTTTTGTTATAGAACATCACATGACCCGGCGTATGGCCTGGAGCAAAACGTACTTCAAATTCTTCATTGCCAAGTGTGAGCACTTCACCGCCTTCCAGCCACTGGGTCACTTCGACTTTTTCCGGGATCGGAAAGCCATAACGTGCAGAAACTTCCTGAATCATGTCGAGCCAGAATGCATCTTCCTTATGTGGTCCGATTACTGGGACATTCCAAGCCTTTTTTAATGCACCCACCGCACCCGCATGATCCAGATGGCCATGAGTGAGCCATAAGGCTTTAACCGTTAAACCCAGCGCTTCAACTTCAGCTTTCAATTTTTCAGGTTCGCCCCCTGCATCAATCAAAATAGCTTCTTTAGTGTCCGTATCCCAAACGATGGAACAGTTTTGCTGAAATGCAGTAACAGGAACAATTTTGACTTGTAACATGGGGGTGAAAAACCTCGGGCAAGTTAATGGGAAAGTGTCTGTGTCAATGCATCCAGATTAGCCTGTAGCAGACTATTGAGCAATCGCAAATGATCTTCACGGCTATTTAAAGCAGGAATATAACTATAGCTTTCACCGCCGAGTGCTTTAAAAGCCTCGGCATTTTCAATTGCCAGTTCTTCAAGTGTTTCCAGACAGTCCGCGGAAAATGCCGGACTCATCACTTGAATTGATTTTACCCCTTGCTTGGCCCAATCTTCGAGCAAAACATCGGTATAGGGCTTGATCCACTCCTGTTTACCAAACCGCGACTGGAAGCTGATCGCATATTGATCTTCGCTTAAACCCAAGGCTTTAGCTAACAGCTTGCCAGTTATGCGGCAACGGTCGGCATAAGGATCGCCTTTATCAGCATAGGGCTGTGGAATACCGTGGAAAGACATCAACAATTTCTCTGGTTGACCATGAATTGCCTGATAATCACGTACACTTTGAGCCAACGACTGGATAAATAAAGGATGTTGATAATAATCCCGGATCACTGTCAAACCGGGTAAATTACGCTGTTTAACCACCCATTTCGCCACTGCATCGTATAAAGGTGCGGTCGACGTGGCTGAATATTGGGGAAACAAGGGAAACAGAATCACGTGTTCCTGTGGCTGCGCGGAGACTTGTGCCAAGACATCCTGAATGTTGGGATTACCATAGGTCATGGCGGGCACCACATTCAGTTCAAACTGTGGATACAGCTGGGTGAGATGTGTCTTGACTGCGCTGACCTGCTCAAACAGAATTTCACGCATCGGTGAATCCTGTCCCCATACTTGTGCATAAGCCTGTGATACCCGCTTTGGACGGAAGGGTAAAATGAATAAGCGCAGAATGATTTGCCAAATCGGTTTGGGAATCTCAATCACACGCTGGTCGGATAAAAACTGCTTGAGAAAACGGCGTACCGCAGGAATCGTAGGCTCATCTGGTGTGCCCAAGTTTGCCAATATAATCGTCACTTTCGCTTTAGCAGTAGAATACATTCAGTTCGTCCGTCAGGATATCAACCCCTGTACTTTAACAGCTTTTTATTTATTCTCTCTATGGATTAATACGCTGACTTATATTGAAAAGTGCGATCTAAATCCAGCAAGCTGCTATCCAGCAATTTTTGCGCTTTTGGGGTAATCTGCCACAGCATGCGCTGGCGGTCATCACGACCGGATGGCACAATCCAGTCATTCTGGCGCATTTGAATTTTTAAACTATGCAAGGCACGAATATTCATCTGGGCACGCGCGACAGCATGCGCTCGTGGCATCTGCACCCGCGCATCCGGCAGGCCGGTTTCATTCAGATATTCATTCATGCGCTTTGAGAAAAACTCTTCGGGTGTGGGATTGACAAAGGTTGAGCCCAGCAATGCCAACAATTGTGCCCAGGTGAGTTTTTTCTGGACTTTGATTTCCTTGAAGTTACCATCCTGATAGGCATGCATCCGGTATTCAAAAGAAAAAATTTCATGCAT
>JADHEF010001450.1_pt1 | contig 14497 bp, 23 predicted proteins | sample 8952391 | NCBI WGS metagenome assembly JADHEF01 (sample SAMN16124439, study PRJNA663245) | bioreactor sludge metagenome | isolation source: sludge (nitrite) | place: India:Bengaluru | collected 2019-02-28
TCTGTGGTTCACCGCCCGCCGCTTTGTTGAGCACCGGGCGCAAATCGAAATTGGGTGTGTTGGTCAGGGCGACGCTCTTGAGAGCCAGCGGGCGGCCCGCCGCGTCGAGGTACCACACGGGCGACAGGAAGCGGAGGCGGCGGCCGCGCACGGCCTCGGCCCCGATGTCGGTGAAGCGGACCTCGGCCTCGATCCCGTCTGTGCCCACGCGCAGGCGCTGAGCCCATCCGGCCGCCGTGGTGTCGTCCGTGTTCTCGGCGCGGTGCTCGAAGTCCACGAGGACCTCTCCGGAGAACGCCGCCGCGACCTGGTCAAAGGCGGCCTTGTCGCAAACCTGGGCGACGACCTTGCCGTCGCGCATGCCGGGATGGACGCCGAAGGGCGCGAGTTGGCACCACAGAATCAGTTCTCCGTCTTTCAAATCGATGGGCTTGTTCATCTACTTGCCTTCCTTTCCTGCGGCGGCGGCCGCGTCCAGCTCAACGGCGATCTGTTCGGCCTGGGCTGCCACCGCATCGGGGGCGAGCGCCGCCTTGGCAGCCAGGTCAAACGCGTCCAGCGCCTCGTCGGGTGACGCCCCGGCTTCGAGGGCCTTCAATGCCGCCTCGACCGGATCGGGGCGCTTCGCGTCAGAGGCCGTTTTTTTCGCGTTTTCGGGGGGGGGCTCTTGGCGGGCGTCAACGGAGCGTTTGTTTTCTTTGCAACGCACAGGCGCGGTTTGCAACGGGTTTGCAATGGGGTCGGCCTTGTTGGCGACGGTTGCGGGTGGCACCGGAGGCGGATTTTGACCTGAAACGGCGTTTTGGGGGTCGGGAACCAGCCGGTAGCCGGTGCGCTCCTCAAGATCGTCCTGGGCGACCAGGTACCCGGCGAGCTTGGACTTGCCCGCGTCCTCGAAGACGGCGGTCGGGGTCGGCTTCGGCTCGGCGTTGAACTCGAACATGGCCAGCATGGGACGGCCGGGGAAACGCTCGGACAGCAGCCTGCGCGAGCAGGAGCGGTTCAGGGCGCGGGCCGTGGTGCGGATGTCGCGTGCCACGACCGAGCGCCAGGTGGTCTCGTGAGCGCCGCCCGCGAGCGACCCGGAGTCGGGCGCGGCCAGCGTGGTGAGGATGCCGCCGGTGGCCATCATCACGACCAGCTCTTGCTGGTGCCGCAGGAAGTCGGTGAAGGGGTTCGCGCCCCGCGCCTCGGTCGCGTAGTTCACCTGGGAGCCGAAGGGCAGAGCGCCGGACCCGGCGCGGGCCAGCTTCTGGGCGGCATCCATGTACGCGCCCTCTTCGGTCTTGTCGGCAAACTCGGGCATGATGACCGTCACGGGCGGGATGCCGTAGCGCTCGATCCAGATGCCGTACTTCTTTTCGCCCAGGGCGGCGCGGATGAAGGGCATCAGCGCGGCGTAGTCGATGTGGCGCGAGCGCTGCACGGTGATCAGCTCGCCGGGCGGGATCGGCGTGAAGCCCGCGTTCGGCACATAGGCCGCGTCGGGGTTCCACCACCAGTCGCCGGTGGCCGGGTCGCGGGCGAAGTTCCACTGGTCGTAGGACTCGAAGCCGACGACCCCGCCGTTCTCATACACCGGCCGGGCGTGGGCGAAGCCCCGGAAGAAGCCGCGCTCCAGGTGCTCGGCCAGGGCGCTGATCTCGTCGCCCGCCATGCCGTAGGCGTAGGACAGGTAAGCCTGCTGCTCTTCGGCCAGCGCGTCGTCCCAGCCCTGCGTGCGGTCCGGGTTGCACATGACCACGCGCCAGTCGGCCGCGCCGGTGGACGCCTCGCGGCGCTCGCAGCAGATGAACAGCGTCGGGTCGGCGGCCTCGATCTCCTGATAGATGTAGGCCAACTCGGCGTAGATGCCGCGCCGGGCGCGGTCGAAGATGTCCTGGGCACGCGAGGCGGTCAGGCCGCGCAGCGGGTTGACGGTCTCGGCCCACACGCCGTAGTCGCTCTTCTCGTACAGGCCGCCCTGATTCGATCCGCGTGAGGTCTGGAACCAGGTGGACGGGTTGGCGAAGCTGAACCTGCGCCGGTCCGAAGGGGCGGCGACGGCCGCCTTGTTTTTCACGAGTCCGAACATCACATCACCGCCTCTTCTGATTGTGCGACCGTAAAGGTGCGCGGGGTAAACGACGGGGCGCTGCGCTTGCTCTTTGCGTGCTTCGCGAGGGCGGCCGCCCAGAACTCGTCCGCGTGCCCGTTCACGCCACGGTCGCCCGCGAAGCGGATGTTGCCCGCGCTGGTGGTCTCTTTGCGGATCGAGCGGAACGCCGCGAATATCGTGGGGCTGTCCGGCAGCCGGAACGTGCGGTCCTCGAGTGACGCCTTGAGCGGATAGGCGAGCGTCTCTTTGACCGGGCCGGTGAACGTGACGCCCTCGACCTTGCGGGGATACCGTTTGATGGCCCGCTCCGCGAACTGGCGGCCGATGCCCGTCTGGTCGACGCAGGCGCGGCGCAGGTTGGGGAGCTCAAGCAGCTTGTAGAAAATAAACTCCTGTTCATCGAACGTCTTGTTCTGCAGGGTGATCACGCGGCGCGTGAAGTCCACGCCGCTGACACTCTCGATCAGCCAGAAGCAGGTCAGGTCTTTCGTGCGGCCCACGTCGACGCCGAGGTACAGCTCGCCCGCGCATGCGGCCAGGTCGGGCGTCTCCCACTGGATGTCGGCCGGGTATTTGCAGGCGTCCATGAGGTCGTAGGAAATGAACGCGCTCGCGTCGTCGCTCGGGACGCACATGTATTCCTGTGCGAACGTCTCTTCATCCGCAGCCTTCGCCTTGACGAAATCGAAATACGCCTGCTCGTCCATAGCCTGACGCTTGTCGCCGGGAGGCAGCTTGCCCTGCAGCTTGTAGAGGAACCCGCACTCGAGCGCGTCCTGCAACGTGACGCGGTAGACGTGCCAGTCTTTGGGGTTGTTCTTTTCGCGTGCCTCGGCGAGCAGCGTGTTGAAATAGTTGGCCGATCCGCGGTGCGTGCTGAACAGCCAGATGAATCCGCCCCAGGTGATGCCCGGCTCCATGATGCCGTAGAGCATGCGGTTATCTTTGTTCAGCGCGAACTCGTCGCCCACGCGGCCGCCGCGCTTGCCCGCCTGCGCGTCCGGGTTGCTGGAGAGCGAATAGTATTTCGTGCCGTTGGCGAAGGCCAGCACGTGGCCGCTGCTGCCCCGTGGATCCAAAACCTGCAGGCCGAGGTCATTCGCGCCGCCGTGCAGGATGTCCGCAAAGTGTTTGCAATCCTGCACGGCCAGCATCGCCTGCAGGTCGTCGCGTGAGGTCCCCCAGGTGTCGAGCGCGTAGGAGGCCATGGCGTGGCGGCGGGCGAGGCCGTGCGCCGTGGTCCACGTCCAGCCGATCTGCCGGGACTTCTCCGACAGCAGCATGATGTGCTCGTCGGCCGACCACGCCTGCTGGTAGCCGAGGAAGAACGGCTCGCGGCCGTCCGCGAACGGCTTCGGGAAAATGCGGCACGCTCCCCGGAACGCCTCCGGGACATAGGCGGGCCGGACCGTCTGACCGCGCTCATAAGCCATGTCGCATTTCGCCATTACAGGATTCCCATCGCTTTCTCGATCTCTGCGCGGGCCTCGGGGGTGAGGCCGCCCGACTGGTTCAGCCGTTCCAGCGTCTGGCGCGTCGCGCTGATCCGCGCCTCGGCCGCCTCGAACTTTTCGCGGGCCAGGCGCAGCGCCTCGTCCTTGGTCTGCTGGGAGCGGGCCTTGAGCTCCAGTTCCGCCTGCTTGCGCTGAGCGTTTCCGATCTCCATGGCCATGACGGTCAGGGACACGGCGCTCTTGGCGTCGCCTTTCAGGGCGAGGTCGGCGGCCATGCTCTTGTACGCGTCGATCAGCGCGGCGTCGGTGGCCGTGGTGTGGGCGAGCGCCCCGATCTCGTCGCGGGCCTGCACGGCCTGCTCGATGCGGTGGGCGCTCTCCAGCTCGCGCATGCGTTTGCCCCAGCGGTAAAGGGCGTTGCGGCCGGGCTCGCGCCGCAGGCCGAACTCTTCCTTTGCCCACGCGCTGACCTTGTACCAGGGCGAGCGGCTGAACAGGTCGTACGCCTGCCAGCGCTGGGCGTCGGTCAGGTCCGCGTCCCAGGCGTCGCTGCGGGCCTTGGTCTGTTTGAGGGATGTCTTCATTTTCTCACATCTTCGGGGCCGTCACGGGCGGGCGGCTGAGGGAGCCCGGACGCCCTGTTAAAGCGAGGCGTAGGCGGCCGTGCCCTGGGCGGTGGCGTACCAGCGGACGCGCTCCGTGACGGGCTGCCGGTAGCTGGCGATCCAGCCGCGCTCGGACATGGTCCGCACGGCGAGGTCTTTCTCGACCGTGGTCAGCGGCACGCCCGCCGCGAGCTCGGCCTGCTCTTTGAGGTCCTTCTCCTCGAGCCCGGCCGGGCCGAGGGCGATCAGAATCTTGAGCATCTTACGGATGACGATAATGTCGGTGTCTGTCATGTCGGTCTCCTATTCCCTGTTGGCGATCAGCGTGTCCAGCTTCGCGTCCATCGATTTCATGCGCGTCTCGACCTGTTCGAGGGTCGCCTTGTACGCGGCCTGCGCGTTGCCCATCAATTCCGTCCGTGCGAACAGGCACGTGACCTGCTCGCCCAAAAGCTTGTGGCGCTCGTTGCACAAATCCATGGCCGTCGACCGGGCCGCCTGCCGGACCTCGATGGGCTGCTCGATCTTCTGGGGCTGCTTGGACAGGAAAACTTTTACCGCGAGGCCGAGAATGGCGATCAGGTTCGCGCTGCTCAGCATCACATTCAGGTTCAGACCTTCTTGCATTTCGCGCTCCGTTGGTTGCCGGATGCCTTTCGGCTTTTCAGGACGCGGGGTCCGGCCTCCCGCGCCGGGGCGGTGACAGGTTCCGCCTCCGGGGTGACGCATCGCGGTACAACGGGGCGCACTATAGGCGGGCGGGCGGAAAGACACCACGGCGCGGCGGACATCGCGGACGCTTCGCGCGCGTGCGTAAGATTATGGATGGCGCGGCGGTTGTGCCGCCAAAAGAAGGGTTTTGGCCAAGTCGGCCGTTGCGTTTTTTCCGCGGGACGCCATGATTGCAGACGTTCAAAGGTTCACTTTTGCGAAGCAAAAGCAACGCCCCTGCAAGGGCGCGGAAACAAGCACGCAACGAAATGCCGGACCGGCTGCCAAAAAGGCAGGTTCGCAGACGGGTGACGGGGCGTGATAAACTGAAATGAAAAAAGGGCGGACCCGTTACGGGGCCGCCCCTGATAAAAGGAGGTCACGATGAAGCAAACGATATTGAGAGCGCCGATGTGCAGCGTGTGCGGAGCGCCCGGCGCGAAGCGCGGAAACAAGCGCGGCATAACGCGGCCGGTTTACTACGCCTGCAAAACAAAGGGCTGCCCGCACGCGACGCCGACCGAGCTGAGCAAGTTCGAGGGCATCACCACCATTGAAGCCTACGGGCGTCCGATGGGCAGGCCGTCGTGACAGCAACACGTCACAGACGGTGCGCTCCGGGATGCGTGCCGTGCAGCAGCCACGAGGCCGTGGTCCCAAGCAGCTCCGCGAGCCGCTCCGCTTCCGCGTGCGTCGGGCTCTCCTGGTCCTTGAGGTAGGCCGTCAGCACGGACAGCGGAAGGCCCGCCGCCATCGCGATCCCGCCCTTCGTGCTTCTCGACGCCTTGATCGTCCTGGCAAGTCTCTGCCCGCATGTCTCGCTCATCCTCTTTCCCCTTCCCGCTCCCATCCCCGCGCCGGCTAGAGTGCCCGCCGAATATACGACAGGCTATGGATTAGCCGTCTTTAAAACTTCGAATGCGGCTTTGGTTTTCTCTTCGTCAACAAGCGACTGACGTTGTTCAGGCGTCACATCCGTTAGCGCATTTGCTTTTCTCCACGCTTTAATTTCGGCGAGCAGTAACGGAATGCGCTTAGTAACTTCATCGGTGGCTATTGAGGCGTCAAGGACCGACATGGCCAGCTCGGCGTTATTCTTGTTTCCGGCTTTCATCGATGCCGTTGTTTCGGTCACCGCTTTTCGCATGGCATCATAGCCCACATAAATTCCGGCGGCATCCTCCGGAAGGCGCGTGCACGATTCTTCGTTGAACGCCTCCACAGGTATCTTACGGACCGCTCCGAGCGGCGTCTTGATCCACACGCAGGCGACCTGGGAAGATACGACGGTCCCGGTGATCGGCACGCCGTTTGTCATTGTCCAGGTATCGGCATTCACCGCTATGGCGAGGAATGCAATCAGGGTAATAATCTGGTTCACGCCCCCCTCCTCTCTTTATGGGCTCCACCTGGCGCACCACAGGCAGGCGCGGCACCGGGCGAAGGTTTTACGGCTAGCGCGGTAATAAGCGCCTCGACCTGTTTCCGCAGATAATCTCTTTCCGACTTAAGCTCGTCGATCTGTTTGGCGGCAACTTCGCATTGTGGGCAAGCATTAGGATTTTTGCCATTAACTTGCACTATTTCGTCCCTTCTTTCGGATAGAAGTTCGTCCAGTGTCATGCCAAAGGCGTCGGCAATTTTGAGCAATATATCTTTGCTAACGTTCGCTCGCGTTCCGTTTTCAATTTGCGAGAAATAGCCTTGAGAAACGCCTATTAAATGCGCGATTTCATAGGCTTTTTTACCTGACCGTTGACGCAGTTCTTTTAGTCGTCTTCCGAAAAAATTGCTCATGGCAATTTCCTCCTTTACTAGCCAGCAATAATTAGCTAAGTTATTGCCACAAAAGACACGCGGTGTCTTTAGCGAAAGAAAGGATACCACAATGGAAGCAGAGGAAAAAGTGAAAGTGCGGGTCGTAACGCGGCTGCTTGGGATCGGCGCGGCGGCACGCCAGTTGGGTTTTAACCGCAGTCACCTACAGAAGTGCGCGGCGGGCAAGCGGAAGGCCGGGCGAAAAACAATAGCGCATCTTCGGCAGCTAGGGTTGATTCGGGAGGGCGCGGCATGAACAGAACAGAGAACATGAGGGCCGAGGTGCGGGCGGCGCTCGCCCGCTACGTCGATGTGGTGGGCGAGCTGCTCGCGCAAGAGCACCCGGATCTTCCGATGTGCCGCAAATGGGTTTACGCGCATCACGCGGTCGACGCGGCCGTGATGGACTACCAGCTTCGCGATGTCCAACCGAAGGCCGTTCGGCGGGCGAAAGAGTCTCTCTCATTGCAGACACTGCCCGCAAAAGGGGGCGTCAAGTACCCGTTCATCCGTGCGGCGGCGCGTGAGATGGGTGTAGGCATCGGTCACCTGTGGAGCGCCCTGAACGGCAAGCCGGGGTTCCGCGACCGGGCGATGCTGGCCAGCCGCTACAAGCGTATCGCCGCACGGTTAATGAAAGACGGCAGGGCTCCGAAGGCGAAGCCGCAATTCAAAGGCATTAACGGTTTCGCCAAGCAGATGGGCGTCGGCAACCAGTTCGCTCGGGACGTGCTGAACGGCAAGGAAAAGAGCGGTCGCATTGCGGATGCGTGGAAGCGCTTTCAAAAGACAGAAGGAGCGGCAAGAGCATGAAGGGCGACGCAAACGACAGGATCGAAAGGGAGCTGAGGGCGGTCAAAACAGTGGCGTGGCTGGCGTGTGTCATCGGCGCGGCGAACGGCAGGCCCGGTTGGCCGCAGGTCGCGTTGCTGTTCGTGTGTTTCGCGGGATGGGCCATAAGCTACATCCGGAAGTGACGACGGCATGAACAAACGGAGGGGCAAAGCATGAAGGCAACAGCGACGGCATATTACAACAGGGACCCGCAGCAGCTGGTCGTGGACAAGCCCGCAGGTGACTGGATGGCGCTCGACGCGTTCCTGAAGGCGCTGGGGTTCCGCCCGGCCCGCGAGGCCGGGCGCACCATACCGGGCCGGTTCGAGTTTCGGACAGGGGACGGGGAAGAGCTGGCCAATGTGATCGACATCGTCAAGGCGGGAGGGCCGTACCTGACGAGCGGAAATTTCGAGTTCACGTTTCAGGTTTAAAAATCCCGGCGCGGCGGGCGCGTCCGGGGCAACGAGGAGACAGGGTATGAAGCAACAGGAAAAGATGAAGGCGGTTGATGAGATTCGCGACCGAATCAACCGGCTGCACAGCGAGCGCGGCGCGGCGGTGGCCGAGGCGAAAGAGATGCGTATCGCTTACGGCGTGAAGAGCAACGTGTTCAGCAGCACGTGGAATAGGGTCGAGAAACTGACGGGGCAGATTGAGCAGGCCGAGCGCGAGCTCGACGCGGCGGTGCGTGAAGCAGCCGTGTGCATTATGCCGACATCGGTGGTCTGTGAATTGGTTCAGGCTCTCGACGAAATCAGACTGTATCCGGCGTGGAGGGTTGGGCAGCCGCTGACTGCAAATGCGGCCAACTATGACGCCATGCGAGCAGTAGCCGACAGAGCCGTTAAAATGTTTCAACGCGACCAGCAGGACAGGGAGGTGCCCGCGTGAGTTACGAAGACACCAAATGCCCCTGCGGCGATAAGAAGCCGACAGACACCATGCTGTGCGACGCGTGCAACGCCGCGTTCGCCGACCGCCGCGAGATGGCCACTTTCAAGGACGGCTCGCAAAGCGTCGAGTACCGCCGCCACGCGGCGACGATCCTGCTGGCCTTGGCACGCGGCCGCAAACGCGCCGAGCAGAGAAAGGCGGTGGCCCATGCCTAAGCGCCCCAACTTTGCCGAGCGCATGCAGGCCGAGAAGCTGCCCGTTGCGAACGGCCAGCAGTACCGGGCCGAGGCGGTCAAGGTGATCGACGACAAGTGCACTGGCTGCGCGGCCGCCCAAGGCGGGGTGATCAACAAAGACCTGTGCAACGCACTGCCGCCCTGCGGAAAGTCGAACCGGACCGACGGGCTGAACGTGCGCTATGTGGCTTGCGGACCGGCGAAGGCCGCCCCGCAAGTCAAGACGGTGACGAACGGCCGGGGCGGCGTGCGCTTCGAGCACGACGCCTTCAAGGTCGGCACGCGCTGCCTGCACGCCGGAACCGGCGAAGAGGTGGAGGTGGTCGGCGACGGCATGGCGGGCATGCCCGAGGTAAAGTTTGCGGACGGCCACACGATCTTCGCTTTCCCGCAAGACCTCAAGCCGGTCCTGAAAGGGGGCGCGTCATGATGCGCTCGCTGACCGATTACCGGCGGCCGATGCCGCGCTACGGGCGGGAGGCGCTGTCGCGCTCGCCGTGGCAGGCGCTCGGGGGCTGGCACGGGACGCGGGACGGGGCGTGGTGCCACGTCTACCGCAAGGCCGGACGCCGGGTCCGGTCGGCTCGGCGGGCCGTGGTCCGCAACGCGGGCGGCTGGTGGCGCTGGCACGTCGAGCAGTTCGACCTGGGCACGCGGGCCGTGCGGCGCGTGTGCGCACGCGGCACGAACGGGTATCTGTACGCACAATACGCCTTCGGCTTCGCGGACCTCGCGGCCCGCACGGCCGACTGAGGAGGAAAGAAACACATGAAGACGCACATGGTGCAGAAAGAGATTTTCGCGGGCGGCTCGGGTTTCACCGCGCTCGTTGAACGGCGGCTCGGCAACAGCAAGGAAAAGCTGTTCCGGGTTTCGGACGTGGCCAGCGTGCTGGACCTCGGCCGCACGAAAATCCTGGAAATGATCGAGTGCGGGCGGATTCCGGCCGTGAACCTGAACAAGGGTATGGAAGTGCCGGTCGACCCGGCGCGGCCGTCGCTCGGGACGCGCCCCATGCTGCCGCTGTGGCGCATGACCTACGACGCGATCATGGACCTGGCCAAATCGATGGAGGCGGGCGTATGAGCGTCTACCTCGCGAGGCTCTGGATATTGGCGGGCTGGCTGCTGCTGGCGGTAGCGCTGGTGGCTGTCGGCTTTCAACTGGCCCTGTGGGCGATCCGCACGGGCCGCGTACAACTGACAAACGTGAAACGTTGGACAAGGGGATAATCAGGATGGACATCATCATCGACATCGAGACGCTGGGGACGAAGCCGCACAGCCCGATCATCGAGATCGGCGCGTGCGCGATCAACAACAGGACCGGGAAAATCACGGCGAACTTCTCGCGGCGCGTGCCGAGCGGGTACACGTTCGCCTATATGGTTGACCGTGATTCGGTCGAGTGCGCCCCGCCCGACATGCAGGAGACCATCACGTGGTGGCTGGCCGACAGCGGGCGCAAAGAGACGCTCGGCAAGATTCTCGGCCGGTCGGTCTGCATCCATGAACACTGCCCGCTTTACGAGTTCGTCGACTGGATGATTCAGCAGAACGTGAAAGCGGGCGGCAACATCCGCGTGTGGGCGAACGGCCCGCAGTTCGACCTCGTGATTCTCCAGTCGGCCTTCGACCGCTACGGCATCAAACGGCCTTGGACGTGTCGGCAGGAGCGGTGCGTGCGCACGGCGCTGGAGATGGCGGACTATGAGAAGGGCAGCACGTCATGGATCGAGCGCGGCCCGCGCCACCGCGCCCTGAACGACGCCCGCCACGAGGCCCGCAAGCTGTTTTACGCCGGCGCGCTCGGCGAGGTGTCGAAAATCATGATGCGCCTGCGTCAGCGCGGTACGGTGAAAGGCGGTCAGGCATGATCTACATTCTCACAATCGGACACATGCGTTTCGCGTTCCCCAGCAACCGGGGCTTTCAGACTGTGCTGGAGACGATGGCAAAGGCCCGCCGCATTTCATCCGATACCCGCTACGGTGGCGGAGGGATCGAACTCGACGATGAGCCGGTGACGGTCAGCATGGAATGTGTCCACGGCATTTCGTTCATAAAGGGAAAGCGCGAGGTGATCGAGCCCGAGGTCATGCCGCGCCAGAGCGACGAGTCGGACGCCGTATTCGCAATGCGGTGTTCGCGTAAGCCGTCAGCCGTTGCGACTGCACTCGCTCTCCGGGCCGGAAGCCGGAGACAGGTCGCCGCCGAAATGACAAGACTGATCGGGGAGGGCAAGTAGATGGCAAAGGCTAAGAAACAGGATTGCAAGAAGGAGATCATCATCCGCGAATGCATGGGGGCGGACCAGGTGCTGCCGCCCGAGCGCGGGCTTGCGGTTGGCGCGCCCGTGGTGACGCTGCGCTGCGACGGCGCGTGCGTGCATCTGGACGAGCACGCGGACACCGCGAGCGTCGCCCTTGTGTTGGCGACCGGGTGGAACCGGGCGCAGGCCGGGCTGGTGGAGATCATCCGGTTCGGGGCGACGCTGCTGGCGGTGCGCGAGTGGCTGGACCGCGAGGACGAGGACGCCAGGCGCCGGGCAATCTCTGCTGGAGAACGCCCGGACAATCTGATGCCGGGAGGATGGAACAAGGGCACCGGCCTCAAGGCCTGGTTAGAAACGAACTGCCCGGAGATCAACTACAAGACGGCCTACGGCTACATGTGCGCGGCCGCCGGTCTGCGCCGGGAGGCGAAGCTGGCGGACGACGTGCCGCTGCTGGTGATGATGGGCGAGGACCCGGTGCCGGAGGCGCGGGCGGAGAAGCTGCGCAAGCGCGTGCAGCGCATCCTGTCCGAGTCGACGCTCGGCCTGCTGCGCGAGGCCGCCACCGCCCAGCATGATCAGGACGGCAAGGGCGGAGGCGACCGGCGCAGCGGCCAGACGCAGACCGAGGAGGAGAAGCACGGGGCGATGGTAAAAGCGGCCAACGCGGTCTGGAACGCGAACGTCGACGCTCTGGTCGACAACGTGAAACGCCTCGAGTCCCACCTGCTGCTGACAGGCGAGACGGTGGGCAAGCTGATGCATAAGCTGGGCATCGTGACGGACGCGCTGAAGGATGCGGCGAACAAGGATTAGGAGGCCGGACATGAACGCATTGTTGACAGTGTCGAACTATGACGCGCTGGCCGTGGTGGACGATCCGGCCGAGCGGCTGCACAAAGGGTGGCTGGAGGCGTTGCTGCGGGACATCGACGCGGCCCCGCAGAAGGTGGAGGCGATGCGGGCGGCCGTGGCGGCGCATCCCGGCCGGCTGGCCTTCGGCACGCTGAAGACCCAATACTATTCGTGGAAGAAGTACGGCACGGCGGGGCTGGTCGACCGGCGCAAGCTGCGCCGCTTCTCCAAGGTGTCCGCTTGGGTTGAGTGCTACATGACCTACTGCGAGCGGCACAACCGCAGCAACCTGGGCGCGTGGCGCGTGATGATCGACGACCTGTGGGCGGGGAAGGTGCTGCCGCACGGCGTCGGCGACTGGCGCGACGCGTGGCGCAGCGAGAACCCGCAGAAGGCGGTCCCGGCCGAATGCCCCGAGAACTGGTTCCCGAAGTGCGCCCGCTACGAGACGCTTCAGCGGGCGGTTACCGCGAACCCGAATTACCAGTTCCAGATCGCGGCGAGCCGCAAGGGCCGCAAGAACGCCCACGAGTTCCTGCTTCCCGTGCTCAAGACGCGGGTCGGGCTGGAGCCGGGGCAGGTGCTCGAGTGCGACGACCTGCACATCGACGCGGAGGTGGTCATGCCGGGGCTCGGCAGGATCGCCCGGCCGCAGAAGTTCGTGATCTATGACATCGCCTCGGGGTTCCAGACGGCCTCGACCATGCGGCCCCAGTACCCCGAGACCAAGGGCGAGCGCAGGAACAGCCTGAAGGAGCGCGAGTTCAGAATGCTGCACGCGTACCAGCTGACCGACGTGGGCATCCACAAGGCCGGGGCGCGCATCGTGGTCGAGCACGGCACGACGGCGATCCGCGAGCCGCTCGAGCGCCGGGTCAAGTCGATACCGGTGTACGGCTCGCTGATCAGCTACGACCGCTCGGGCATCCTCGCCGAGGCCGTACACGGCGGTTTCTTCAAGGGCGACGGCGGCGGTAACTTCAGGATCAAGGCGTACTGCGAGCAGGCCCACCGCCTCGAGCACTCGCGCCGGGCCATGCTGCCGGGCCAGCTCGGGCAGGACGCCGACCACCGGCCCGAGAGCCACGCGGCCCTCGTCCGTTACGACCAGCTCGTCATGGACGCGGTCATGAAGCTGCCCGCTGAGCAGCGCGACCTCGTGCGGTATAACCTCTGCGACTGGCAGACGTTCGCCCGCCTCGAGATGATGCTGGTCGACGCGATCTATGACGACCCGGACCACCGCCTCGAGGGCTGGGCCGAGAAGCGCGTCACGGTCTGGCGCATGAGCGACACCGACCGGTGGCGCCCCGTCGGTGAGCTCGACGACATGAACGACACCCGGCGGGCCGCGATCATGGCGTTCCTGCAGTCGCACCCGCAGCACATCTGGAACCGGTCCATGACGCGCCGCGAGGCGTGGTACAAGGGCGTTCGCAACCTGATCAAGATACCGCTGATCGAGCTCCCCCTGCTGCTCGACGACCGGCCGGTGAAAGAGGGCGGCGACGCCCGGACCGTCACGGTCAAGAAGAACGGGACCTTCGGCTTCGTCGACCAGTTCTATTACGGGCCGGACGAGGTGATCTACCACGCGACGTGCAAGACGCGTGCGGGTTATCAGGCCGCGCTCGTTCCGGGACGCGAGTACCTGTTCTTCGGCACGCCGGTCCATCACGACGGCGGCGTGATCGTCGAGCCGGAAAGCGGCAAGGTCGTCGGCGTCGCCCCGGCCTACAAGCGTGCGCCGGTCTATGACCGCGAGGCGATCCTGCGGGCGGCCGGTGCGCAGAACGCCGACCTCGCAGCCAAGCTGCTGCCGATCCGGGGCCGCCACCAGCAGGAAGCCGAGCAGCGCCTCGCGCTGATCGGACAGAACACGGACGTTCTGGCGGGCCGCGTAAGAACTGACCGCACGTGCGGGCGCGATGTTCCCGAAGGTACTATCGACGACCTCTATTCAGACGAGAGCGAAGAGGCGGAGGCGCAGGAAAACGTCGCCGAACTCGCTCAGGCATCAACCGAACTTTTCAACTAGACCCGCAACAAGGAGGGCATCGCAATGGAAGACGCGCAGGTACAGGCAGCAGACAAGGCCCCGAATCCGAATGACCGGATCAACATCAGCGGCGACGTGGTGAAGACCGCGCTAGGGGGCCTGGTGCGGGCCGGTGAGATTTCACCCGAGCACGAGGGGGCCATTTGGTGGTTTTACTGCTTCAGCCGCGAAAAGGGCTGGAACCTCAAGGAGGCCGCCAAGGAGATCGGCAAGGACTCCACGACGCTGTGGCGCGTGTTCAACGGCAAGTACGGGGCCAGCCTCGAGAACATCGCCGCCGACATCGACCGTTTCAAATCGGTCGAGGAAAAGCGCGAGTCCATCGTACGGCTCGACTTCGTGGAGACCTCGACATGGAAAACGGTCAACTCGATCTGCCAGAACGCGCTGGCCTCGCAGTCCATCGCCTTCGTGTTCGGAGAAAGCCAAATCGGCAAGACGACGTGCCTGCTGAAGTACGCCCACGACAACAACCACGGCGCGACAAAATACGTGCGCCTTCCGGCGTCGAGCGGCATCAGGCTGTTCGCCCAGGAATTGGCGAAGTCGTGCTACGTCTCGCCCGACCAGTCGTTTGAGAATCTTCGCGACCGCGTTTTGAGGTCCATCGATTCGCGGACGCTCGTGATCATCGACGAGCTGCACCAGGTGTTCAC
>JADHEF010001451.1_pt1 | contig 14473 bp, 13 predicted proteins | sample 8952391 | NCBI WGS metagenome assembly JADHEF01 (sample SAMN16124439, study PRJNA663245) | bioreactor sludge metagenome | isolation source: sludge (nitrite) | place: India:Bengaluru | collected 2019-02-28
CCCAGAGCACCGAAGAGAGCACCGGCGTCTCGCGTTCATTCGCGCCCGGGTCCCCTTCCGGTCCGGACGAGACGGATTCCGGCGGGTGGTGGCGGAAACGCCTGCGGTATGATTCCCGACAGCACCTCGGACAGGGGGTTTCGATGTCGGCAACGCTGCACCAGCTTCTGAAGACTCTCGTCGAGCGGGGCGGGTCGGACCTGCACATCACCACGAATTCCCCTCCGATGATCCGGGTGCACGGCGACATCCAGGCGCTCGACTACCCGCCGCTCACCGTCCCCGAGACGAAGCAGCTCTGCTACTCGATCCTGACCGACGTCCAGAAGCACCGCTTCGAGGAGAACCTCGAGCTGGACCTCTCCTTCGGCGTGAAGGGGCTGGCCCGCTTCCGCGGGAACGTCTTCATGCAGCGGGGCGCCGTCTCGGCCGTCTTCCGGCAGATCCCGTACGAGATCCTCGGCTTCAAGGAGCTCGGCATCCCGACCGTCGTCGAGGCGCTCTGCAACCGGCCGCGCGGCCTCGTCCTCGTCACCGGGCCGACCGGCTCGGGCAAGTCGACGACGCTCGCGACGATGATCGACAAGGTCAACCGCGAGCAGCCGAAGCACATCGTCACGATCGAGGACCCGATCGAGTTCCTCCACACCCACAAGAAGTGCATCGTCAACCAGCGCGAGCTGCACGCCGACACGCACTCGTTCCCGAACGCGCTCCGGGCCGTCCTCCGCGAGGACCCCGACGTCGTCCTCGTCGGCGAGATGCGCGACCTCGAGACGATGGAGGCGGCGCTCCGGATCGCGGAGACGGGCCACCTCACGTTCGCGACGCTCCACACGAACAGCGCGGTCCAGACGATGAACCGGATCATCGACGCGTTCCCCGCGAACCAGCAGTCGCAGGTGCGGGCGCAGCTCTCGTTCGTCCTCGAGGGGATCCTCTGCCAGACGCTCCTCCCGAAGGCCTCCGGCAAGGGGCGGTGCCTGGCGATGGAGATCCTGATCCCCACCCCCGCGATCCGGAACCTCATCCGCGAGGACAAGCTCCACCAGATCTACTCCATGATGCAGACCGGGCAGAACAAGTACGGGATGCAGACCTTCAACCAGGCGCTCGCGACGCTCGTGCACCGCAAGGTCATCTCGCACGACCTCGCGATCGCCACGTCGTCCCTGCCGGACGAGCTCTCCGAGATGATCGCCCGCGGCGTCGGCGTCGTGGGACAGGCACCGCCGACGGCCGCTGCGGGCGCCGCGGCCCGGCGGCCCTGACGCGCGCCGGGAGGGATTGAGATGGCCCAGTTCGTCTGGAAGGGGAAGACCCGCCAGGGCGTCATGACCAACGGCGTCCTCACCGCCGAATCGAAGGACCTCGCGATCGCCGACCTGCGCCGGCGGCAGATCGAGGTCGCCTCCGTGAAGGAGCGCGGCAAGGAGTTCGCGCTCCCGAAGATGGGCGCGGGCAAGGTCGCGCCGAAGCGGCTCGCGACCTTCACCCGGATGTTCTCCGTCATGATCGACGCCGGCCTGCCCCTCGTGCAGTGCCTCGAGATCCTCGGCACCCAGCAGGACGACAAGGCGTTCCAGCGGATCATCCTCGCCGTCCGGCAGGACGTGGAGGCGGGCTCCTCCCTCGCCGACGCCCTGAAGAAGCACCCGCGCGCCTTCGACGACCTCTTCGTGAACATGGTCGCCGCCGGAGAGGCGGGCGGTATCCTCGACACCATCCTCCGGCGCCTCGCGAGCTACATCGAGAAGGCGGTCAAGCTGGCGGGCCAGGTCAAGACCGCCCTCATCTACCCCGTCTCCGTCCTCAGCGTGGCGGCGATCGTCGTCGCGGTCATCCTCTGGAAGGTCATCCCGACGTTCGCAGCGCTCTTCGCAGGCCTCGGCGCCCAGCTCCCCCTCCCGACCCGGGTCGTCATCGCGCTGTCGAACTTCCTCGCGGACTACATCCTCTTCATCGCCGCGGCGATCGCCGCGGTCATTTTCGCGCTGAAGCGCTACTACAAGACCTACAAGGGGCGCCGCGTCATCGACGGGATCCTGCTGAAGCTTCCGGTCCTCGGCGACATCCTCAAGAAGATCGCCGTCGCCCGGTTCTGCCGGACCTTCGCGACCCTGACCTCCTCCGGTGTGCCGATCCTCGACGGCCTCGAGATCACGGCCAAGACCTCCGGGAACGCGATCATCGAGGACGGCATCATGGCCGTCCGGAAGTCGGTCGAGACCGGCCGGACGATCGCCGAGCCGCTCGCCGAGACGAAGGTCTTCCCCCCGATGGTCGTCCAGATGATCGGCGTCGGCGAGCAGACGGGCGCGCTCGACGCGATGCTCTCGAAGATCGCCGAGTTCTACGAGGAAGAGGTCGACCGGGCGGTCGAGGGCCTCATGAAGCTCATGGAGCCGATCATGATCGCCATGCTCGGCACGATCATCGGCACGATCGTCGTCGCGATGTACATGCCGATGTTCGACCTCATCTCGAAGGTCGGGTAGGGCGTTTGTGAACCGGGGAGGCCCGGGACGGGCCTCCCCGCGCCGCTTCCGGCGGCTCCCGGAGGGCGCCCGACCGCTACAATCGGCCGACGTGAGCGAAACCGCGCGCGCCCTCCCGCGCCCGGCCCCGGAGGTCCTCCGGGGCCTCCTCGTCACGCGGGTCGTCGTCGTCTCGACCCTCCTGCTCTCCGCCCTCCTCATCCAGCTGACGTTCAGCCTCTGGCTCCCGCTCGCGCCGATCTATTACCTCGCCGCGGGCGCCTACACGACGTCGCTCCTTTCCCTGGCGACGCTCCGGACCCTCGATCCCGGGGCGAACGCCGTCCTCCAGCTCCTCGGCGACCTCGTCGTCGTGACCGGCCTCGTCTGGGTCTCGGGCGGGCCCGACTCGAGCTTCACGTTCCTCTACCTGGCCGTCGTCCTCAGCGGAACGCTCCTCTTCGGCCGCGGCGGCGGCCTCGTGACGGCCGGCCTCGCCTCCGTCTTCTACGCCGTTCTCCTCCAGCTCATGCAGAGCGGCGCCGTCTCGGCCCCCCGCAGCGACGAGCTCCCGCCCCGCCTCTGGACGCGCGGGCAGCTCGCGGGGAACGTCGTCTCGAACGTCGGCGCGTTCGCGGCGACGGCGCTCCTCGTCGCCGCCGCCTCGGAGAGGCTGCGGGACGCGCGTCTCCTCGCCGAGCGCCGGCGGGAAGAGGTCGCCCGCCTCCAGGCCCTCCACTCCTCGGTCCTCTCCTCGATGTCTTCCGGCGTCGTGACCGCCGACCTCTCCGGCACGATCACGTTCGCGAATCCTCCCGCCGGGGAGCTCCTCCACCGGCGTCCGGAGGAGCTCGTCGGACGCCCCCTCTTCGAGACCGGCCTCGTCTGGGAGGAGATCCTCGACCTGGATCGCGCCCCGGGAAACGAGGTCCTCCGGTTCGAGGGGAACCGGACGCCGCTCGGCCCCGGCGCCTATTTCGGGGTGACGGTGACCCCTCTCCGCGACGGCGACGGCCGCGTGACCGGGCGGATCCTCATCTTCCAGAACCTCACGGAGATGAAGAAGCTCGAGGGGGAGGTCCGCCTCAAGGAGAAGCTCGCCGCGGTCGGCGAGCTCGCGGCGTCGATCGCCCACGAGATCCGCAACCCCCTGGCCTCGATCTCCGGCTCGGTCCAGGTCCTCTCCGGAACGGCGCCCCCCGGCTCTTCGGAGCGGCGGCTGATGGAGATCGCGGTCCAGGAGTCGCACCGGCTCTCCGCCATCCTCGAGGACTTCCTGAAGTACGTGAAGCCCCGCGACCAGGCGATCGAGACGGTCGACGCCGCGGGCGCCCTGCGCGACGTCGTCACGCTCCTGACGCACAGCGACGAGCTCTCGGGCCGGCACGTCGTGAAGCTGACGCTCGAGCCCGAGTCGGTCCCGCTCCAGGCCGACCCGGGGCAGCTCCGCCAGGTCTTCTGGAACCTCCTGCGAAACGCCGTCGCGGCGATGCCGGACGGGGGGACGCTCGCGGTGACCGCCTGGGCCGACGGCGAGGGCTCCTGGAGCGCGGCCTTCTCCGACGACGGACGGGGCATGTCGCAGGAGGACCAGGAGCGCCTCTTCACTCCGTTCGCCCACGCCACCCCGGGCGGGACCGGGCTCGGGCTCGCCATCGTCTACCGCATCGTCGAGGAGCACGGAGGGACGATCCGAGTGCGGAGCACGCCGGGCGAAGGAACTGCGATCACGCTGACGCTCCCGATCGCCGGACCGGGCGCCCGGACCGCCGAGACGAGGGGGGTCCGGGCGTGACGGGCGCTCCGTCCCGGGCCGCGGGCCCCCGCATCCTGGTCGTCGACGACGAGCCCGGCATCACCGGGATGCTCTCGATCGTCTTCGAGCGGGAGGGGTACGAGGTCCGGACCGCCGGCTCGTGCGCCGAGGGGCTGCGCCTCGTCGGCGAGCTCCACCCCGACCTCGTCCTGACGGACCTGCGAATGCCGGACGGCACCGGGTTCGACATCCTGCGGAAGACCCGCGAGACGGATTCCGAGACGCCGGTCGTGATGATCACGGCGTACACCTCGGCGAAGACCGCGATCGAGGCGCTGAAGGCGGGCGCCTACGACTACGTCTCGAAGCCGTTCGACGTCGACGAGCTGAAGCACGTCGTCGAGAAGGCGCTCGAGCGAAAGCGCCTCGCCGACGAGAACCAGGAGCTCCGCTCCCGCGTCGAGGACCGGCCGGCGCTCGGCCCGCTCGTCGGCGTCTCGCGGCGGATGCGCGCCGTCTTCGACCTGATCGACCGCGTCGGGCGGACGACGTCGACCGTCCTGATCACCGGCGACTCGGGGACCGGCAAGGGGCTCATCGCCCGGGCGATCCACCGTAGCTCGGCCCGGGCCGACCGGCCTTTCATCTCGATCAACTGCGGCGCACTCCCGGAGAACCTGCTCGAGTCGGAGCTGTTCGGTCACGAGAAGGGGGCGTTCACGGGCGCCGTGAGGGAGAAGAAGGGGCTCTTCAAGGAGGCCGAGGGCGGGACGCTCTTCCTCGACGAGATCGGGGAGACCTCTCTCGCCATGCAGGTGAAGCTCCTGCAGGTCCTCCAGGAACGGGTCGTCCGCCGGGTCGGCGGGAACGTCGAGGAGCCGATCGACGTGAGGATCATCTGCGCGACGAACAAGGACCTCGCGGAGAAGGTCGCCGACCGGTCGTTCCGCGAGGACTTCTACTACCGGATCGCCGTCATCCCGCTCCAGATCCCGCCTCTGCGCGAGCGCCGGGAGGACATCCCCCTCCTCGTCCGCCACTTCCTGAAGAAGGTGACGGCCGAGCAGAAGATCCCCGAGAAGAAGATCTCGTCGGAAGCGATCCGGCTCCTCGAGGCGTATCCCTGGCCGGGAAACGTGCGCGAGCTCGAGAACCTGATCGAGAGGACCGTCGCCCTCGAGCCAGGGCCGGTCATCACGACGGCCTCGCTCCCGGAGAGCTTCCTCCGGCCCGCCGGCGTCCCGGCCGAGGCGCTCCAGACCCCCTTCGACCTGCCGACGACCGCGTTCGACCTCGAGGCCTACCTCGAGTGGATCGGCAAGCGCCTCATGCAGCAGGCGCTCGAGCGCGCGAACGGCGTCCGAAAGGAAGCCGCGAAGCTCGTCGGGATGTCGGAGCGCTCGTTCCGCTACTACGCCAAGAAGTACAACCTCGGCCACGACGACGAAGGAGAGCCGTATGACGAACCGGGCCCGGTCGTCGACGAGGCGTGACGCCGGGAGGGCCGCCCTGCTCGGCGTCCTCCTCCTCGCGGCCTGCTCCGGGGGACGCGGCGCTCCGCCGGCGACCCCGGCTCCCTCCGCCGGTCCGCGGGTCGTCCTCCCATCGGGCGCCGTCTTTGCCCTCGAGCTCGCCCGGACGCCGGAGCAGATCGCGCAGGGGCTCATGTTCCGCGAGTCGCTCGCGCCGTCGAGCGGGATGGTCTTCCTCTTCGACGCGCCGGAGCCGCGCTCGTTCTGGATGAAGAACTGCCACTTCCCGCTCGACATGGTCTTCACGCTCGCGGACGGGAGCGTCGTCGACGTTCTGGAGAACGTCCCCCCGTGCGAGGCCGACCCGTGCCCGAGCTATCCCTCGCGCGCTCCGGCCGACACGGTCGTGGAGCTCGCGGGCGGAGAGGCGAAGCGCCACGGGGTCGTCCCGGGCGCCCGCCTCTCGTTCCTCAGCGTGCCGGGGCGCTGAGCTCGCCGGCCGCGGAGCCGGCCGCCGCGGACGGGACGAAACGGAAGAGCCCCCTCCCGATCGTCGCGAGGTAGAGCCCCCGCGCGCTGCGCGGGTCTCCCGCCCAGCCGGCGACGTGGAGGCCCCGCTCCGGGAGCGCGAGGGCGACGTCGGCGCCGGGCCCCGGGACGCGGTAGAGGAGGCGCCCCTTCTCGGAGTCGACGTCGAGACCGATCGGCTCGGCCGGCCGGTAGGCCGAGGCGCGCGGGCGGCCGAAGCCTCCCGAGAGCGGGCGCGGGTTCGTGCCGCTCCGCGCGTCGAGGCCGAAGTCCCGTCCGTTCCACCAGAGGGTCCGGCCCGAGGAACGGACGGCGAGCGTCTCGGCCCCCGTCCCCGGCGATCGGCTCCACATCACGGATTCCACGCGCGCGCGGAGATCGCCGACGCGGCCCCACGTCGAGCCTCCGTCGCGCGACTCGAACGCTCCGCCGTCCGTCGCGGCGAAGAGGCGGCCCGGCCCGGCCGCGAAGCCGTGGACCGGGAGGCCGAGGACCCGCGCGAACGGCGCGCCCGGCGCCGTGGCGAGCCAGACCCCGTCCGGCGTTCCGGCGAGCAGCCGGTCGCCGCTCGCGAGGAGGGCGCGGATCGTCGAGGCAGGGGTCCACGCGATTCGTTCGGCCTTTCCCGACGCGGGGTCGAGGTCCCAGAGACCGCCGCTCCCTCCGTCCGCGGCCCGCGCGACGGCGACTCGCCCCGACGCCGTGACGGCCACGGCCGAGACCCGCGCCTCCGAAAGGCCCGCGTTCGACTCGAGGAGCGTCCGCCCGCCGTCCTCGCTCCGGAGGATTCCCTCCGCCTCGGTCGCGACGAGGAGGGCCGCCGGGTTCGCCGGGTCGAAGACGAGCGCGTTGACGACGGTCGACTCCCGCGAGATGCGCTGGAAGCTCCTTCCCGCGTCCCGGCTCTCGAAGAGCCCGCCGGTGGTCCCGGCGAGGACGCGATCCGGCTCCCGCGGGTCGCGGACGACGACGTGGGTCCGCCGGTCGGCGAGGCCGTCCTTGTACCTCTTCCAGGTCGCGGCGCCGTCCGTCGTCCGGTAGACCCAGCCGCACGTCGCCGCCCAGATGTCGTCCGGGTCGGTCGGCGAGAAGTCGAGGTGGAAGACCTGGGTGTCCTCGACCATCCCTCCCGCGATCCGCTTCCAGCTCCGGCCCAGGTCCGTCGAACGGAAGGGATGCCGGTAGGAGCCCGAGTAGAGGACGGCTCGCTTGAGCGGGTGAAACGCGAGGAACGCGACGCCGCTCCCCGGATCGAGCGGGGGACGGGACGGTCGCCACGTGACGCCGCCGTCCTCGGAGACCTCGAGCCCCGTGTCGCCACCGACCGCGACGACCTTTCGCCCGTCGAGGAGCGTCACCGCGACGACGCGGGCCTCGGCCCGCTCCTCCCATCGCCTCACGACGCTCCAGGAACGGGCGGCGTCGTCCGAGCGGACGAGGAGTCCTCCCTTGACGACGCCCGTCAGGCCTGCCCAGACCGTCCCGACGCGCTGCGGGTCGGGGAGCAGCGAGGTGACGGAGTACCCGGGGAAAGGAGCGCCTCCCGGGGGCGCGCTCCAGGTCCTGCCGCCGTCGGTCGACCGGTAGACGCCGCCGAGGGCGGTCCCGGCATAGAAGAGCCCCGGTGTGCGCGGTTCCGCCGCGAGCGACTTCACCTCGGCCCCCGGAAGGGGGTAGCGAAGCCAGGTTCCCGCCGGCGCCGTCACGGGCCGGCCTTCGGCCGCGACGAGAGCAGGCGCGAGGGCGGCCGCGAGGAGCGCGGCCGCCAGGTCAGCCCGCCGGCTTCGCATCGCCCCCCGTGCCGGACCCGCTCGCCGCAGCGGTGGGCTTCGCGTCGCCGCCCCCCTTCGTCTCGGCGGCGGGCTTCGCCTCGCCGGCCGATTTCGACTCTCCCGCGGACTTCGACTCCCCGTCGCCGCCCGACTCCCTCCCCTTCGCGCCGGCGGCGCCCGACCGGCCGTAGTCGGTGAGGTAGAAGCCGGAGCCCTTGAACTGGACCGCGGGGGCCGAGAGGAGCTTCTTCAGCGCGCCGCCGCACGACTCGCAGGTCGTCGGGAGGGGATCGGAGAACGCGAGGATGGTCTCCATGGTGTGACCGCACGACTCGCACCGGAACTCGTAGAGGGGCATCTCGAAACGGACCTTTCTCTCACGACGGCGGGGCGTAGCCGCCGCCCGTCGTGCTCCAGTGGATCTTCTTCACGGACGTCCGGCTCGTCATGTCGCGCCGGCCGATCAGCTTGAGGACGTAGAAGGCGTAGAGGAGCTTCGCGTTGTGCGCCGCGTCGGACGGCCCGAGCCCGACGAGCTCGCGCAGGGTCTTCGCGCCGTCGACCTGCTGGAGGAGACGGAGCTCTCCCGGCTCGAGCGCGAGATCGGCGAGCTCCGCCGGCTTCCAGGACGGATCGAAGATCGTCCAGGAGGGGCCGAGGAGCGAGACGGTCTTCCGGGCGTCGTGGAGGGCCTTCACGCCGGCGAGGATCGCCTGCCGCGTCGGGATCTCAAGCTGGATGATCTCGTCGGTCCGGAAGCGGCCGACCGTGAAGGTGACCTCTCCCTCGTCCCACTGGAAGAGCGAGAAGAGGATCCCGCGGACCTGCCGCGTCACGGCGGCGAAGAGCTCCTCGGCCGTCAGCAGGCCCATGTCGACGAGGACGGCCCCGTGCCGCCGGCCCCCCTCGGTCGACCGCGCCTCGACGAGCCGCCGGACCGACTCGTCGAACTGCTCCCTCGTCAGCTTCCCGTCCCCGAGCAGGACGTTCCCGAGGGACTCCTCCCGGTCGTTCGAGGTCGCGAAGATGACGTCGCCGTTCCAGATGTAGACCTTCTTCTCGACCGCTTCGCGGCGGACGACGACCACGCCGGGCACCCGGTAGTGGTGCACCGTCTGGAGGACCTCGGGAAGCGGGGTTTTCGAGAGGTCGCCGCGGAACTCGAAGCGGCTGTCCGACACCCCCCGGATTGTACGGAAATCCGGCCCCGGGCCGGCTGTTACGATCCCGGGCGATGGATTCCCGACAACAGGGGACGGCGCCTCCGGGCGGCGGACGGCGGCGGCTCGCGGGCTGAGGCCCGTGTCGCTCCTCGTCCCGAAGCGCGCGCCGTCCGACGAGATCCTCGACGGCGAGGTCGACCCGGAGGCGGCCGCGGAGAGCCTCGCCGACGTCGAGCGGATCCACCGCGTCCTCGGCGGCCGGTGGATCCTGCGGCGCCACCTCGTCCCGCTCCTCCTCGGCATTCCCTCCCCGCGACCCGTCCTCCTGGACCTCGGCGCCGGGAACGGCCACGTCGGCCGCGCGCTCGCCGGCGAGATGGCCCGGCGCGGGCGCGGGCTCGTCACGCTCGACCTCGACCGGCAGCTTCTCCACGCGCGTCTCTCGGCCAGGGGCCGGAGCGTCGCGGCCGACGGCCTCCGCCTGCCCCTCGCCGACCGCTCCGTCGACGTCGTCTCCTCGACGCTCTTCCTCCACCACCTCGACGCCCCTTCCGTCGTGCGGCTCCTCCGGGAGTCGGCGCGCGTCGCCCGGGTCGCCGTCTCGGCGCTCGACCTGACGCGGCACCGCATCCCGCTCGCGGTGAACGCCGTCCTCGGCCTGCTCCTCCACCGGAGCCCGATCACGCGGCTCGACGGAAGCGCCTCCGTCCGTCAGGCCTGGACGGCGCCGGAGCTGCGGGCGATCGCCGAGCGCGCTCTCCCGGGTGCGCGCGTGTCCCGAGCCGGCCCGTTCGTCCAGAGCCTCCTCTGGGTGAGGCGATGACCGGTCCGCCGCTTCCCGTCGTCGTCGTCGGCGCGAGCCTCGCGGGGAGCGCCGCCGCGCTCGTCCTCGCCCGCTCGGGCGCGCCCGTCGTCCTCGTCGACAAGGCGGCGTTCCCCCGCCCGAAGACCTGCGGCGAGCTCCTCTCCCCCGACGGCGTCGCCGCGCTCGCGCGGCTCGGGCTCGACGGCGCGGTCCGCGCGGCGGGGGCCGCGACGATCCGCCGTTTCGCGCTCGTGAGCCCCGACGGGCGTCGCGTCGCGGGACGCCTCCCGGCCCCGGCTCTCTCCCTGAGCCGGGAGCGGCTCGACACGCTCGTCCTCGACGGCGCCCGAGCGGCCGGGGCGGCGGCGCACCTCGGCGAGACCGTCGTCGCGATCGACGGGACCCTGCCGGAGGGGTTCGTCGTCCGAACGAACGCCCGGACGCTCGCGGCGCGCGCGGTCCTCGGCGCCTGGGGGCGCTACTCGCCTCTCGACGGGCGCCTCGGGCGGCCGTTCTTCGGAGCCCCCGCGTCGCTCTTCGGCTTCAAGAAGTTCCTCGCGGGGGATGCGGGACGACGGTTCGACGACCGGGCCGTCCTCCACGTCTTCCGCGGCGGGTACCTCGGCCTCTCCCTCGTCGAGGGGGGACGGGTCAGCCTCGGAGCGCTCGCGAAGCCCGCGATCGCGAAGGAGGCCCACCACGACCTCGACCGTCTCCTCGCGCGGCTCGCCGCGGCGAGTCCGGGCCTCGCCGCCGACCTCGAGGGGCTCGTTCCCGAGCCCGGTCCGGCCCTCGTCAGCGAGCCCGTCCACCTCGGCCGGAGGGAGGCGGTCCTCGGCGACCTCCTCCTCGTCGGCGACGCCGCGGGCGTCGTCGACCCGTTCACCGGGTCCGGGATGGCTCTCGCGCTCCGGACCGGCGAGGCCGCCGGGGCCCTCCTCGCCGAGCACGCGGCCGGGCGGGTCGCGGCGGAAGCGCTCGCGAGGAGCTGGGAGCGGCGGTGGCGGAAGGTGACCGGGAGCGTCTACTTCTTCTCGCGCCTCTTCCGCCCCGTCTTCCTCGGGGGGGTCGCCACCCGCCTCGTCGTCCCGGCGACGGCGCCGCTGGCGGGCCTCGCGGCCCGCCTCACGCGCGGCGCCGCCTGACGGAGCCGCCTACTTCTTCTTCGCGGCCTTCTTCGCGGGGGCCTTCGTCCCGCGCTTCGGCGCGGCCCGTTTCGCGGCCGCCGGCTTTCCCGCCGCGCGCTTCGGGGCCGTCTTCGGGGCTGCCTTCGCGGTCGCCTTCCGCGCCTTTTTCTTCGGCGGGAAGAGGCCCGTCCGGATCGTCTCGATCTGGTCGAGGTGGATTCGGTCGTGCCCGGCGTAGAGCGCGACCATCGTCCCGAGCGACTCCTCGCCCCTCTCGGAGTGGATCCCGACCCGCGCGAACGCCTCGTCCGGGAGCCTCACGAGGAGCCCGAGGTTCACGGCGCGCGCCATCTCGAAATCGGCGACGAGCTCCTCGGCGGAGGCGGCGTCCGCGCCGAGGCGCTCGACGAAGAGATCCTGGTCGTAGGCGGCGATCGCGGGCCTGTCGTGCGCCGCGACGAGCCGGTAGCGCGACCCGAGGATCACCTCGCCGTCGGCGAGGTGGGCGACGATCTCCTTGATCGACCACTTCCCCGGCGCGGGACGCCGGGAGAGCTGCTTCTCGGTGAGACCTTTCAGGAGCTTCCGGAGCGCCTGGGGCGCCTCGAACATCGCGAGGAAGGGGTCGTCGTCCCCGAGCGCCGCTCGGTAACGTTCCGGGATCACGGGTCCGGCCATCTTCGAGTCCTCCATCGGCGCGACATCGTACGCGAACGCCCGCGCGGCGCGCTCCGGCCGGGCCGTCTAGAATGCTCTTCCCGTGAAGATCGATCGACGCCTCGTCGAAGCCCTGGACGACCTCCTCGTTCGCGCTTTCGCGGAGGACGGGGAGGACGTCACCACCCTCGCCGTCTTCGGCCCGAAGGCCCGGGTCGAGGCCGACATGGTCTGCCGCGACGCGGCCGTCGTCGCCGGCGTGGCCTTCCTCCCGCGCGTCTTCGCGTTCCTCCACCCGCCCGCCCGCGTCGAGCTGCGGGTCGAGGACGGGACGAAGGTGGCGCCCGGCACCGTCCTCGCGCGCGTGGAGGGTCCCGCCATCTCGGTCCTCGCGGCCGAGCGGACCGCGCTGAACCTCGTCCAGCGCCTGACCGGGGTCGCCACGGCGACGCGCGCCTGGGTCGAGGCGCTCGAGGGGAGCGGCACCCGGCTCCTCGACACGCGCAAGACGACGCCGGGCCTGCGCGCGCTCGAGAAGTACGCGGTCCGCTGCGGCGGCGGGACGAACCACCGGATGGGGCTCTCCGACGCCTTCCTCGTGAAGGACAACCACGCCGACGGCTGCGGGAGCCTCTGGGACGCGACCCGCCGCGCGGCCGACTTCCGCGCGATGAACCGCTCGCTGAAGCGCTGCCTCCTCGAGGCCGAGGCGCGGACGCGCGACGAGGTCCACCAGGCGCTCGAGGCGGGCGCCGAGCGGATCCTCCTCGACAACATGACCGTCGCCGAGATGCGCCAGGCGGTCCGCGACGTGAAGCTCTGGAACGAGGCGACGGGAGCCGCGGTCACGACCGAGGCCTCGGGCGGGATGACGATCGAGAAGGCCCGGAAGGCCGCTCGCGCCGGCGTCGACTACGTCTCCGTCGGCGCGATCACGCACTCGGTGCGCGCCGCCGACGTCGCGCTCGACGTGAAGGTGGCCGCGGCCCGGAGGGGCCGCCGTTGAGCCGGGTCGCCGGGCGGACCCGCGTCCCGGCGCTCGTCATCGGGACCGGGATCGCCGGTCTGACCGCCGCGCTCGCGCTCGCGAAGCGGGGCATCCGCGTCCTCCTCCTGACGAAGGCGGCGGAGCCGGACGACTGCAACACGCGCTACGCGCAGGGCGGGATCATCTACTTCGGCAAGCGCGATTCCCCCTCCGCGCTCGTCCGGGACGTCCTCGCCGCCGGCGCCGGCCTCTGCAACGCCGAGGCGGTCCGCTTCCTCGCGCAGGAGGGGCCGCGCGTCGTGGAGGAGGTCCTGATCGGCGACGCCGGGGTCCCCTTCACCCGGACCCGGCGGGGAGATCTCGACTTCACGCGCGAGGGCGCCCACTCCGTCGCCCGGATCGTCCACTCCGCGGACGCCACCGGGAAGGCGATCGAGCTCGCGCTCCTGGCCCGCGTGAAGAGCGAGCGGAACGTGAAGGTCTGGACGAACGCGACGGCGATCGACCTGATCACCGCCCGCCACCACTCCACCGACGTCCAGCAGCGCTACGCGCTCCAGGACCCGTGCCTCGGCGCCTACGTCCTCGACGAGGAGGGCGTCGTCCACACCGTCCTCGCCGACTTCACGGTCCTGGCGACGGGGGGCGTCGGGCGGCTCTTCCTCCACACGACGAACACGAAGCACGCGATCGGCGACGGCCTGACGATGGCCGCCCGGGCCGGCGCGGCCGTCCTGAACCTCGAGTACGTCCAGTTCCACCCGACGACGCTCTATCACCCCGACGCCGAGCGGTTCCTCATCTCCGAAGCGCTCCGGGGCGAGGGGGCGGTCCTCGTGAACCGGGCCGGCGAGGCCTTCATGCCGCGCTACGACCGGGAGCGGAAGGACCTCGCCCCGCGCGACGTCGTCACCCGCGCGATCGTGGAGGAGATGACGACCCGCGGCGAGCCGTGCGTCTACCTCGACCTCGCGCACCACTACGAGGGGAAGGGTCGGACGACGATCCGGGACCGCTTCCCGACGATCGCCGCCACCTGCGCGAAGTTCGGGATCGACATCGCCACCGAGCCGATCCCGGTCGTCCCGGCCGCCCACTACTTCTGCGGCGGCGTCCTCGCCGACCTCGAGGGGAAGACGACGATCCGGAACCTCTACGCCGTCGGCGAGGTGAGCTGCACGGGCCTCCACGGCGCGAACCGCCTCGCCTCGACGTCGCTCCTCGAGGGGCTCGTCTGGGGGGCCCACGCGGCCCGGTCGATCGCCGACCGGATCGAGAAGGGGCACACGTTCCCGCCGTCCACGTTCCGCTCGATCCCCGACTGGAAGGCCCCCGGGAACGCCCGGAACGAAGACCCCGCGCTCATCCAGCAGGACTGGACGACGATCCGCAACACGATGTGGAACTACGTCGGGATCGTCCGGACGGGAGAGCGCCTCGGCCGCGCCGTGGCCGACATCCGCGACCTCGAGAAGCGCCTCTCGCGCTTCTACCATGAGACGAAGATCTCCCGCGAGATCGTCGACCTCTTCCACGGCGTCCACGCGAGCCACCTGATCGCGCAGGCCGCGCTGAAGAACCCGGTCTCGCGCGGGTGCCACTACAGAAGGAATTAGACGTCCGCGTAGAGGATGCGCCGGGGCCACAGGCGAACGCCTCCGGCTTTTCGGGCTCTCTTACGGACATGGATCGGGGAGGCTCGCCACGAGCCTCCCCGCGGCGGCTGCG
>JADHEF010001452.1_pt1 | contig 14470 bp, 14 predicted proteins | sample 8952391 | NCBI WGS metagenome assembly JADHEF01 (sample SAMN16124439, study PRJNA663245) | bioreactor sludge metagenome | isolation source: sludge (nitrite) | place: India:Bengaluru | collected 2019-02-28
CTGCAACATTGCGGACACGTTGACGGCATCAGGCTCGTCGATGACCTTCCGGTAGTGGGAGCGGCAGCTTTGCTCTTGGAGTGCGATCTCATGTCCCCACCGGGCGTGTTCGCGGACCCAGTCGTTCGGATCCGATTCCCTGAGCGTTCTCAACAGGCTAACAGCCTCGTCGTCAGCCACCCAAGCGACAAGCGACACGGCAAGATTCCTGACGCAGGCATGCGGCGATGCGAGGAAGTCCCTGGCGAGATCCCACAGGTCGCGGGTGGTCTTGCAGGCCATCGCCGTCAACATCAGTTCCTCGTCGTTCTTGCACGCCAATGCCTGGTTGCGCCTCAAGTCCGTCAGCCCGTCGGTGGTGGGAGCGTGGCCCGACCACAAATCCAAAACGGTTACGTCGATCCCGTGGTCACCGCTGTACCTTGTGTCGGACGTCATCATGCGGTAGGTTTCGACGGGTAGGTCGCCTTGAACGGCCAGGACGTTCCATGTCCGAACTACCTGGACTGTCAAGTTGCTCAAGCTTAGTTCGGTTAATGAGAAACCCGCGTTTTCCCGCGAATCAATGGCGGCAAGATATGAGGCCGCGAACTCCCTGAACTCCCCGAGGTGTCTTCGCGCCCAATCAAGCAGGTGGTCGGAGCACCAGAAATGATCAAAAGAGGTTCCATTCCACTGGTTGAGATGACTGACCGCCCGGATCAGCGAGGAGCGTTTCTCTGCCTCCGCAGTGCCCGATTCTTCGGGACTGAGAAGGCGGCCGGCGATCTCGGCGTCCGTGGCCGAGTCGCGGGCGGGAGGGGCCTCAAATGAAACGATGCAGTCGGGCCCGGATGCGGGCTTGTATGACAGGGAAAGGCGCGGCCCGTCTCCAATTCGCATGAGGCACTTAACGCCACAGGGGAGATCCACCGGGGTTTCTGCGGCGAGCGACAGAGTTATCTTCAGCAGTTCCGATACCCATTCGTCGAAATCTGGAATTAGCTTCATGCGGCAAAGCACATTGCCGACACAATCTATGGGAAAAGCAAGTCTGACTGAGTCCGCGCAGACATTCGGGGGGATGTAGTCGGAGAAGCGGCATATACAGCGTAGAACGTTCAGGAAGGAATGCTCGTCGAGGCCCAGAAACCGTGATTCGAAGACCGTTTTAACTAGGCGTGCGGTATCGGCTATGGATAGAACCTTGTAGATATCAACGCGTGTATCCGCGGGGAGGTGGTCATCCGCCGCCGACTGCCAAAGTGTCGCCAATTCGGCCGTCGACAACGATATGGCCGGGGAGTGGCACAGCATGCCCGCCCAGTAAGCCATTGCGGCTGAGGCACTCGTGGATTTGTTTGAAGTCCATCGTTCCAGGGCTTCGAACATGCGGCATTGGGAAACGGCGGACAGTTTGCTTGAACAGGTTGTGTTGAGAACCTGATAAATCGGATAAAAATCGGGGATCAAGTGGATTGACGGATACTGGGCGATCCACTCGATCCACTCGATAAGATCATCTTCGCTGCCGTTAAGGCTCAGAAGTTCGAACATTTGGTGCAGGCGGTTGAAACTGTCGGTCCTCAAGCCTCCGGGAGGAGTCTCGAATGAATCGCGAAGCTCGCGCAGCGCGGAACCGAAAGCGCGCATCTCATCCGGAGTACGGGTCAGAATTATGCCCCGAAAATCGTAAAACGTGTCGTGGAAAAGTTTTCCTCCTGCGCGTTCGAGAAGCAGTCCTAGGGCGCTCTCTCTGAATCGCTCCGGTTCCAAGCGTGCGATCCACGGCCACACGGCCTCTAGGTCCGTATTATAACGTGTCCATTCGTGCCGCGCCTCGTCATCGGTCATTCCGCAGCACTTTTCAAAATAGCCCGTCATCTCGCTTTTGGCCTCGTCCGTCAGCTCCGGCAGATCAGAACGGACAGCGAGCAATTCCAGACCATTGAACCAGCACTTTCGATTGCCAGCTTGATCCTTGAACGGCGATTTCCACGTCCTGATGGCATCAATTGTGGGGACGAACGGCTCGAAGACACTCTGGTTCCTTGGCGGAAGGCGCAGGGACGAGGGTGGTTCGAAGATCCCGAGGTAGTCCGTCAGAAAGCAATAGCCTGTCTTTACAACATCGTCTTCCGCTGCCTCCGTGTGAAGTCGCTCCAATGTCGGAAGGACCGAATCGGTGTATCCCCACCACATCAGAATGCGCAGGTCCCGTCCGAAGAACTTACACGGGAGTTCGTGGCCGTTTTCGAAGGACTTCGACAGCATCTGGGTTGCAGCTCCGATGGCAAGTGCGGGAAGCATGTCGTTGTCCGGACGTTGCGAGATGATAGACACCGCGAGGCCGGACAGGCGCAACTGGAATTGCGAAACGGCTACAGGCAGCCGGTGAACGCCTTCTGTCAGCGTCGTCTCCACAGCGTCCCATCGCCACACCAGCTTTATCCAACGGTCGAGGGTTTCCTTGAGTGAGGAATATCCCTCGTCTTGACCTTTCCACATCCGAGCAAGCGGGTATATGAGCTTCAAGTCATTACCGTGAGTAAGGGTGCCGGAGAAAAGAGTCTCGATAAAGAGTAGGTACGCGAAGAGGTCTTTTGACGTCCAGAACTCAAGACGTTCTGGGCGCATGCCCGGATTGTGAGACGTGTACCAAACGAAAAGCAATGCTGCCCGTCTTGCAGACGTGATGTCGCGAAGGCAGGTCAGTAGCAACGCCACGAAAAGCGCTTCTGTACGACAATCATCTGACGGGATTGGCTCCAACTCCTTTTGGAGGGTAGAGACCAGTTCGGTGACGGAAAACTCTATTTCACCGTGGGACAAGACCGAAAGGAGATATAATGCCCATCCCAGTACAAGGACATCCTTGGTCACGGTTGGACCGGCCAAACCGGCGTCGGACGTAATTCTCACTTCAACCAAGTCATGCCGTATTTCTGAGTACTTCCCCGAGAAGCATTTCTGGAGCAAGGCATCCGCTTTCCCATCTGTCAAACATCCTTCCGGCGTCGCATGTCTTGCCATGCTGGACAGAACGTATGCGGCATCGTCCGTGGTTTGAAAGCCAAGCCGTCCTCTGACTTGGTGGTCCATACGGTCGATCTTGTCTTTCAGTTCCTCCCATAGCAGAATTTCACGTGTGATGTGCAACACGGATTGCAGTCTGTCTTTTAATCGTAGGGCGGTCGAGAAGTACCTGGGTAGGCGCAGAACGGGCAGAAGATTCGCGGGCAGTTGTGCGATCTTAGGTTGGCGGTTACGTGCGAGCAGAGTCTCTAGTTCGGCGTCGGAATACCCCGCGACTCGTATACGCAAGCAGCTGTGCCATAGACTGTCGGACGAAACAAGAGGGCGTGTGGTGATGACTAGGCGAACATGGCGGAAGTCGTCGTCACGATTACGAATACAGCGCAAGAAGTCCGCAAGCGCCATGACGCTCATTCTTTCATTGGCGCCATCGAGGACGAATAGGACTGGGTGAGAAAACCCCTGCAGGATCTTCTTCGTGTACTTGGACTCGGCTCCCGGCTTCAAGTCTGTGGCACATGTAGGCAGAAGGCTGACGACGTCTTGAAGCGTCTTTGCATTTGCCCAGGCAAACGAGTCGAGCCAGAATACGGGAACATTCTGTTGCTTGTGCAAGTGATAGACAGCCTGCGCCGTGCCCCAAGACTTCCCGCATCCCTCCTCCCCCTCGATAACAGTTATGGGGGATGAGTCAGGGGACGCGTCTTTCCACCAGGCGGCGATCCGACGGGGCAGATCCTTCCGGTCGATAGCAGATCTAAGGTCGATGGGATAGAGGGAGTCGGTGCGATTGGAGGAAGAAAATCGCCGTTCGAGGTGCCGATCGGAGTGCTCGCTCAGCCGGAGCCAGGTGTGCCACCGGGCGATGATGTCGCGGCTGATGTTTTCTGCAGCGGTCGCAATGCAGACGTCGCCTTGATTGCGAGACATCCACTCGGTCAGACTAGGGGATGCGTTGGCGAAGTACGATGTATCTCTCAATTCCTTCCAATAATGCAAGGAGAGCACGCCAAGGTCAGGATCACCATCGCCGAAACCAAGCGTCACGATGTCGATTCCGCTGTCTTCTTGTTTCGCGTTCAGCAGAGTGCGGAGTTGACTTGATATGGAACGTGTAGACGCAAGGACATACACCTCGAGTCGCCCATCGCCATTTAAACGGATACGTTCAATGTCCCCAAGGATCTCGACGCTGGATAAGGGTTTGTCCTTTTTGTACCTTTTCGCTTGGATTGAAATCTCGCCATGATCAGATGAGGCGTCGCCTGCCGATTGCCAGCCTGTCACCGCTATCCGCAGAGTCTCGCCTGTCATGAGCCCTACTATGTGAGCAATGAAACCCTCAAAACCAGTTTCACCGGTTTCGGGTAGTGATTGGAGGTGCGCTCTCAATAAATTCCAATCAAGGCTTACAGTCATGACATTACAATATGTATTTGAGATGTGAATGTCACGCAGCTAATTAGCACACGAAATTATGATGAGCGTGATCCTAAAGAGTTTGCTCTAATGGGTTGCGAATTTGTGGGAATGGTGGTGTAATGATCTTGTTGGCTTATAGGCCGCACATTTTGTAGCGACAACCGGGGCCAGGTTGCGAAAGGATTCATGCTATGGATAACAAGAACCTGCGAGGGCCGGCAGACGCTAGCCGCATCAACATCAGTGAGGACTACGAGGTGGCGTATTGGTGCAAGAAATTCGGATGTACCAAGGAACAACTTGCGGCTGCGGTGAAGGCTGTCGGTGTGATGGCTAATAAAGTGCAACAGCATTTGAGTAAGTAAACCGGATAGCAGGTCGCCTGTCGTTGTTGGCTGGCGACGGGCGACATGTTCTGCCGACGGAGAGAGACCATGTACAGAGTCACGCCGCGAAGGATGAAGAAAGCGCTGCCGATCTTGGAACGCCACAGGGCTGAACTTCACAAGTCGGGGCGGATGGATGCTCGCGGGTTTGAGATGGAGTTGCGGGAATGCTGGGATGTCGGCTATCAAGAGATGAAGAGCCTGGCGGAAGACCTTTCCAAGAATGAGCGGTATCGATTCGTTGCCGCTTTCTACATGGAGAACTCCAATGGCTCTCGGGACATGGTGGCGAGTGTGTTGAAAGATGTCTTGGAAAAGCTCTATGGGTTCGATTGGCATGTGAGTCGGGATTACGAGGCTGCGCGAGATAAGTTTTGGGCCAGTATGCCGAAAGAGGCTTAAGCGGCCGCGCTGAGGTGGCGGAATGTTCTACTGGTTTCACGCATGCCATTCGTAAATAGGGTTGGCTACTCTATGGGCGATATTATCATAACCAACGTTGCTGTCTATCGCGAGGTGATGGAGGAGGCGTATGCCAGCATGCGGGAGGCGATGCGCAAGCATTGTCGGCCAAAATCTAATGGCGAGCCTGGGCTCATTAAGACTTATGATCCAAGCAGAAAGTCTTTCAAGCAGGCCATGATCTGCATCGTGTTCGCCGGCATGTGGGTGGAGGCCGAACTCCATATTCAGCTCGGGTGGCGACGAGGGAAAGACGTAGCGAAAGAGGCTGACAGAAAGACTTGGGAGGAGAAGCTCCGGAAGTTTGGCGTTTGCGATGAGGATCTTCTGGAAAAGGTCTGCGAGTTCCGAAAATCGCGGAAAGACTTGGTTCACGAGAAGGCTCTCTTCACTCAGGATTACTTTTCTGCGGCACAAGACAGTGCCGAACTCGCGTATCGTGTGGTTGGACTTGTTGAAGCTGTTTTCAAGACTCGCGACCAGCGACCTCCGACACAAAGCGTCTAGTTGTTACTCCTTTCGATATTTCTCTTTCAGGTGCTCTGCCACGTCAGGCAATTCCGGGAAGAGTTTATCACGTGACATTCCAAGCGGTTCGATATCCTTCAAAATTCTGCTCTTACACCGAATGTTGACTGCGTCATAATAAATGAACGGTTTGTCGGATATGATAGCCGCCATAAGTCGTTGGTTGTTCAAAATGTACCTGTTTACCCTCAATGAGAAGGTCAGTTTCTTCAAGTCAGCAGGCAATTCCGTATCGTCTATGCTTTGCTTGGCATTTTCGACTGCCGATAGTAAGTTGCTGATAAGGGTGATTGACTTGTAATGCGACAAACACTTCGCGGACAACAAGGAATTTACGTAGCTAAAGCAATTGCCCATCCTAATCATTCTGTCGCCGCAGGTCTCCATCAGCTTTTCTTTCTGCTCAGGAGCAAGTACTCTACGATCAACGACAGCAACCACACTCAACAGGTTGTCAATATCAGCCTCGGAAAAACCAACCATGTGTAGGATGTTTCTTGCCTCTCTGTTTTCTGCAGCAACAATTTGGCCAGAGATCATGGCTTTTATCAACAGATCTTTCAGTTGAATTGCATAGTTAACAACGTCGGCGGTTGGAATTTGAAGGTTTCCTTTCTTGTTGCCAAAAATGCCGAAGATCAGAAATAACCCACTTTGTCTGGCCAGACGCTCATTCGAGTGCATGGGTTTGACTGCCCAAATTGATTCAATCGTCTCTCTCAGTATACGTGGTTCAAAATGGCCTTTTTCTTTTCTAATGTAGCCGTGAAGTCGGGAGATCGCTGAAGCATTGTTGAACATATACAGATAATGGTCGTGAGCGTGTATCTCAGCACGCAAGTCTCTTGGCTCACAAATTGAAGACTTGTAGTATTCAATTTGTTCGTCGATGCCGGAAAAGGAATCTGTCCCATCGAAAGGACACAGCGCGAGATTGGCTACAGCGGCAACGGTGTCACTGTCCGAATACTTTGTTGCCTTTTTTGAAACGTAATAAGCACACACCTTCCCCCGTGCCCTCGTTTGTCGGCCACGTTCTTTCTCACAGGCAAAATAAAGGGCAATAAGCGGATTGGATGTTATGTCAAGCAGTCTAGTCGGAACCCCATAGTGCTGCATTCGGACGAGCTTCTCGAATGCTGTTTTGTCATTCCTGAAGTCCCCTGGGTTGCTACAAAGGCATTCATGAAAAATGACATCTTCTTGTTCGCAATAGTCGTTGCGATTGATTGAAGTAACATTGTCGTATTTTCTGTCACTCATGCCTCTAAAATAGAGCGAAACCTGATTTTCCTTAGACACATGCTTGTTGATTTTCTTTAAAGCGTTTTGTTGTTCTTTGACCCAATCCAAGAAGGTGACAAGCGAGTCAACTGTCCAAAAAGTCGGATTTGCGTCAAACGATTCGTAAGTAGGGCGTTTAACTTCTGATGCGGGCTGATCAGTTGACGCGACCGTGGTTGATCTCTTGTCCTTACTCATATTGACCTGACTTTGATTAATTAAGGTTGCCGGGAGGCGTTGTTGTGTCTCTCGAACTCCCGTTGGATCAGGGTTTCAAATGGAATTGGGGTCCAGGAGGCGTTGGTCTTGTCGTGGAAAAGGATCAGGTGTTGGGGTTGCTTGCTCTCGCTGCGGGACTTGAGGAAGTCGAAAGCTCGGTCGATTAGCACCTTTTGGACTGCATCGGACACGTCGCCATCGAGTTTGAAAGTCAATGAGTCCTTGCCAACGGTCATGTTGATGTCTAACGAGACCGGGACCTCTTTAGAACCGTGGGCCGTCACCTGTGTGACTTTCTTTCCCTTTATCGATGTCCATAGCCCGAGTAGTGAATTGCGCAGGACGTCGTATGTCGCATTCGTCAGAAGTCCCAACATGTAGGCGTTTGTGATATCCGAGGATAAGAACAAGGCGAAGCTGCTCAGCAAATCGTTAATGCTGGCTTGCGGCTGCCCAGACATGTCGAAGGATTTGAAAGAGATGTTTTGTTCTGAAAGCCGGGATGCAATCTGGTCAAGAACAGCCTTGTCCACCACTCCGCTAATGTAGCGGAATCCAAGGGCGCGCTGTTTTTGAGGAGTGTGGCCCTCTGTGGTAGGGGAGAGAGTCTTTTCACTATTCACCATTTTGCTCCTTTACGTTTTCGAGGGTGTCAACGAACTCTCCGAGCTGGCGCACTTTATTTGGGTCGCGATCCCGCGACCCGCCGTGCCGGCCTAAGGTGTGTTCTGATCGGACGAGCCATCCCAGCGGGTGGCGGTGCGGCCGTAGGGGATGCCGAGTTTACGCATGCGGGCTCGCAGCGTGTTGTCCTGCAGGCCGAGGAGTTCGGCCGCGCCTCCCGGTCCCTTGATCTTACCGCGTGAGAGGCACATCGCCTTTCGGATGTGTTCGGCGTTTACGGTGCTGAGTTTTGGAAAATTGTCGGTGGATAGCGTGGGCGGCGTCGGTTGGGCGGCGGAAGGCGAGATTCCCTGTGAAGGTGTTTTCCCTAGGTCAGGAAACCAAAGCTGCCCTTTACCCGAGGTGATGAGGGCGCGTTCAACCACGTTCTGAAGTTCCCTTACGTTGCCCGGCCAATTGTACGCCTGGAGTTTAGCCAGAGTATCTGCGTCCGGGGCCGGTGGCTGAGGCAGGTTGAGGTCTCGGCATTTGCGTAATATGAAATGCTGAATCAACTGGGGAATGTCCTCTCGGCGCTGACGCAGGGGCGGAATGGTTAAGGGGAACACGTTGATGCGAAAGAACAGGTCCTCTCTGAAGCGTCCCTGTCGGATGCGTTCGTGCAGGTCTTGGTGTGTGGCTGCAATCACGCGAACATCAACGCGCAAGGTCTCGGAACCGCCCACGCGCTCAAACTCTTTTTCCTGCAGAACGCGGAGCAACTTGACTTGCGCTTCGGGAGTGAGTTCGCCGATCTCGTCGAGAAAAATGGTGCCTTGGTGCGCGCGCTCGAAACGGCCGTAACGCAATGCGGTCGCTCCCGTAAAGGCACCCTTCTCATGCCCGAACAGTTCGCTGTCCAACAGTGCCTCGGGGATCGCGCCGCACTGCACGCGGACGAACGGTTTGTCGCGGCGTGGACTCATCGCATGAATTGTGTGCGCCAGGACTTCTTTGCCTGTGCCCGTTTCACCCAACAGCAGAACCGGACTGGCAAGTGTGGCAACCCGCTGTACCAGTTCCATGATTTGACGCAGGCCACCGTATTCGCCAATCAAAACCGCTCCGGACGCGGCGCTCAGATCTTGTGACAAAGCCTTGTTTTCGATGTCCAGGTGGTCTTTGAGCCTAAGCAGATCCTCATGGCGGCGGGCGTTGCTGAAGGCGATCGCCAGCGGTTCAGTCACGTTCTCGAACAAGCGAGCTTGTTCGGGTGTGTATGCGGAAGGTGGACGTGCTGCGACAAACAGAGCGCCGATGTGCTGATTCTCGATGATCAGATGAACGATAAGATAGTTATAGCCGTCCAGAAGGAAGCGTTTTAAGCCTTCCTTGATAATCGGTGTCTGCGGAAAATAGTCAGGACTTTTTCCTGCATTCATTGTTTCGACTCGCGACGGGATTCGGTCTTCCGGCGGGCCTTTTCTGATCATGGTCATGACCTCTTCCGGGAAGGCGAACAGCGTGTGGCTTTTGTGACTGATCCGATTCCCGTTCTGAAGTTCCACCCAGGCCAGACGCCGCAACTCGCCGGTTTCGTTGTCGAGGTAGTTCATCTGCAACAGGTCGCACGGCATCTGAGTGCGTAGATAAGAGAAGAGGTCTTCGAGCATCTGGGTCACGTCCAGACGCCGCGAGACGAGCATCGTCACCTCTCTGAAAAAATCTTGTTGTTTCGGCATAAGACCTCCAAGTGCTTATAAATTAGCACAAAGTGAAATATGTTGCACCTGTAATTGAAATATATTTCACCCAATGGACTAAATACCTTTAATTGAGTCCGTTTTCAGCAATAAAAGAGTCCGTTTTTGCATGGCACATATAATGCGCTATAAAAAATGACTAAGAATTAGACTCGCGCACAACGATTGGAGTCGCGATGAAGAAACAACAGGCAGTTAGGCTCTCAAAAGCCAGGGCGAAGCACTCAGACGCGATGGGCAACGGCAACAGTCAATTCGGCAGTCTGATGCGACTGATGACTCGGGCGCCGGGGAAGGCGGTCCATTTCGAAATCACTGCGGAACGAGGCAGCCGGGTCTTTGTCGCCGGGACGTTCAACAACTGGGATCCGACCGCGCATCCGCTGAACCATGACCCTGATGCCGGCGTCTTCCGTGTGACCCTTCATCTCGCGGCGGGGGCACACGAGTACAAGTTCGTGGTGAACGGCGTCTGGCATATGGATGACAAGTGCCCGCACTGGGTGCCCAACGCTCACGGTTCCCTTAACAGTGTGATCCATGTCTGAGTATTCGAAATCGTGTGTCTTAAGCCCGACGTCGTTAACTTTGAAAAAAGTGAAGGAATGCAGAGATGAAAATCAAAAACAAAACGCCAATTAAGCAGGTCGAGACCGCCAAATCCATAACGAAGTCGGAGGCTGTCAGTCCCGACGTGAAAAAGGTCGTTCCCAAGACGCAGCGCGTCATTTTCAGTGTCCGCGCCGAAGTCGGGAGCAAGGTTTTCCTTGCGGGCGATTTCAACAAATGGGATCCGACAGCCAAGGAGATGTCCGACAAAAAGGGCGAAGGCGTCTATACTGCGACCCTGAACCTTCCCGTCGGTGACCACCCATACAAGTTTGTGATCGACGGTACCTGGTGTGCGGATCCTGAATGCGCCGACTGGGTCCAGAACGATCACGGCACACTCAACAGCATAAAACGCGTCACTTAAGACCGGCAGGTACAGGGATGTCAATTTTTGGCAATGATGTGTCTGTCGTTTCTTTTTGTTTTATCCATTATGGAAAGGAGGTGGAATATGTAAGCTCTTAATCAGATGGTCAGTTGCCAATGAACAGTTAAAATGAGAGGCCGTGCCAGGCCGAGCTGGGCTGGCACGGCGAGGAAACGGGCGAAAAGGTAGATGTTTGTGGCCGAAAGCGTATTGGCTGAGAGAGGTTCTTTTCATAGGTGGACGGCTTTGATTGGCAGGATGTGCCAAGAATGGTTTGTATTGAAAACTAGAAATGAAGCGCATGTGCGTTGTCAGGATGTCTCCTTTACCCGAGGATCTTGCATCGGACCTCTCATCGTCTTGGCGCTTGTTGCAACACTTGGCCTATTTGCTGTAAGTTGTTCGTCGGGGAGTATGACTTGTCCCAAGTGCCGCAGAGATATCGATGCGCCCGCGAAATGTGCGCGGTGCGGCCGCTCGGGGCATATGAGCGTTTCAATGACCGGGAATGTGATCTGCGCTTGTTGTTCTGTTTGCAAGGGACAGCACGTTTACCCCTGCGGATCGTGTGGTTTCGGCGGAAGTGAGAGGTCTCCGTGAGTGCCAAGATGGAACTGAACAACACGTTCAGGAAAGGGGCCGCGTTGCGGCCCGCGTATCGCGTTTGCCTCGCTTCTATTTAGGTAAAAGACAGTTGTCGATAAGCGACAAAACAAAAGGAGAAATCATGTTCAAGACTGGTGATGTTGTCAGGTTGAAATCGGGCGGCCCGAAGATGACGGTCCAGCGTTTGATTGGGGATAATGATCCGCCGACAAACGCTCTCATCGACAATCATCTAAAGGTGGGCAAGGGCGTGAAAGTCGGAGACCCGATATGTCAGTGGTTTGCGGACGGAGACTTGAAATCGGATGCTTTCAAGGAGGGAATGATTGAATTGGCCGCGGAAACAAAAGCTTAATCACGTTTCGGTCTCGGCCCAAAAGGAGTTAAACGTGTAGGGACGCGCTCCCAGTGCGTTCAGGTTTAATCGGGGTATTGTCCCTGCCTAACACAGTTATTTTCATGCCACACGAAGAGAGCAACAAAAGGAGAATCCATGGACGTACAAAAGGCTATCGAGGAACGGCGGGCGGTGAAACACTATGATCCGAGCCACATCATGGCGGAAGCGGCGATCGAGAAACTGATGAAACTGGCGCTGCTGGCTCCGACAGCGTTCAACATTCAGAACTGGCGTTTTGTGCTGGTTCGCGACCCCGAGTTGCGGAAACAGATCCGAGCCGTGGCGTGGGATCAGGCGCAGGTGACCGATGCGTCGCTGCTGATCGTTCTGTGTGCGGATCTGAAATCGTGGGAAAAGAATCCCGCCCGCTATTGGGCCCAAGCCCCGCAGCCTGTGAGGGACTACATGGTTCCGGCCATCGACACGTACTACCGGGGACGAGAGCAGGTGCAGCGGGACGAGGGAATGCGCTCTTGCGGTATTGCGGCCCAAACGCTCATGCTGGCTGCCAAAGACATGGGCTACGACTCCTGTCCGATGGACGGTTTCGATTACGGCGCGGTCGGCGAGCTGATCAAAATGCCGCCGGATCATGCGGTTGCCATGTTCGTTGTGATCGGTAAGTCCATGCAGGCGGCATGGCCGCTGCCGGGGCAATTGCCGACGGGCGATGTCGTGATCAACAACCGGTTCTGACGGAGCGTTGTCCGGGAGGCGAACAAAAAGGAGGGTTGTTACGGAACCCACAGATACAAGCACAGTGAACATTGCGGAAGCCCTGAAGATCCTTGAAGTTGCGGCCGAGCAGCAGACGGCCGAGTTGCGGGCGGCATTGTCTGACAAGTACACAAATCTAAGAAAGTTGATGATCGAGTTGTGGACCGTGAAAGAGTCGGGCGATGAAGATATCGTGATCTACGGTTGGTTCAGCAACGCGTGGGGTGAGGTCGGGCGTGTGTCGTTGCGGGAGATTGTGGGCGAAGGCACTAGCCGAAATGTTGTCCACGCCCGCGGGCTGGCGCAGGTTGGGGCCTGTTATTTCAAGATCGTGGACGAGGTCGGTCATAAGCGTGCCACCTACGTGCCGGTTACGAGATGACCTATTCAAGGTGAGGAGTTATGGAAAACGCAAACACAAGCTGTGAGGAATCCTTGAAACTCCTTGAGGCGGCGGACAAACATGCCGGGGGCGTTGGTGTAGAGAACGGTCAGCAAAACGGCAAGTTGATTCGCCTGATGACCCGTGATATCGGGAATACGATTCAATTTGAGATCGTCGCGAAGGAAGGCGGCAGGGTCTGTGTCGTCGGCATGTTCAACAAGTGGGCTCCGACCATGCGTCCGCCGAACCACGATCCGGACACCATTGTTTTCCGGGCTACCCTGTTTTTGCCGTTTGGGATAAGATGAAATGGATATTGGAACAACAGTCGGAAACGTGATCCATCTTGGAGTAACATTAACGTTGTCAGGTCAAGAAAAGGAGTAAAAGTATGATCGTTTCATTCGGTAAGCACAAAGGGAAGTCTGTAGGTTTACTGGTCCTGAAGGAGCCCGACTACGTTGTTTGGCTGTTAAGCAAGGACGATCTCAGCGGTGCCGCACTCGCCGTTAAAAATGAAGCGTTGCGGCTGATAACCATCTATGATGCCAAACCTATCCAAAGACACTGTTATGGCCGGGAGTGTTCCTCACAGGCAACCCGCTGCACGGTGTACATGACAAATGTTTTTACCCCTATGTGGTGGTGTGACGCTTGTGATCCCTATCAGGCGGGGGCAAATGACGGGAAGCTCCAATCGATTAAGACCTATCAGGACGTGCTCGATCATATTTCTTTGTTTTGCAATGGACACAAAGGATCTCGTCAGGATCTCATCAAAATACTCGCAAGAGCAAAGGGGCTGCCTGAACGTGTCGGGGAAACACAGGTGAGTGCATTTTTTGGAGCATGAAAAGATGCTCGCCAGTGGAGCCATAGAATGCGCCAATAGGCGGAATGGCCATCAGGGAATTGGAGGTCCGCAGACATGGTAGTCACAGGATACGTTCTGTTTATCTTCGGCAGTTTAGTCTGTTTCATTGGTGAAACACAGATGTTGAAACTTGCTTATAGGCGTGGTCTTGGATGGTTCTTGAGTTGCCTATTTCTCGCCCCTTTGTGCTGGTTCGCGTTGCTCGCAGCTGATCACAGGTCAACACTGAAACCGTTTGTGCTGGCGGTCGCTGGGGTAATTGTGGCTGGGGTTGGTGACTCGATGGCCGGAATCGAATTCTGATTGATTATCGAAACAGCCTAATCAGGTCGAGGTACCCAGTTTCGCGCGTTGCGGCGGGCTGCCCGTACCCGTTCTGGAAGCCACCAAGTAGGTTCAGCGGGGCGCCTGTCAAAATATTGACCGAGCATAACTACAAACAAAACATAGTCCATTTGACATACAACGACCGGTGCCTGATTAACTTTGCACCGGTAATTTTTTGCCGGAATTCCAAGGTATCAATAGTTGAACAAAGTGAAATATATGGCAATTCAATGTGAACTATTTGGCAATTACAGGCTGGAATCCCTCGATAAAGGCCCGTTTTTCGCATGGCACGCATGTTGCATAGTAACAAAACATGAATGCGTGTGCTCAGAAACGTGAGGGTGGAGTTGTTACGGCTCTGCTGCTGGCTGTTCACGGCGGGAGGGATGAGGAGGTCGAGCGCCTGCTGGCGGCGGGCGTCGACGTGAACCTTGCCGATGCGGACGGGTTAACCCCGCTGATGGCGGCGGCCATGAACGGCAGTTTCATGATCGCCC
>JADHEF010001454.1_pt1 | contig 14440 bp, 10 predicted proteins | sample 8952391 | NCBI WGS metagenome assembly JADHEF01 (sample SAMN16124439, study PRJNA663245) | bioreactor sludge metagenome | isolation source: sludge (nitrite) | place: India:Bengaluru | collected 2019-02-28
CTGGACGCGATCATGGAAGCACTGGAAATCATGACCGAATACGGCAACGGCGACCTGCATCGCGACATGCGCCGCCTGCCCGGCCAGCGCGCCCGCCTGCACGAGGCGCTGGATGCGGTGAAGGCCAACCTGTCGGCGATCAACGGCGACATCGCGCAGTTGGCCGAAGCGGCCGCGCGCGGCGACTTCAGTGCGCGCGGCGATGTGGGCCGCTACCGCCATGCCTTCGCCGAGATGGTGCAGGCGCTCAACGCGCTGATGAAGGAAGCCGATGCCGGCCTGTCCGACGTCGGCCGGGTGATGGGCGCGATCGCCGAAGGCGACCTCGGCCAGCGCGTGGAAGTGCGCTATCACGGCGCGTTCGGGCGTCTGGCCAGCGCGGTCAACCGCACCGCCGACCAGTTGGCCGGCATCGTGCGCGGCATCCAGCAGTCGGCCGACGCCATCAACACCGCCGCCGGCGAAATTGCTTCCGGCAACACCGACCTGTCGCGTCGCACCGAAAGCCAGGCCGCCAATCTGGAAGAAACGGCCGCGTCGATGGAGGAGCTCACCTCCACCGTGCGCCAGAACGCCGACAGCGCCCGCCAGGCCGACCAGTTGGCCAAGACCGCCGGCGAGGTGGCCGGCAACGGCGGCCGCGTGGTCGAAGACGTGGTGACCACGATGGCTTCGATCCGCGAGGCTTCCTCGCGCATCGCCGACATCATCGGAGTGATCGACGGCATCGCGTTCCAGACCAACATCCTCGCGCTCAACGCGGCGGTGGAAGCCGCACGCGCCGGCGAGCAGGGGCGCGGTTTTGCCGTGGTGGCCTCGGAAGTGCGCTCGCTGGCCCAGCGTTCGGCTGGCGCGGCCAAGGAAATCAAGCAGCTCATCGACGTGTCGTCCGAACGCGTCGAGCAGGGTTCCACGCTGGTGGCCTCCGCCGGTACCACGATGCATGAGGTGGTCGGTGCCGTGCAGCGGGTCACCGACATCATGGCCGAGATCACGGCGGCTTCGCAGGAACAGTCGGCCGGCATCGAGCAGGTCAACCAGACCGTCACCCAGCTCGACGAAATGACCCAGCAGAACGCCGCGCTGGTGGAAGAGTCCACCGCCGCCGCACGCAGCCTGGAGGATCAGGCCGAGCAGCTGGCTCGCGCCGTGGCGGTGTTCCGCCTGGCCGGCGAGACGACGTGGCCGGGCAAGGACGAGGCGGACGCACCCGCCGAAGCGGCCTGAATCCGGCAGCGCCGCCGCATCGGCAACGATGCCGCGGCGCCGATGATGCAAAGCGAAGCCCCGCGCCTGACGGCACCGGGGCTTCGTCGTGCAGGCCGGGCACGTGATGTGTGCGCGCCAGGCGATGTGCGCGGCTTACTTGCCGGCGACGGTCAACTTGGATGCGTCCACCTTCTTCACGCCCTTGATGGCCTTGGTCTTGGCGATGGCGCGATCGCGTTCGGCGGTGGTCTTGACGTCGCCGCTCAGCCACACCGTGCCGTTCTTGGTGTCCACGCTGATTTCCGTGCCGGGCACGCCGTCGGAGGCCATCAGGTCGGTTTTCACCTTGGTGGTGATCCAGGTGTCGGTGACGGGGTGTTCCGATTTTGCGCTGGGCACGTCGGCCTTGTGCTCGTGTTGGGCGGCCAGTGCCGGGCCTGCGGCCACGGCGGCGGCGAGTGCGGCTAAAAGCATGGATGTCCTGGACTGCATGGCAACCTCCTATGCACGGTGAATGTGCGGCCATGCTGCGCGTGCGGATGTCCATGTCCGGTGAGGTTTTCGCTAAGGCGGCGTGAGCGTGCGTGCGCGGTTCAGCCGCGTGCACGCCGCGTGACGTGTCGCATGATCCTGATCAACGCGGCCCGCCGGTGTGGCCTGCTACCGTCGAGCCACGGCACACGCAAGGAGGAACGATCATGCAGATCCAGATCCGCACCGACCAACACGTGCAGCACGACGCATCGGTGGTGCGCCATGTCGAAACCGTGCTCGGTTCCGCACTCGGCCGCTTCGGCGAGCAGATCACGCGCATCGAAGTGCACCTTCGCGACGCCAACGGCCCGCGCGGCGTCGGCCACGACCGCATGTGCATGATCGAAGCGCGTCCGGCCGGCCGCCCGCCGGTGGCGGTGACCGGCAGGGCCGATACCGTTGCGGCCGCCGTCAGCGGTGCCGCCCGCAAGATGCAGGGGCTGCTGAGCAGCGCGCTGGCAAAGTAGCGCGCCGCTTCCAGCAGGGGGCGAGGGGATCGCCCGGCTTGCCTGCCGTCTCTTCCGGCGGGCGGGCCGGGCCTGTGGCGACTACAATCGTCTGCTTTGCGCCGATGGCCCCCAACGCAACGATCTACCGGCTCGAACTGCAAGCCAGCGACATGGACCGGCACCATTACGCCGAGCATGCTCTCACCTTGGCGCAGCATCCGTCCGAAACGCCCGAGCGCCTGATGGCGCGCCTGATCGCCTTCGTGCTGTTTGCCGACGAGCGGCTGGAATTCGGCCGTGGCCTCGGCAACGAGGAAGACCCGGCCTTGTGGCAACGCGACTACGGCGGCGAGATCGAGCACTGGATCGACCTCGGCCAGCCGGACGAAAGCCGCATCCGCAAGGCCTGCGGACGTGCCCGGCAGGTCACCGTCGTCAACTACGGCGGCCATGCGGCCGAACTGTGGTGGAACCGCCAGGCCGCCACGCTGGGCAAGCTCAAGAACCTCAGCGTGATCGAACTGGACCCGCAGGCCATCGACGCCGCCTTGCCGCTGCTGGAACGCAGCATGCGCCTGACCTCGATGATCCAGGACGGTGAACTGCAGCTGATGAACGACCGCACCAGCATCGCGCTGACCCCGCGCGAGCGAATGCCCGCAGCTGCCTGAGCGGCTTCGAGCCGTGGTGCACGGGGGCGCGTGCATCGCTTCAGCGCGGCAACAGCACTTGTCCGTGCAGCGGCATTTCCGCCGGCACCGTCGGCAGGGGCGGCACGGCGGCTGACATGATCAACCCCACATGTTCGGGACGGGCCACCACGGCCATCGCACCCGCAGTGCGGCCGGCAGCGTTGCCGTTAGATAAAACGAGAAAGCACCGCCGTGCAGGCGGCCGAACAGCCGTGTGCCAAGGTTGTGGGGGTTTGGGTGCTTTGCTTGAGCCGCAAGCCGGGCAGCAGCCCATCTCATGTGATGGCTTCGATGAAAGCCGCTGCCGCAAACATGCGGCTGACGGGCACGAGCGGATGACGCAGGTGCGGGCTCCCGCGAGGGGCGCCGCGCCGCGATGGCGGCGGCCATGCTTGCTGGCCCGGTGATTCCGGCGGACGTGCCGGCATCGACGACGGGCAGCCCCACCGGCAAGCAGCGAGGCTGCCCGTCAGGGTCAGCCGCAACGGCTCAGGCCTGGGGTTCCTGCTCGGCCCGGCGCAGGTAGGCGTACAGCTTGTCCTTCAGCACAAGCTTTTCCTTCTTCAAGGCCTCGATCTGCTCCTGCGTGCCGGTGCCGGTTTCCAGACTCTTGATCTGGTGGTCCAGCGCGTTGTGCTCGTCGAACAGCTGGCTGAAGTGCTCGTCGGAGCCCTTGAGCTTGGTGATCAGGTTGCGGTATTCGGGGAACATGCTGGCTCCTTGGGGCGGGTCGGGGTGGAAGGCTTCCCCCCGATCGTGCCGAACGCTTCGGCTCTTGCAGTGTGATGGTTGGAGCGCGCTTCCGCCACGATCCAGATCAATGCGCGGCACGCGCGCCGCAGCGCCCCGGTCGGCGTATGGCCGGCGGGCCGGTGGCGCCATGTGTGCCACGCTCAATTTGCCGTCAGGCTTGCCGCTAACTGACCGACCATATTTCTGTCCGTGGAGAGGGGTATCCAATGGTGTTCGGTTTCGGGAGGGGAGCGCAGGTGCTCGAAGCGTCGGTGGAGGCGGCATTGCGTGGCAAGGCGGTGGCGGAGTGGCCCTTGCCGGCGGCGCAGGCCGAGGTGGTGCGCCGGTTGGTGGAGCGCCTGCGGGCCCGGGAGGCGGAGGCCGAGGCGGCGGAGGGCCGCCGCCGGGAAAGCGAGGCGGCATTGGGTTACCAGTGCGTGCGCTTCGACCTGATCACCTCCGGCACGGTCGATGGCTTGTGGGACATGAGCGTGGTGGCCGGCGACCCAGTCAACGAGGGCAACGAGATCTGGTGGTCACCGCAGTTCCGCCGCATCCTAGGTTTCCAGACCGAGGCCGAGTTTCCCAACCAGCTCGAAAGCCTGTACTCCCGGATCCACCCGGAGGACAAGGAGGCGATGCTCGCCAAGCTCCTGGCCCACATCGAGGACCGTACTGGCAGGACGCCGTTCGACACCTGTTATCGGGTGAAGGTGAAGGGCGGCGAGTACCGCTGGTTCCGCGCGCTGGGCGCGACCCATCGCGATGCCGCGGGCATGCCGCTGCGCGTGGCCGGCTCGTTGTCCGACATTACCGAACAGCGCGAGCGCGAGCGCGAGCTGGACGTCACCTTGACCCGTTTCGAGCTGGGTTCGGCCATGCTCAACGACGGGCTGTGGGACATGAGCGTCATCGCCGGCGATCCGATCAACCCGAAGAACGAATTCTGGTGGTCCCAGCAGCTCCGCCACCTGCTCGGTTTCGAGTCGGAAGCCGATTTCCCCAACGTCTTCGAGAGCTGGTCCTCGCGCCTGCACCCGCAGGAGAAGGACACCGTGCTCGGCGCATTCGCCGCGCACCTGAACGACCGCAGCGGCCGCACCCCCTTTGACATGAAGTATCGGCTCAAGCTCAAAAGCGGGCATTACCGCTGGTTCCATGCGCGTGGCATGACCAAACGCGCGGCCGACGGCACGCCACTGCGCGCGGTGGGCGCGCTGACCGACATCGAGGCCGCGCGCCAGATGGAGGACGTGGCGCAGACGCTGAACGTGTCCGCGCGCGACATCGTGGCCGGCAGCGGCGACCTTTCCGGGCGCACCGAGCAGCAGGCCGCCGCGCTGGAGGAAACCGCAAGCTCGATGGAGGAACTCACCAGCGCCGTGCGCCAGAACGCAGAGAACGTCGGCAAGGCCAACCAGCTGATCCAGGAGACGTCCCGCTCCGCCCGCGACGGCGGCGCCGTGGTCGAGGACGTAGTGGCGACGATGGGCAGCATCCACGATTCGAGCCGGCGCATCGCCGAGATCATTTCGGTGATCGACGGCATCGCCTTCCAGACCAACATCCTCGCGCTCAACGCGGCGGTGGAAGCCGCACGTGCCGGCGAGCAGGGCCGCGGCTTCGCGGTGGTGGCCTCGGAAGTGCGTTCGCTGGCACAGCGTTCGGCCACCGCGGCAAAGGAGATCAAGGGCCTGATCGACGATTCGGTGAGCAAGGTGGCGGTGGGTTCATCGCTGGTCGCAAAGGCCGGGCAGTCGATGCAGGGCATCGTGGCCTCGGTGCAACTGGTCACCGACCTGATGGCCGAAATCGCTGCGGCCAGCCAGGAGCAGAGCACCGGCATCGACCAGGTGAACACCACGGTGATGCAGCTTGATGTCACCACCCAGCAGAATGCCGGCCTGGCCGAGGAAATGGCGGCTTCGGCGCATGCGCTGGAAGAGAAGGCCGGCGAACTGTTGCGCAGCGTGCTGGCCAACAGGAGGGATGCCGCGCCGGTGGTGGCCATGGCCGCCTGACCGTCGCGGGCATGCCGCCCGCCGCGCATGCGATGCGTCGGCGGGCGGTGCGTCCGCAAGATGGATTTGCCGGCCGGGCAGGCGGCCCTCCCGCAGGGGGTCGGGGATGCGGATTTGCCGGAGCGGCAGCGGGAAAACCTGCCCGGTGCAATGCGGGAAACGCACAAGGCATGCCGTCCCGCATTCGCGTACATGCGCTGGCGGCGTGCGCATGCCAACCGGCCTGGCCGGACCTCCAGAGCCTGCGCGCAGGCCGCGCTTCACCACACCAGATCGTCGGGCACCTTGAAGCGGTCCTGATCGTAGAAATCGTCGCCGTCGTCGGCCGGCGGCGGTGCGCTGCCGGCGTTGTCGAGCAGGACGGCGGCGGCATCGCGCTCGCGGACTTTTTCGGCCGCCGCGCGCGGCAGCAGTTCGGCGCCGTCGCCGTGGCGCACGATCACCAGTGCGCCGCTGGCCAGCTGCGCGCGCTGCTGTGCATCCACCAGCAGCGTGCGGATGGCGTGGCCGTCGGCGTAGCGGTATTCCAGCTCGCCGGCGCGGGCCACTTTGTGGGTTTCGACGATCTGCCGCACCTGCGCCTGTTGTTCGCGAAGGCGGGCCTGCGCATTGCGCTCGGCGGCCAGCATGCGGTCGCGTTCGGCGCGTTCGGCCTGCAGCTGCGCGGCGTCCACCTTTTCCTCGGCCGTCGGCGCGGTTGCGCCCTTGCCGTGGCGGGCCTTGGCCTGCTCGCGCGCGATCTGGTCCACCTTGCCCTTCTTGGCCAGCCCGGCCTTGAGCAGTTGTTCCTGGAGCGGGTTGCGGATGGCCATGGCGGTTGCGGGCAGTGGTGCGGAAAACGGGGCGGGCAGAGTAGCGTGTTTGGCGCGGGCGGGCGATGCGGCCACGCCGCCGTCGCAAGCCAGGCAGCCGGCGTGCCGGCACGCTCAGCTTGCGAACACCGGCTCCAGCAGACGGAAGCTGCCGGCATCGGCGTGATCCAGGTCGACGAGCCGGCGCTGCGTGAGGGGTCCATTTCCACCATGCCGCCCACCGGCACGATGAACTGCTCGCGGACGTGGCCGATCATCGCGCCGCGATAGGCGGGGATGCCGAGCGGGGCGATGTAGTCGTCCAGGATCTGCGCCAGCGTCAGCGAGCCGTAGCCGTTGCCCGGTTCGCACTCGGTGCACTGGCCGAAGATCACCCCGGCCAGCCGGTCCAGCGCGCCCATCAGCCGCAGCGTGCTGAACATGCGGTCGATGCGGTACGGCGCTTCGCCCACGTCTTCGAGAAACAGCACCTTGCCATCGAAGTCCGGCAGGTACGGCGAGCCGGCCAGTGCGGTGAGCACGGTCAGGTTGCCGCCCACCAGCTCGCCGCGCGCCTTGCCGCCGCGCACGGTGACGGTGCGGTTGGAACGCGGCACCAGCTCGTCCTTGTCCTCGGATACGTTGCGGTACTGCATCAGCTCGCGCGCGAAGAACAGTTGGCGGAACTGCGTGGCGTTGAAGCGGTTCCAGCTGCTAGCCGCCACCGGCCCGTGGAAGGTCACCAGCCCGGTGCGCGCGTGCAGCGCGCAGTGCAGGGCAGTGATGTCCGAGTAGCCCAGCAACACCTTCGGCTGGCGCGCGATGGCCGCGTAGTCCAGCAGGGGCAGCAGGCGCGCCGCACCGGAGCCGCCGCGCATGCAGACCACCGCCTTCACCTCCGGGTCGGCGAAGGCCGCGTTGAGGTCCCCCGCGCGTTCGGCATCGGTGCCGGCCAGGTGGCCGTAGCGCGCGCCCAGATGCGCGCCGGGGCGCACCTTGAAGCCCAGCGCCTGCAGGGTTTCCTGCGCCAGTTGCAGGTCGGAGGGCTCGTCCGTGGCCGACGACGGGCTGACCAGCGCCACCGTGTCGCCCGGGTTCACGGGCGGCGGAAGCAGCCGTTTCGGCGCGCGCGGCGTTGTCGTTGCGCGCGCCTTGCCATCCGCCGATGCGGCCACGCCGATGGCGGCCAGCGCCGCACCCCCGATGAAACCCCGCCTGTCCATGCCGCTTCGCCCGTTGTGAAAACGCGGAGCAGGGTAGCGGTTTGCCCGCCAGCATGTGCATGGGCCGATCCGGCGGCCTGCCCGGTGCGTGCCTCAGCCCAGTCGCCGCATGGCCTGGCCCAGCTGCCGGCTTGCGGTTTCGGCGATGTGGCGGAAGCCGGCGGAAATGTCCTGCTGGCGGAGTCGTGCGGAAATCCCAAGGGGTCGGGAGCTGTCATGCAAGTGACTGGTGAATGGATACTTGAATGGATAATCAAGCCACTTCTGGCCGAAGTGTCCACGTAATACAGGCTTCAAGGGGGTTGTTCGGTTTGGCAACGCGGCAATGGGTGAATGGATACGCCGCGATTTTCCTGACGGCCATGAGGCTTGGGCCGAGTGATCTGCCGGTTGCTTGCCCTCCTGGAAAATCGTCATGGAATTGCGGCCGATGGCCGGCTCGTGCGGCGCGATGTACCGGCCTTGCAGGCCGGACGCGATGTCACCCTGTGCAATTGCGGCCGGCTATGGCGACCTTCGCGGTTGCCACGTCCCGGCGGCCAAGGGAGGGCGGCGCATATATGGCGCGAACGCTGCCGGCCGGGTGTCATGCGCGGGCAGTCTTTCGAAACGGGCCACGCACGCGATGGGGGGCGGACGCTTCACGGCGCCTCGCCCGTGCTCAGGCGTGTGCGCTTTCCACCCGGTTGCGGCCGGCTTTCTTGCCACGGTACAGCGCCGCGTCCGCATGGCGCATGGCCTGCGCCAGCGATGCCTCGCCGTCGAAATGGCCGGACACGCCCACCGTCACCGTGCAGCGCAAGGCTTCGTGGCCGGGTTGCCGCAGCATGACTGTGCTCTCGATCTGGCTGCGCACGCGTTCGGCCACGCGCAAGGCCGTGGCGTGGTCCGCCTGCAGGCAGACCACGACGAATTCTTCGCCCCCCAGCCGACAGATCAGGTCGTCCTGGCGCACGGCTGCGCGCAGCACGTCGGCCACGCCGCACAGCATGGCGTCCCCCACGTGATGGCCGTGGTTGTCGTTGATGCGCTTGAAGTGGTCCACATCCACCATCAGCAGGCGGGCCTCGGCATCCGGCTGCCGGAAGTGCGCGCCCAGTGCCTCCGTCAGGCCGCGGCGGTTGAGCAATTGCGTCAGCGGGTCGCGTGCGGCCGTTTCACGCAGTGCGTCGGTCAGCCGGCGCAGCACCAGCCAGATGATCGCCGGCGGCAGGATGGTGGCCAGCGAGCACATGTACACGTAGAACACCATCTGGAACGAGGCATCCGCGGCCAGCCCCGCCAGGCCGCCGTCCACCAGCCTGCCGAGCTTGGCCAAGTTGAGCGCGCACAGGCCGGCGATCAACGCCGCGATCAGCAGCATTTCCACGCGCAGGTCGCGCGCAAACCGGCGTGCGCCATGCACCAGCACGGCCACCATGCCGGCCAGCCACAGCGCGCATGTGCCTGCCAGCATCGCGTGGCGCGCCGTCGCGCCCCATGCCGCCTCCACCAGAACCTGCACGATGCCGTACCCCGCCAGCACGCCGGCCAGCGGCAGCAGCAGCGGCGCAGGGCGGCCGAAGAAGCGTGCCCCGCCCACGCAAAACGCCATCAGCGAGCACAGCGTGAGCGCGTGGTTGAGCATGCTCAGCCAGCCACACCCGCCCGCACCGCCCAGCAGCTGCAACACGTAGGCCATGCCCAGCGCCAGGTTGCCCGCCGCAAACGCATCCATGCCCATCGTGCCGCCCTGCAGCCGCCGGCTGATGAGCAGGAACATCACCGAAAAGCTCAGCAGGTAGACACACAGCATGCCTACGAGAAGGGTGGTCATCATCGGGATTGCGAGGTTGGGCTACGGGGCGGGTCAAGGGCCGCTCCGGGCCCGTTGCGGCCTGTCGGGCGCGCGGGAGTACGGCCAAGGGACGGGCGACGGCACGCGCCGCCGCTGTCAACCATGCATCGTAGCGAATCCCGGCAACGGGGTCAGGCTTGCGCGTGCAAAAAGAAGTGGGCCGGGCAGCGCAGGTTCTGGATAGTTTTGCTCTGGTGGGCTGGTAGCAACCATCGGCTGACGTGCGACTGGTGCACGATCGACCAACGGCACACCCATGGATCGTGTCGGAGTGGCTGCCAGTAGCCCTGTTGGGACCACATGGAGGATCGCGTGCGAAATGCCCGTCGGATGAGATTCTCGATATTTGCCTGAATGTGATAGGACGGATATTGACCGTAGACTCGATTCCGGGAGGAGGGTCGTCATTTCAGACATGGAGTTCAGTGATGAGCGAAATCCATTCCAAAAGCGCACTCCTGTATGCGCGGGTCCGACAGGCGTTGCAGTCGGGTCGCTATGCCCCTGGTCAACGGATAGATCCTGCCGCGCTGGCTTCCGAATTCCACACAAGTCCAACGCCAGTGAGGTTTGCCTTGTATCGCCTCGTTGGCGAAGGGCTTTTGGCCGATCATGCCCGTGCAGGATTGCATGTTCCTCTTCTCACCGAGATTGCCTTGCGTGATCTTTACGATTGGATGGAGCGGTTGCTATTGATGTCTTGCGATATCGGCTTCGCGGCAGCACCTCGGCGTGCGACAGCACGAGAACCCCATGTTGACGATGGGGATGCTGTGAAATTCACTTGGCAGTTGTTCGATGCCATTGCCAGCGCGAGTGGACACCGTTGCCTGCATCAAGCCGTCAGGCAGGCCAATGATCGACTGGCCCCGATACGGCGGGCCAAACAGCCCTTGATCGATCATGCCGAAGAAGAGCTCTCCTCACTGGCTCAGCGCTGGCAACGACGCGATATCGCCTCGCTTCGCACCGCGCTTCGCGAGTACCACGAACACCGTAAGCAGATCGTCCCGCAGATCGTGGCATCGCTGAACGAGGGCGGTGCCTATCTTCACTAGCGGAGACACGGCCTATGCAGAACACCTGCATTGCACCTCGCCGGGGATGGTTTTTTGCCGGATCGAAAAGCGAGTGCCATGTGCAGATTGGCGTTCTTTTCCAGAGGAGAAACGAGTACGTATCGCGAAAGAAGTGATCGCCGTCACGAGGCGGGAATAATCATTGTCTGGCCACCGAGTAATCACTGGAAAATCAAGAATTCCGCCTCCTACGCTGGTCCCGCCATGGGCATTCATGGCGCCAACCCGAAGGAGACAGAGATGGATGCGAATCAGTACACCAATGCCGATCTGGCGGACGACGTGATCGAACTCGGTACCGCCAGCATCGAGACCAAGGGCCAGATGGGGATCACCGAAAACTTCGGCGCCGTTCCCCTCGATGGCATTTCCGATGCATGAGCAACCGGGCGCGCCGCAAGGCGCGCCTCTACCTCGGGGGAGATGATGATGGCTGGTCTGCACCTGCGTGATGGTCTGTCCTACTGCGAGATCGATGGTCACCTGATCTTCATGGACACGCTGCATGACCGCTATTTCCGATTGTCGCGACATCTCGAATCGCGCTTCGTCGGTTGGGTCGATGGTGACAGACGTATTGATTCCGGTGTCCGGACCTTGGTCGCACGGGGAGTATTTGCCGCAGCCTCGGATGACTCTCCATTGCACGCTGTCCTGCTGGACTCGCCAGCTACATGCAGTGCGCTGGAAGTGGCTGCTGCTCGAAAGGATGTGTCCCTGTCCTCGGTGATCGGTTGTGCATCGAGTGTCGTGTCCACGCAAATCCGGCTGCAGTCGCTGACGATGAAACGTGTTCTGGAAAGCCTTGCAACATACAGATCGAAGCATCTTCTGAGAGTGCCTGCGGAACCATCCAGATCCGAAGTCATGGATTGCACGCACGCTTTCCTTCATGCGCGCCCTTATGTTCCGGTCGAAAGCTGCTGCCTGCTTGACTCGATATCGCTGATCCTATTCATGGCAAGACGTGGGATGCATGCAAGCCTTGTGTTTGGTGTGACAGCATTTCCGTTTTCGGCACATTGCTGGGTGATGCATGGAAGCATGGTCCTGAACGACACACTTGGGCATGCATGTGCTCATACGCCCATCAGGGTGATGTGATGCGCGATGACTATCTCATCGTCCTTGGTGCGTATTTGCATGCAGCTGAAAAGGACGATTCCGGTCTGCCTGCAGCGTTGCGCGGAAGGCGCATGCAGACATGGCATGTTGGTTGTCGGATGGTGTTGTACTTCGGAGAAAATGCCGCCGTGCTTGGTGTGCCGTGTGGAGGAGTTCTGGTCGGCACGCTTTTTTCCCGTGACGGCACGCCACTGATGGGCGGTACGCAACTTCCGGATTCAACCAACCCTGCTGCAGTTCGGCGATATGTCGTCGACCAATGCTGGGGGAGCTACCTGCTGATCCAGCCCGAGGACGGTGATTCCGGCGGCTTCACCATCACGCGCTCTCCTGCCGTTGCAGGCAACATCGATTGCATCCATTGCATCCGCGATGGCTCGGGCTTCGTGACGTCCGACATCACACTGGCAGAGCATGCAGGGTTGTATCGGCGACGCATAGACTGGACCTCCATCGCCCATCGTTTGCGTTATCCGGATATCAAGACCCGCCGCACCGGGCTTGCGGATGTGACGGAGCTTCTCCCCGGCGAAACATTGCATCTGGATGGTCGATCCATTTCGATCGATCAGACATGGTCCCCATGGGGTCACATCGCCGAACAACATCGATGCGTTGACCCGAATGATGCCGTCGTCCGGATCCGCGATGCCGTCACGTCGGTCGTGCACGCCTTGGCGCGCGCGGACAGGAAAGTCCTTCTCGAACTTTCGGGAGGGCTGGATTCGTCGATAGTCGCTGCATGTCTGGGGAATTCGGAGGCTGTCGTCTCCTGCATCAATCTCGTCACGCCGGTACCCGGTGTGGACGAGCGCAGCTACGCGTCGTCGATGGCTGGTCACATCGGGGCCGAACTGCATACCGAGTTGTTGGGCCTCGATGGCGCACGCATCGCCTTCGACGTGGCGCAGGAGTCTGTCGCTCCGGGCATGGGGCCTTTGCAATACGCCATCGACCGAAGCATGGAGCATGCCGCAGAGCGTCATGGAGCGGCTGCCTACTATTCGGGAGGCGGTGGTGATTCGGTGTTTTGCTACCTGCGGACCGCCGCGCCTGCGGCCGATGCGTTCAAGGTGGCGGGGCTGGCCGTGGGATTCGATGCACTTGTGGACATGGCTCATCTCCACGGCTGCACTCTATGGAAAGCCGGTCGGCTTGCGCTTGCAAAGCTGCGGCAAAGGGCAGTGCCGTATCGTCCTCGTGAAGCTGCATTCGTTTCGTTCACGGCAAGCAAGGCCGTGTGCGAGCCGCATCCGTGGTTCGAGTCGCCGCAGGACAGCCTGCCGGGTGACCGGGAACGCATCTTTGACTTGGCAGGCAACCAGTTGTTCCAAGGGCAGGCATCGAGAGGATTGCGCCGGCCGATTCGTTTTCCGCTTCTTTCACAGCCGGTCGTGGAGGCCTGCCTGCAGGCGCCCAGCTGGATGTGGATCGAAGGCGGCAGGAACCGTGCGTTGGCGCGAACAGCCTTTGCGGAAGATCTTCCCGACGATGTCGTGAGCCGCCGCAGCAAGGCGACGTACATGAGTTATCTCGGGGCGGTGTATGAGCGGAGCAAGCGCGAGATGGCGGAGTTTCTGCTCTTCGGGCGACTGCAAGCGGAAGGTCTTCTGGACACGGGGGCCATCGCGGCGTTCATGGAGGCTCCGCTCGCGCCGCGCGACCAGCGTTTTTTGCGGATGTTCGATCTGTGCATGGTCGAAAACTGGGTGCGTGGACAAGCTTGAGCATGCCGCCGCCGCAATCCATTCCGTCCTTGGGATGCGCGGCGGCGGTTTCGGCTCGTGTCATCTCTGCTGCTGCGCAGCGGCGGATGGCCGCATGGCCCGCCAGCGGGCGTACTGGCCGGCCTTGGCTGGCGCGGGGTCTTCTTCGCCCAGCAACCAGAACCGGAACCAGTCCAGATTGCGTGCATACACCGCCAGCTTGTGGCGGGGCTGGAACTTGTTGTGGGGTTCGTCGGGATAGAGGTAGGCCTCGGCCATGCCGTCGCGGGCCATCGGCACGATGTAATCCAGCCCGTGCATGTATTCCTGTTCGGGCAATTGCAGCAGCACCGGTGCGGCGATCCTGTCCAGGTTCAACGTGGGAGAAATCTGCTGCCACTGTGAAGGCGTTTCGTCCGGAGGGCCGAGTTGCCAGTTGCTCCGCAGCAGCGACGTGAACGTGTCGCCGATGTTGCTGCCCAGCTGGTAGTACAGCGGCGAGGTGGTGGGCGAGGCCAGCGAAGCGGCGGCAATCAGCCGGGAATGGATCAGCGTCCACATCGTCACCTCGCTGCCGAAGCTGATGCCGCCCATGCCGATCCGGTGCCGGTCGATGCTTCCCTGCGTGGCCAGCCGTTCCACCGCGCTGGCCACGGCCGACAGGCCCAGCCCGTAACGCTCGGCCGCATCCGAGGGGAATGCCGGGGCGTTGATGCACAGCGTGGCGATGCCGTGTTCGGCCAGCGTCGCCAACGGCCATTCGTCGCCCGAGCCGCCGCGCGCAAAGCCCATGCAGCGGTAATAGGTGACAAACAGGGGCGGCGCCCTGCCATCCGTCCTGCGTGCCGGGTAGAACTGGCCGGTGTACTGCCGGCCGCCCGCATCGGCCCAGCGCAGCACCTGTGCGTGGATGCCGGCCATGTCGTGTGCCAGCCGTGCATTCGGGTCGAACAGCACGGCGCGTGCGCCATCCCGCAGGTCCACGCGCTCCAGACGCGGCGGCTGGCCCGCCTCGGCGGTCACGCAGGCCAGCGCCGTGCGG
>JADHEF010001456.1_pt1 | contig 14435 bp, 13 predicted proteins | sample 8952391 | NCBI WGS metagenome assembly JADHEF01 (sample SAMN16124439, study PRJNA663245) | bioreactor sludge metagenome | isolation source: sludge (nitrite) | place: India:Bengaluru | collected 2019-02-28
CGGCTGCTCGCGCCCAAGGCGCCGACGGCCTGATCAGCGTCGATTGAAAGCGTGGCGCAACAGCCAAAGCGGCGCGCGCACCTGCATGCGCGCCAGATCGCGCACCTGCGGAAAGAACAGCGGGGCGAAGACCACCGCCGCCGCGTAACTCGCCACGGTCGCGATCGAAGCGCCGAGCGCGCCGTGGTGTGGAATCAGCCAAAGATTGAGTGCGGCGTTGGCGCCGAGCGCGACCAGGCCCTTCCAGAGCAGGATGCGTTGCGCGCCGCGCCGGATCAGTTCCTGGACCGTCGGCGCGTCGGCGAAGACGATGATCGCGGTCAGCACATGGATGGCGAGCACCGGCACCGCGGCGTCGAAACGCGCGCCCAGCAATTGCGGCACCAGCCACGGCCCGATGACGATGGTCGCGCCGGCGGCGACGCAGGCGGCCGAGATCAGGACCGCGTACAAACCGGCCAGCCGATGATTGCGCCGCGCATCATCGGACTCGCCGAACAGCACCAGCGGCCCGGCCACTTGCATGACGATGCCGGGCACCGTCCACCAGATCTCCGAAAAGCGCGTCGCGGCGGCGTAGAAGCCCACTTGTTCGAGGGTCGAGAATTTGGCGAGCATCATCTGGTCCAGGCGCATGGTCAGGGTCGCGAGGACGGCGGTGCCGAGGATGGGCAGCGCGTCGCGCAGCAAGGGCCGAACCAGACCCGGATCGAAGCGCGGCCAACCTTGGCGCGCGGTCGCGCGCAGATGCACGCCCCAGGACAACAGCGCGGTCAGGAACATCTCGAGGGCGCCGACCGCGCCGAACCAGACCAGCGCCGCACCGCCGAGCGCCAGGCCGGCGCGCAGTCCTTGCGTGACGAGATGGGGCAGGAGTCGAGTCAACACGGTGGTGCGCATGTCGCCGCGCGATTGGTTCCACAGCACCGGCACCCCCGCCGCTTCGCCGAACGGCACCGCGCAGGCCAGCCACCAGACCAGGATCGTCACGGCGCGCGGCTGATCGGCATAGAACACCGGCAGCAAGCCGATCGCGAGCGCGGCGGTGATCAGGCTGCCCAGGGCGCGCAAGACCGCGACCGTGCCGAGCAGGCGCTCGCGCTGTTCGGGCCGCCGCACCAGGTCGCGGACCACCGTATCGCCGAGCCCGAGCCAACTGAAGCCGCCAAGAAACGTGGTCCAGGCCAGCGCGAAAGCGAGCGCGCCGAATCCTTCGGGACCGAGATGGCGCGCCACCAGCACCGTGACGCCCAGGCCGATCACCATGCGCAGCGCGCGTTCGCCGAGCGGCCATGCGGACTTGGAGGCCAGTTGCGCGGCCAGGCGACTCATGCGGTGCTCAATCGGCGCGTGCCGCGCGCGGGTGCGGCGCGGTCAGCGCGTGCAATCGCGGCGCGAGTTCGGCGGCCAGGCGCGCATAGCTGCGTTCGCGCAGCACCCAGGCGCGACCGCGCGCTCCGGCGGCGCGGGCATGGGCCGGGTCGCGCAACAGGCGCCGGATCGCTTGCGAAAGAGCCGGCGCCGAAAATTCGCAGACCAGGCCGCCACCGCTTTGTTCGATGACATGGCGTTGATCGGGGATCGCATTGCCGACCACCGGCAGACCCAGCGCGAGGTATTCGACGGCCTTGGTCGGCGAAGAGACATCGTGCAGCGGACCCGGCGGCACTGGAGAAACGCCGAGCGCGGCGCCCGCGATCAAGCGCCAGGCCTCGCGCATCGGACGCTCGCCGAAGAACACGATTTCGCCGTGGGGACAGATCCGCCGAGCACGTTGTTCGAGCCATTGCGCGTCGGCCGGCGTGTCGGCCCGTCCCACCATGGCCAGCCGCGCTTGTGGAAACTCGGCCAGCACGGCGGGCATGGCTTCGAGCAGGCGTTCGAGTTGGCGGGCGCGGTTGTGCGAGCCCAAGTACACGATCCACGGTCCGGGGGCGAGGGTCCGCAACTGGGCATCGGGGGCGAGGCCGTCGAGCAAGCGCGTGTCGACGCCCATCGGCACGGCATGCAGCTTGTGTTCGGCGGTGCCGGCGCGGATCTCGGCTGCGCGCATCGCGGCGCTTTGGACGAACACGCGCTGCGCGAGCGGCAGCGCCGCGCCGCGCAACAGACCGGCCGCGATCACGCCGCGCCACCAGGCGACGACGGCGCGCGCGTATCGGCCGCCGCGGGCGTGGTCGCGCGCGAGCAGGCGATCGCCCAAGGGCATCGGGAACGACATCCAATACGCGCGCGCGGCCGGCGCGCGCAGCGCGGCGAGCACGAAGATCGGCGCGGCCAGGATGGGCAGATCGCGCACGATCACCAGGTCGTAATGCCGGGTCTCGCGCCAGGCGATGCCGAGGCAGGTCCAGGCAAAGCGCAGCAGTTCGAGGGCGCGCGCGCGGCTGGGGCGCGACATGAACAAGCGTCCGCGCACCGGCGCACCGGCGCCGGCGCCATGACGCGGCGGCGGGCCGACGAAATCGGTGTCGATGTCGTGATCGCGCAGTTCGGCGTCGAACAGGACCCGCACATCGGCGCGTGCCGGCGGTGCGGGATCGCGCATGAACATCAGGATCTTCATCGGCGCTGCGTCCGCGCGGCCTGCCGGGTCCAGAACAAGACATAGCCGACCGTGAACGGCAGGAACAACTGGATCGAGACATGATCGATCGCGGCGCCGTTGTAGGGAAAGCTCGCGAGCAAGCCTGCGCAAGCGCCGACACAGCCATCGAGGCAGGCGCGGTGAAACGGCGGGATCTGCGCGTTCTTCGCCAGTCGCATCGCTTGCAGGCCGGCGCTGACCAGCACCGCGCAGAAGGCGAGGAATCCGAGCATGCCGGCGTCCCAGAGCACGATGGTCAGGGTCGAGGTGTTGAGCCGAAACGGAAACCGCTTGGCCATCACGCCCTGGCCGATGGTTTCGCTGGGACGACTCGCGGTCAGGCCGTAGCCGAGCAGGAATTTGTCGATGCCGTCCTTGCTCGCGGTGTGCACCCAGACCAGCGGCGCGCCGAGTCGGCTCAATTCGCCGGAGCTGTAATTGACGAAATCGAGATTGGATTCGTCGCGAAAGATGTAGTCGAGGTAGTCGCTGGTCTCGGTGTCGCGGCTTTTCGCCACCCGTTCGCCGTACTCGCTTTGGTAGAACAGCGCGACCACGGTCAGGGCGGCGATGCCCGCGGCCATGACGCCGAAGGCGAGCGCCGGGCGCTGCACGAAATCGCGGCGCAGGACGACCGCGACGACCATCGGCATCAGGGCGAAGAAGAACTTGACCTCGCCCATCGCGACCGAGCCGAGCGCGGTGAGCAACAAGGCGCCGCCCAGGAGCGGCGAGATCTGCCTGGCCTTGAGCAAGGCGACCGCGAAGCCGCAGATGATGGCCAGGAAGATCGCCATCATGCCGCTGCCGCCGCCGCCGTTCGGGTCGCCGCCGAAGGTGCCGACCACCGCGTCCCAATTGTTGGGCGACATGAAATGCTGCAACACCGTGAACGGGAATTGCAGCAATGCGATGCCGAAGAACAGCAGCCAGCACCGGCGCAGGAAATCGGCGTCGATGGCGCGCGAGGCGACCAGGAAGGTGATCGCCCAGACGAACAGGAAATGTTTGCCGCCGACCAGCATGTTGATGAGCGGCGTGCGGTTGAGCGCCGCGCTCGCGAGCACCAGCGCGATGAAGGCGAACAACAGCCAGATGAACAGGGGGATCGCGCGGTGCCGGTCGGCGCGGTCGGCGTGGCGGCCCAAGGCTTCGAGCGGCAGTTTGAGCACCAGGAACATGCACAACAGGTAGGGCACCCAGAACAGCTTGACGATGCGCAGGTAATACATGCCCAGGCCGACGATCACGAATCCGGTCACGATCAGCAAGGGCAGCACCCAGCGCGACGGCACGAACAACAGCACCGGTCCGCCGATCGCGGCGAGCAGCAGAAGATCGAGCTGGGGCGAGCCGAGCGCCACCACCATGCCGAACAAGACGCAGACGCCGAGCAGCAGCGCGAATCCGAGCGCGGCCGGCATGCGCCGCAGCAAGCGCAGCAAGGCGTCGAGCAGCACCGGACGGGCGGCGGCCCCGGCGCGGGCCGGCATCACGCGCGCTTGCATCGCCTCAACGGATGCCGGCGAGTTTGAGCCGCGTCTTCTCGTCGACCGCAAAGAGCAACTGGCGCAGGAATTCGGTCTGGGCCGCGTAGGCGGTGTCGGTGTCGGTCGAGAAATTCGACACCCGCACCAGCAGGCCGTCGGGGATCTTGCCCGCGAGGCCGTAGACGATCTGGGTCAGGAGCCGCTCGGCGCGGCCCATCACGACCTGGTTGCCCATGGTGAACCAATACGTCACCGGCTCGGAGCGGCGCGGCTTGACGGCGTGCATGTGCACCGCCGGCACGCTGGCGCCGCCGATCGACAGCACGGCGGGCGCGATGCTGCGGATGCCGAAGCCCTGAGCCGCGTAACAGACTTCCTGGCGATGGACCTTGAGGCTGTCGCTCTGGTCGCCGCCGTAGGCGATCACGAGCATCATGCGTTCGCCCGCGCCGTTGACGTAGGTGCGGGTCAGGATCTGGTCGTAGATCTTGTCGAGCTTGGCTTGCGCGTCGGGGCTGGGCGGAATCGTCATCGAGTCGGGATCGACGCGCCAGCCGCCGAACGCGTTCGGAATCGCGCGGTCGAGCTGGAACGCGAGATCGGGCACGGGCCGGGGGTGGGACCATTGCGCCGCGAGCGAAACGCCGGCCATCACGACGGCCAGCAGCCAGAGGAACCAGGACTTGGGCATGTCAGCCGCCTTCCTTCGTGGGCGCGGCGGCAGTGGCCGCGGCGCGCCGGCGGCCCAGCATGCGCACCAGCAGCGCATCGACCAGGAACAGGCTCGCCAGCGCGACGATGAACAGCACGATGCCCGCCGCCCAATGCAAGAAGCCCTGGCCGGCCTCGTCGCCGAAATGGTAGGTGATGAGGGTCAGCGCGATCACGCGCAGCACATTCGCAAAGAAGGCGATCGGGAGGATGCTCGCGAGCATCACCGCGTTGTGCAGCACGCTCGGCCGCTTGACCAGATAAAGGTAGAGCAGGCCCATCGCCGACAGCGAATACATCGAATTCATGCCCGAGCAGGCGTCGGCGACCAGCATGCGGTATTGGCCGATCGACAAGATCACGCCGTCGCGCGCGATCGGGTAGCCGGCGTGGTACATCAGCACTTCCGCCACCATCGAGACGCGTTCCTTGAGCGCGCTCGTGATCGCGACGATCACGAAAGGCGGCAGCGGGATCAGGAACACCATGAACAACAACATGAACCAGAGCACCCGCAAGGACCGCCAGCCCAGCGTCAACAGCAAGGTGCCGGCGACGATCGGCAATTGCGCGCTCACTTCGAACAAGGGTAGGTTCAGCGACCGTCCGACGAAATAGCAGAACAGGCCGGCGGCCAGCAAGGCCGATCCGGCGCCCAGGGCCGGGCGCGGCGTCAGCGCGGCCAGTTCCGCGCGTTTGGTCCAGATCAGCCACAAACAGACCATGAGCACCAGCGGGCCGTGCTCGTATTCTTCTTGCGACCACAGGCCGTTCCACAGCCGCAGCCAGGTCGGCACGAACAAGGCCGCCAGGCCGATGAAGACCGGCAGCCAGCGCATCAAGGCTTGCGTGTCGATCGAGGCGCGGTCGAGACGGGCGGACATGGCGCTTTCCTCAATGTTCGTTGACGACCGCGCCGATCACCTGGGCGCTGAGCTTGCCCAGCCCATCGGCGAGCACCTGGGCTTCGGCGATGCGGGTGCGGTTGCGTCGGACCACCATCAGGCAGCCGCTCGCGCGCACCGCCACCGTGGCCGACTCGCCATGGCGGGCCGCCGCCGGGGTGTCGATCAGGATGTAGGCATAGACATGGGCCAGCTCTTCGAGGAGCAAGGCGAATTGCGCGCGCGACAGCAATTCCTGCGGGTTGGGCGGCAGCGGCCCGCAGGGCAACAGATGCAAGTGGTCGATGCCCGGCACCGCGCGGATCGGCGCCGCGGTCGTGCGGCGCGACAGATGCGACGACAGCCCGACCGCGTTGTCGATGCCGAACAGGCGGTGCATGCACCCGCCGCGCAGGTCGGCATCGACGATCAATGTCGGCTCGCCGAGTTGCGCGAACAAGATCGCGAGGTTCGCGCAGACATGGGTGCGGCCGTCGCCGGTCGCCGGGCTCACCACCGCCAGCGCGCGTTTTTCGAGTTGGTCGTCGAACCAGCGCATCGCCAATTGCGAGCGCACGCCGCGCAAGGCTTCGGCCTGGACGCTGAACGGCTCGTGCAACACCACCAGGTCGCGGCCGAACAGATGGCGCTCGGCTTCGGGGACGAACAGGCTGTCGTGCTGGATCGCGATCGCATGATCGACCTGGGGCTGCGACAACAAGCCCAGTTCGATCGCGCATTGACCGAAGGGGCGCGGCGCCGGCGCCTGGCGCTGGTGTTCGAGCACCGCGTTCACTTGTTCGAGGCTGAGCCGTCCTTGCTTGACCAGCAAGGCGCCCAGGCGCCGTTCGGCCACCACATGGGGGTCGTGCGGCGCGGGCGGACGCGCTTCAGGCGCGACCGCATGCAGCGTGGGGGATGGATCGATCTTGAGCGGACGGATCATGGTCATCTCAGGGCGTGGCCAAGTTCGGGGTCGGCATGGCCAGACGCGGCTTGCGGCGCGGGCGGCCGCGCGGCGCGCCGAGCACGCCCAGCAGCGGCAGATCGAGGCCGAGTTCGACATCGTCGGCGCCGCGCACGCGGCGATCGGCGAGTTCGAGCACCAGCGCGATGCCGACGCCGAGCAAAAGCCCGAGCATGGCCGACAACGCCACATTCATGCCGATGCGCGGGCTCGAGGGTTTGGCGGGCGCGACGGCCGGGGCGAGCACCGAGGCGCTGGTCTGGGTGGTTTGGCTTTCGAGCGAGTTCTGGGCGAAGCGCTGCAAGGCGAGGTCGTAGATCTTTTGCGAGTTCTCGACTTCGCGCTGGAGCACCGCCATTTCGTCGCGCAGCTTCTTGAGTTCGAGCACCCGGTCCTTCTGGGCCGCGACCGCCGCGCGCAGATCGCCCACGCGCCGGCTGCTCGCGCGCGAAGCGGCGCGCGCGCTACTCGACGAATGGCGCAGCTCTTCTTCGACGCGCTGGCGCAGCGCCTCGGTTTCGGCCTGCTGGCGCATATAGGTCGGGTGGGCCGAGCCGAGCTGGTTGCTCAGTTCCTGCAACGACGCTTCCTTGCGCGCGAGTTCGGTGCGCAATTGCGCGAGGATGGGCGAGGCGGCGACTTCGGCCACGCTCGCCACCGACGGACCGCCTTCGCCCGCGCGCGCCTGGCTGTCGTAGTTCTGCGATTGCGCGAGCACGAGTTGGTTCGACAATTCGGCCAAGCGCGCATTCTCGACATCGAGGCGCTCGTCGTCGCCGACGATGCCGTTGCGCTGCTGAAAGGCCGACAGGCGCGTCTGGGCCTTTTCCAGATCGGCGCGCAGGCCCTTGAGCTGTTCGTCGAACCAACTCGCATACTGCCGCGCGGGCGAGGTGCGCAATTCGAGCGTGGTGTCGATGTAAGCGCGCGCGTAGGCGTTGGCCACATCGGCCGCGAATCGCGGCTCGGTGCCGCTGAAACCCAGGGTCACCACCGCGCTGTCGCGCGACGGTGTGATTTCGAGGCGCTTGGACAATTGTCCCGCGAAATACGATTCGATCGTGCCCTGGCCTTTGGTCTCTTCGAGGTATTGGCGTTGCGCCGCGGGCGATTTTGGGATGCCGAGGTTAATGACCACGCGTTCGGCGACCTTCTGGCTTTGCATGATGTCGATCTGTGTCGCCATATAGGCCTGGGCCAGCATCTGCTGGCCGAGGTTGGCGCTGCCCAGCACATCGGTGACCTTGGGTTCGATGACGATCGTGGTGGCCGCCGTATAGGTCTTGGGCAGCAGGAACGAAACCAGGGCCGTGGCGCCGACGGTGGCGGCGAAGACGAGCACCACCGCCCACCAGCGGGCGAGCAGGATGACGGCGAGTTGTCGAAGGCTCATGGCGTGGGGGCGGGGATCAGAACAGGCTTTCGCGGATGTAGATCACATCGTCGGGCGCGACCCGGTCTTCGAGCGCGGCGTCGATGGTCGTGGTGCTGCCGTCGGCGCCGCGGCGCGTGATGCGGATGCCGCGCTGGGTGCCGCGCGGATTCGGTCCGCCGCCGGTCGATAGGGCTTGCATGACGGTCATGTCGCGTTCGAGCCGGAACGCGCCCGGACGCTGCACTTCGCCATAGATGTAGAACATCGGGGCGCGATGGACATAGATCACATCGCCCGCGCGCATGATCGGGTCGGCGCCGGTGCGCCGGCCGTTCTCGTACAGGCGCGGCACGTCGATGTCGAGGTTGCGCACCGTCTCGCCCTCGCGGCGGCTGAGCACCGCGGTGTCGGCGCCGCCCGGCGTGATGCCGCCCGCGAGCGCGAGCAGATCGCTCAGCGTATGCACGGTGTCGAGCGGGTAGCGCCCCGGGCGATTGACCTGGCCCAGCACCGAGACTTGTTGGCTGCGGAACTGGATCACATTCACGCTGACTTGCGCGCGTTTGAGGATGTCGCGCGTTTCGAGCGCCTTGGCGATCATCGCCTCGATTTCGGCCGGCGTGCGGCCGTCCACGTCGAGCGCGCCCGCGAACGGGTAGGTGATGCGACCCTCGGAATCGATGCGGGTTTCGAGCGTGAGATCGGCGTTCTGGAACACCGAGACATGCAGGATGTCTCCGGGGCCGACCACGAAGCGCGGCGCGGCCTCGGGTGCGGACCAGGCCGCGCCGGCGAACAGCCAGCAGGCCAGTACGAGCACGGCGCGCAGGCCGTGCGCAAGGCGCAAGAAGGCGAACACGGGCAACCTCCGTCGGGCGTACGGCCGGCGCTTCAGCGCAGACCGGCCACGCCCCGGTCGAGGTTGGCGGCGCCGGCGGGCGCCGGGGTCGGCGTGCCGGCCGGGGCCGGCACTGACGCATGGGCCGCCGCGCCAGCGGGCGCCTCGGGGTGGTCCGCGGGCTCGGCCGGGGCCGGCGCACCGGCGGCCGTGGCATGCGGCGCGTTGGCCGTATCGAGCTGGGCGAGCTTGGCGTAATCGCCCAGGTATTCGATCTTGGCCGCGGTGCGCAGGCGCTGCACTTCATCGCGCGTGAGCTGGTCGCGGCGCGTGCTCATGAAATACTGTTCGATCGACGCGGTCGCGTCTTTCTCGGCGACCGGCGCGCTTTGCGTGGCCGCCACCTGCAACAAGGACACCGAGCCGTTGTCGTTCTCGAACACACCGATCTCGCCGTCCTTCATTCGGGCCAGGCGCTTGAGCGAATTCATCGGCAGGCGCTCGGCCGGACGCACCGCTTCGTTGGCCGCGAATTCGATCTTGTGTTCGCGCAGCCAGGGGGCGGCTTCCGACAAGGACTTGAGCTTGCCGGCCATCGCCTTGAAGCCTTCCATCTGATCGGCCGGCACGCGCGCCGACACTTCGCGTAACCGATAGATCTTGCGTTCGGCGAACAAAGGCGCGTTGTCGGCGTAGTACTTCTTCACGTCTTCTTCGCTCGGCTGGGCCTTGGCGCCGAGCGTCTTTTGCGCATAGGCCTGGGCCAGGATCTGGCGCCGCGCGTTCTCGATCGCCGACAGCACTTCGGGATCGCGATCGAGCTTCTTCTCGATCGCCTGGTCGATGAACAATTGCTGGTCGATCAGGTTGTCGAGCAACTTCTTGGTCGCGACCGGGCGCTGGTCTTCGGGGACCGCGCCCAGGCGGGCGAGTTGCGCGTTCAGCAGGTGGACCGAGATTTCGCTGTTGTTCACCTTCGCAGCCAACTGGGTCGCACCTTTGGTCGACGACCCGTTGCCGCAAGCCGCGAGCACCGCGCAGGCGCATACGCCGAGAACCAACGCTTTCATCACACCGCCTCCTGAACTTTGGAGGACATCAAGCTACGCGAGCGCGGTGAAGCTTCGGTGTCAGTTTCGCGAAGCATTTCAGACGCGCCGCGCGCTCAATCGCGGCGGCGGCGCGCGGCGCCGGCACCGACCGCGGCCAGCCCGATCAACATCAGACCGACGGTCGCCGGTTCGGGCACCGCGGTGGTGAAGCGCAGGTCGTCGAGCGCGACATACCCATCGGTGACGACCAAGGACTTGATGTCGTTGGCGCCGCTCGCGATGCCGAAGAAAAAGCCCTCGTTCACGCCGGCGCCGCCCGAAGGCGTGTTGAACGAGACGGTATGGGTTTCGATCACCAGGCCATCGGCGTCGAGCGCCGACAGGGTGAAGCCGCGCAAGGGCTTGAGCGGATCGACGAAGTAATTGAAATACGCGCCCACCGATTGCACCGCATCGGTGAAGGTGAATTGCAGCGTGCCCGCATTGTCGGTCGCGACGAAACGCTTGGTGTTGTCCCAGATGCCGTTGCCGCCGAGGTCGTAATAGGGGTTGCCGCCTGAACCGACCGGCCCGATCGACGAGGTGGGCGTGGACAGGAAAGCCACCGTTTCGCCCAGCGACGAGGTCAGCGTCCGACCCGTGATGTGCGTGGTGCCGACACCGTCGTAGCCGTCGAAGTCCACCACATCGTTCATGTCGGGGGTGGCCGAGGTGATCAGGCTGGCGCCGGCCTGATCGATCGCCGCGGCGGCCAGCAGGCAGGCGAGCAAGGTGTGCTTGAAGTTCATGTCGGGTCCTTCGAGGTCGCGCGCGTCGGGCTGACGCGCCGCGCATGGCCGAAGTTTCGGGCGCTTATATGACAGCGCGCGCACGCACACCGCGTTTGGGCAGAGGCGAACGGATCATGGCGACCCGATGGCGCTGCCGGTATGCGACAGGTGCTCGGGCGCGGCGCCGAGTACCGACGCGATCCAGGCGCGGTGCGGCGCGAGAAACTGTCCACCACCGACCGTGCCGAAGCCGTAGGGCACATGGGCGGGGTCGTTGGGTTGGGTCACGAAAGAATTGAGGCCGAGCAGGACCGGCCCGCCCTGGGTCTGCACAAACGCCGGGCTGCCCGAATCGCCGAGCGCGAGACCGGTCACGCGCAGATTGACCCAGGACGGCGAACGCAGCCGCGCGCCGCCGGCCGGCGCATCGAAGCGAAACAGATAGATGAGCGGTTCGGGGGCCTCGGGCGCGCGCATCAGCCCGTCGATGCGGTTGTACCCGACCCGGCGCAAGGCGGCGTTCGGCCGCACCTTCGGACCTTGATCGGCATTGCCCGACGCGCCATAGCCCACCAGCGTGATTTCGGTGCCTTCGGGGGCGGCGGTCGGCGCGATCGGGTAACGGCGCGCCGCTTCGGGCGCCGTTTGTTCGAGTTCGAGCAAGGCGAGATCGCCGCTATGGATGCCGGGTTGCAGCCCGCGCGGCTTCGGGTGCCTGAAGGCGCGCACGATGCGCAGCCGATGGCTCAGATCGGCATCGAGGTTCAGATTGAACAACAGGTCGGTCGGCTCGGGCGGCAGCACATGGGCGGCGGTCAGGACGTAGCGCGCATGCACGAGCACGCCGGTATGGACGCCGCCATTCGCGCTCAGGCTGCCGACGCCGCTCCATGGCGAGCGCGCGGTGTTTTCGTCGAGGCGGCGGGTGGCGGAATCGGCGGCGAGTCCGGCCATCAAGGCGCGCGCATCGGCCGCCGGCGCAAGACCGCAGGCGGCGGTGAGCAGGCCGCAAAGCCGCCGTCGCGCGGGCGATGGGCCGATCGGCCAGGGCGTGGGCAGGTCGGGGTGCGGTCGCATCACCATTGGTATTGCAGGCTCAGGCTTTGCTGGTTCGCGTCGTATTGCAGGCCGGCCTGGTTGCCGTCGCGCCGGAAATGGGTCCAGGCCAGCACGGCGCTCAGATGATCGCTCGGTTGCCAAGCCAGGCTGGCGCGCCATTCATCACGCGTCTCCTCGCGATCGGGCAGGTTCGCCGAGCCCAGCAAACGGGTCAGCGCGTTGTCGGGGTCGCCGCGATCGCGCAGACGTTTGCGCGTGGCGCCGAGCGTGGCCGCGACTTTGTAGCTGGCGTGATAGGTCAGTCCCAGGGATTGCGAACGCGTGGTCGCATAGATGCGGTCGTAATCGTCGATCGCGCCCAGTTCCTCGGCGAGCGCGGCGTCCAGGGTGAGTTTGGCGGTCGCCTCCCAGCGCAGCGCCAAGCGTCCGGTCGGGCCGGAAAAATCGCGCTGCGGCACTTCGTCGTAGCGCCGCCAGGCATGGCCGATCATGAGGTCGAGACTGGTCGCGTCGCTGGGTGCGAAACGCGCGTTCAAGGCGGCATCGTTTTGCGCGTAGCTGTTGTCGATCGGCGCCCACGAGACGATCTGCCGGTTCGGATAACGCCCTTCGGTGCGCGCGGCCGACCACCACAGCTCCTGCGCCAGCGCGCTGCTCGCGCCGAGTTCGAAACGCGCGGTGCTGATGTGGTAGTCCGAAATCCGGCGGGCCGCGAGCGAGTTCTCGCCCAGGTAAGTGTCGAAGGCCAGGGTCGCGCGCCGGTCGGGGCGCGGGCGCAGATTCGCGCTGGCGTGCAGGGCGCGCACGGTCAGCAGATTGGTCGCGGTGCCGCGGTAATCGGCGAGGCTGGTGGCGTTCTGCTGACGGTCCACGGCCAGCCGGCCATCCCAGCTTTGCGCCAGCGCCCAGCGCCAATCGAGCCGGTAGTCCACGGTGCGGTCGTCATAGGCGGGGTTGCGCCGGTAACGGTCTTCGCTATAGCGCAAGCCCGCGCTCAATTGCTGGCGGCTCAATTGCCAGCGGCCTTCGATGTCGACGAACGGAACGAGGATCAGATCATCGCGCGCGGCCGTGTCGAGGCCGACCGCGTTCGGCGCCACGCCGTCGGGCAGTCGGAACAGGTTGTCGTCGCGGACCGCGGTCATGCCGAGCGTGTAATGCATGCCGGGCAGATCCTGTTGCGCGAGTGCGGGCAGCGGCGCGGCGGCGCAGGCCGTGAACAGCAGCGCGGCGAGGCGCGACGGCGCGCGGCGCGAACGGTCCACGCGCGCGGCGACGACCGGCGGAACGACGAGGCGCGCCGCGGCGCGCGGGCCGGCCGCCGGCGGGTGCTGCCGGTGCGCGCGCATCACCAATAAACCCAATGCGCGCCCGCGACCACCCAGGCGGCGAGCACCGCATTGGTCAATGCATGCGCGACGATGGGGTACCAAAGATTCGCGGTCTGCCGGTACAAGCCTGCATAGGCGAGCCCGGCGACGAAGCCGGCAAGCCAGCGGTCATGGGCGAGCGCGAACACCGCGGCGCTGGCGACCACCCCGAGCCATGACACTTGCCGCGGACTGAGCGCGCGGAAATCGCGGCGGTCGATCCAACGCATCAGGAACGAACGCCAGAACAGTTCTTCCATCACCGGCACCACCAGCACCGCGCCGACACTGCGCAAGGCGATCAGGTCCGGGCGCAGGCGCCCGTCGGCCTCGACCGGGACGAAGGCGGCGACCGGTTCGCCCAGACGCATCCAGCCGGCATCGAGGCTGATCCATAAGCCGAACACCGCCATGCCGACGACCAGGCTCGCGCCCCAGGCCGGCGGGGACGCCGGGCGGGCGCGCAATTCATCGAAACGCGGCGCGAAGATCAGCAGCGCGATCAAGGCCGGCGCCACCTGGGCCGCGTACAGCCAGCGCGTATCGAAAGCGGCTGCACCCGCATCGGCGAATGCGCCGCGCAGCGCGAGCGCGGCGATGAACAAGGCGAACGGCCAGGCGCGCGCTGCGGCATCGCCGCCGAGCAGAGAAGGCGGGGAAGAAGCGGAATTCATGAACGGGCAGCCGTTGAAGAAGGAAATGCCGACGCGCTCGCGTCCTTCACGGCCGCGTCACCAGGGCCGGCTAACGTAGTGGCCCATGGTGTCCGTTTCATGACTTGGTCCGGAGGAAGCATGATGCAAGTGCAGCGAGCAATATCGAGAACCGCCCAGGCGCGTCCCTGGCTGCGCCTGGCCGTGAACACCTGCGCGTTGCTGGTGGCGCTCGGCGCGGTCGGGGTGACGCAGGCCGACGAACAGCGCATCCGCGCCGCGCTGGAGCCGCGCTTCAATCTGAAGTTCGACGAGGTGCGTCCGTTGCCGGTCGGCGGATTGTGGGAAGTCGTTTCGGGGATGCGGGTGTTCTACACCGATGCCGAGGCGAGTTTCCTGTTGGCCGGCACCCTGATCGATGTGGCGAACGAACGCAACCTCACGGCCGAGACCGCGCAGCGTCTGTTGCGCGTCGATATCGGCGCGCTGCCGGTGGCCGACGCGGTGCGCGTGGTGCGCGGCGACGGCACGCGCCGCCTGTATGTGTTCGAGGACCCGAACTGCCCGCATTGCAAAGCGCTTGAAACCGAACTGGCCAAGCTCGACAACCTCACGCTGTACGCGTTCTCGATGCCGATCCTGGGCCCCGATTCGCTGCGCAAGAGCCGCGCGATCTGGT
>JADHEF010001457.1_pt1 | contig 14423 bp, 10 predicted proteins | sample 8952391 | NCBI WGS metagenome assembly JADHEF01 (sample SAMN16124439, study PRJNA663245) | bioreactor sludge metagenome | isolation source: sludge (nitrite) | place: India:Bengaluru | collected 2019-02-28
GCGCAATTGCTGTGATTGCAGCCCAAGTAGAAGGATAATCTTTTTCAGATTCAATTAGTAATTGAACCGCTCTTTCTCTAATTTCGGGGGTATAGGTTGGTTTTTTCATCGGAATAGTCTCTCAGAATATTGAGTCTCCGACAAACCCGGTACGGTTCAGACATAGTTACCCTTTACGTCTGTGAAAATGGATATATATCAATAAATCCAGCTATAACACCAGGGCGTATAGGAAGCTTAAGCACAAGAACAACTCATCCCGTAGTTTTAAATCTTTTTCAAGAGATCTTAAACAATTGTGGACTCAAGATTTCTATTTGTAATCCCTATAGATTTATGACAAAAGGGGAGATGTTAGAAAAGTGTTTGGATCAGAACCTCCTTAAGAAATATGCACATGTCACGACAAGCTGTGGGCGGTATGGAGTTTATAACAATACGCATTGTGGTCGCTGTGTTCCCTGTCTAGTCCGCAGAGCATCCATTTTTTATTGGAAGGGTTCATCATTCGATAAGACTAAGTACAAATTTGATGACTTAACTATAAATGATGAAGATCATGCAAATTTTGATGATGTTTTTTCTATGAGAATGGCAATATTGAATAGAGCGCAATTGGGAACATCAAGATGGATCGGTGCATCATTGAGTTCTAGTTTAATACAGGATAAACCAGAGTATCAGGATACCGTTGAAAGAGGCTTGATTGAAATGCAGAACTTTTTTGGGGACTTGGGCTTAGTATAATTGATTTTCATGTCCTTTTTAGTTATTTGCTCTAAAGTGCTTGTAGTACTCAGAGGTAGTCCATTCCGACAAATGGATATTTTATCTGTAACAACTACTTCAGGGATATATGAGGATTACCCTTCCAAAGTTTCCCCGTGGACTTCCATTTTTAAATCGAATTTTTCAGTTTGATCTAAGAGTTCTATTTAATAGTTTAACGAAGACTTAAGTGTGACAGTTAAGTACCTAATATGGGACTTAACTGTCATTTTTTAGGGGATAGGTACCCAAAATAGAACTAAACTTTTACTAAAACATGAACAATGTGGAGGTTGTTTCCGTGGTTTAAGTGTCAATGCTAAGAGCTTCTTCTATGAAAGTAATAATAGAAATATCTAATACGTTTAGCCAATCATTCAATTCCAAAATATCTAGCCTTCGGTCTAGGTTTTCAACTTTGGCAATATAAGATTGAGGCTTTTTTAAAGATGCAGCGAGCTCTACCTGAGTTATTTTTTTTAACTCACGTATATGAATAAGTTTTTGTATTAGCTTTTTGTAGCGAGGATCGTGTATTGAGCTCATGGCTCAAGATGTTGTACTATTATTATAAATATCCCAAAATGGGATATTGTTTATTATTGGTGGTGGGGTTTGGAAAATATTTTTGAATATCAGTCTATTAAAAAGTATTGGATTGCTTTCTTTTTATGTTCACCTTTTAGATCTTTGACATTTAAAGAGATTAAAGAGTGTTTTTTATATGCTTATCCTCAATTTAAAGAAAAATCATTTAATAAAAAAATCTATCGAGCATTTAGAGCCCTAGAGGCTGAAGGTCATGTGATTATTGATAGTGGGCTGTATCCATATAAATATACTTGTCCTATGTATTGTGTTGAGTATTAATGTCAAAGGCACTTTATAATAAATCACCTATTACATCTAACAGCTGCTGCTGTTTAAGACGCTGAATCAAGCGTGCATTCATTCCTAATGAAATCGGTTTTTCCACGTCTAAAACTGGGTGATCTCCAACAAATAACATTTCTGACATTTCACGGTCGAAATGTGCCTTAATCACCTCATAAATTTGTTGCTCAGGCTTTATTGCTCCGACTTCATAACTAAAAACAACGATATCAAATAAACTAGGCAGAAGTGTTTTAAGTTGTTCACCGTAAGGCATTGCTAAATTGGAACAAAGCGCAATTTTAAAACCATCTTTTTTTAAAGTTTGTAGCGTAGGTATCGTATCTTCATAGAGTTCAATTGTATTTAACTCAAATTGAAGATCATCATTGATCTCATTTAAAAGCTGTTCAGGAATTACCTGTCCAAAATGCAGAGCTAATTGTGGAATATCAAAGGTTTTTGACATGATGATACTTGCATCGTTAGGGCTGGGTTTTCTCCCATTATCTTTTAGCCATTTCATTAATTTACGATATGGAGATCGGCTTTTACCAATTTTTACCAGTGTACCGAAAGCATCAAATATGATTACTTTAGGATCATTCTTCATGCTATCTCAAAATCTACTTTTTAGATTATTCAGTTTAATATTTTTCCCTAAGAATAAACATCTGTGAAAGTCAAATGATGTCGCACCCCACTATTTCCCCATAGCATTTCTATTGCAAATCCAACACAATAGACTTAAAGAAATTTGAGAGTCGTACCGTGATTACAGGCGAAATTAAAAGCAAAATTGACCAAATTTGGAATGCATTTTGGAGTGGTGGTATTTCCAATCCTTTAGAAGTCATGGAGCAAATGACGTATTTGCTGTTTATTCGCCGACTTGATGAAATTCAGATTGCAAAAGAAAAGAAAGCCAATCGTTTAAAGAAACCTGTAGAACATCCAATTTTTAAGCCTGAACAAGACAAATTACGTTGGTCGAAGTTTGTGACTTTAGGTGACGCTGCAACGCTCTACAACACTATTGCCAACGAAGTTTTTCCTTTCATTAAAAACTTAGGTGCAGAAGACGAAACCACCTATAGCCATCACATGAAGGATGCTCGTTTTACCATTCCTACGCCTGCGCTACTCACCAAAGTAGTGGATTTAGTTGCTGATGTGCCTATGGATGATAAAGACACCAAGGGTGATATTTACGAATACATGCTTGGTAAAATTGCCTCAGCAGGTCAAAACGGTCAGTTCCGTACACCTCGCCATATCATCAAGATGATTGTCGATTTAATGCAGCCGAAGCCAACAGATACGATCTGTGATCCTGCTTGTGGTACAGCAGGCTTCCTTGTAGCGGCAAGTGAATACCTAAACGATCATTACTCTACTGAAATTTTTGCCAACCCTGAAGCAGCTAAGCGTTTTAGCTCCAACACTTTCTTTGGTTATGACTTTGACAGCACCATGTTACGTATTGGTTCAATGAACATGATGCTGCACGGTGTAGAAAATCCAAGTATTGAAAACCGTGATTCTTTAAGTGAAGCGCATTCGCATATTGCTGAAAAATACAGTTTGATTCTTGCCAATCCGCCATTTGCAGGCAGTTTGGACAATGAAAGTTGTGCCAAAAATCTACAAGCGATTGTAAAAACCAAAAAGACTGAATTACTGTTTTTAGCTTTGTTCTTACGTTTGTTAAAAACAGGTGGTCGTGCTGCGGTGATTGTGCCTGATGGTGTGTTATTTGGCTCATCGAAAGCGCATAAAGATTTGCGTCAAAAGATTGTGGAAGAGCAAAAGCTTGAAGCGATTATTTCCATGCCTTCAGGTGTATTTAAGCCTTATGCTGGGGTTTCAACTGCCATTATGATTTTTACTAAAACCATGTCAGGCGGTACGGACAAAGTTTGGTTTTATGATATGCAGGCGGATGGTTATTCGCTGGATGATAAGCGTAATGAACTTGATGCCTCTAAACATGAGAACAATAATATTCCTGACCTGATTGCCCGTTTTAAAAACCTAGAAGCAGAAAGCACTCGTAAAGCCACTGAGCAAAGCTTTATGGTGGATAAAGCCGATATTGCTGCCAATGGTTATGACCTTTCGATTAACCGTTATAAGGAAGTGGTGTATGAGCAAGTGGAATATGAAGCACCAAGTAAAATTTTGGCAGATTTAGAATTACTTGAGCAAGATATTTCAAAAGGAATGGCTTTACTTAAGGAGTTGCTGAAATAATGACTTCTTTTCAAGAAATGACTTTTTCTGAATTATTATCAGATGCCGAAGTATTTGTTGATGGTGATTGGGTTGAATCGAAAGATCAAGATCCAAATGGAGATGTTCGCCTTATTCAATTAGCTGATATTGGTGACGGATTCTATATAGACAAATCTTCACGTTTTTTAAATAGTGAAACTGCAAAACGTTTGAAATGTACCTATTTAAAAGAAGGTGATATTTTAGTTGCTCGTATGCCTGATCCATTAGGCCGTGCTTGCATTTTCCCACAATCTGAAATGCCATGTGTAACAGTTGTAGACGTTTGCATCATTCGCCCTAATCAAAATAAAGTTGATAATCGGTGGTTAATGCACACCATTAATTCACCAGTTATGCGCCAACGTATTAATGAATATGTTACAGGCACAACTAGGCAACGTATTTCTAGAGGAAATTTCTCAAAACTTAAAGTTTCCGTTCCATCACTTGTAGAACAACGCCGAATTGCAGCGATTTTAGATCAAGCGGATGTGTTGCGCCAAAAACGTCAACAAGCGATTGAAAAGTTAGATCAGCTTTTACAAGCTACGTTTATTGATATGTTTGGTGATCTTACAACTGATAAGATTAAATTTGCTAATGTAGCTTTACCTGTTAAAAACTCATTTACTAATGGTCCTTTTGGTAGCGATCTTTTGTCTTCAGAGTTAGTTAGTGAAGGTGTTCCTGTCATTTACATTAGAGACATTAGAGAGAGCGTTTATAAAAGGGTCAGTGAGTCATACGTCACTATGGAAAAAGCACAGGCTATAAGTAATTGTCATGTAGCTTCAGGTGATATCTTGATAGCTAAAGTTGGCGACCCTCCAGGAACTACAGCTATTTATCCACTTGGTGAGCCTGATGCAGTGGTGACTCAAGATGTAATTCGTATTAAACCAAATATAGAAGTAATTAACTCTGTATATTTATGGGGATTATTAAACTCAGATATTGGCAAACATATTATGAAGCCAATTATTGTAGAAGCAACTAGATCAAGATTTTCATTACGTGATCTTAAGGCATTGGAGTTACCTTTACCCCCTTTAGACCTACAGGAAAAGTGGTCTAAAATTGCTTTAAGCATTGAAGATCAAAAGCAAAAGCTTTATAAACAACTAAATATGCAAAATCAGTTATTTAGTTCATTACAAAACCAAGCATTTAACGGCACTTTATAATGTTTAATTAAAAATATGAGGGAATATATACATGAGCAACTTTCAGTTTTTAGAACCTGAATTTAAAAGCTTGGCAGCGACTGCCAAAGAAGCCGAAAAGCTCACGTATATATCGCCCCAATTCGCCCTTGCTGCGGCTCGTACATCGCTTGAGAACCTTGTGCTCTGGTTGTATCAATACGATAAAAAACTAAACCAGCCTTACGACCCATCCCTATATAACTTAATCAATGACCTTAAATTTAAAGACCTAGTTCCGCCTTATATTTGGGACAAAATGGACAATATCCGCATGGTCGGCAACAGTGCCGTACATGGGAAAAAGTTCAAACAACTTACTACAGAAGAAACCGTTAAACACATCAGCCATTTATTTCTGATGTATGTCTGGTTTGAACGTAACTATGGTTCACCATCTAAAGACCGTTCACAGCCGCATATTTTTAAAACTGAACTGATTCCAAACGCAGACAGCACTGAACAAATCACTGCGAATCAAGAACAACTACAGAAAGAAACCGAAGCTAAAGAAAAACAATTTGCAGAGCAACATAAAGCCCTACGTGAACTCGAACAACGCCTGTTTGAACAATCTGCAAACTTAGAAGAACGTGAAAAACTTCTTGCTCAAGCAGATGCAGAAAGAGCGCAGATCCGCCAGAAAGTCGAACAAGCCAAAATTGCCAACAGTAAAATTGAAGATCATACCGACTATAAAGAAGACGAAACCCGAAAACTTAAAATTGATCTCATGCTTGAAGAAGCAGGTTGGGACATTGGCACAACGGTGCGTGAAGAAGTTCCTGTTACAGGGATGCCAAGCCCATCGGGTAAAGGTGCGGTGGATTATGTACTGTATGATGCCAATGGCTTGCCTTTGGCTGTGGTTGAAGCTAAACGGACATCAACCGACCCTGATATTGGACAACAGCAAGCTAAACTCTATGCAGACTGTTTAGAGCAACAAACAGGACAACGCCCTGTCATTTTCTATACCAATGGCTACAAAACCCGAATTTGGAATGATGTGCAAGGTGGTCCACCTCGCTTAGTCCATGGTTTTTATACACAAGCAGAACTCAAACGCCTGATTGAAAGACGTAAGAATAATCCTGATTTAAGTAGCTTCCCGATCAATCCGGACATTGTAGAGCGTTACTACCAAACTCGTGCTATTAAGGCGATGCTTGCAGCCTACCAACGTAAAGAACGTGCAGGCTTACTGATTATGGCAACAGGCACAGGTAAAACTCGTACCGCCATTGCACTAGTCGATGTACTGATGAAAGCCAATGTGGTGCAAAAAGCATTATTTCTTGCAGACCGCACCTCATTGGTCAATCAGGCGCACAACGCCTTTAAAGCCAATTTAAAAGACGCCTCATTTGTTAATTTACTTGACGATAAGAACCAAGTCGGTCGAGTGTATTTCTCTACCTATCAAACTATGATGGGCTTAATTGATGAAAAAAATGCCGATGGTACACGACAATTCGGTACAGGCATGTTCGACCTGATTATTGTTGATGAAGCGCATCGTAGCGTTTACCAAAAATTTGGTGAGATTTTTAAATATTTCGATAGCTTGCTTGTCGGTTTAACCGCAACACCACGAGATGAAGTTGACCGTGATACTTATGCACTGTTTGGCTTAGAAAGTGGTGTCCCAACCGATTATTATGATCTTGATCAAGCCATTGCTGATGGTTATCTAGTACCACCCAAAGCCTATTCAGTTCCGCTTAAATTTATGCGTGAAGGCGTAAAATATGACGAACTCTCAGAAGAAGAAAAACAACATTGGGATAGTCTAAATTGGGGCGATGAAGAAGCACCTGAAGAAGTCTCAGCCTCTAAAATCAATAAAGAGCTATTTAATACAGGCACCATTGATTTAATGCTCAAGCACTTGATGGAAAATGGTATTAAAACCGAAGGTGGTGATCGTCTAGGTAAAACCATTATCTTTGCCGTCAATCAAAAACATGCACAGTTTATTGCTGACCGCTTCAATGACAACTATCCGCAGTATGATGGTAAGTTTGCTCGTGTGATTACCCATGCCACCAAGTATCCACAAAGCCTGATTGATGACTTTAGTAAAAAAGACTTACCTGAGCCACAAATCGCGATTTCAGTCGATATGCTCGATACAGGGATTGACGTACCTGAAGTCGTTAATCTTGTGTTCTTTAAAGCAGTGCGCTCTAAAGTGAAGTTTATGCAGATGATTGGACGTGGTACACGACTCTGCAAAGAATTGTTTAGCCCTGAAGATGATAAAAAAGAATTCTTTATCTTCGATTACTGCTCGAATTTTGAATACTTCAATGAAAACCCAGATGGTGCGCCTGTATCTACGACAGAACCATTAGGACAACGTCTATTTAAGGCTCGTTTAAATATCCTGAGTCTGCTCAATGCTAAAGACTATAACACTGAAGAATTGAAAGCTGTACAGCAAGATATACGTCAGAGTTTACAAACAGAAGTAAAGTCGATGAATAATGATAATTTCATTGTGAAGTCTGAACTTGAGCATGTTGAACATTTCAAAAATGATGATGCTTGGAACAATTTAGATGACCTTGCAATAGGTACGTTGCGAGAGCACATCTCAAAATTACCAAATCAGCTTGAGCCTGAAACTTTAGAATCTAAACTGTTTGATATGTTGTGCTACAACTTAGAACTTGCCGTATTGGAAAAGAATAATAAAGCAATGGAGAACTACGCCAATCGAGTGATTGAAATCGCTTCTAAGTTAGAAGGCAAGGAAAATATTCCTATGGTTGCAGAACAGATCGCACTGATCCAAGAAATCCAAACTGTTGAATATTGGAAAGGCATCACCTTACCAATGCTCGAAGCGATGCGTAAACGTATTCGTGGTTTGGTCAAACTCATAGAGAAATCAACCTCAACGATTGTCTACTCCATGCTTGATGATGAAATTGGAGATATGCAAGCAGTTAATATCCCAGTCGTTTCAAGTGGAGTAAACCTAGCCCAATACCGTAAGCGTGTGGAAAGCTTCATTAAAGCTAATGAAAACCATATTACTATTGCCAAACTCAAGCGTGGATTAGCCCTTACACCAACTGACTTAAATGAGCTAGAGCGTTTTGTTTTCGAAGCTCAGGAAGTAGAAAGCCGAGATAAGTTTGAAGAATGTTTTGGGACAGAAAAAACACTCCCTCTTTTCATTCGTTCTTTAGTGGGATTAGAGCGTCAGGCTGTACAAGAAGCATTTTCAAAGTATTTGCAAGGCTCAACCTATAATGAAAAACAGATTCGCTTTGTGGAAATGTTGATTGAGCATTTAACACAAAATGGTGTCTTAGAGGCTTCTCAATTATATGAACCACCTTTTAACCAAATTCACTATGAAGGGATTGATGGTGTGTTTGGTGATGGGGATGCAGACAGTATATTTAGGATTGTTGAAGTGTTTAATGAAGCGGTGGCTTAAATTTTTAAAGAAGGTAAGAAATACTTGATTACCTTCTTTTCCTCTGAATGATTATCAGAGCCTCTGAAAAAGGTTGTATAGTCATCGAAAATTTTTCGTTGAATGTGTTGGTATAGGTCTGTTTAGTTCTTCTATCGTCATTCCTTTGTTTGCAGCATTTGTAGCCCATACAACAAATTTTTCATTGAGTAAATTGTTATCATTTTTTAATCTTTCTATGGTCTTTTCTAATTTTGCAATTTTTTCTAAAGCTACTTGTAACCCATTATTACCGAAACTATTTTTTTCATCTCTTTCAGGATTTTCTGACCATCTTCTCTTGTCCCAACTGTCTTTGAATCTTGCATGCCTCAATAAGGCTGCTTTTGTGTACTTATGGCCAAGATCCAGTTCGAGCATAGCTAAAAAGCGAGGCCAAGTAAGTTTTCCAGTCCAACCATCAAGTAATTTTAATGCAACATCAATTCTTTCTTTAGTTAAACGTGGTGCAATAGTCATATGTTGTTTTAATCCTAGAAGAATTTTTAAATTTTAATTTAACGCTCTTACTGCGAAAGCTAAACCAACTTTAGTTTGATGATAGTCGGATGTGTCAGCCAAAGTAAACATTGTATTATTTGGAATGCTGTCATCCTCCAAGAACGCTTTAATTTGCTGCCAACGCTCTAGTTTAGGCGCATTGATTTCAATCCATCTTCTTGCACCTGTGTGTCCATCTTGTTCAGCCTCTTTTGCATCAAGTAATGCTTTTTCAAGTATTTGTACTTGATAAGAGGCCTCTTTTCTCTGTTTATCATTGCCTTTCATAACGGAAAATTCTCCACAATTTCCACAGTCTTTATCTTTAGGACAAGGAGTGAGGGAATAGTCATGCCTACAGATACCATATTGAGTTATATGAATTGACCCTAATTCTATTTTGAGGGCTTCTTGATAACTAATGGAATTTATTTTAGAAATAGCTTGTACTTTTTTTTCTAAATTTCCTATTTGCTTAATTGTTTCAACCTGATTCTCAAGCTCTGTGAAAGCTTCAATAATTGCTTCTTGGGATAAATGGTTATAAACATCATTCTGCTTGACACTTTTTCTTCCAGACCAAAATGCAATAAGTTCCTGAGAAAGTGCTTTAGTTTGTGCTAACGTATTAAGTAAATGTCTAAATTGATGAGTTGTAACATACATGGGTTGATTGTTTTTCAACCTTTTATTGTGTCTACTGAAAATTGTATAACCGCCTGGATTACTTCCTAACTGTTTATTAATCTGACTTAGACTCATTGCTTCTGGTACATTTAATAGTAAGTCAACATCAGGTTTTAAAATATGTTTAGGAAAGACAAATAATGATTCATGCCAAGGTTGTTGTGTTTTACCATCAAAGATAGGAAATGTTTGGGGGAATTTTGAAGTGATAAAATTTTCCAATTCTTCAAAATTATAAACTCCGACCCAATGGCTTGTTTGTTCGAACATTCTTTTTCTGTCTGTTGTTTTTCCAATTGGTTTGGAAAAACCGTATCTAAAAGCATGACATCCTTTAATAGAGTTTTCTTTTCCTAATATTTGAGCTGCTTCCCATAAAGTAATTGGTTGATTTCTTAAACGTTCTAGGTGTGTTGGAAGATATAATTTAGTTGGGTTAATGCTATACCACTTTGCAGTCTTACGAGCAGACTCCCCAATATCAATTAAATATTTAATTGCATTAGTTGCTAATTCTTCAAACTCTTTATTGATTGCAAATTTGGTTAAAGGATCTCCTCCTTTTAAGGGACGCCATTTTATCCCCATTATTTCCTGATTTCCTTGTGTGGCGTAAGTAATGCAGTCAACAGGAAGAGTTAATATTTCTGAGCCTCTACTTGGGGCAAACAGCGCTAATGCAACAAAGCAAGTAACAATTTGATCTGGTATATGGTCGCTTGAATGGTGAATGTTGCCTAGGGCTAGAATTTCTTCTAGATGTGGTACTTTTGATCTAGAACCTTCTATATGTTCTTTTTGTGTACGATCACTTCTTATAGGTGCGGTATAGGTAATGGTTGTTGACCAATTATATATTCTTTTATTGAGCCCTTTTTTTATAATAATATTATTTACGATAAACTCTAAGTTTTTTGCTATGCTCCATGGAAGCTCATAGTGCTTACATAGATATTCTTCAGCTAGCGTTAAAGTATGGTTGTTTATTTCACTTACACATACTAAGGATTTTTGTTCTATTAGCGCAAACTCTAAGGCTTTAATCGCAGAAATGATTCGATTGTATTCCGATAATTTTTTTACGCGCATAATTTCACAGAAGTTTGCTTTAGCAAAGTCTATTAGGGGGGGAGATATTGGAAGGCTAATTTTGGTTTTAGATATTGAACTATCCTGTATAGAACGAAAATAAACTCTTTTTGATCTATTATTACTAATCTTATTTTTTAGAAAATTTGTGATATCCCAAATATTATCGTCCCAATTATTATTTGAGAATAGAAAGTCAGTTTTATTTCTTGAAATGAAATCCTGCAAATTTTGCTGGACTTCCTTGTCAGCTAAGCCAAATTCGATAATATTTGTCATTAGTTATGCTCTAATTCTATAAGGTTAATAATATCTTTAATCGCTTTGATAGCTTGTATATTGATTTCCTTTATTCTCAAAGTTTGTTCTTTAGCTTGATCTTCGATTAAGTAATTTAAGAGTTTATCCCAAGGTGCATCTATTAATGGCTCGAAATAAGGACATGTTAAACATGCTATTGGCGCATTTTGATAGCATTTAGCTTGTGTGCCACATGAACCAATAGTTTTTCCTGCTAATCGAAAGAAATCGGCAATAGCTGAGTCATGAAATTTTGCATCATCCAAAGATGGGATTAATTTGCCTTTAAATGCTTTTGCAAAAAAGGTCATTTCTTCATCTAATGCATCTTGAATAGGTTTCTGTAGCTCAGGCATTGAGGCGCGATAAAAGCTAATGCAGCTTAGAGACCGATGGGTAAGTAACCTTGCAACCTCTTGATCTGAGGCGCCACTAGCTATCGCTCTCGTTGCAAGTGTGTATCTGAATCTATATGCAGTTATTGGTATTTTATCTTCTAATCTTGAAGAATAAGTATTTAATTTTTCAAAAATATTTTTTGTTATATTGGTAATTTGTGCTGGGTTTAATCCAAAGAAGCTTAAATCTTCATCCGAAGAAGGGTATTCATTTAAGTATTCATTTATGCAATCAGCTAAAATAGTGGGGGATTTTCTTAAAAAATATCCCTGTTCAATTATTCCTTCGCCCTTGGCTAAAGGCATCTTAATCATTACTTCTTTGTTAATAGATTGTATGTGTTTGTATTTTAATCTAGATATTTGAACAGGTCTTGCTCCAGTTGCGATCATAAACCAAATTAAAGTGTAATTTTTTAGATCTATTAAATTTTGACTGAATCCTAAATTTAATGCTGAATGTAAGTTTTCAAGTTCTTGTAATGTTAGGGCACCTTTTTCAGGATCATTTACGATCAATTTGAAATAAGCAGGATTTCTTTCTTCCCACTTAATCATATTTTCTAAAAAATCCTTAAACTCATCATCAATTAGGTGTGGATATTGTTTTGATAATCGCCTTAAAATTGGTGTTATAAAAGTTGCATAATAGGGGGTGATAATTTGTAGTGTTTGTAAAGATGTTATTTCTAATTTATTTTGATTTGCTTTTCCTTCTAAATTTATCCATTCTTCAAATGCATAAAGAATAGTAGAAATATATTTTATTGAATGTGTTGAAAGTAAGTCTATAATTGTATTTGATAAAGCATAATGAAGTTTTGAATCTTTATTGAATATATTAAAATTTAATTTAATTTTAAGATTATCGTGGTTTATAAGTGAGAAACTTGAGAATAGAGGAATAGTCACCTTTCTACCATCTAGCAAAACTATAGTTCGTTCTGTAATTGGATTTTCTTTTTCAATAAGATTGTTCTGCATAATTAATGCTCTAATTTAGTATTAATACTATTTGCTAGTAGTTCACCAAGTTCATCCGCTTTTTCTCTTATAGATCGGCGTGCATACTGACTACTCATTTCTGATATTGAACTCCACCCCATTAATCTATTTCGAATTTGCTTCTCCGCTTCTTTATTTGGTCTACGATCTTCTGGAATGTTATCTAACATATCACTAAACACATCATTCCAAGTTCTTCTCATTGTGTGTGGTGTGAGCTGCGTAGAGATGTTGGTATGTTGCCTTAAGGTTCTGAACATTAGATTGATTGCATCATTTGATAAATGTTGACCTGTCTCGGTTGTAAATAGATAACCATGTTTTCTATTTTTGAACGGGATTTTATTTAAGTGCTTTGTAATATAGTTGTGAAAATATTCACAGGCTTTGGAGGAGCACTTAACGTCACGTTCAACAGTTTTAGAAACTCGAATAGTGATAGTGTGATTACTATAATTAAAGTCTTCTATTTTTAGATATCTCAGCTCGCTTCTTCGCATTCCTGTACTTAATAGAATTTCATAAACCAACTGATTTCTATGTTTGATAAATTCATTTCGAAAAGGATTATTTGGATGTTCTGGGGTGATGATCTCTAGGATTATATTTCGTTCGTTAGGTGAAAGTCCCTCAGGGGCATCTTGATCACCTGTATTAGAATCTTTTGGTGCTAGTGACTTAAAGTAATTTAAACGTTGCTCAATGTCATTGTATTTATCTTGGTTAAGGCGATGTTTTGATCTTTGGAACAGGAACTTGAGATAATTAAAAATTGCCTTTATGCGATATGAACCTTCTTTTGCTGAAGTTGATGTTTTTGATTCTTGTTTTAATTTAGGCATGTAGATGAGATTTTCAATTTTTTTTGCAATATTCTTCGAATTTGTTGATGGTTGTTCATTTTTCTGGGCCATCATTCGATCTTGATGCTTTCGATTTAGTCTAAGAAAAAAAGCTAAATCTTGAAGTTGTTCTATGGTTAAAAAATCTGAATATAAGATGCTATCTTCTAAAACTATATTATTTAATGATGCCCATAAATGAGCAATACCAATACATCTTAATGCTTTATCCGTTGTGCTAACTGTACGTCCTAAACTTCTAAATTTAGTCATGGCATAAACATTTGGATAGAACAAAGGAATTCTATCTTCATCAATGAGTACTACCATTGGTTGTTCATCACTTGCAACAAATTCTTTAATGCTTCTTTTCATCACAATATATACGTTTTCTGATTATCATATCCCATAACTTTATTAAATATAAAAATATACCCTTTGTAAAGAGCTTAAATATAAGATTTACAAAGGGTATAAGTTAATTATGTATACTATTTAAAGTATATCACTGTCATTGACAAGCCTCACAATCAGGGTTGTCAATTGAACATGCCATTGGCACTGGAGCCGCTTGAGCAAAACCTTCTTCCTCTACAGGAGCTTCAGGTTTTTGCGCTTCAACGACAGGAGCTGCTGCTACAACAGGAGCCGCAACAGTTGCAGGTTTAACTGCATTCAATGCGCCAGTGTTAATTGTAGATTTCTCAGCAGACGTCGCACCTAATGCACGTAGATAATAAGTTGTCTTAAGACCACGTAACCAGGCCATCTTGTAAGTGATGTCCAGTTTTTTACCGTTTGCACCAGCGATGTAAAGGTTAAGAGACTGCGCTTGGTCGATCCATTTTTGACGACGTGAAGCAGCATCTACGATCCACCGAGTTTCAACTTCAAACGCAGTCGCGAAGATTGCTTTAAGCTCTTCAGGAATACGGGAAATCTTCTGAACAGAACCTTCGAAGTGTTTCAGGTCATTGACCATTACCGCATCCCAAAGACCACGTTCTTT
>JADHEF010001455.1_pt1 | contig 14418 bp, 15 predicted proteins | sample 8952391 | NCBI WGS metagenome assembly JADHEF01 (sample SAMN16124439, study PRJNA663245) | bioreactor sludge metagenome | isolation source: sludge (nitrite) | place: India:Bengaluru | collected 2019-02-28
CCGTAGAACGTGAGCCAGTGCAGGGCCACCAATGCGCCGATGCCGGCATAGGCCAGCACCAGCGTGCGGGTCAGTGCGCGCAGGCCGCGCCACACGCGCGGCAACAGGGCCAGCATCGCCACCACCAGCAGCATGCGCCACCACACCAGCGGCAGGGCGGGCAGGGTGATCAGCTTGCCGAGGATGGCGGTTAGTCCCCACAGCAGCACGCAGAAATGCGTCTGCCAGAGGGCGCGGGCGTGGGCAGGGTCCATCGGCGCATTGTCGCCGATGGCGGGGGAGGCGCGCGTCGTTGTTTCGCCTGCCGGGATGGAATGTTGCTGACGATGGCAATTGATTACAAACCTGACAAGTTTAGAATCATCCGGACCTCACGAGGGGATGACCGCATGCAAACGAAAATGCTCTGGGCGCTGGCCGCGCTGTCGCTGGCCGGGACGGCCCGGGCTGCCGGGGACGGCGCGTGCCCGACCCGCGAGGAACGCCCGCCGATGGTGAATTTCCGCGTCGACAACGACCTGTTCGGCGGCCAGGACCAGGGCTATACCAATGGCGCGCAACTGGGCTTCGTGTCGCCCAACCTGTCCGATTACACCGACGACCCCTGCCTGCCCGCGTTGGCGCGCTGGCTCAACCGGCCCTTAGGCTTCCTGCAGCCCGGGGGCTTCCCGCAGAAAAACATGGTGGTCACCTTCGCGCAGGGGCTGTTCACGCCGGAGGACTCGACCCGGCGCGACCTCGTCCGCGACGACCGCCCGTATGCGGCCCTGCTGCTGGCTTCGATGGGTTACAACGGGCGCGACGAGAACCGCCTCCATACCACCCAGCTGCAGTTCGGCATGCTGGGGCCATCGGCGCAGGGCCGGCAGGCGCAGGACCTGGTGCACAGGATCACGGGCAGCAAGAAATTCGAGGGCTGGCACAACCAGCTGCACGACGAGCCGGTGTTCCGCCTGATCCACGAACGCATGCATCGCTATGCCGGCGCGTCGGAGGGCAATTGGAACTGGGATGCCATCACCCACTGGGGTGGCACGCTGGGCACGATCAGCACCTATGCCAATGCGGGCGCGGAGATCCGGTTCGGCAAGTCGCTGCCGGACGATTTCGGCAGCACGCCGTTGCGCCCGGCCGGCGAGAACACCGCACCGACCGGCAAGCGCGGGCAGCTGCACGGCTACCACCTGTTCTTCACGTTCGATGCGCGGATGGTGGCCCGCGACATCACGCTGGACGGCAACACCTTCCGCGACAGCCACAGCGTGGACAAGAAGCATTTCGTCGGCGAGGCCGGCTATGGCGTGGCTTGGTTCAGCGGTCGCTGGAAGTTCGCCGTCGCACGCTATCATCGGAGCCGCGAGTTCGATGGGCAGCGCGAGCGCCCGGTGTTCGGCAGCTTCACCATCACCCGCATGCTCTGATCCCGGGCGCGGCGGTCCGCACGGCGCCCTCCACCTTGCGAGGAGATGCCGACGATGCAGTGGACCACCCCCGACCTGTGCGATGCACACCCCGACGTGGCCGTGGCCGAACCGCTGTTCCGCGGTTTCGGCGGGCGTTCGGCGTTCGGCGGGCGCATCCGCACCATCCGCACCTTCGAGGACAATTCGAAAGTGCGCGAGCTGGTGGCCGAGGACGGCCGCGGCTGCGTGCTGGTGGTTGACGGCGGCGGTTCGCTGCGGCGCTCGCTGCTGGGCGACGTGCTGGCCGAGCAGGCCGCGGCGCATGGCTGGAGCGGCATCCTGATCCACGGCTGCGTGCGCGACGTGGATGCGCTGGCGGCCTTGCCGCTGGGCGTGCAGGCGCTGGCCGCCTGTCCTGTGAAGACCGAAAAGCGCGGCATCGGCGATGTCGACGTGGCAGTGAATTTCGCCGGCGTTGATTTCGTGCCCGGCCGCTACGTCTATGCCGATGCCAACGGCATCGTGGTGTCCGAGCGGCCGCTCGTCGATTGAATCCTCCCGACTGGAGTTGTTCCCGATGCGATTTTCATGGAATTGCCTGCCATTGCTGGCGACAGGCATGGGCGTGGCCGTGATGGCGTCCGCCGCCGTTGAACCCGCGGCCGTCACGGCTGCCGCCGAGCCGGCCGATGCCGCGCGCCTGGCCCGCGTCGATGCGGTGGTCGAACAGGCACGCAAGCAGTTCGACGTGCCCGGCATCGCCGTGGCCATCGTCCGCGACGGCAAAGTGGTGATGGAACGCGGTTACGGCGTGCGCGAGCTCGGCAAGCCCGAGCCGGTGACGGCCGCCACGCCGTTCGCCATCGCCTCCAACACCAAGGCCTTCACCGCGGCTGCGCTGTCCATCCTGGCCGACCAGGGCAAGCTGAAGATGGACGACCGGGTGATCGACCATTTGCCTTGGTTCCGCATGTCCGATGCCTACGTCACCGGCGAAATGCGCATCCGCGACCTGCTGTCGCACCGCTCCGGCCTGAGCCTGGGCGCCGGCGACCTGCTGTTCTGGCCGCCCAGCGACTACAGCGTGGACGAGGTGGTGCAGCGGCTTGCACACGTGCCGCTGAAGGGCGGTTTCCGCGACCGCTACGCCTACGACAACATTCTCTACGCGGTGGCGCAGAAGGTGATCGAGCAGGTGTCCGGGCAGCCGTACACGGACTTCATCCAGCGGCGCATCCTCGACCCGGTGGGCATGAGCGGGGTGCGCTTCAACGACCGCGTGACGGCGGCCGACCAGCCGGCCGTCGGCCATGCCAAGGCCGACTTCACCGAGCTCAAGCCGGTGCCGCGCATGAGCTGGGCCAACAATCGCGGCGCCGGCGACCTGTACGCCAGCGTGCACGACATGGCCAAGTGGATGAACGTGCAGCTGGCCGGCGGCAGGCTGCCCGACGGCAAACCGCTGTTCTCGGAAAAGCGCCAGCAGGAAATGTGGTCGGTGATCACGCCGATTCCGGTCGCCAAGCCGTCTGTGCCCGAACTGGCGGCCGCCACGCCCAATTTTTCCGGTTACGGCGAGGGTTGGGGCCTGAGCGATTACCGCGGACACAAGCTGGTCTCGCACACCGGCGGCTGGCCGGGCATGGTGTCGCGCACCACGCTGGTGCCGGACACGAAGTTGGGCATCGTGGTGCTGACCAACCAGGAAGTCGGAGCCGCGTTCAATGCCGTCACCTATGCCGCGCTGGATGCCTTCCTCGGTGCGCCGGGGGATGCCGCGTCGAAGACGGACTGGGTGGCGGCTTATGCCGCCGCGGTTGCCAAGGCCAGCGGCAAGGCCGACGACAGCTGGAAGGAACACCTGGCCGCGCGCGATGCCAAATCGAAGCCTTCGCTGCCGGCAGCCGCCTACGCCGCCACCTACCGCGACCCGTGGTACGGCGACGTGGTCATCGCGCAGCAGGGCGGCAAGCTGCGCCTGCGCTTCACCCGCACGCCGCTGCTGGCGGGCACGCTGGAGCACTGGCAGCACGACACTTTCATCGTCCGCTGGGACGAGCGCACGCTCAATGCGGATGCCTTTGCCAGCTTCGCGCTGACGCCGGACGGCAAGGTGCGCGAACTGCGCATGGAGCCTGTTTCGCCGCTCACCGATTTCAGTTTCGACTTCCAGGATCTGGTGCTGACGCCACTCGACAAGAAAACGGCCGAGTAAGTCCGCAGCGCGACGCCGGCCCTGCGCCTGCGCCGCGCAAGGCCCGGTCGAGCGGCCGGGAAGCGGCATCCGGGAATTGCGGCACCGGCCTGGACCGGCCTGCGAGACCGACGGGAAATCGGTTTCATTGAGGTGCCGCTCACGCGGCCCTTGGCATAATCGGCTCCTCTCGGCGGAGCCTTGCCGGCCGAGCGTTCCCCTCCGAACTGCCCATCCCGTGATGTCTTCACAATCCGTCCCCGCGCGCGCTGCGTGGCTGCGCGTGGCCATGCTGGCGTTGGCCGCCTTCATCTTCAACACCACCGAATTCGTGCCGGTGGCGCTGCTGACCGACATCGGCGACGGTTTCGGCATGCCGGTGGAGCAGGTGGGGCTGATGCTCACCATCTACGCCTGGGTGGTGGCGCTGGTGTCGCTGCCGGCCATGCTGGCCACGCGTGCCATCGAGCGGCGCAGGTTGCTGGTGGGCGTGTTCGCGGTGTTCATCGCCAGCCACGTGCTGTCCGCGTTCGCATGGAATTACCCGGTGCTGGTGGCCAGCCGCATCGGCATCGCGCTGGCGCATTCGGTGTTCTGGTCGATCACCGCATCGCTGGCCGCGCGCCTGTCCCCGCCCGGCAAACAGCCGCAGGGGCTGGCCTTGCTCGCCACCGGCACGGTGCTGGCGATGGTGCTGGGCATCCCGCTCGGGCGCGTGGTCGGCGACGCCTTCGGCTGGCGCATCACCTTCGCGCTGGTGGCGGTGGCCGCGACGCTGGTGCTGGCGGTGCTGGCGCGCAGCTTGCCGTTGCTGCCGAGCCTCAACAGCGGTTCGCTGGCCAGCCTGCCGATGCTGCTGCGCCGGCCGTTGCTGGTCACGTTCTTCGTGTTGACGGTGTTGATGATCACCGCGCACTTCACCGCATACAGCTACATCGAGCCGTTCGCCGCGCGGGTGGCCGGGCTGGACGGACGCAGGATCACGCTGGCGCTGCTGTTGTTTGGCGCTGCCGGCATGGCCGGCTCGTGGCTGTTCAGCCGGTTCAGTCAGCGCCGCCCGAAGACCTTCGTGGTGCTGACGCTCGCGGCCCTGTTGGGCGGTCTGGTGCTGCTGCAGCCGCTGGCGCGCCACTTCGGCCCGTGGCTGCTGCTGGTGGCGGTGTGGGGCGCGGCCATCATGTGCTTCGGCCTGCTGATGCAGTCGCGCATCCTCGGTCTGGCCGGCGATGCCACCGACGTGGCGATGTCGGTGTATTCGAGCCTGTACAACGTCGGCATCGGCGGCGGCGCGCTGCTGGGCGGCATCGTCGCCCATGCCTGCGGGCTGCGCTGGATCGGCGCCTGGGGCGGCGTGCTGGCGACGGCCGGCCTGCTGCTCTATGTCGGCATCGCGCTGTGGACCATTCGCCGCGCGCGAGCCGGCAAACCGGTGCCGGGTGCCTTGCCGAGGCCGTGAACAGCGCTCGCTTCACCGAAATCCCGATGAAACAGCAACGCGCGCTGGTTTGGCGCGGTCCGCACGCAACATCACCGCAGAAGAACCTCAAGGGCGTGATCGAGAGCCGCATGGCGACCGTCTGCGACGAGCCGCGCGTCGTCGGTGTTTCGCACAACGCCAATCGGTGACGACGGCAAGCGGCGTCTGCCAGTTTGCGGGCGCCGCCAACCGGCCTGGTCAGGGCCGGGTTCCGCATGGCGACAGGGTCTGTCGATGGAGTGCAAGACCGGCGGCATGGTCTTCGCTCTTGTCATACTCATTCGTTTCCATTATTTTGGAAAAATGGAAACGAAGGTCGCACTGGCCTCCCTGGCCGCACTTGCCCACGCCACCCGCCTGGCCGCGTTTCGCCTGTTGGTGGAGGCCGGTACGGAGGGACGGATGGCGGGCGAGATCGCCGAAGCGCTGGACGTGCCGGCGGCCACGCTGTCTTTCCACCTGCGCGAGCTGACGCTGGCGGGGTTGGTCGACAGCGAGCAGCGCGGGCGTTTCGTTTGCTACCGCGCAAATTTCGCCGGCATGAACGCCCTGATCGAATACCTGACCCGCAACTGCTGCGCCGGCACGCCCGGCACGCAGTGCTTCACGAACGGCAGCGATTGCTGCTGAATCGGAGACATGCCATGCCGCGCCGCATCCTGTTCCTGTGTACCGGCAATTCGGCGCGCAGCATTCTGGCCGAGGCCACGCTGCGGGCATGGGGGGCGCCGAGGTTTCAGGCCTTCAGCGCCGGCAGCCATCCCGCCAGGCAGGTGAACCCGGCGGCGTTGGCCCAATTGCGGGCGTCGGGCATCTCCACCGAGGGGCTGCACAGCAAGTCGTGGGACGTGTTTGCAGCCGCCGATGCGCCGGTGCTGGATGCGGTGGTGACCGTATGCGATGCGGCGGCGGCAGAGGCTTGCCCGGTGGTGTTCGGCGATTTCGTGCGCACGCATTGGGGCCAACCCGATCCGGCCGTTGCCGACGCTGCCGGACGCCGGGCGGCATTCGAGCAGGCCCACGCGATCGTCGGCGCGCGCATCCGCGCACTGCTGGCCGTACCCGATGCCACATGGGACGACCCGCTGGCATTGAAGGCGGCACTGGATGCGATTGCCGCCTTGCCTGATGGGGGGAGCGTGGGCCGATGAGTGCGGCGATACCGGGCCTCGGCCTGTTCGAGCGTTACCTCACCGCATGGGTGCTGGGCTGCATTGCGGCGGGCACCGTGCTGGGGCATCTGTTCCCGCGCGCCTTTGCGGCGCTGGGGGCAATGCAGGTGGCCAACATCAACCTGCCGGTCGCCGGGCTGATCTGGCTGATGATCGTGCCGATGTTGATGAAGGTGGATTTCGGCGCCCTGCGCGGGGTGGGCGCCCAATGGCGCGGCATCGGCGTGACTTTGCTGGTCAATTGGGCGGTCAAGCCGTTCTCGATGGCGGTACTGGGCACGCTGTTCCTGCGCGGCCTGTTTGCACCGTGGTTGCCGGCGGGCCAGGTGGATGGCTACATCGCCGGGTTGATCCTGCTGGCCGCGGCGCCCTGCACGGCGATGGTGTTCGTGTGGAGCCGGCTGTGCCGCGGCGATGCCGCGTTCACGCTCAGCCAGGTGGCCCTGAACGACGCGATCATGGTGCCGGCATTCGCGCCGCTGGTGGGCCTGCTGCTGGGCTTGTCGTCAATCACGGTGCCGTGGGGCACGCTGGCATTGTCGGTGCTACATCCTGGTGCCGGTGGTCGTGGCCGGCTTGCTGCGACGCCACGCGCTGGGCCACGGAGGTCAGGCCCGGTTGGACGCATGGCAGGCCCGGCTGGGCCCGGTATCGCTGGCGGCCCTGCTGTCGATGCTGGTGCTGTTGTTCGGTTTTCAGGGCGAACAGATCGTGGCGCAACCGCGTGTGATCGCGCTGCTGGCGGTGCCGATCGTGGTGCAGGTGTATTTGAATGCGGGTCTGGCCTACCTGCTCAACCGTCGGCTCGGGGTGGCGCACTGCGTGGCCGGGCCATCGGCATTGATCGGGGCCAGCAATTTCTTCGAACTGGCCGTTGCCACGGCGGTGGGCTTGTTCGGGCTGCATTCCGGGGCGGCGTTGGCCACCGTCGTCGGCGTGCTGGTCGAAGTGCCGGTGATGCTGTCGGTGGTCCGCATGGTGAACCTCACGCAAGGCTGGTACGAGCGCGGGATGCCATCGCGCTGACGCAGGTTGCCGCGCATGGTGGGCAGGGCGTCGGCGGTGGGATACTGCCGGCCCAGGCTGCTTCCCGTCTTGCGCATGTTCCGCTGGTTCGAATCGCTGATCGACGTATTCCCCGAGCCGGACGCGCGCACGCCGCCGCGCACGGTGGTGAAGTTCTACTTGTTCTATCTGCGGCCGGTGTGGCCGCTGTTCGCGGCGACGCTGCTGGCCGGGCTGTTGCTGGCGGTGGTCGAAGTGGCAATGTTCGATTACCTCGGCCGCATCGTCGACATGATCGATGCCTCCGGGCCGGCTTTCTTCAGCGAGCACGCCACCGACCTGCTGTGGATGGCGGCCGTGGTGCTGCTGTTGCGCCCGCTGCTGACCTGGCTGGACAACCTGTGATCAACCAGGCGCTGGTGCCGGGGCTGAGCAACCGCCTGCGCTGGCTGATGCACAACCACGTGGTGCGCCAGAGCCTGGCGTTTTTCCAGAACGATTTCGCCGGGCGCACCGCCAACCGGGTGATGCAGACCGGGGCATCGTTGCGCCAGTCCACCGTGCAGATGGTCGACGGGCTCTGGTACATCCTCGTCTACGTCGGCAGCGCGGTCTGGCTGTTCGCCAAGGCCGACGCATGGCTGGTGCTGCCGCTGCTGCTGTGGGTGGCCGCCTACGTGGCGATGATGTTCCACTTCGTGCCGCGCATGAAGGAAAGCGCGTGGCGTGCCTCGGATGCGCGCTCCAGAACGATGGGCCGCATCGTCGACGGTTACACCAACATCCCCACGCTCAAGTTGTTTGCCGATGCCGGGCGCGAGCAAGGCTACGTGCGCGATTCCATCGCCGAGCTGGCGGAGAAGCACCGCGCGCAGACGCGGGTGACCACGGCGATGGATACCTCGCTGATCGTGCTCAACGGCCTGCTGATCGTCGGCACCTGCGCGCTGTCGCTGTGGCTGTGGGGCCGCGGCCAGGTGAGCGTCGGCGCGATCACGCTGGCCACCGGGCTGGTGATCCGCATCCAGAACATGTCCGGCTGGATCATGCACACGGTCAACGGCATCTTCGAGGACGTGGGCACGGTGCAGGACGGCATCCAGACCGTTTCCCAGCCGCTGACCGTGCAGGACCGTGCCGATGCCGTGCCGCTGCGCGTGGACGCCGGCGCGGTGCGCTTCGAGGACATCCATTTCCACTACGGCAAGGCGGGCGGGGTGATCGCCGGGCTGGACCTGGCCATCCGCGGCGGCGAGAAGATCGGCCTGGTCGGCCCGTCCGGCGCAGGCAAATCCACACTGGTCAACCTGATGCTGCGGCTTTACGACCTGGAGCGCGGGCGCATCCTGATCGATGGCCAGGACATCGCCGCAGTCACCCAGCAAAGCCTGCGCCGGCAGATCGGCGTGGTCACCCAGGACACCGCGCTGCTGCACCGCTCGATCCGCGACAATCTGCTGTACGGCCGCCCCGACGCCACCGATGAACAGATCCGCGAGGCCGTCCGCAAGGCGCGGGCCGATGCCTTCATCGACACGCTGGTGGACAGCGAGGGCCGGCAGGGCTACGACGCGCATGTCGGCGAGCGTGGCGTGAAGCTGTCCGGCGGCCAGCGCCAGCGCATCGCCATTGCCCGCGTGCTGCTGAAGGACGCGCCGATCCTCGTGCTCGACGAGGCCACCTCGGCGCTGGATTCCGAGGTCGAGGCCGCGATCCAGGACAGCCTGGAAACGCTGATGGCCGGCAAGACGGTGATCGCCATCGCGCACCGGCTTTCGACCATCGCGCGGATGGACCGGCTGGTGGTGATGGACGGCGGCCGTATCGTCGAAACCGGCAGCCATGCCGAACTGATTGCCCACGGCGGCCTGTATGCGCGACTGTGGACGCGCCAGACCGGCGGTTTCGTCGCGGCCCGGTCAAAAGACCCGGCCGCAGAGTGATTCGGGAGGAGCGGGTTCTTCGACGTCCGCATGTCCGGTGGCGGGCAAGGCGGCGTCTTGCGGTTTCCCGTGGCTGGAGCCGCCTCCCTTCCTTCGGCGGTTGAGGCGGGCAGCCGCTTTTCATCGTGGGGGCGGGGCATGCCGACGCGGCGACGGCGGCAGGCAGTGCCGGGGACATCACCCGCAGCGGGTGATGCAAGCGCAGCTGCCGAATCCGGGCGATGCAAGTGCAGGCGTGGCAGCCGATGTTGTCACGCGTTTGACATCTCGTGTCGGCCGCGCTGGCAGCTTTCCCGCGCAGGATGCAAGGCGAGCCTCCTGCCTGTGGCTCGAGGATGGCAGAAGGCCCGTGCAAGACGAACGTGAACGCACGGATGCGGAATCAGTGGCTGGCTTCGATCACGCCGGCAATGATGCCGGTGGCAACCGAGATCAGCACGTAGCGATCATCGACCTTGCGCCATTCCTGTCTCCGCGGTGGTTTGCGCAGGCCGTGGTGGCCACCGTCGCATACCGGTTCACCGCCATGGCCACGGCCGCGCTTGCGAGGTCGATGATGCCAGAATGCATGCCCATGCTAGGTTCGGCTCTGGCACGCCTGCAATGAACCGCCGATGAGGCCTGCAGGGGGCGGGCGATCCTCAGCCAATACGCAAGCGAAGCTGCTGAAACCACCGATTCGGAGGATTTGATTTCGATCAAGTTGCTGCAGCGCATCCATGGCGATAGTAGGCACTCAACAACGGAGACCGTGAAATGAAAGCACTCGTTTACCGTGGCCCGGGCAAGAAGGCTTGGGCGGACAAGGACAAGCCCGCCGTACTGAAACCCACCGACGCCGTCGTGCGCGTCACCCACACCACCATCTGCGGCACCGACCTGCACATCCTGAAGGGTGACGTGCCCGAAGTGCCGGAAGGCCTCACGCTGGGCCACGAGGGCGTCGGCGTGGTCGAGGCGGTCGGTTCGGCGGTGGACAAATTCAAGCCCGGCGACAAGGTGCTGAATTCATGCGTCACCTCGTGCGGCAAGTGCGAATACTGCAAGAAGCAGTTGTACGCGCACTGCACCGACGGCGGCTGGATCCTCGGCCACCTGATCGATGGCACCCAGGCCGAATACGTGCGCATCCCGCATGCCGACAACAGCCTGTACCCGGTGCCCGAAAGCGCCGACCCGGAAGCGCTGGTGATGCTCAGCGACATCCTGCCGACCGGCTTCGAGATCGGCGTGCTGGCCGGGCAGGTCAAGCCGGGCGACACCGTGGCAGTGGTCGGCGCCGGCCCGATCGGCATGGCGGTGCTGCTGACCGCGCAGTTCTACTCGCCTGCGCGGGTGATCATGATCGACATGGACCCGGAGCGACTGGAAGTCTCGAAGCAGTTCGGCGCCACCGACGTGATCGATGCGCGCGACGGCAAGGCCGTCGAGAAGGTGATGGCGATGACCGGCGGCAAAGGCGTGGACGTGTCGGTGGAAGCGGTGGGCATCCCGGCCACGTTCGACACCTGCCAGCAGATCATCGCCGCGGGTGGACACATCGCCAACGTCGGCGTGCACGGCAAGCCGGTGTCGCTGGCGCTGGAAAAACTGTGGATCCGCAACATCACCCTGACCACCGGCTTGGTCAGCACCTACAGCACGCCGATGCTGCTGCAGACGGTGCAGGCCGGCAAGGTGCAGCCGCAGAAGCTGGTCACGCACCGCTTCAAGCTGGGCGAGATCGAACAGGCCTACGAGGTGTTCGGCAATGCCGCGCGCGAGAAGGCGATGAAGGTGCTGATGACGGCCTGATCGAAACCGGCCCGGTTCTTCCCGGGGGAGGGATGCAGGCGGGGCGGCACGTACCGTCCCGCCTGCGATTTTTCCGGGCACGGCCGCGTTTGCGGGTCGTGTTCCCGATGCGGCCGGGGCGGGGCGCGCGGCATCGGCGTGCCGATCGATTACCCTTGCCGCCTCGTCACAGGAAGATCGTCATGCACTATCAGGGAAGTTGCCATTGCGGTCGCATCCGCTTCGAGGTTGCCACCGAGGTGCCGATCATCGAAGCCTGCGACTGCAATTGTTCGATGTGCCGCCGTCGCGGCGGTCTGCTGTGGTTCGCGCCGCGCGAGGCCTTCGCGCTGTCGATGGCGGAGGGTGGCCTGGCCACCTACACCTTCCACAAGCATGCGTTGAAACACCATTTCTGCCCGACCTGCGGCATCGCCACCCACAGCGAGGGCGAAAGCCCGCAGGGGCCGATGGTGGCCATCAACGTGCGCTGCCTGCCCGAGGTGGACCTGGCAGCGCTGAAGATCGTCGAGTTCGACGGCGCCAGCCTCTGAGGTCGCCGCGGCAGGCCGTGCCGCCGCCGCTCAGACGTCGTCGTCGTCGATTTCCAGCACCAGCCCGTAGCGCTCGGAGGCGGCCTCGATGATGTCGCGCAGCTTGTCCAGTATCGCCGCGTGCGGCACTTCGATTTCCAGCTCGTGCGTGCCCGGGCCGATGTCGTCGCTGAGGCCGGCCGAGCTGGAATCCTCGTCGTCCATGTGCGGCATCAGATCGGCGATCTCTTCGATGCGTTCGATGCCGTCCACGTCGTTGAGCAGGTCGGTGAGCAGGCGCACGTCGTCTTCGGTGCCGGTGATGCGCAGGTGCAGCAGGGGCATGGTGGTGTCCTCGCGTCGGGTTGGTGGATTGTGGCATCCGGCGGGGGCATGTGCCGGATCGCTGCATTCTGCCCATGGTGATGCCGGGTGCATTGATTCGGCGCAGTTCGGCGCCCACGCTTGCACGATCACGCAATCAGAGCCCGCCGCATGACCGTTTCCACCGACGTCCTGTTCCGCCCGTTCCGCTTCAAGTCGCTCGAACTGCCCGACCGCATCGTGATGGCGCCGATGACGCGCTGCTTCTCGCCCGATGGCGTGCCCGGCGAAAACGTTGCCTCGTATTACCGCCGACGCGCCGAGGACGGTGTCGGCCTGATCCTGTCCGAAGGCACGGTGATCGACCGCCCGGCCGCGCGCAACGAGCCGGCCATTCCGTTCTTCCATGGGCCGGCGGCGTTGGCCGGCTGGCAGCGAGTGATCGACCAAGTGCATGCGGCCGGTGGCCGGATGGGGCCGCAGCTGTGGCATACCGGCGCCACGCGCGGCAGCAGCGGCTGGGCACCACCGGTGCCGGTGGAAAGCCCGTCCGGCCTCAATGGCCCGGACGATGCCAACGGCGTGGCGATGAGCGAGGAGGACATCGCCGACACCATCGCCGCCTTCGCCCGCGCCGCCGCCGACGCGAAGCGGCTGGGCTTCGACGTGGCCGAAATCCACGGCGCCCACGGTTACCTGATCGACCAGTTTTTCTGGGCGGTGACCAACCGCCGCACCGATGCCTGGGGCGGGGCGACGCTGCGCGAGCGTTCGCGCTTTGCCGCCGAGGTGCTCAAGGCCGTGCGCGCGGCGGTCGGGCCGGAGTTCCCGGTCATCCTGCGCATCAGCCAGTGGAAGCAGCAGCAGTACGGCGCACGGCTTGCCGTCACGCCCGACGAGATGGCGCAGTGGCTGGTGCCGCTGGTCGAGGCCGGCGCGGACCTCCTGCACTGCTCGCAGCGGCGGTTCTGGGAGCCGGAATTCCCGGAGGTGGACGGCGAGCAGGGGCTGAACTTCGCCGGCTGGGCGAAGAAGCTGACCGGCGCGCCGACCATTTCGGTCGGTTCGGTGGGCTTGTCCGGCGATTTCCTCGGCGCCTTCGCCGGCGAGCATTCGCATGCGGTGGGGCTGGAGGAACTGGTGCGGCGCATGGAGCGCGAGGAGTTCGACCTGATCGCGGTGGGCCGGGCGATCCTGGCCGACCCGCACTGGGTTTCCAAGATCCGCGCCGGCGATACCGCCGACCTGCGCGACTTCGACCGTTCCGCGCTGAAGACGCTGGTCTGAGGGGTCCTGCGCGGTGCCGACGGCCGGTTGCCGGCGATGACGATCGCGGCAACCGGGTGGCGCGGCCGCGAGCGGCCACGCGGGCGCGGCATGCTGGACGTGCGTGCATCGACGCCCGGCCGGAAGCCCTGCGTGGGGCACGGGCGGGCGCGGCATGTTTCAGCCCGTTGCCAATGTGCGCGGGCGACGATGCGGCAGGGGAGCTTCGGCCGCGGGCAGCCTTGGCAGTTCGGCCGGCAGTGGCGGGATGGGCGGGCGCTCGCTCGGAGCCTCGCGCAGCAGCCAGTCGATGAAAGTGCGTGCCGCGGGCCGGGCGCACGGTGGGCCGAGCGCCCGATGTAGTAGCCGAAGCGTGCTTTCATCACCAGGCCGGGCCGGGCCGGGCCGGGCAGGCGCACCAGTTCGTAGCGGTGAGGTAGGGCGGGGCGATGTGCTTGTGCGCCAGCACCGCACCCAGCCCGTGGACGGCCGTGCGCATCGCCTCGGTGCTGTGTCGTTGGAGCTGTGCATCGGCCCGAGCGGTTGCCCGCGCAGGCCGGCATGGCCGAACCAGTCGCGCCAGCCCTGTTTGCACATGTCCTCGACCGGCGGCAGGCGCGGGATGTCGCGGACATCGCCGATGCCTGACATGCCCGGCAGTGCGGGCGATGCCACCGGAAACATTTCGTCCTCCATCCATGGCACGACGTTCAGCCCGGGCCAGTGGTCCGGCCCGTGGCGGAGCACCAGGTCCGGGCCGTCTTCATCGCAGCGTGCCAGGGCATGCGAGGTTTCAAGTTCGATGCATCGGCTACAACTTGGTGAAACGGCACATGGCCGACCTGCCGCCGGCCGGATCGGCCGCCGCCACGCTGAGCTGCAACGCCGTGCTGTTGGCGCCGATGGCCATCTCCCATTGGCCGGCACAGACGCTGTCGGCGCCGGCCTGGGCCAGCGCCGCCGCGTTGGGCGTGGTCTGCACTGGGGGGGCTGCCTGATGTATTACCGGCTGATCCTGCGCATAGGTACGGCCCGGGTTTCCACCATCACCTGCCTGATCCCGGTGTTCGGCGCCTTGCTCGCCTGGGCCATCCTCGGCGAGCCGCTGACCTGGACGATGTTGCTGGCCGGTGCCTTGATTCTCGGCAGTGTCGCGTTCAGCCAGAAGGCGCGCTGAGCCCGGCCGGTTCAGGCCGGGAGGGTTGGCAGTTGCAGGGCGACGTGCTCAGCGGCCGGGGCGCGCGCGCACCGGCAGCGGCACGCCGCACAGGTCCACGTGGCCGGCGGGCTGCTTGTAGAAGTCGTCCACGCGGTTGCGGCGGGCTTCC
>JADHEF010001458.1_pt1 | contig 14416 bp, 9 predicted proteins | sample 8952391 | NCBI WGS metagenome assembly JADHEF01 (sample SAMN16124439, study PRJNA663245) | bioreactor sludge metagenome | isolation source: sludge (nitrite) | place: India:Bengaluru | collected 2019-02-28
CTCCGCCTCCCTTGGCCCACCTCGTCCTCGCCCTGACGGTCCTCGTCTGGTCGTTCTCGTTCCTGGCGGCGGCGCGCCTGCGCCAGGAGCTCGGCCTCGGGGAGGCCCTCGCGGCGCGCTTCGTCCCGGTGCTCCTCGGCGCCGGCGCGTACCTCGCCACGCGCCGACCGCTCCGGATCCCGCGCGCGGCGTGGCCCACGGTCGTCGCGATGGGCCTCCTCTCGGTCCCCGTCTACAACGTCTTCTTCTTCCACGGGATGAAGACGGTCCCGAGCGGAACGGCGGCGCTCATCATCGCGCTCAACCCCGTCTTCACCGCCGTCCTCGCGCGCGTCGTCCTCGGCGAGCCGTTCGGCCGGCGGCACGTCGCCGGCCTCGCCCTCGCGCTCGCCGGCGTCTTCGTCGTGATCCGCTTCGGCACGGACAAGAGCGTCGACTGGCCCTACCTGTCGAGCGCCCTCCTCCTCGCGCTCGCCCCCCTCTCCTGGGCGTTCTACGCGGTCCTCGGACGGAGGCTCCCCGCCGAGGCGGACCCGATCGACACGTCGTACGCGCTCCTCTTCGTCGGGAGCCTCCCGCTCCTGGCGTTCGCGCGCCCCTCCACGGCCGCGAAGCTGGCCTCCAGCCCGGGGGCGCTCGGCGCCGCGCTCTACCTCGCCGTCCCCTGCACGCTCCTCGCGTGGGTCTCGTTCCTCTGGGCGTTGAAGAGGCTCCCCGCGGGCGAGGCGGCCGCCTTCATCTTCCTGAACCCGCCGCTCGCGAACCTCTGGGCGTTCGTCCTCGAGGGGCAGCCGCTCCGACCGCCGTTCCTCGCGGGAGCGGCGATCCTCCTCGCCGGCGTCGGGCTGATCGTCCTCCGGCCCGGCGGGAGGAGTAGGCTTCCGGCGTGAGCGGCCCTTCGCACGCTCCCGGTGGCGGCGCCCAGCGCTACGCGCTCCTCTCCATCGCCGCGGCGCTCGCCACGATCAGCCTGAAGACGGTCGCGTGGAAGGTCACCGGCTCGGTGGGCCTTCTCTCCGACGCCGTCGAGTCCGTCGTCAACCTCCTCGCCGCCGTCGTCGCGCTCTGGGCCCTTCGTTTCGCCGCGGCGCCCCCCGACGCGGAGCATCAGTTCGGACACGCGAAGGCGGAGTACCTCGCTTCGGCGTTCGAGGGCCTCGCGATCCTCGGCGCTTCCGTCGCGATTGCGCTCACGGCCTGGGAGCGGATCGCCGACCCGCGCCCCATCGAGCAGGCCTGGCTGGGCATCGGCGTCTCGACGGTGGCCGCCGGGATCAACGGGGGAGTCGCCTTCGTCCTCTTCCGTGCCGGCCGGCGGCTCGACTCGATCGCGCTCCGATCCGACGCCCACCACCTGATGACCGACGTCTGGACGTCGGCCGGAGTCCTCGCGGGGGTCGCCCTCGTCGAGCTGACGGGCTGGCATCTGCTCGACCCGATCGTCGCCCTCGGCGTGGCGACGAACATCGTCTGGATGGCGGGGAGGATCCTCCTCGAGACGGCCCAGGGGCTCCTCGACCGAACCATTCCCGAGGCCGAGAAGGCCTCGCTCGAGGCCCTCCTCGCACGCTACCGGGACAACGGCGTCGAGCTCCACGCCGTGAGGACGAGGCAGTCGGGTCCGGTCCGTTTCGTCGACATGCACGTCCTCGTCCCCGGGCAATGGACCGTCCAGCGCGGCCACGACCTCTGCGAGGAGATCGAACGGGAGGTGCGGACTCTCCTGCCGCGCGCCTCGGTCCTCACGCACCTCGAGCCCGTCGACGACCCGGTCGCCTGGCACGAGCCGGGCTCGCCGCCCGCTCCGCGCTGAGCCCGGCGGAACAGCTGCACGGCGCGGCCGGGACGACGGGGAGGATTGAAAAGGGTACGGGCGGCGCCCGGGGAGGGCGCCGCCGCGTCGGGGAAAAGCGGGAAGGACCTCGGGGACCCGCAGGCGACGGTCCGGCGCCGCTCCTGCGGGCCTCATCCGATCTCGCCTGCTGGCTTTGTGGGCCTCGTCCCGGGGGGGTTCCGGTACCGAGGCCCCTCCCACTGTCGCTTTCGTGTCGGATCGGGTTCGTCCGCCTCGACCACCTCCTCGAGGGCTCACGGCCCTGCACCCATCGGAGCAAACCTTCTGCCAGTCGATGGAGGACGCGCCCGCGCCTCGCCTCGCAACCGCGCGGACAGCCGCCCTGCGGGCCTCGTTGGCCGCGAGAGAGCGCACTTCCGTCGACGCTGCTCGTCCGAGAACGTTGAAATTCCTGCCGTCCGGGAGAAGATCTTTCCATGCGCATCCTCGCGCGCAAGGAACGGGTCGTCCTCGGCGTGGCTATCGCCGCGCTCGCCGCGAACGCCGTCCTGACGGTCGGGCACCTCGATCGCCTCGTCGAGGGACACCGGGAGGCGAGCCGGTCCGGTCTGATCCTGACGGAGCTGGCGCGGGTCGAAGCGACGCTCGGCGCGGCCGAGGCCGCCCAGCGGCGGTTCCTCCTGGCGCGGGGCGCGACGTCGCTCGCCCCGCTCGAGGCGGCGCGGACGGTCCTCGCCATCCAGCTCGACCGGCTCGCGGAGCTGACGCAGGGCGACGTGCGACAGGGCGACCGCGTCGCGCAGCTCTCCCTCGCGGCGCGTCGGCGGCTCGTCCTCCTCAACGACGGGGTGCGCCGTTACCGGCAGGCCGGGACGACGGATCTCCCGCAGGAGGACCCGGCGGAGCGCGAGGCGGCGGCCGCCATCCGCTCCGCACTCGACGCGCTCGAGGGCGCCGAGCGGCGAACGCTCGCGGCGCAGGAGGCCGCGACGGCGCGGAGCCGGCTCGCCGCCGGCGCCGCCGCGTTCGCCTCCACGATCCTCGGCTTCTGCCTCGTCGTCGTCGGCCTCCTCCTCCTACGGCGCGAGCTCGCCGCCGACGCCGCCGCGACGGCCGCCGTCGAGAAGGCGAACGCCGCCCTGCGCGACGCCGACCGGCGAAAGGACGAGTTCCTTGCCTCCCTCGCGCACGAGCTGCGGAACCCTCTCGCCGCGATGAGGAATTCCGTGGAGCTCCTCGACGCCTCGGAGGGCGGCGACGACCAGAAGGCGCGGGAGCGGAAGGGCCTCGCGCGCGCCGTCCTCCGGCGCCAGCTCGCGCACCTGACGCGCCTCGTCGACGATCTCCTCGACCTCTCGCGCGTCGCGAGCAGCCGGCTCGTCCTCAAGAAGGAGGCCGTCACCCTCTCCGAGATCATCGAGGCTGCGCTCGAGACGACGCGCCCCGCGCTCGAGGCCCGGCGGCACGAGCTCTCCGTCGCCTCGCCGCGCGAGAACGTCCTCGTCGAAGGGGACCCGGTCCGCCTCGCACAGGTCGTCTCGAACCTCCTCTCGAACGCCGCGAAGTACTCACCCCCGGGCGGTCGGATCGAGCTCGCCGTCGCCGCCGACGAGGTCGAGGCCATCGTGAGAGTGACCGACGACGGGATCGGGCTGGCGCCCCGGGACCTGGAGCGGGTCTTCGGCCTCTTCGAGCAGGGCTCCGCCCGTCCGGTCGACGACGAGGGGCTCGGCGTCGGCCTCGCGCTCTCGCGCCGCCTCGCGCAGCTCCACGGCGGGAGCCTGACCGCGACGAGCGCCGGGCCGGGCCACGGCAGCACGTTCACGCTCCGGATCCCGCGGGCGTCCGCGCCCGAGCGCGAGGCCGCACCCCTGGCCACGGCCCCGGCCCCGGCCGCGACGACGGCCTGCCGGGTTCTCCTCGTCGAGGACAACGCCGACGGGGCCCGGTCGCTCGCCGAACTCCTGTCTCTTGCCGGCCACGAGGTCCACGTCGCCTCCGACGGGCCGTCCGGGCTCGAGGCCGCCCGCCGCCTCCTTCCGGACGCCGTCGTTCTCGACGTCGGCCTGCCGGGCTTCGACGGCTACGAGCTCGCGCGCCGTCTTCGGGCGGAGTCCTCCCTCGCGGGCGTCCTCCTGATCGCGCTCTCGGGCTGGGCCGGGCGCGACGACCGGGCCCGGTCGTCGGACGCGGGGATCGACCACCACCTCGTCAAGCCCGCGGGCGTCGCCCGCCTCGGCGAGCTCCTCGCGACGGTCACGAGACGTCCCGGGACCTGAGCTTGTTGTAGACGGTCTTCAGCGACAGCCCGAGCATCTCGGCCGCCGCTCTCTTGTCCCCCCCGACGGCGGCGAGCGTCGCCTCGAGGAGCTTGCGTTCGGCGACCCGCGCCGTGTCGCCGACCCGCACCGGGACGGCGAGCGCCTCCCCCGACGCCCCACCGGGAAGCGACGGCGCCGGCGCGGCGAGGACGGCCTCCGCGGCCTCGCCGGAGATCGCGGGCGGGTCGGAGAGCACGTACGCGCGGTGGATCGCGTTCCGCAGCTCGCGGACGTTCCCGGGCCAGGCGTGGCGGCCGAGATGGGCGAGCGCCTCCGGCTCGATGTCCCTGATCCCGCGCCCCTCTTCCGCCTCGACGCGCCGGAGGAACTCGAGCGCGAGGACGGGGACGTCCGCGAGCCGCTCGCGGAGCGGCGGGAGACGGAGGGGGAAGACCGCGAGCCGGTAGTAGAGGTCCTCCCGGAGAACGCCGCTCGCGACGGCCTCCAGGACGTCGCGGTTCGTGCTCGCCACGACGCGGACGTCCACGTCGCGCTCCTCCGTCCCTCCGACGCGCCGGAACGACTTCGTCTCGAGGACCCGCAGGAGCTTCACCTGCATCTCCAGCGGCATCTCGGTCACCTCGTCGAGGAAGAGCGTGCCGCGGCGGGCCAGCTCGAACGTCCCTTCCCTCCTCCGCTCGGCCCCGGTGAAGGCCCCCTTCTCGTGCCCGAAGAGCTCGCTCTCGACGAGGTTCGGCGAGATGGCGCCGCAGTTCACTCCGACGAAGGGCCCGGCCGCGCGCCGCGAGAGGGAGTGCAGCGTCCGCGCAGCCACTTCCTTTCCCGTGCCACTCTCGCCCCAGAGAAAGACCGGGGCGTCGGACGGGGCGACGCGCGCGAGGAGCCGGAGGACCTCCTTCATCGGGGGTGATCCGCCGAGGAGCTCGCCGAGCGCGTCGCCTCCGCCCCGAGATGCCCCGACGGGCGGGCGAGCGCCCCGCCCGTCGAGGAGATCGAGCGCCGCGCGCAGCTGCGGCAGGCGCAGCGGCTTCACGAGGAAGTCGTGCGCGCCGGCCTTCATCGCCTCGACGGCATTCCTGACGGACCCCTGGCCCGTCAGGACGAGGACGGCCGTCGCGCCGGGAGCGGCGCGCACGACCTCGAGCCCGTCCCCGTCCGGGAGGCCGAGGTCGACGATCGCGACGTCCGGCGGGTCCCCCTCGAGCGACGCGAGGGCGTCGGCCACGCTCCCGACCTCCGCCGGCTCGTGCCCCAGCTCGACGAGCAGCTCGGCGAGCGCCCGGCGCGCCCCGGGATCGTCCTCGACGACGAGCGCCTTCATCGTTCTTCCTCGCGCGGCCAGAAGAGCCTCGCCTCGAGCGCGCCGCCGCGTTCCACAAGCCGGAGCGAGCCCCCGTCCGCCTCCACGGCCACCCGCGCGAGGAAGAGCTCGTCGGCGTCCGCGACGTCCCGCGGCAGGAGAAGCAGCTTCTCCGGAGCCGCCGGCGCCGGGCCGAGCGGCGCGACGAGGAGCTCCACTCCGGCCGGAGAGGCGTGAACCTCGACGCGCGGCGCGGCCCCCCGCGCGGCGCCGAAGGCGAGGAGCCGCCGGAGGGCGAGGCCGGCGGCGGACGGCCGGACGCGCAGGAGGTGAGCGGACTCTCCCGCGGCAACCCCGCCGTCGAGCCCCTCGACGAGGGACGCGACGGACGCCTCCTCCGGCGCCTCTTCGGCGACCGCCGCGACCGCGGCGAGGAGATCGAGGAGCCGCCCCGCCGACGCGAGGTCGTCGCCGACCTCGCGCGCCCTCGGCGAGAGAGAAGGCGCCTCGCGGTCGAGCCGTGTCGCGAGGACCTCGACCTTCACCGTCGCCGCCGAGAGAGGGTCGGCGAGGGCGTGACGCAGGACCGCGAGCACGGACGGGGAGACGGGCATGCCCCAACGCTACCAGCGTGTCCCGCGTTTCGACACCCCGGAGGCCCGCCGGAGCCCGCGGTGTCCGCTTCTTACACGTTCGTTGTAATCACTTCCGTCCGGCCGACCAGGCCCGCTTTTCCGGGCGTGAGGTGCGCGACGACGGCAACTTCTTCGCTCCTCATGCCTTGCGCTGTCCCGGGGAGAGGTTCCGGCGCTGGCGCGGCGCTTGAAAGCACGCTCGGCACGGAGGTCAACCATGAGAATCGCGAGGAACTCGAACGACACGCGCCCCATGCTCTGGACTCTCGCCCCGCTTCTCGGCGTCGCGCTCGCCTTCCCGGCCTGCTCGAAGACGGACGTCGGCAGCCAGCCGAAAGCGAGCGCGGAAGCGCTCACGGAGCAGAACCGCCTCCTCCTCGCCGAGAACGAGAAGCTCGCCGAGCGGGTCCGGACGGCGGAGGCCGCGGACGCCGAGGCGGCCGCCACCCTCGCCGAGGTGCAGGCGAGCCTCGAGGAGATCCGCGGCAAGGAGCTGAAGATCCTCAGGAAGACCCTCGACGTCACGCGCGAGGGACAGGCCCGGACGAGCACCCGGGAGATGCTCGCCGACGAGCTCGCGACGATTCGGAGCGCGATCCGGAAGAACCTCGACCGGATCGCGTCGCTCGAGCGTGAGCGGAAGGCGGACGGCCGGAAGATGGCCTCGCTCCAGACCCTCGTCGACGAGCTGAAGCGCTCGCTCGAGGAGAAGAGCGTCACCATCGCGACGCTCGAGCAGACCGTCTTCGAGCTGAACGGCCGGGTGAGGGAGCAGGAGGGCGTCATCCTGGCGAAGGACACGCTTCTCCGCGAGAAGGAGGACGTCATCGCGACCCGGACGCAGGAGGCCAACACCGCGTTCGTCGCGGTCGCCGACAAGAAGACGCTCAAGGAGAAGGGTGTCGTCGAGAAGAAGGGCTCGATCCTCGGCCTCGGCGGCGCCTGGCAGGAGACCGGGAAGTACGACCCGCAGGTCTTCCGCGCGATCGACACCACGGTGGAGGCGGAGCTCACGATCCCGGCGCCCGCGGAAAAGGTCCGAGTCCTTCCCGGGCATCCGGAGGAGAGCTATCAGATCGTCTCCGGAGGGCCGAACTCGTCGACGCTGAAGGTCACGGATCGCGAAGCCTTCTGGCGCGACAGCCGGTACCTCGTCGTCATGATCCCGAACTGACCCGGCTCTCCCGGTTCCTGCACCCCGCCCGCGGCGGCCCACCCGCCCCCCCCGGGCGCGGATCCACGCCCCCCCCCAGGGAAAAGACCGGGGGCCCAAGGCCCCCGGCGGGGGGTGGCCGGTACGGGGGGGGGCGCCTCGCGCCGGCCCTGCCGGCGCGAGACTCGGGGCTACTTCCGGCCCTTCTTCGCCGGGGCCTTCTTCGCGGGCTTCCTCGGGGCGGGCTTCGCGGCCCTCTTCGGCGCAGGCTTCGCGACCTTCTTCGCAACCTTCGCCGGAGCCTTCACCCTGGCGGCCTTCTTCGCGGGGACCTTCGCCTTCGGAGCGGGCTTCGCCTTCGGAGCCGCCTTCTTCGGCGTGGGCTTCGCCGCGGCCTTCGCCGCCGCCTTCGCGGGCCGGCCGGAAACCGTCGCGCCCTCGCGGACGGCGGCCTGGCCGGCGGCCAGGCGGGCGATCGGGATCCGGAACGGCGAGCAGCTGACGTAGTCGAGGTTCGTCCGGTGGCAGAACTCCACCGACGTCGGCTCGCCGCCGTGCTCGCCGCAGATGCCGATCTTCAGCTTCGGCCGCGTCGTCCGTCCGAGCTCCACGCCCATCTTCACGAGCTTCCCGACGCCGGCCTGGTCGATCCTCTCGAACGGGTCGGCGGGGAGGATCTCGCGGCGGACGTAGTCGGGCAGGAACTTGCCGGCGTCATCGCGGCTGAGGCCGAACGTCGTCTGCGTCAGGTCGTTCGTGCCGTAGCTGAAGAACTCGGCCACCGTGGCGATCTCGTCGGCGGTCAGCGCCGCGCGCGGCAGCTCGATCATCGTCCCGACGAGGTAGTCCACCTTGATCCCGGCCTTCGCGAAGACGTCCTTCGCGACCTCGCGGACGAGCTTCTCCTGGTCCTTCAGCTCGTTCACGTGGCCGACGAGCGGGATCATGATCTCCGGCTTGACCTCGACCCCTTCCTTCTTCACGTTGCAGGCCGCCGGTAAGACCCCGAGCTGCTTCGCCACATCCTTCTGCTCGTCGGCCTTGTGCGGCAGGAACTCGTGGAGCGGCGGGTCGATCGTCCGGATCGTCACGGGCCGCGGGCCCATCGCGCGGGCAGATCTCCTCACACGCGGATCCGGTTCGAAGGCCAGGTGATCGGGAGATCCCGTCGGAAGGTCTCGCGAAGGCCCCGTCCCAAGGGTTCGTCCTGAAGCGCTCTCGTGATCGGGGAACTCGAAGACGCTTCGGGCGGGCCAGGAAGCACTTGCCCCCCCCCCGGGAATTGCGGTAGCGTCTAGGGGCACCAATTCGACAAAGGAGGATTCCGAAGGTTATGAAAGCCCTCGCATCGACAGCCATGCTCCTTTTGATCATCTGCTCCGCCGGCACCGCCGCAGCGGACATCGTATGCGGCGCGAACTGCGCGAACTGGTTCGGCACGTACCAGTGCATTACTTCACCGAACCCGGCGAGCGGATGCACCGAATTCGGCGGCGGGTGTGGAAGCATCTCCAGTCCGTCTTGCGGCGGCGACCCTGGTTGCGGCTTCGACGGCGAACACTGCCCGGAGAATCAGATTCCTTGATCGGACCCGTATTCCCCGCGCTGCGGAGGGCATCTGGCGCCCTCGTTCTCCTGCTGATCGCGTCAGATGCCCACGCGGGATCCGTTCAGGTCTTCCTCTCCCAGGACGGTCGCGACGTCTCCGAAACACCTGCCACGCGCGTCGTCTTCACCCCGAGATCGGGGACGAACGGACCTCCGGTCGAGTGTGCTCCCAAGGGGATCTGCGCTGTGCCACCCGGGCAGTTCACGATCTCGCTGCGCTCTTCGTCGCTCGTGGCGCTCGATCGCCCGAAGTACCTTTCCGACACCGCTGCGGACGTTCCGACGAAGAGGGGCTTGGTCCTTCGGGTCGTTCCCGCCGCGTTCGTGGAGCTGGGTCCCCAACGCTTCCCATCCGGTTCCGTCCTGACGGTCATGGATGTCGAGTCCGGCCTGAATTTCAAGAGCGACGTCGGTTCGGACCGAACCTCCCTGCAGATCCCTGGCCGGAGCGTGCTGGCCGCGGTCTTCAGAGGAGAAGCGATCCTCGACTTGTGGAAGCCGCTATCCCTGAAGCCTGGCGAGCGGCGGGAGCTTCCCGAGAACCCGCCGATGCCGAAGGGGAAATCCCACCTCGTCGTGAGCCTGCTCTTCCCGGCGAGCGGAACGTCGGGAGGGAACCAGGATATTTCCGTACATTGGAAATCGAACGGCTTCGCGCTCGGGCCGAACATCGTCGTCACCGGAGATCCCTGGCGTTGGACGGGATTCTGGTTCGATATCCCCACGGGCGAAGGGTCCCTCGAGGTCGAATCAAAGGCCTGGGCCCTCGCCGAGCCAGCAAGGTTCGAAGCGCCCGATCGGGCGACGGGCTTCGCCCGTGAGCTGAAGGTCGTCGCGCGACCCCGTCTGAAGGCCCGCTTCGAGCAGAACGGGAGACTCCCTTCCGGAGAGGCTGAGGTGGACCTCCTCGACTGTCGCCGGCTCGCCCGCCAGGCCGGCCCACCGCAGTACTCTCTCTGCACGCACGTCTCGAGCCGGAAGACCAGGACGGACTCGGAATTCGCCTTCGAGGGACTCGATCCCGTCCCCTATGCCCTGCGGTGGCAGGCGGGTTCGTTTCGCGATCTCTTTCTGATCGACCTGAGCGATTCACGAGACAAGGACGTGACGATCCCCGTCGCCATCCACCTCGTGAAGGGGCTGGTATCCCTCGAGAGCCGGCCTTTGCCCGGGACCACGGTCACCTGGCACCATTTCGTCACGGGCCTGGAGACGGCCACCGAGACGGACGCGGACGGACGATACGAGGTACTCCTCGCCCCATCCGGGGAGTACCTCGCCTTCATTGACGGTCCAGCCGTTCGCCGTCATGCGGAGGCGCTCGAAGTCGGAGAGGATCGCGAGGCCGACTTCGTCGTTCCCGCCAACTCTCTCACGGCACGCGTCGTCGATGCCGTGAGCGGGAGCCCGATAGCGAACGCGCGGGTGGAGTGGCATCTCGACGCGAAAGGCCCCGGCTTGCGGGACCGTGGAGAGCCATTCGTCTGCGACGAATCCGGAAGGGTGACGCTTCCACCTTCTCCTCCAGGGAGAGTGACCCTCGTCGCCACAGCCCGCGGATATCGCCGCTCCGAGGAGAAGCGGCTCGACATCGACGAGAGGACCTCTTCCGCTGATCTCGAGTTTCGCCTCACGAAGGGAGCCGAGACGCGGATACGCCTGACGGACGCGGGCGGCAGGCCTGCGCAAGGGGCATGGGCGGCGCTTCCCTCGGGCCCTCTGACACCACCGGCCGACTCGTCGGGAGAGACCTACTTCGAGGTTCCGGTTCTGCCCGGAGATCCCGTGTTCGCGGCTTCGGCTCAGGGTTCGATCGTCCTCACGAGATTCGGCGGAGAGGGCACGCCGATCCGAATCGGGACCCCTTCCTCTCCCTTCACGGTACGGTTCCTCAGCGCCGACGGCCGCCCAGCCCCTCAGGTACACGTCAGCTACTCGATCGACGGCATCGAGGTCCCGCCACCGATGGCATGGAACGCTCGCCGCGCCGCAGGCGGAGACGTCTACTCCCGTCGAGACGGCACCCTGGTCATCGCCGGACTCCCTCCTACGGGAACGGTCACTCTGTGGCCGACGCTGAAGCGCGATGCCGCGGTGACGCGCCCGCTGCCGATCACCGAGGTCCTCGAGCTGCCCCAGCCCTGAAGGGCGCCCTTCGACACGACGAGGCGCTTCCGGAGCCGGCGCCCCGGATTCCCCTCACGCCTCGGCGGGACGAGGCCGATGCGAGCCGGCGATCGCTTTGCAGCCTTTGCGCGGCGACGGCGGCCTTTCGGCCGCCGTCGGAGGCTCCGTGGAATGTCCGTCTGGGGCCGACCACGTCGGCCCCAGACGCGTAGATTACTTCCGGCCCTTCTTCGCGGGCTTCTTCGGCGCCGGCTTGGCCTTCGCCTTCGGCGCGGGCTTCGCGGGCTTCTTCGGACCGGGCTTGACCACCTTCTTCGCGGGGGCCTTCGGCGCGGCCTTGGCGATCTTCTTCGCGACCTTCGCCGGCGCCTTCGCCTTCGCGGCCTTCTTCACCGGCTTCGCCGCGGGCTTTGCCTTTGGCGCCGCCTTCTTCGGGGCCGGCTTCGCGGCTGCCTTCGCGGGCCGGCCGGAAACCGTCGCGCCCTCGCGGACGGCGGCCTGGCCGGCGGCCAGGCGGGCGATCGGGATCCGGAACGGCGAGCAGCTGACGTAGTCGAGGTTCGTCCGGTGGCAGAACTCCACCGACGTCGGCTCGCCGCCGTGCTCGCCGCAGATGCCGATCTTCAGCTTCGGCCGCGTCGTCCGTCCGAGCTCCACGCCCATCTTCACGAGCTTCCCGACGCCGGCCTGGTCGATCCTCTCGAACGGGTCGGCGGGGAGGATCTCGCGGCGGACGTAGTCGGGCAGGAACTTGCCGGCGTCATCGCGGCTGAGGCCGAACGTCGTCTGCGTCAGGTCGTTCGTGCCGTAGCTGAAGAACTCGGCCACCGTGGCGATCTCGTCGGCGGTCAGCGCCGCGCGCGGCAGCTCGATCATCGTCCCGACGAGGTAGTCCACCTTGATCCCGGCCTTCGCGAAGACGTCCTTCGCGACCTCGCGGACGAGCTTCTCCTGGTCCTTCAGCTCGTTCACGTGGCCGACGAGCGGGATCATGATCTCCGGCTTGACCTCGACCCCTTCCTTCTTCACGTTGCAGGCCGCCTCCAGGATGGCGCGCGCCTGCATCCGCGTGATCTCGGGGTAGACGATCCCGAGGCGGCAGCCGCGGTGGCCGAGCATCGGGTTCATCTCGTGGAGCTCGTTGACCTTCTGCGCCACGGCCGCCGGCGAGATACCGAGCTGCCTGGCCACGTCCTTCTGCTCGTCGGCCTTGTGCGGCAGGAACTCGTGGAGCGGCGGGTCGATCGTCCGGATCGTCACGGGCCGCGGGCCCATCGCGCGGAACACCCCCTCGAAGTCGCCGCGCTGCATCGGGAGGAGCTTCGCGAGCGCCTTCTCGCGGGCCTCGACCGTGTCGCCGAGGATCATCTCGCGGACGGCCGTGATCCGGTCGCCGCCGAAGAACATGTGCTCGGTCCGGCAGAGGCCGATCCCCTCCGCGCCGAACAGGACCGCGTTGGTCGCCTGGTCGGGCTGGTCGGCGTTCGCGCGGACTCGGAGCCTGCGGACCTTGTCGGCCCAGCCCATCATCGTCGCGTAGAGCGTGTAGACGGGGCTCTCCTCGGGCTTCAGCGTCTTCTCGAGGAGGACCTGGAGGACCTCGGAGGGCTTCGTCGCGATCCGCCCCTCGAGGACCTCTCCCGTCGAGCCGTCGATGGAGAGCCAGTCGCCCTCCATCACGACGCGCTTCTCCGCGTCGCCCCGGACGGTCATGGAGCGCTGGGCGTAGTCGATCCGGAGCGACTCGCAGCCGACGATGCAGACCTTCCCCATCTGCCGCGCGACGAGCGCCGCGTGGGAGGTCATGCCGCCGCGGGCCGTCAGGATCCCCTCGGCCGCGTTCATCCCCTTGATGTCCTCGGGGCTCGTCTCCTCGCGAACGAGGAGGACCTTCTCCCCCTTCTTCGCCCATTCGAAGGCGTCCTGGGCGGAGAAGACCACGCGTCCCGTCGCGGCGCCGGGCCCGGCGTTCAGCCCCTTCGCGAGGAGCTGTCCCTCGGCGACGGCGGCCTTCTTCGCGTTCGGGTCGAAGACCGGACGGAGGAGCTGGTTCAGCGAGTCGGGGTTGACGCGGAGGATCGCCTCCTCGGGCGAGATGAGCTTCTCGCGCTCCATCTCGACGGCGATGCGCACTTCGGCGAAGCCGGTCCGCTTGCCGGTGCGCGTCTGCAGCATGAAGAGCCGGCCGCGCTCGACCGTGAACTCCACGTCCTGCATGTCGCGGTAGTGCTTCTCGAGCTTCGCGCGGATGCCCATGAGCTGGTCGTAGACCTTCGGCATCGCCTGCTGGAGCGTCGCGATCTTCTGGGGCGTCCGGATGCCGGCGACGACGTCCTCGCCCTGGGCGTTGATGAGGTACTCGCCGTAGAAGAGGTTCTCGCCCGTGGCGGGGTCGCGCGTGAAGGCGACGCCCGTGCCGCAGTCCTCGCCGAGGTTGCCGAAGACCATCGACTGGACGTTGACGGCCGTCCCCCAGCTCTCCGGGATCGAGTTGAGCTGGCGGTAGACGATCGCCCGCTCGTTCATCCAGGACGAGAAGACCGCTCCGACGGCGCCCCAGAGCTGCTTCATGGGGTCTTCGGGGAAGTCGTGGCCCGTCTTCGACTGGATCGCCTTCTTGAACTCGCCGACGAGCTCCTTCAGCGCCTCGACGGTCAGCTCGGTGTCGAGGTGGACGCCGAACTTCTCCTTCTTCGCCTCGAGGATCAGCTCGAACGGATCGCGCTCGTGCTTGCCGACCGGCTTCAGGTCGAGGACGACGTCGCCGTACATCGCGACGAAGCGCCGGTAGCAGTCCCACGCGAAGCGCGGGTTGCCCGAGGCCGTCGCGAGCCCCTCGACCGTCACGTCGTTCAGGCCGAGGTTCAGGATCGTGTCCATCATCCCCGGCATCGAAGCGCGCGCGCCCGAGCGGACGGAGACGAGGAGCGGGTTCTTCGGGTCGCCGAACTTCTTGCCGAGCTTCTTCTCGACGCCGGCGAGGTGCCGGGCGACCTCGGCCTCGAGCCCCTTCGGGTAGCTCCGGCCGTTCGCGTAGAAGTGCGTGCAGACCTCGGTCGTGATCGTGAACCCGGGGGGGACCGGAAGGCCGATCCGCGCCATCTCGGCGAGGTTCGCGCCCTTGCCGCCGAGGAGGTTCTTCTGGCTGCCGTCCCCCTCCGCGGACCCGCCGCCGAAGGAGTAGACGTACTTCGCCCCCCGCGCCGTCGGCGCGGACTTGCTGATCATGGGGTTCCTCCTGAGTTTGGGATGCTCAATGTATGTGAACGTTCGTCTTCGAACGGGCAATTCTACCGCCTCGAGGAGATCGGCTCCCGACCGGCCCCTCGAGGGGTCCGCCGGGCGCCGGCCGCGGACGGCGTGTCGCCCCGAGGCGCTGGACGCATGCGGTCCGTCGGAAGAGCAGGCAGAACAGCGTGACGTTTCGCCACACCTCGCGGGTTTCCGCGGCGAAGCCGAATGACCGTCCGGTAAGATGCCCCGCGGTATGCATCTCCCCCACCGCGGGGCACGTAT
>JADHEF010001459.1_pt1 | contig 14408 bp, 15 predicted proteins | sample 8952391 | NCBI WGS metagenome assembly JADHEF01 (sample SAMN16124439, study PRJNA663245) | bioreactor sludge metagenome | isolation source: sludge (nitrite) | place: India:Bengaluru | collected 2019-02-28
ACGCCACCGATCCGGGCTACGCCTCGAAGATCGCCGCCATCGCCAACGGCCCGCTGCTCAACCGCGCCATCTCCTCCGTCACCAATGCCATCGCCAGCCGCTAAGGACTCCCACCGATGACCAGCATCCTTTCCACCGGCACCGGCGCCCTGCTCGCCTACCAGCGAGCCATGAACACGGTGAGCGGCAACGTGGCCAACATCGGCACCGCCGGTTACACCCGCCAGAGCACCCAGATGAGCACGCTGTACACCGGCGGCGTGCAGGTGCAGGACGTGGTCCGCATCGCCGACGAACTGGTCAACGCCCGTCTGCTGGACAGCACCGGCGAGCTGGCCCGGCTGGACAAGATTTCCACGTTGTCCAGCCAGGTCGACACGATGATGTCGGACAAGACCACCAACCTGAACTCGGTGTGGTCCAACTTCTTCGATTCCGTCAGCGCCCTGACCAGCACGCCGTCCTCGTCCTCGGCGCGGCAGGCGGTGCTCGACAATGCCAAGGCGCTGGCGACCCGCTTCAACCAGGTCGATGCGCAACTGGACCAGATGGATGCGGACATCAACGCCTCGCTCGGGACCGGTGCCGACCAGGTCAACTCGCTGACGACGCAGATCGCCAAGCTCAACGGCCAGATAGCCAACAACAAGAACGTCACCTCCGACCTGCTCGACAAGCGCGACCAGTTGGTCTCGCAGGTGGTCACCCTGACCGGCGGCTCCATCAAGACGCTGGACGACAACAGCATCAACCTCTACCTCCCCGGCGGCCAGGCGCTGGTGGTCGGCACGCTGACGACCAAGCTGACCACGGTGCAGGACGCCTACCAGGCCAGCCGGCTGCAGCTGGGCATCGTCAGCAGCGGCCAGACGGTAGTGCTCGACAACAGCCTGATCGGCGGCAGTCTGGGCGGCTCGCTGGAATTCCGCAGCACCATGCTCGACCCGACGCTGGCCGAAGTCGGCCGCCTCGCCCTGGCCACCGCCGACACCGTCAACCAGGCCCAGAACAGCGGCGTGGACCTGTACGGCAACCTCGGCAGCGACCTGTTCACCATCGCGCCGCCGGAGGTGTTGCCGAATTCGGGCAACTCGACACCGAGTGCCACGTTGCAAGCCAGCGTATCCAACATCGGCGCGATCGACGGCAGCAACGTCACGCTCAGGTACGGCGTCGGCGGATGGACGGCCAAGCGTGCCGACACCGGTGCCGCGCTGGCGGTCACCGGCACCGGCACCGCCGGCGACCCGCTGGTCGTGAACGGCGTGCAGATCGTGGTCAGCGGCACGCCGGCCAACGGCGACAGCTACCTGCTGCATTCCAGCCAGGGCGCCGCCGGCACGCTGTCGGTGGCCTTCAACGACACCAGCAAGATCGCCGCGGCCAAACCGGTACAGGCAAACACGGGCACCGGCAACCTCGGCAACGCGGCGGTGGACAGTCTGGTCGTCAACGATGTCGCCAACCCGGCCCTGCAGACCGCCGTCACCGTGCAGGTGGACGGTGCCGGCAACTACAGCACCGACGGCGGCACGACGTGGTCGCCGTATGCCTCGACCAATCCGGCCACGATCAGCATCAACGGCTGGACGCTCACCCTGAAAGGCGCGCCGAGCAACGGCGACACCTTCACCGTGTCGGCCACCGGCGCCAACTCCAGCGACAACAGCAACCTGCTGTCGATGGCGGCGCTGGACGACAAGAACGTGCTCAACGGCGGCACCGTGTCGATCAACAACGCCATCGCCGGCCTGACCACGCGCGTCGGCTCCAGCGCGCAGCAGGCCGAGTACGCCTACACCGCACAGAAGGCGATCCAGACCACGGCGCAGTCCACGCGCGACTCGGTGTCCGGCGTCAACGCCGACGAGGAAGCCGCCAACCTGCTGTTCTACCAGCAGGCTTATCAGGCGGCGGCGCAGGTCATCTCGACCGCCAACACCACCTTCCAGACTCTCCTGGGCGCGGTGCAGCGATGAGCACATCCCGCATTTCCACGCTGGGCACCTATCAGAACTCGCTGGCGCAGATCCTCGCCAAGCAGACCGCCTTGGCCAAGACCCAGCAGCAGATGGGTTCCGGTTCGCGCCTGACCACCGGCGCCGACGACCCTCTCGCCGCCGGCTCGGCCACGACGATGGATCGCTCCGTCGCCCGGTTGGCGCAGTACGACAAGAATGCCAACGCGGTCAAAAACCGGCTGAACATGCAGGAATCCACGCTCAGCCAGGTCAATGAACTGCTGTCCAGCGCACGCACGCTGGTGGTCCAGGCCAACAGCGACACGCTGTCGTCCAGCGACCGGGGCGCCGTCGCCAAGCAGATCCAGAGCATCAAGGACCAGCTGGTATCGCTGGCCAACGGTACCGATGGCGTCGGGCGCTACCTGTTCGGCGGCACCGACGACGGCAGTCTGCCCTTCACCACCAGTGCCGGCAGCGTCACCTACAACGGCAACCAGACCCAGCGCAAGGTCGAAGTGGCCGGCAGCCAGCAGGTTTCCGACACGACCCCCGGCAGCCAGTTGTTCATGCAGGTGCGGGCCGGCAACGGCACCGCCATGGCCTATGCCGACAACGCCAACACCGGGCAGGCCGTGCTGCTGGGCTACAGCGTGAACGATGCCGCCACCTGGAACGGCCAGACCTACAAGGTGGTATTCGACAGCGCCTCCACGTACCACGTCGAAGACGGCAACGGCACGCTGCTGACCACCGCGGGCTCAGGCTCCTACACCAGCGGCAGCGACATCAGCTACGGCGGCGTCACGCTGCAGGTCCGCGGCACCCCGGCCGCCGGCGACAGCATGACCCTGGCGGCCGCCGACACGCGAAGCGTGTTCGACACGCTGGACGAACTCGTCTCGGCCCTCACCCTGCCCAATGCCGACGGCTCGCGCTCCACGGAGCAGTCCAACCGCCTGCAGGCCTCGTTGCAGGACCTGACCACGGCCGAGCAGCACTTCATCGACGCACGCGCATCGGGCGGCGCCCAGCTCAATGCGATCGACCAGGCCAGCGAGGCCAATGCCTCCTACACGGTCACGATGAAAACCTCGCTGTCGGACCTGCGCGACCTCGACTACGCCGAAGCCGCCAGCCGCTACAGCATGGACAGCACCGCGCTGCAGGCCGCACAGACCGTCTTCATGCAGATGCAGCAATCCAACCTGTTCAAGCTGATCGGCTGACCGGGAGGCACGCATCTTGCAAGACATTCCCCCGTACTACCGCTCCCGCCGTCGAATGCGATGTCGAAGTCGCATCCCGATCCCTCCCGCCCCTCCACGTTCCACTCGTCGCACGCAATCGGCTGAGCGCATGACGCCTGGCCTCAACAACCTCCCAGGAGACTGAAACCATGGCACAGACCATCAACACCAACGTCATGTCGCTCAACGCCCAGCGCAATCTGAACAAGACCAGCGAGAGCCTGGCCACGACGGTCCAGCGCCTGTCCTCGGGCCTGCGCATCAACAGCGCCAAGGACGACGCCGCCGGCCTGGCCATCAGCCAGCGCATGACCACCCAGATCAACGGCATGACCGTGGCCATCCGCAATGCCAACGACGGCATCTCTCTGGCCCAGACCGCCGAAGGCGCGCTCGGCTCGATCGGCGACAACCTGCAGCGCATCCGCGAACTGGCCGTGCAGGCCGCCAACGGCACCAACAACAGCAGCGACCAGGTTTCGCTGCAGAAGGAGATCGACCAGCTCAAGGCCGAGATCGACCGCGTCGTCAACAACACCAAGTTCAACGACACGGACCTGCTCAGCAGTTCGGGCACGATCTCCATCCAGGTCGGTGCCAACGCCACCGCCGACGACAAGATCGACATCCAGTTGATCGACGTGACCGGCGCGATCAGCGGCATCACCGCCTCCGGCTTCACCGTGGCGGGCATCACTGCCGGTGCCGGTGCCTCGGGCGTCATCGATGCCATCGACAACGCGCTGACCACCATCAGCAATGCGCGTGCCGACCTCGGCGCCGTGCAGAACCGTTTCACCTCGGTGATCTCCAACCTGAGCGTGAACTCGGAAAACCTGTCGGCTTCGCGCGGCCGCATCACCGATGCCGACTACGCCGCCGAAACGGCCGAACTGACCCGCACGCAGATCCTGCAGCAGGCCGGCACGGCCATGCTGGCCCAGGCCAACACCCTGCCCAACACGGTGCTGAAGCTGCTCGGCCAGTAATCCGGCGGCACGTCGGACTCCCTCATGCCCCCGGCTTCGGCCGGGGGCATTTGTTTAAGGAGGTGCGCCACGAATTGCCTTCGCCCGGCCGCCGACGGGCGCGACCTGCCATGATTCCGGCGCTCCGAGCCCGCCCATGCCGCCATTGCGCCGGGCCGGATCGGGCGGAAAAGAGGACGGAACAAATTCCCTAAAGCTTGCCGCCGGGGTGCCGTTATTGACTTCAGCAGCGGCAAGGGTCTGAAACCCAGCTCCCTGCGAAAGCCCAGACGGGCAGACCGTCAGGCCCCATCCCTCAGGAGTTTGCATCATGGCACAGACCATCAACACCAACGTCATGTCGCTCAACGCCCAGCGCAACCTGAACACGTCCAGCGCGAGCTTGGCGACCACGGTCCAGCGCCTGTCCTCGGGCCTGCGCATCAACAGCGCCAAGGACGACGCCGCCGGCTTGGCGATCAGCCAGCGCATGACCGCCCAGATCAACGGCTTGACCGTCGCCTCGCGCAACGCCAACGACGGCATCTCGCTGGCTCAGACCGCCGAAGGCGCGCTGGCCTCGATGGGCGACAACCTGCAGCGCATCCGCGAGCTGGCCGTGCAGGCCGCCAACGGCACCAACAACAGCACGGACAAGACTTCGCTGGATAACGAAGTCAAGGCCCTGACTGCCGAAATCACCCGCGTCACCAACAACACCAAGTTCAACGGCACCGCCCTGTTCACCTCCGGCGCGGCCGCGACCAGCTTCCAGGTCGGCGCGGGTTCTTCCTCCGACGACGCCATCACGATTTCGTCGCTGGACCTCAGCAGCACCGCGCTGTCCGGCGTTGCCTCGCTGTCGGTCAGCGGCACCACCGCCGGCAGCGGCGCCACGGTTCTGGATACCATCGACAACATGCTGACGGCGGTCAACGACAAGCGCGCCGAACTCGGTGCGGTGCAGAACCGCTTCACCTCGGTGATCTCGAATCTGAGCACGAACGTCGAAAACCTGTCGGCCTCCCGTGGTCGCATCACCGATGCCGATTACGCCACCGAAACGGCCAACCTGACCAAGGCGCAGATCCTGCAGCAGGCCGGCACCGCCATGCTGGCCCAGGCCAACTCACTGCCGAACACGGTCCTGAGCCTGCTGAAGTAACACGTCGCACAAGGCCCGCAAGAGGCTGGCGCAAGCCCTCCCGGCTTCGCCAGCCTTCTTCACTGGCAGCGTTGCAAGCTTTCACCGGAAGCCTGGACAGGCATGTTTCTTGCAACCGACATGGCAGGCCCATGGATTGAGGAGTAACGCGCATGTCCAGCAACATCACGTTTACAGGCATCAGCTCGGGGCTGGACACCGCCACCCTGATCGACAACCTGATCTCGGCCGAGCGATCGGCCAGCGACACCCGCATTTCGACGGCCACCTCGGCGGCCAACGCCAAGATTTCGGCACTCGGCTCGCTCAAGAGCAGCTTCACCACCCTGCAGACGTCGCTGAAGACGCTGCGCTCGTCCGACACCACCCAGGCCCGCACCGTCACCATCGGCAACGGCGCAGGGTTCACCGCGACGACCAGCGCAGGCATCGCGACCGGCAGTTACAGCATCCAGGTCAACCGGCTGGCCACTGCCGAGAAACAGATGTCGGCGGCGCAAAGCGCCGGCACGGCCATCGGCAGCTCCGGCACGCTGTCGTTCAGCGCGGGCGGCACCACGTTCGACGTCGGCGTTTCGGATACCGACACCTTCTCCACCCTGGCCACCAAGATCAACAAGGCAGCCGGCGGCAATGGGCTCAGCGCCACGGTCATCAACGTCGATGGCGGTCAGCGCCTCGTGTTGTCGGCCGCCAAGACCGGCAGCGAAGGCACCATCTCCGTGACCGGCGACAGCGCCGTGACCTCCGCACTCGGCTTGACGACCACGACCACGGCCGCCGATGCCGAAGTCGTCGTGGACGGACAAACACGCACGTCCAGCAGCAACACCCTGACCGACCTGATCGACGGGGTGAGCATGACCCTGACGTCGGTCGATGCCAGCGCCCATGCCTTGTCCATCAGCGCCGACACCAGCAAGACCGCTGACGCCGTCTCCGCTTTCGTCACCGCCTACAACAGCGTGCTCAGCACGATGAAGACGGTGACCGCATTCACTCCCGGCAAAAACGGCATCGCCGGCAGTTCATCGGCCTTGACCGGCGATGCCATGGTCCGCACGCTGCAGCAGCAGCTACGCTCCACGCTGGGCGACAACGTGATCGACCTCAAGGCCATCGGCGTCACCATCGCGACCGACGGGCAATTGACCGCGGACCGTACCCAGTTGACCAGCGCGCTGGCCGGCAATCCGGATGCGGTTTCCAGCCTTTTCAGCGCCTCCGGGGACCTCGGCACGAGCCTGGATGCCACGCTGACATCCGTGCTGGACAGCACGGACGGGCTGATCAAGCTGCGCAACGACAGCCTGAATGCCACGCTGAAGGATCTGCAAGACCAGACGACCCAGCTCGATGCCCGCATGACCAAGCTCCGGGCCGTCTACACCCAGCAATACTCGGCCATGGAAGGCATCGTCACCCAGATGAAATCCATCAGCAGCTATCTGACCCAGCAGCTTTCCACGCTGAGCAAGACGACCGGCTCGTCGAGCTCTTCCGGCAGCTGACGATGCAGGGATCCGCAGCAGCATCACCGACGTACACATGGAGTCCTTCCTGATGTCAGGCCCGTACCAACGATCCATTGCCGCCTATCGCGACAACCGCGTCAGCGGCGCCATCGAGGATGCAGACCCCCACCGTCTGGTGGCCCTGCTCCTGTCCGGCGCGCGCGAGCGCCTGAACATGGCGCAGGCCTTCATGCAGCACAAGGACATGGCGCAGAAGGGGCGCGTGATCGGCGAAGCCTGCTCCATCATCGGCCACCTCAGCGGCTCGCTGGACCACGAAGCCGGCGGCGACATCGCCACCGGGCTGGCTTCGCTCTACGACTACATGCAGGTACGACTGACCGAAGCCAACCTGCACAACGATCCGGTTCCGCTGGACGAATGCATGACATTGCTCGGCGAAATCGAATCGGCCTGGAATGCGATCCCGGCCGGACAACGCCGCCCGGCCACCGCCGACACCACGCCATGACCGCACCCCCTTCGCCTTGCACCGTCGAATCGCTGTTCGCGACGCTGGACCAGATCGACCGCACCTTGGCAGGCGAAACGCCCGAAGCCGCAGCCGCTCTCGTCGATGCCTACGAGGGAGACCTGCGTTCATTCATGGACAGCGAAGCCGGCCGCGCCGCGCCGTCCCGGACGATGCGGCAGCTGCTGGAACGCCAACAGGCCATCAGCGACAGGGCCGATGCCTTGCGCGACAAGAGCCGGCAACAGCAATCGCGGCTGAACCGCGGCGGCCAGGCGGCACGCGCCTATCTGTCGCAGGGCCGGGGCTGAGCAAGCCACGGCTTCCGGCCGCCGCCGTCCGCGCAATCGCAGACGCTGCAGCCGCTAAAGTCGCCTCCACGGGCGCCGATATACAAGACATCCAGACGGAAGGCACGCCCGGTCGAGACTCGTTCCTGACCGGTGCGGCAACAAGCCCCTTCCGCCGAATCCATCGCAAGAGGATGTCACCATGTCGGCGCATTACTACGCTTCCCAGTACAAATCCAACGGCCTTGGCAGCAAGGTATTGGAAGCCACGCCGCATCGGCTGGTGGCGATGATGCTGGAGGGGGCCGCCAGCCGCATCCGGCTGGCGCTGAACAGCATCGAGCACGGCGACCGGGCCCGCAAGAGCAAGGCGATCACCGTGGCCTGCGAGATCATCGGCCACCTGGATGCGGCCCTCGACCGCAAGGCCGGCGGCGAAGTGGCAGACAACCTGTCGTCACTGTACCGCTACATCCTGCTGCGCCTGACCGATGCAAACCTCCGCAACGATCCGGCCATGCTCCAGGAATCGCTCGACGTGCTGGCCCGCATCGAATCGGCCTGGACGGCCATTGCCCTCGCGCCGATGGAGCGCGACGGCAGCGCGCTGTGGGGCCATGCCTGATGGAAACGCCGGTCACCCTCGCCGGCTTGTTCGCCCAGCTGGATGCGCTTCGGCAGGCACTGCAGGCGGGGGACATCGACCGGCTCGGCTTGCTCGTCGGAAAATACCGCAGCGGCATCGATGCCTTCATCGACCTGCCGGCCTCGGTGACGCCGGCCCGTTATGATGAACTGGACCGTCTCCTCCAGGCCCATCTGCAGATGCAGGACATCCTCAGTGCCGCGCGCGGCATGATCACCGACGACCGGCTGGCCTTTCGTCGCTCCGACCGCCCTGCGGCCATGCAGGCGCGAGTGTCGCGCCCGTGACGGTGCCGATCGACCCCGCGCATCCGGCCGAAGCGCGGCTGTTCGGCGACGCGCTTGCATGCGATCTGGAAGTGGCGGCCGTTTTCCAGACCGGAACGCCCTCGCCCGCCGCGCTGCAGGGCGCCATTGCCACGTTGCGCGCGGTTGCCACCATCGAGGACACCGGCGCGCAGGCCGGCGACGAACGCCTCGAAGCCAACCAGCCCCTGCAACGGGTGGAAGCCAAGCTCGACCTGATGCTCGGCCTGCTGGGCCGGCTCGTCGAGCGCGATGAACCGCGCATGCCGCTCATCCCCGTCCGCTGGTCCTACCGCGGCATGCGTCTGGATCTGCCCTCGGCGACTGACGTGGCGCCGGACACGGTCGGCATGCTCAGCCTGCGGCCGGCACCATGGCTGGCCGTCGGCATCGCGCTGCCGACGCGGGTATTGGCCAGTGCCGAGGCCGGCGGCCGGCATTGCCTGTGGCTGGCGTTCGATTCGATGCCCGATGCATTGTCCGACGCGATGGAACGCCACCTGTTCCGCCTGCATCGACGCCAGGTTGCCGCACAACGTGGTGCAACCCCCTGAGAACGCGGCGGTTTCCCGCCGCCGGATCGCAATGTCCTTCACCCGGGGCTCGCCACGCAGGCGGTGGCGGGCTATCTTTCCGCGCACATGAACGGAACCTGCCGCAAAGACCGATGCGCGTACTGATTGTCGACGACCACGCACTGGTGCGCGCCGGCATCGTCCGCCTGCTGCAGGGACAGACCGGCATCGATGCGGTCGCCGAAGCACAGGACGCGCGCCAGGCGCTGGAACAGGCCGTGACGTTCCGCCCCGACATCGTCCTGCTGGATCTTTCGCTGGCCGGCCAAAGCGGGCTGGATGCGATCGCGCCATTGCGCAAGCTGCTGCCGCAGGTGCGCATCGTCATCATGTCCATGCACGACGACCAGGCACACGTGCGCGACGCGATGGAACGCGGCTGCTCCGGCTTCATCGTCAAGGATGCCGCGCCGGTGGAACTCGAACTCGCCCTGCGCGCCGCCGCCGCCGGGCAGGTGTTCCTGAGTCCGCAGGTTTCGGCGAAGATGTTCGCTCAGGCCTCGCCCAAACCCCGGCCCACCACCGGCATTGCCGCACTGCCGCCGCGCCAGCGCGAAATCCTGCGCGAACTGGGCCGCGGGCTGAGCAGCAAGGAAATCGCCGCCGCCCTCGGCATCAGCGTCAAGACGGTGGAAACCCATCGCGCCCGCATGATGGAAACCCTTGGTTGCCGCCGCGCCAACGAACTGCTGCTGCTCGCCGCCCGTCACCTCGCTGAACTGGATTGATCCGGCCGGTGGCATCGTCGCCCCAGCCCGGATGCCGGTTTCCCGGCATCCGGCGCAACCGGTACCCCTACTGATCGTGCCTGCGCCGCCGCCCGGCACGACATCTTGTTGACGGCCGGCACGATCACCGGCCCGCGCCGCCGGCGGCCGTGCGCCGGCCCGCCGTCGCATGTAGGGGAAATACCGACACGCACGTCGGGGACACACCTATCAAGTGCGGAAATCCCCCGATTCTGATTCCGTCGCCCGCGCGGCAATGTAGCCACGTCGCCGGCACAGCCGGATTTCCGTCAGCGCAGGGCCGCCATGAAACCGACGATCAGTACCCAGCTTGGTCAGCAGCTCCACCTCACGCCGCAGCTGTTGCAGTCGATCCGCCTGTTGCAGCTGGACGGCCTGCAGCTGGAGCTGGAAATCCGCCGCATGCTCGAAGCCAACCCGCTGCTGGAAATCGACGAAGAGCAGCAGGCCGCCGCCGAACGCGATACCCCCGATGCCGAGCAGGCGGCCGTGGCGACACTCGACGCCGCCGCTTTCGACGAACTGCCCGAATCGTCCATGTGGGACGTGCCCAGTGCCAGCTGGCAGGACGGCGACGAGGACAGGATGCAGAACATCGCCGTCGGCGAGTCCAGCGACCCGCAGCTGCGTGCCCTGAACCGGCTGGCACTGGAACTGGACGAGCACGACCTGGACATCGCCCGGTTCTGGCTGGAACACGTCGACGATGCCGGCTATCTGGACGACAGCGCGGGCGTGCTGGCCCGGCTTGCGGCGGCGCGCTTCGACGTGCCGCCTTCGCATGCCGAGATCGTGCGCCAGCGCATCGTCCACGGCGACCCGGCCGGGCTGGCCTCGTGCGACCTGCGCGAATGCCTGCGCGCCCAGTTGCTGGCCCTGCCCGCCCCGGCACCGGGCCGGCCGCTGGCGCTGCGCGTGGTCGACCAATGCCTGGCCCTGCTCGGCGACCACGACCTGGCCGCGATCGCCGCCCGCCTCGACGCCGAGCCGGAGCAGGTCGAGGACGCCATCGCGCTGGTGCTGTCGCTGCAACCGCGCCCGGGCGAGGCCCTGCTGCCGGACGCCACGCCCTACGTCGTGCCCGATGTCGTGGTCTGGCATGCCGACCGCACCTGGCACGTGGCGCTGAACCCGGCCACCGCGCCGCGCGTGCGCGTGCATGCCCAGTACGAGCGCATGCTGGCCGAAGACGACAGCCCGGCCGCGCAGCAGCTGCGCGAGATGCTCGGCGAAGCGCGCGGCCTGACCCGCGGCCTGTCGGTACGCTACGACACGCTGCTGCGCACCGCACGGGTGATCGTCGAGCGCCAGGCCGGTTTTCTTGCCCGCGGCGACGAAGCCATGGCCCCGCTCACCCTGAAGGACGTGGCCGAGGCCATCGGCATGCACGAATCCACCGTTTCGCGCATCACCACCGGCAAGTACGTGCAGACCCCGCGCGGCACCTTCGAGCTGAAGCACTTCTTCGCGGTGCGCCTGGAAGGCGCCAGCGTGTCCGGCCAGGCGGTCAAGGCGATGGTGCGCAAGCTGATCGACGCCGAACCGGCCGGGCGCCCGCTGTCGGACGAGATCATCGCCGGCCTGCTGTCTCGCCAGGGCATCAATATCGCCCGCCGCACCGTGGCCAAGTACCGCGAGCAGCTCGGCGTGCCGTCAGCGCGTGGGCGCCGGCAGGTTAACCTGCCGGCTCTCGCCCGTGCCGGATGACCGAATCCACGCCATGAACAAGATCACCGTCCTGCTGGTCGACGACCACGAAGGTTTCATCAACGCGGCCATGCGCCACCTGCGCAAGCTGCCGTGGATCGAGGTCGTCGGCCAGGCCGGCAATGGTCTGGAAGCCATCGAACGCTCCGAGGCGCTGCGCCCGGACGTGGTGCTGATGGATCTGGCCATGCCGGAAATGGGTGGCCTGCAGGCCACCCGCCTGATCAAGGCCCAGGACAACCCGCCGTTCATCGTCATCGCCAGCCATTTCGACGACGCCGAACACCGCGAACACGCGTTGCGCGCCGGTGCCGACGGCTTCGTCAGCAAGCTTTCCTACATCCAGGAAGTGCTTGCCATCCTCGAAAAACTGCACGGAGAAACCCCATGAGCGAGTCCCGCATTCTCGTGATCGACGCCGATCCGGCGCGTGCCGAACGCCTGTCCGGCCTGCTGGAGTTCATGGACATGAACCCGCGCTGGGCCGCCGATACCACCGACATCGACCTGTCGCGCCACCGCCAGAGCGACTGGCTGGCGGTGATCGTCGGCGATGCGGCCGCCGCCGATGCGGCCGGCTTCTTCGCCTGGCTGGCCCAGTCGCCGCTGCCGCCGCCGGTGCTGCTGCTCGATGCCGATGCGGGCACGTTCGCGATGCGCCACGGCTTCCATCCGGCCGGGGTGTGGTCGCTGGAAACCCCGATCCGGCATGCACCGCTGGAATCGCTGCTGCGCCGCGCCAGCCTCAAGCGCCTGGATGCCGAGCACCAGAACCTGTCCAGCGCCGCCGGCAACGGCCCCACCGGCATCAGCCCGGCGGTGGTCCAACTGCGCCGGCTGATCGAACAGGTCGCCGCGTTCGACACCACCGTGCTGGTGCTGGGCGAATCCGGCACCGGCAAGGAAGTGGCCGCGCGCGCCGTGCACGAAGCCTCGCCGCGCCGCGACGGCCCGTTCATCGCGATCAACTGCGGCGCGATCCCGGCCGACCTGCTGGAAAGCGAACTGTTCGGCCACGAGAAGGGCTCGTTCACCGGCGCGCTGAACCAGCGCAAGGGCCGTTTCGAAATGGCCGAGGGCGGCACCTTGCTGCTCGACGAAATCGGCGACATGAGCCTGCCGATGCAGGTCAAGCTGCTGCGCGTGCTGCAGGAGCGCAGCTTCGAGCGCATCGGCGGCAACCAGACCATCCGCTGCAACGTGCGCGTGATCGCCGCCACCCACCGCAACCTGGAACAGCGCATTGCCGACGGCCAGTTCCGCGAGGACCTGTTCTACCGCCTCAACGTGTTCCCGATCGAAATGCCGGCGCTGCGCGAGCGCGGCGCCGACCTGCCGGCGCTGGTGAGCACCGTTTCCGCGCAGCTGGCCCGCACCGGCCGCGGCGAAGTGCGCTTCGGCGCCGAAGCACTGGAAGCCCTGCGCTACTACCCGTGGCCGGGCAACGTGCGCGAACTGACCAACCTGGTCGAACGCATGGCGATCCTGCACCCGGGCCGCACCATCAGCGTGCGCGACCTGCCCCAGCGTTACCAGCCCAGCACCACCGTGCTGCTGGCCGCCAACGTCGCCGCCGCGCAAGCGCCGGTGGCCGTGGTGGCCGAACCGGCCAGCGCCGCCATCGAATCCGATGCCGACGGCATCCCGGCGCAGGCCGACGTTTCGGCACCGCTGCCTGTCTCCGCCGAGGACGGCCTCGCCGCACAGGACCGCCTGCCCGAAGACGGCATCGACCTGCGCGAGCACATGGCCCGGATCGAACTGAACCTGATCCGCGACGCGCTGGAGCGCGCCGGCGGCGTGGTCGCCCATGCCGCCCAGCTGCTCGGCCTGCGCCGCACCACGCTGGTCGAGAAGCTGCGCAAGTACGGCGTCGAGCGCGACGAGGCCGCGCTGCTGCCGGAAACCTGACAGGCGCGCCGGAACGGACTCCGGCACGGGGCTTGCATCGTCTTCACCGACAGTCCCGCTTCCGGAGTCCTCCCATGTCAGAGTCCATCTCCTCGATCCTCCAGCAGATCCGTTCCTATCAGAGCCAGACCAGCGAACGCGGCACCGGCCTGAACCTGGAACCGATTGCCTCCCCGGCCAGCCTCGATACGGCCAAGCCCGCCCCGGCCGGCAGCAGCTTCACCGACACCCTCCGCGACGCGATCAACGGCGTCAACGACGCCCAGAAGAACGCCGGCAACCTTGCCCAGGCCTTCGAACTGGGCGACCCGCGCGCCGGGCTGGCCAACGTGATGGTCGCCGCGCAGCAGTCCCAGGTCGCTTTCCGCGCCACCGTCGAAGTCCGCAACCGTCTGGTCCAGGCCTATCAGGACATCCTGAGCATGCCGGTCTGAAGCCGTCGGCCTGCCCGCGCGCAGGCTGAAATCTCCCGACGACGACGCAACACCCACTGCCCGGCAGGAACCGAACCACGATGGCGCTCTCGATTACCAAGGACACGTTCAACGCCGAACAGGCCGGCAAGGCGCTCGGCAAGCTGCAGGGGCTGCCGATCTGGCGACAGTTCGGCACCCTGCTGCTGATCGCCGGCGCGGTCGCCGCGGGCCTGATGGTGTTCTTCTGGTCGCAAAAGCCGGACTACACCCCGCTCTACACCGGGCTGGATGCCAAGGCCACGTCCGAAGCCACCGACCTGCTGCGCACCGCCGGCATCCCGTTCAAGATCGACCCGGCCACCGGCTCGATCACCGTGCCGGAAAAGAACGTCTACGACGCACGCCTGAAGCTGGCCGGCTCCGGCTTGATGGACACGGACAACGGCCGGGTCGGCTTCGAGCTGATGGAAAAGGACCCG
>JADHEF010001460.1_pt1 | contig 14406 bp, 16 predicted proteins | sample 8952391 | NCBI WGS metagenome assembly JADHEF01 (sample SAMN16124439, study PRJNA663245) | bioreactor sludge metagenome | isolation source: sludge (nitrite) | place: India:Bengaluru | collected 2019-02-28
AGCTTATCGAGGTGATGGAAAAAACAGGGCTTATTGTGAATGAAAAAAAGAGCGGGCGCGATTATTACATGGCAAAAGAGATTGCGGGTGAAGGAATGCGCGGCGCTGTATGAAAGTGCGTAGTAGTTCATGCGCAGGTAAAATGGAGAAACTGAAAACATACAATGAATGAAGAAAACAGAATAAGGCAGATTGTAATCATAAGCGGAAAAGGCGGCACGGGAAAGACAAGCGTTGCCGTATCCTTCGCCTCGCTTTTCCACAGCGGCGGAACTGCCTGCGTTATTGCTGACTGCGATGTGGACGCTGCCGACATGCATTTGGTCACAGCGCCAGAGCTTATATCGGGCGAGAGGTTTATAAGCGGCAATGAGGCTGTGATAGATGAAGATAACTGTGTAAGCTGCGGTAAGTGTTTTGACTTATGCAGGTTCGGCGCAGTCAAGCAGGACAGGAAAACAGGAAAGTATATAATTGACAGCACGGCCTGCGAAGGATGCGGAGTCTGCGCAGACAACTGCCCGGCAGGGGCAATAAGCTTTCCTGAAAGGGATTGCGGCGAGTGGATGGTATCCGGGACAAGGTACGGGACAATGGTCCACGCGGCACTTCACCCGGGCGCCGAGAATTCAGGTCATCTTGTGACTCTGGTGCGCACTCAGGCATCTTCCATCGCGGAAAAGGAGAAAGCAGGGATTGTCCTGATTGACGGCCCGCCCGGAATTGGGTGCCCGGTTATTGCCTCGATTACAGGATGAGATTATATTGTATCAGTCACAGAACCTACACTATCAGGAAGCCATGATCTTGTGAGGATTCTTGAGCTTGCTTCACATTTTGACATACCTGTATTTGTGTGTGTCAATAAATGGGACATTAATCCTGAAATTACTGAATTGATAGAAAAAACATCATTGGAAAAAGGCGCTGACGTTATTGGCAGGATATCATGGGATTCCGGTGTTACCAGGGCTCAGATTGAAGGCAAAAGCGCTGTTGAGATGGAAGATAGTATTGCGGTAAAGGAGATAAGTGAGATATGGAAGAAACTAAAACAGATGATAAAGTGATGCAGGAGAGACTGGCTAAAATCAAAAACAAGATTGTAGTTCTCTCTGGAAAGGGAGGTGTGGGAAAGAGTACCTTTTCTGTTAATCTCGCAACCGCTCTTGCCCAGGAAGGCCACAGGGTAGGTCTTCTTGACGCAGATATTCACGGTCCAAGCATACCGACAATGCTGGGCCTTAAAGACGTGGAGCTTTTATCAGGAGACGGCGGGATACTCCCGGTCAGCCTGGGAGGGCTCAAGGTAATGTCGATTGGTTTTATGCTGAGTGCACAGGACGATCCTGTAATCTGGAGAGGCCCGATGAAGATGAATATTATCAAGCAATTCCTTCAGGATGTAAACTGGGGAGAGCTTGATTACCTGGTTGTTGACTGCCCTCCGGGGACAGGGGATGAGCCGCTCTCTGTTTTTCAGCTGATCGGTGATGTGACAGGCGCTGTTGTTGTGACAACACCACAGGAAGTGGCTGCTTCCGATGTCAGGAAATCAATTAACTTCTGTTTTCGCCTTGGAATGCATGTGCTTGGGATAGTAGAGAATATGAGCGGGTTTGTCTGTCCCCACTGCGGAAAGGTGACTGACATATTCAGGAAAGGAGGCGGGAAAATAATGGCTGAGAAATTCAAGGTCCCGTTTCTGGGCGCAATTCCGATTGATCCCGCAATAGGATCAGCAAGCGATGATGGAAAACCCTTTATAAACAGCTGCAGGGGGACTGCATCATCACAGTCTTTCAGCGAAATCGTATCAGAGATGAATAAGTCTGAAAGAATAAAAAAATAGGGACGGAGGAAAATAATGAGAATAGCTATACCGGTCGCAAATAACCTTTTATGCATGCATTTCGGGCATTGCGAGGTTTTCGCGATTATTGAAACTGACGGTAAAAAAATAACAGGGAAAGAGGATGTTGTGCCTCCTCCCCATGAGCCGGGACTTCTACCCAGATGGCTCGCGGATAAAAAGGTTGACGCGATAATCGCGGGAGGAATGGGGCAGAGGGCGCAGGCTCTTTTTGACCAGAACGGCATAAAGGTTGTAACAGGAGCGCCTGCGGAAAGCCCTGAAAAGGTAGCACAGGCCTATCTTGACGGCTCTCTTGTTACTGGAAGCAACACCTGCGATCATTGATCAGGCAGCGGCACGGGAAAAAAACACCTTAAGAGCTGATCCTGAGAGCCCAGGACCTCCTGGGCGAAGCGTTTAGCAAAAAAGCCGGATGATAAATCACCCGGCTTTTTTTGTTTTCAGTCTTTATTCCGGATAACCGGGGCTGGAAGCCCAATTTAATCCTGAATGAATGATTTTAAGAATTATCTTAATTTCTCTGGCAGTTTCATTATTTCAGCCTGGCTTAAAGGCCTCAATACCTGCGCCTTCTTGTTCTGCGCGAGGTCAATCACAACGTTATCCGTGATGACAGTGCCGTCTTCCGCTGTAAGGACCCTTATAACAGGTTCCTTGGGGTTAGCGGTGTTTGTCTTGGTAACTACCGCAATTGAATTGTTGGAGAGGAGAACCTTCGTTCCTATAGGATAGAAAGAAAGGGTAAATATAAGCGCTTTGACAACCTTGTCGTCATACTGTTTTCCCATGTCTTTCAGAATATCAAGTATGCCGTTATGCGCGTCTTTACCGCTCTTGAAAGGCCTTTTTTCAATCGCGGCGCAGTATGAGCTTATAACCGCTATAACTTTTCCGTAAAAGGATATCTGATCGCCAGATATTTTTCTGGGGTAACCTGTTCCGTTGTTCCTTTCCTGATGCTCAAGTACTGCCATGCTTACCGCGGGGGGAAAAGCGGCTGCCTGAAGGATCTTGTAGCCGAGTATGGGGTAAGCCTTGATGGCGTTCCACTCGTTTTCCTTAAGCCCTCCAGGGTTTGTCAGTATTGTTTCAGGAAGCTTAAGCATTCCGACCTTGTGCATGAGGGCAGCGGCGCCAAGCTCAATAGTCTTGTGCGGGGGGAGCTTCAGAAAATCCGCAAGCGCAATGCTTACTATGGCTGTCTTTACTGAATGCGATATCAGGTAGTTGTGCTCTGTAACTTTCAGGTTTGACATATCAAGAATGAAATGCCTTTTTTCCCTGATAAACGGTATAATCTTTTTTATCTGCTCAATTATGTGATTGTAGCTTATTATTTCCTTGGTCCTGAAAATATCAAAGGTGTTCTCAAGAAAACCGCATATCTCCCTGAAAAAAACCTGGGTTTCCTTTTTTACCTCTTCATTTGCAAGGTCTTCATTGAGATTGGTAGCCTGAACCCCTTCCTCTTCTGCGACAGGAAGTGCTGCAACTGGTTTGTTTCCCGGCTGACCATCTGAAAAAACCATTTTTATCTGCCATTTTTCCAGTTTTTCTATCATTCCTGCTGTCAATGGAATGTCAGGCGCTGTGAGTATATATTTTTCATCAAGAAAAATAGGCGCTGTATAATAGCTGTCGGAACTCAGTAATTTTACACCTAGGGATTTCATGTCTCTTTGTAATCCATATTTATATTATGTCGATTATAGTATACTATACTACTTATATTTATTATTGGAGTTTTTTCTTGAAATATAAGCTAATTATCCTTTTTTTTAATCTTTTTATGCTTCTTTCCTTTCTCGCAGTCTTTTTGTTACCTGTAAGCGTGCTTGGCTGGGGGTATATTGGCGAATTCTGGGGAGAAAACTGGGTGCTTCCGCTGATATTCTTTCTCCTTATCGCATCACTCAATCTCTTTTTTTCAATAAACTGGTCAGTCCTGAAGCATGTTGAAAAAGGGGACTGGGCATCACTTGTCCCTGTTCTTGAAAAAAGAATTTATGAACGGAATTTCATAACATACACAGGCGTCAGGCTACTGGTTCACTCGTACCTGCTGCTAAACCGCGAAGAAAACCTTGAGAAACTGGAAAACCATATTAAGGAGAAGCGGAGAAAACTGTACAATAGGACGTTCCTGATGTTTTGCTCCGGCCACCTTCTCTCTGATAAACCGGAAAAGCTTGAGGCTTATCTTGAAAAGGCATGGAACGACAAATCCCTCAAAGGGAGGGACTGGATAACAATAAACTATGCTTTTGCCCTTCTTGTCCGTAACAGGTTCCCTGAAGCGTTTGATGTCCTGAAAACACTTGAGGGAAAGAAAAACACGGATGTTTTTGAGCTTACAAGGCTTTACATGACTTTTCTGTGCAGCCCCGCTGACCGGAAAGAGAAAATTATCTCAGAGAGGAATGATTTCAGGGGCAAAACACCGCTGGCAAAGTTTGAAACTGCTCTTGAAAGGGAAAAAGGGGAGATGCACATTCTTTTCTTCTCAAAGGTGATAGAACAGGCGAAAGAATGGGCCTACAGCTTTTCAGACAAACCGTGAAAGCCATATTCTCAGAACCTGAAGCAGATAATCCTTTTCCTCGTCAGTAAGCTCATGTCCGCGTTTTATCCCGTGCCATTTCTCGATGCATTTTCTGCAGCAGATCCCGGTCGCGTGCTGCGCGATAAAGACAGGATGGTTTTTCATCGGAGTCTGTCTGCCGTCGTTTTCGATATCCGCAGGGGAAATCCTTTCGTTTATAAAGGTTTTAGCGTGTTCCATGATTTCCCCGATCCCTTTTTCCCTCAGGTAGGAGAGTTCTTTCTTCCTGTTTGCGAGCGAAAAGCCTTTTCTGAATTTTGAGGCATCAAGCCTTTCAAATAATGTATCGGGAATAAGCATGTTAAAACGCCTTTTAATCATTTTTCACACGGTATCTGTTTTTTATCAAGATTAAAACCATTATATTGGCGCATTATTGACCCATGATTCTTAATTTTACTATAATGGGATATTATTCTTTGATGTTAATATGGAGTAACAGGATGGGTGTCAGAGTAAGATACGCGCCTTCACCGACAGGGCTTCAGCATATCGGCGGAATCAGGACAGCGCTTTTCAACTATTTTTTTGCAAGGTCCCGCGGAGGAAAGTTTATCCTCAGGATTGAGGACACTGACCGGGAAAGATACCAGGAAGAAGCTCTTCAGGATCTTTATGATACTCTCAGATGGCTCGGTATTGACTGGGACGAAGGGCCGGAAAGGGGGGGCGATTACGGCCCGTATGTTCAGTCCCAGAGGACTGAGCTTTACAGGGAACACGCGAGGCGCCTGGTTGAAAGCGGCCATGCGTATTACTGCTATTGTTCACCTGAAAGGCTTGAGGCGCTGCGTGAAAAGCAGAAAAGCGAAAAGAAGGATTTCGGCTACGACAGGAAATGCCGTGATCTTACTGAGTCTGATATCAGGGAGTATAAAAAGGAAGGAATAAAGCCGGTAATCAGGCTTAAAATACCGCTCGAAGGAGAGACAGTTTTTCATGACCATCTCCTGGGCGAGATAAAGAAAAAAAACACAGATATAAGTCCCGACCCGGTACTTCTCAAGTCTGACGGATATCCCACATACCATCTTGCCAACGTTATTGATGACCACTTTATGAATGTGACCCATATCATGAGGGCGCAGGAGTGGATTCCCTCCGGTCCGCTTCATATAATTCTGTATGAGGCATTTGGATGGAAACCCCCAAATTACTGCCATCTGCCAATGGTAATGGGCAGCGACGGGCAGAAGCTCTCAAAAAGACACGGCTCAACAGCGGTAAAGGATTTTATAGCCAAAGGGTACCTTCCTGAAGCAGTCCTCAACTATGTGTCGCTTATAGGCTGGTCTTTTGATGATTCAAGGGAATTCTTTACGAAAGAGGAGCTTGAAAAGGTCTTCAGCCTGGACAAGCTTAACAAAGCCCCCGGTGTGTTTGATTACAAGAAACTTGACTGGTTTAACGGCAACTATATCAGGCAGAAAAGCGATGAAGAGCTTAAGCAGCTTCTGCTTCCGTACCTGATACAGGCTGGATTTATACCACAGGAGATGACGAGCGAGCTTGAGAAGCTAATTAACGGCCTTATCTCTGTGGCAAAAGAGCGGCTTAAGGTTTTGTCCGACATTGTTGAAATAGGGCGGTTCCTTTTCAGGGAGACAGAGGAGTACTCTGTTGATGATCTGATACCCAAAAAGCTTGACGCTGCCAAAACAGTTGAGATACTTGAAAACATGAAGATGCTTCTCGGAGACCTTTTCACAAAAAAAGAGGAACAGATTGAGGAGCTTTTCAAGGCCAGATCGGAAAAGCTTGGAGTAAAGCTCGGTGATTTTATTATGCCGCTCCGGATCGCGGTAACCGGAAGCAGGGTGTCGCCACCTATCATAGGCTCGCTCAGGCTTCTTGGAATTGAAAAAACTACAGCCCGGATTGACAGGGTTATTGATATTTTAAAAAACGAGGTTGCAAATGGGTAACAATTTGACGATGGACATGCTTGTATCATTGTGTAAAAGACGGGGATTTGTTTATCAGTCCAGTGACATCTACGGCGGGCTTTCCTCCGCATGGGATTACGGCCCGCTCGGGGTTGAGCTCAAAAAAAATATACAGGAATTCTGGTGGAAAGAGATGACAAGGCTCCATGACAATATAGTCGGTATCGATGCCGCGATAATGATGCATCCCCGTGTATGGGAAGCATCCGGCCATGTCGAGAATTTTACAGACCCTCTTGTAGACTGTAAAAAATGCAAGCAGAGGTTCCGGGAGGACAAGCTTCCCGATGAGAACAGGAAATCAAAGAAATGCCCCGACTGCGGGGGAGAGCTTACCGATTCCAGGCAGTTTAACCTGATGTTCAAGACATTCATGGGCCCTGTTGAGGATGGGGGAAACCTTGTATATCTCCGGCCTGAGACAGCCCAGGGTATTTATGTCAATTTCAGGAATGTTGTCCAGACAAGCAGGGTAAAGGTACCATTCGGCATTGCCCAGGTAGGAAAAGCGTTCAGGAACGAGATTACCACAAAGAATTTTATTTTCCGGACCTGCGAGTTCGAACAGATGGAGATGCAGTATTTTATCGCGCCGGAAGAGGATGACAAGTGGTTTGAGTACTGGAAAAAGGAAAGATGGGAATACTATAACAAGCTTGGGATCAGGCAGAGCAAGCTGCGGTTCCACCAGCACGGCCCGGGGGAGCTCGCCCACTACGCGAAAGACGCGTATGATATCGAGTATGAGTTCCCGATGGGATGGCAGGAGCTTGAGGGTATACACAACAGGACAAACTATGACCTCTCAAGGCATACCGAGTTTTCAGGGAAGGACCTAGCCTATCTCGAAGAAGGGACAAACAAGAGGTTTATACCCTTTGTCATTGAGACATCGGCAGGGCTTACAAGGACAGTCCTTACTGTCCTCTCTGATGCCTACGAGGAACAGGATGTGGCTGAGGGCGACACAAGGGTTGTCATGCATTTCCATCCCATAATAGCCCCGGTTAAGCTCGGGGTTTTCCCTCTTGTAAAGAAAGACGGGCTTGCCGAGCTCGCGCAGAAGGTAGAGCTTGACCTCCGGGGGGATTTCGCTACTTTCTATGACCACGGCGGAGCTATCGGAAGGCGCTACAGAAGGCAGGATGAAATCGGAACACCATACTGTGTTACAATCGATTACCAGACAAAGGAAGACAATACAGTAACTCTCAGGTACAGGGACTCGATGGAGCAGGTAAGAATAAAGATAGACGCAATACCTGAGTTTATCAGGAAAGCGGACAAAGAATACAGGAGAGAGAAGTAATGAATCAGGCTTTGGAAACACTCCGGGAAAGGGGCTTTGTGAAGCAATGCACAGACCTGGAACTTCTTGACAGGACACTCTCAAACACCACTCTTACCTTTTACTGCGGCTTTGACCCTACAGGGCCAAGCCTTCACGCCGGGCACCTTATACCGCTTTTCGCCATGGCGCACCTGAACAGGGCTGGCCACAAGGCGATTGCGCTCGTTGGCGGCGGCACTGCCAGAATCGGCGACCCGTCAGGCAAGACAGAGATGAGAAAGATACTCTCCTACGAGGATATAAAATCTAATGCTGAGAAAATAAAGGTACAGATAGCGAAATTCATCGATTTCAGCAATGACAGGGCAATGCTTCTCGACAATGCCGAGTGGCTCGCCAACCTTAACTATATTGATTTCCTCCGCGAAATCGGGCGCCATTTCTCTGTAAACAGGATGCTCAGTTTTGAGGCATACAAGCAGAGGCTTGAAAACGGCCTTTCATTCATAGAGTTCAACTATCAGCTGCTTCAGTCCTATGACTTCCTTATCCTTAACCAGAGGTACGGCTGCGGCATGCAGATCGGCGGGGATGACCAGTGGGGCAATATAGTTGCCGGGGCTGACCTTACAAGGAGAATCGAGGGAAAAGAGGTTATCGGCCTTACTTTCCCGCTTGTGACCCGCTCTGACGGCAAGAAGATGGGAAAAACGGAAAAAGGGGCCCTTTTCCTTAACCCGGAAATGACATCGCCCTACGAATTTTTCCAGTACTGGAGAAATGTTGCGGATGCCGATGTGGAGAAATTCCTTTATCTGTATACATTTCTGCCGGGTGAGGAAGTCCGTGCTCTTGGAAAGCTAAAGGATCAGGAGATCAACAGGGCAAAAGAGGTGCTTGCTTACGAGATTACGAAGATAATCCACGGAAAGGATGAGGCTGACAAGGCCCTTGATGCCGCGAAAGCTGCTTTCGGCGGTGCAGACAGCGCAGACAAATCCTCTATCCCCTCGCTTGAGATTCCTGCATCAGAGGTTGAAAAGGGAATCAATGTGGTAGACCTGTTTGCGAGAACAGCGCTCTGCTCTTCAAAGGCAGAGGCAAGGCGCCTTGTAACACAGGGCGGGGCTATAGTTTCCGAGGAGAAGATTTCAGATATTGAGGCTTCTGTCGGCCCCTCATTCATAAGGGACGGGGAAATAATGCTCAAGGCGGGAAAGAAAAGATATTTCAGGCTGGTAATAAAATAGCGGCCTGTTACTGTTTGCAATACAAGCCTGTTCCATCGCGGAGCAGGCTTTTTTTTCCGCTTTTACTGCCCTGAAGCAGCCAGGTTTGCCGCATCGAATCGCCTGTTCCTGAAATAGATAGCCATATCTGCCGAAACCATGAGAAAGTTTAAGATATAGAAAACAATGATAAAATCGGGGTTATAGAGTATCTTGTGCATGATTCCCGCAAGATACCCGAAATCTATTATTATCATGAAGGTAAGGCTTTTCCCTTTTGCTGTCCCTGACTTCCATGACTTGATAATGGAGGCAGGCCATGCTGCCCCGAATGATATCAGCATAAGCGCCTCAAATATACTCATCTTTTTCCCCCTGCGTGGCAAAATAATATCTGCTTATTCTCATTTTTTGAATGTCATTTTCTCCAAGATATAATAATATAAAGGGATGATTGATTTTATAAAAGACTTTTTGTCCAGAGACCTGAAAATCAGCGGTGAAAAAATACCGCTTAATCTGATTGAACTCTTAATCCATTTCATTGTCCCTGTAATAGTCCTGCTTATCCTCTATAAGCTTGTTATCAGGATTTTATACAAATCGCTCAAAAACACATCAGTGGCTGAAGAAACCAGGATAAAGATAATTGGTTACATACGGATATGTTTCCGCGTTCTTCTTCTGATCGCTTCCATGATACTTGTCGACAAACTGCTGGGAGAAGAGGTTGCTAAATACCTTAAGCTTATTCTCGGAGTCATTAATGAGCCTTTCTTCATGGCGGGAAGCACCTCAATATCAGTCCTGACTGTGATTATGATGATACCCCTGTTCTATTTCTCTTCCTGGGCCGGGAAAATAGTTTATAAAATGCTTGATACTTCCTTTATGGATTCCGCTGGTATTGATGAGGCAAAGCGTTTTACCATCGCAAAGCTGATAAGGTATACCACAACACTGCTTACCCTCCTTGTGGGGCTTTCAATTATCGGAATTGATCTCTCGTCAATATCTGTCATATTGGGAATGCTTGGGATAGGGCTTGGCTTCGGCCTCCAGAACCTTATTGCTAACCTTTTCGCAGGAATTGTCATTATAATAACACATCCGATAAAGGAAGGTGATCTCATTACTGTAGCGCAGAACAGGGGAGTAATAACAAAAATTAACACAATATCGACAGTTGTCACCACCCTGATGAATGAGACCATTATTGTCCCCAATTCCCTGCTGATCTCGGATGTAATCTACAATGACAGCTATTCCGACAGAAGCGTCATCATAAAAAACAGTGTCTCTGTTGCGTATGATACAGATATTGAGCTTGTAAAATCCCTTCTGTCAGGAATAGCAGAAAGAAACCCATACGCCAGGGCAGGTACATCACCTGACTCAAGGGTGTATAATTTCGGAAGCTCAGGCATAGAGATGGTCATTTATTCGACAATAAACGATGTCGCAGACAGGGGCGCTGCCATTGCCTGGAACAATTTTGAGATATGGAGGGAGTTCAAAGCCAACAGCATTGTAATTCCCTATTCGCAGATGGATGTTCACATAAAAGAGGAATAAATATGGATTTTTTAAGCTTAAACCCGGTTTATATCTGGTTTGCCGCTGCTGTGGTCTTCATTGCCATAGAAGCCTTTACATTCAACCTTACGACAATATGGTTTGCTTTCGGCTCTGTCGCCGGGATGTTTTTTGCAATGGCAGGTCTTCCCGCACTTGCGCAGATACTGCTTTCTCTTGTATTTTCCATCCTTCTTCTGCTTTTTGCCCGCCCGATCGCGGTAAAGTACCTCAAGGTAGGAAAGACAAAAACAAACTCGGAAAGCCTTATCGGCGAGACCGGGATTGTTACAAAAGCAATAGAAGAGTACAAAACAGGGATTGTGAAGGTAAAAGGGCAGGAATGGACTGCCATGTCTGTTTCCGGAACTGCTATTGATGAAAACGAAAAAGTTGTAATAAAGGAAATAAGAGGTGTAAAGCTTCTTGTAAATAAAAAGGGGGATATATGATACTGACTATTCTGATATCAGTTCTTGTGGTAGTGCTTCTGGTCACAAATATAAGGATTGTACCGCAGGCCCAAACATTTGTAATTGAAAGGCTTGGAGCATATCTTACTACATGGAGCGTCGGGCTTCATCTCAAGCTTCCGCTGCTTGACCGGATCGCGAAAAAGATTTCCATAAAGGAAAAGGTTGTTGACTTTCCGCCTCAGCCTGTTATAACAAAGGACAATGTAACCATGCAGATTGATACTGTTGTCTATTTTCAGATAACAGATTCAAAGCTTTATGCGTATGGCATTGAAAACCCTCTTGCTGCGATAGAAAACCTTACTGCTACAACCTTGCGTAACATAATAGGTGAGCTTGAGCTTGATGAGACCCTTACATCGAGAGATATCATAAACACAAAAATGAGGTCGTTTCTTGATGAAGCAACCGATGCCTGGGGAATCAAGGTGAACAGGGTTGAGGTTAAAAACATCCTTCCCCCGAAAGACATCCAGGAAGCCATGGAAAAGCAGATGAGGGCAGAAAGGGAAAGAAGGGAATCCATCCTCAGGGCGGAAGGTGAAAAACAGTCTGCCATTCTTGTGGCTGAAGGGCAGAAAACATCGATAATCCTGAAAGCGGAAGCTGAAAAAGAGTCTGCCATACGGAAAGCGGAAGGTGAGGCTGAGGCAATCTTCAAGGTTCAGGAAGCGACAGCTGAAGGTTTGAAAATGCTGAAAAAGGCTGACCCAGACAGCAAGGTCCTCGCACTTAAAAGCCTTGAGGCTTTTGTAAAGGCTGCGGACGGGAAGGCCACAAAGATTATAATACCTTCTGATATACAGAACATTGCCGGGATCGTGGCATCGGTAGGCGAGCTGATAAGAAAGGACTCAGATAAATAACAGACTGACAGGTTTGATTACCTTTGATTACCGGAAAGAACAATGTTTAGGCGGGAATCTGCCGTAACAGCGTAAAAACAAGGCTGCTGGGCCACTCCTGAAAAGTGGTATTTTGCAGCCTTTTTTATTCTGCCTTTTAGGCCTTAAAGGTCAGCTGTTGACCCTTTCAACATATTCCTTTGTTTCAGTATTGACCATGATCCTTTCGCCTTCCTTTATGAAAAGGGGTACACGAACCACAAGGCCGGTTTCAACAGTTACAGGTTTTGTTGTTTTGGTAACAGTATCACCCTTGACGCCTTCGCTTGCCTCAGTCACTTTATAAATCATTTTATAGGGGATTTTTACATCAATCGGTTTTTCATCCCAGATAACTACCTTATAGGTATCTCCTGCCATCATGAAAAGCTGCTTGTCTTCAAAACCTGCAAGCGGCACGGCAAACTGCTCGAAAGTTTCATTATCCATAAAATGATAAGCCTCTGGATCAACATAAAGATACTGGCAGTTTTTTTCTGTAACTGTTGCTTCCTCGACATTGTCCGGGGTTTTCATTGTTTCACGGAGAGCCTGTCCTGTAATCAGGTTTTTAAGCTTCAGCCTTACAAACGCGGAACCTTTTCCGGGATTGACAAATTCCCTTTCCACTACCAGGTGCGGTTCATTTTTAAGAAGTAAAAACATCCCTTTATCAATGGCACCAGCTTTAATCATATCCAACCTCGTATTTTTGTATAGTTTGTTAATTAGTTATTAAACAGTGAAGTTCATAACTGAAATTATAGTATGAACAGAAGTTATCTATTAAATAACTTTTTTATAAAAAAAATAATTTGACCTGTAGAATTTTCTGTAATACTATTAAAAAAAGGGTAATAAAGCCTCCACCCTTTCTTCTCCTTCTTTTATCGATTATCTCTTCCTCTGGTAGGGGAAGAGATTTTTTTATAGCATATACCTGAATAAAAATCAAGAATACCTTTTACCCCGTATCGCAGGATGCAGCAGAGCCTATCTCCGGAAACGGATTTCCGCACTGCCAGCCTGTTTTGCCTGTTTTTCTGAATCTTTCAAGCCGTCTGATCGAAAGCTCCGCGAATACAGGATCAATGTCAAATGTAATGCATTTTCTGTCAGTTTTTTCCGCCGCTATCAGTGTTGTTCCTGAATGGGCAAAAAAATCGGCTACTACTGCCTTTTCCCTGCTGCTTGAAAGTATAATCCTCTCTATTGATTTAAGGCTTTTCTGCGCGTATGCCCCTGGAACGTTTTCCTCCATACGGTAAAAGACCTGCTGTATATCAATCCAGACATTTCCCGGCCGAAGCGTCTCTGATCTGCTCCTTTCTATGTTTTCAGTAAGCTTTCCGTTTATTGCCTTGTAATATCCCTTTAGGACTTTCGGAATATCCGTATATATAACCCTGAAAAAAGGGGAGCCTTTCTGGTAACAGAGGAGTTCCTGCCTGATGCACATCCAGTTCTTCTGTGTTCCGTAGCCTCTCTGATTGCGTAGCGTTATAAAGCTTCTTGAACGGTAGCTCTCAAAATCTCTCATGAGAATCATTATTTCAGGGAGTGGGGAAAAGTCGTTTTTCTGGTCAGCACCCAGCCAGATGTAAAGATAGGAGTCTTTTGAGGAAAAATCATCAGCGTTTTTTATCCATCTGGCGGTAAAATCCATGTACTTTTCAATTTCATGCCTGAAAAGATTTCCTGTAGCCTTGTTTCCCACCTCAATGTTATATGGCGGATCGTTAATTACAAGGTTGGCCCTGTTTTTGCCCATTATCGCTGCAACATCTTCCTTTTTGCAGCAGTCAAGTACTCCCACACGATGCCCTTTTTCAGGATCGACCCAGATTTCCCCTTTTTTGAGGCGGCAGTAGGGAAGAATCAGGGCTTTCAGTTTATCGTTGGAATCGAGTCTTGGCAAAGGCTCTTTCATTAATTACAACTTTTCCTCATATTAGGCAGAGAGTATTATAAAAGGTTGATTTTATCCATATCTCATAATAGAATTTTTACAGGGGGTTAGTATGTCAATAATCACAATATCAAGACAGGCAGGAAGCCTGAGCCATGAAATCGCTCCTGGAATTGCGGAAAATCTGGGCTGGTTTTATATCGACAAGGAAAAGCTCCTTGGTGCCCTTGGGCAGTATGATATTGATTCCAGGCTTATTGACAAATTTGATGAAAAAAAGCCTGGTTTTAAGGACAGTTTCTCCCTTGAAAATGAAAAGTACTTTAATTATCTGAAATTTTATTTCTTCGGGAAAGCGCTTGAGAACAAGGGATGTGTCCTTCTGGGCAGGGGAGGGGCTTTTCTCCTCAAAGGAGTACCAGGGGTTTTAAGTATCCGCCTGGTCGCGTCGGAAGAAACAAGAATTGAGCGGCTTATGGAAAAGTTTAACTGCGACGACAAACAGGCCAAAAAGATAATTACCATGTCTGATCATGAAAGGTCCAGGTTCCACAAATACTATTACCACGAGGACTGGGAAAGCCCGGAATCCTATGACATAACATTCAACACAGACTC
>JADHEF010001462.1_pt1 | contig 14392 bp, 11 predicted proteins | sample 8952391 | NCBI WGS metagenome assembly JADHEF01 (sample SAMN16124439, study PRJNA663245) | bioreactor sludge metagenome | isolation source: sludge (nitrite) | place: India:Bengaluru | collected 2019-02-28
CACGCCCAGCACCACCATGATCATGGGTTCCAGCAGACTGCTCAACGCATCCACCGCATTGTTCACTTCCTGCTCGTAGTATTCGGCCACCTTGAACAGCATGGTGTCCAACGCACCGGCCTCTTCGCCGATGGCGCTCATCTGGATCACCATGTGCGGGAATATATTGACCTGCTTCATCGCCACGTTGACCGGGTAGCCGACGGAAACGTCGTCGCGCATGCGCAGCACGGCCTTCTCGTACACGCTGTTGCCGGTGGCGCCGGCCACGATGCCCAGTGCTTCCACCAGCGGCACGCCGGCCTTGAAGGTCACCGCCGTGGTGCGGGCGAAGCGTGCGATGGCGCTGTTGGTCATGATCTGGCCCACCACCGGGACTTTCAGTATCCACCGGTCCACCGCATGCTGGAACGTGGTGGAGCGCTTGTGCAGGGCGATCAGCCCGAAGATGCCGCCGCCCAGCACGAGCAAGATCAACCACCACCACGACACCATGAAGCGCGAGAGCGCGACGATCATCTTGGTGAACACCGGCAGGTCCGCGCCGAAACTGCTGAACACTTCCTCGAACTGCGGCACCACGAAGATCAGCAGCACCGCGCTGACGATCAGTGCCACGGCAATGGTCATGGCCGGGTAGAACATGGCCTTCTTGATCTTGCCCTTCAGCGCCTCGGTGTTTTCCTTGTAGTTGGCGATGGTGTCCAGCACCGTTTCCAGCACGCCGGAGCTTTCGCCCGCATGCACCAGGTTGCGGTACAGCTCGTCGAATTGCACCGGGAACTTGCTGATGGCCTCGTGCAGCGACGAGCCGCCCTCGATGTCGGCACGGATGGCGCCGACCATGTTCTTCATGCGGATGTTCTTCTGGCCGTCGCCGATGATTTCCAGTGCGCCCACGATGGGCACGCCGGATTTCATCATCGTGGCCATCTGCCGGCTGAAAAAGGCGATGTCCTTGGGCGTGATGGTCTTGCCGGCCGCGCCGAACAAGGGCTTGGGCTTGGGCTTGACCACGCGGGGGGTTATGCCCTGCTTGCGCAACTCCGCACGCAACAAGTTGGCGTTGCGCGCGGATTGCTCGCCCTTCATCTTGACGCCGCGCTTGTCGGTGCCTTCCCAAACGAAGGTCTGCAACTGGCTTGCGGCGGGCGCGGCCGTGGCGGTTTTCTTGGCAACGGTGCTTGTCGCGGACATGGCTCAGCTCTCCCCGTCGTCCGGGGGATTGGCCCGGATCAAGGCCGCATGGTAGCCGGTCGCATGGGAGATGGCACGCGCGGGCATGGACGCCGCGGCGCGAGGCATGTGCTGCGTGTGCGCATGAATGGCGCTGTCGCATGACGTCACAATGTGACGCTTCAGGGCGGGTTGCGCATTGCGTGGTTGCGCACATCCGCAAAGTGAGGCTGGTCCGCTTCCTGGTGCATCTGTGGCCGCCGTCATGGAATGGGGATGACTTGGCTTGTTTGGCACATGACCTGCTATTGTTTTGCTGCACGGGCGGCCTTGGCCGCACGGCGCCCGAGGCCCGGCTTGGCTTTGGGTGAGGGGACTTTTTCAACAACCACCCGAAGAGGGCTACACCATGAAGAAGACGCAGCAGGGCTTCACCCTGATCGAACTGATGATCGTGGTCGCGATCATCGCCATCCTGGCCGCTATCGCGCTGCCGCAGTACCGCAACTACACCCAGCGCTCGGCCAATGGCGCCTGCCTGGCCGAGGCCAAGGCCTACATGAACGCTGCTGTGGCCAATCTGGCCGACAACCGCGCCGCGCCTGCCTATACGCACAAGGCGTGCAATGCAGATCTTACGGCTCTCCCGACTACCACTGACTACAACACAAGCGGTAGCAGTATTACCTTTGCCGCTCAAACTCGCGGCAATGCGTCCATCAAGCAGGACACCTCTTGTGAGGTTGGTAGTGGCACCTGCAAGCTGAAGTAATCAATTTGCCAGAGACCTTAAGGTTTGAACGAAAAGCGCCTTAAGGCGCTTTTCGTTTGTCCGGGGCAGACATACATGAATCCGGCGATGTATGTGTTCGTACCGTGGATTCCCGCGTGACGACCAAATCGCTCTGTCCTAACTGCATTGGAGCGAGCCGCCGTTGAGCGTTGCCTTGGCTCCCGAGTTTCTTGCCTGAGTCTTTGCCGATGCGCTTGTCCTCATTGCGTTTCCCTCTCCTGGCTGTCGCACTGGCAGTGCTAGCTGCTTGTCTGCTCTTGCCCGGGTTGAGCGGGAATTTCGTCTTCGATGACCGGCCCAACATCATCGAAAACACGGTGCTGCACGTCAGCCGCCTGAATCTCGATGACCTGCTGTATGCGGCCTACAGCTTCCAGCCCGGGCATGGCACGCGCTCGCTGAGCATGCTCAGCTTCGCGCTGGATTACTGGCGTGGCGATGGCCTGAACCCGCGCGTGTTCAAGACCACAAACCTGTTTATCCACGTGTTGACCACGTTCGCGCTGGCCTTGATGCTGCGCCGCCTGCTGGCGCTGGCGCAGTGGCCGCCGCGCCGCGCGGCGATGGGTGCGCTGGTGCTGGCCGTGCTGTGGGCCATCCACCCGTTGCAGGTGTCATCGGTGCTGTACGTGGTGCAGCGCATGCAGACGCTGGTGACCTTGTTCATGGTGCTGGCGCTATGGGCCTACATGGGCATGCGCCAGGCGCAGATGGAAGGCCGGCGCAGCCGCTTGCAAGGCGTGCTGACGGTGTTGTTCTGGGTGTTGGGGTTTGCGGCAAAGGAAGATGCGCTGCTGCTGCCGCTGTACACGCTGGCGCTGGAACTGACGGTGCTGCGCTTCCGCGCCGCGCAGCCGCTGCTGGCCACGGTGCTGCGCCGGGGTTATCTGTGGTTGGCGGCGATGGGTGTGGCCGTTTATCTGCTGCTGGTAGTGCCTCATTTCTGGAGCGGGCCGGCCTACCCGGGGCGTGGTTTCAACACTTGGGAGCGCTTGCTGTCGCAAGGGCGCGCACTGGCGATGTACCTCGGACAGATGCTGTGGCCGCTGCCGAGCCGTTTGCCGTTCTATTACGACGACTTCGCCATATCGCGCTCGTTGTGGCAGCCCGCCACCACGCTGCCGGCGTGGCTTTTGCTTGCGGCGTTGCTGACGTGGGCGTGGCGCTGGCGGGCGCGGCGGCCGTTGTTCGCATTCGGCGTATTGCTGTTCTTTGCCGGGCACTTCATGACCAGCAACGTCATCGGGTTGGAGCTGGTGTTCGAGCATCGCAACCACTTGCCCCTGATCGGCATCGTGTTGGCGCTGGGCGACCTTGCGGTGATGGCATGGGATCGCTGGCATCTGCCGCGCTGGCTGGGCGCGGCCTTGCTGACACTTGTTGTTGCGGGGGAGGGCGCGGCCACGGTGGTACGTGCCCATGAATGGGGTGACCCGTTGCGGTTCGGCAAAGCGGTGGTGGATGCGGCTCCGCACTCTGGCCGTGCATGGCTGGATTACGCTTCTATCTATAGCCGGCGTGGCGGCATGAAGGCGGACAGTCCCGATCTCGCGCGCGCCATCGCGATCAGTGAGGAAGGGGCGGCGCGCAGTGGTTCGTTGGCGCTGCTGTCGAACGTGGTGGTCAACAAGACCATCCGTGGCGATGTTGGTCCGCAGGACTGGGCACGCTACCTGCTACGTCTGCGGCAGGTGCCGATGGATGCACAGAACCGCAATACCCTGTGGACGCTGCTCAACAACGTGGATCGCGGAATTGCGCTGGATCGGGAAGCCATCAAGCAGGCCATCGACATTGCATCGGCCAAGTGGGCCTTCGGTTCATACGAAAACCTGCGCTTCGGCGCCTTTATCTACAACGAAACAAAGGAACCTGGCGACGCGTTGCCTTACCTGCATCGAGCCGTGGCGCTGGCTCCGCCGGATGACCCGGATATTGCCAAGATGTTCATGGAATTGCGGGCTGCAGGGCTGGATGATTGGGTGCGTGAACTGGGGCGGATACCTCGTCCTGCTCCAATGCGGCGCTGAGTTGGCATGCTTCATGCTGGCCTACATGCCGAGGCCAGCATTGAAACGGGGGTGTGCCATGCGGACGAAAAACGGGGGCTTTACCCTGATCGAGCTGATGATCGTGGTTGCGATCATCGCCATCTTGGCGGCCATTGCCTTGCCGCAGTACCGCAACTACACCCAGCGCTCGGCCAATGCGGCATGCTTGGCGGAGGCGCGGGCGTTCATGGACGTGGCCGTAGCGGAACTGGGCAGCGACCGCTTGCCCAATCCACCCTATGCCCCGACGGCTTGCGATGCCACTACCAGTTTCACGCTGGATACGGCCGATTTCGGAACGCCGAGAACGATCACGTTCAATTCGCCGGTCAGGGGAAACGCCACTTTGAAGCAGAATGTGGACTGCAGCACGGGCAGCGGTACGTGTGCACTGCAATGATTTTGCCTATTGCAGGCAGAGCTACTCGATATGGGGAGTGGGCGGGCATTGGCGGATAAGTAACGCACCCACGGCGATGCCGCCATCGGCGATGACAACCAGCGCGCGTTGAAGGGCGGTAATGGCCAACGCCTGTGACCAGCCCACTTGCGGAGCGAGCGCGGCAGCGATGACGGCTTCGCGTACCCCCAGCCCGGCTGGAGCGAATATCGCCAATACCCCGGCTGTGTGAGCAACTGCCAGCAACCCGATGCTGACAAGCAAGCTGGGTGGATCGGCGAGCAGGCTGGCCAGCAGGAAATGGAAGCCTGTACCGGCAGCGATATGGCCAAGTGCCGACCATAGGATTAGGCGCAGGCCCCATGTGGCATCCGCGTGGGGCAGCCGCTTGCGGGCCAGCCAAGCCCCCAGCACGAGCATTGCCAGTGCCGGCAACAACAGGACCGCGATGTATGCGACGGCGGTCTGCCGCAGTGGTGCTGGAAGCAAGGGCTGCCAATATCGGGTGGCAAGGCCGGACAGGGCCAGCCCGGCGCCGATGAACGCGAGCTGCTCGCTGATGACCGAACCAGTAAGCTGTTTCCAGCTGATGCCTTGTTCGCACGCCTGCATTTTGCCGGCCAGCAAGCCAATTTTGCCGGGCAGGTAGCGCCCGGCCCACGCGGCAGCCTGCATGGGCAGCCATTGGCGTTTGCCAAGGCGCAGTCCACTCCATGCGCACACTGCATCGGCCCAGCCCCGACCGAGCAGCAAGACCATCCCTATCCATCCGGCAATGGTCGCGATGGTGGCGGGCAACAGTTGGTGGAGTTGCCATTGCTGAACGACAGGCCACGCCGATGCCGTGGCCCACGCTAGCATCGCTAGCGTGGCAGCCACATACAGGCGTTTGAACCAGCGCCAGAGTATGTGCTTGCTCAATTTGGGCGCAGGCGAAGAATCGTCCACGGGATCGGTGTGCGGGCGCATTCAACTTGGAACCGTCGACTGGCCAAGCGCTTCAGGCCTGTGGCCGACCAATGCTGGATATGGCCCGGCGTATTGCCAAGGCTGGATGGGTATTTGCCACGGGCAAGATTCAAGGCGCACCACAATGGTTCGCGCGGGGTGCTGATTACGACACGATGACGTGCAACGCGGGCCAACTCGGCAAGGGCGGCATCGGGATTGTCCAAGTGCTCGAGTACTTCCAGCGTTACCACGGTATCGACGGATTTGTCTTCGAGCGGAAGGCCGTAGATGGAAGACTGGAAGAACTCGACCGCGGGATTTCTTTGGCGCGCGGCTTGCAGCAGGCTGGCGCTAATGTCGGTGGCACGCAGTCGCTGCGATGGCATGAGGGCAGTGCGCAGGTACTTGGTCGAATACCCTGCGCCGCAACCTGCCTCCAGAATGTCTGCCCCTGCACTGTCGGGGGCGAGCATGTCGATGACGGCAGCATAGAAGTGCTCGATCAGCCAGCGCCCGGTGCGGCCACTGTTTTCATATTTCCCGGTGAACTGGCGGTCTTGGTCGCTCATCGAGAGGGCTGGTATGTGAGGTTGGTGATCTGCTCGGAAATCAATCCGATCAGGAACACGATGACGGCTGCGCTGAACAGCAGGGCGCTCATGTTGGTGAAACGGTGTTCGGTGGTGAACGTCCAGCCGTAATAGCCCAGCCCCATCAGGAAAAACGCCAGCGCCACCGGGGCGAAAAGCTTCAACGGCGAATACAGCGTGGCGATCTTGAAGATGATCAGCAGGAAGCGGATGCCGTCCTTGACCGGGCGGATGTGGCTGTTGGTGCCCACGCGCTTGGCGACCGGGATGGGCACGTAGGCCACCGGATAGGCGCTGCGGAAGAAGGCCATCGTGCTGGTGGTCGGGTAGCTGAAGCCGTTGGGCAGCAGGTGCAGGAATTCGCGGAAGCGCGCGGCGCGCACGGCGCGGAAGCCGGAAGTGAGATCGGCGATGGGGTGGCCGGTCATGTGGCTGGCCAGCCGGTTGTAGAAGGCGTTGGCCAGGCCGCGATGCAGGTTGGCCTGGCCGCTGCCGTCGCGCGCGCCCACCACCATGTCGTAGCCTTCGGCCAGTTTTTGCAGCAGCGGCGCGATGTAGTCGGCGTTGTGCTGGCCGTCGGCATCCATGAACACGAGGATGTCGCCGCTGGCCGCGCGCGCACCGCGCTTGATGGCGGCGCCGTTGCCCATCGAATAGGGGCTGCTCAACGCGATGGCGCCGTGGCTGCGGGCGACATCGGCAGTGCCGTCGGTTGAGCCGTCATCGACGACGATGATTTCCGCCTCCGGGTACGCAGCCTTGAGGGCGGGCAGCGTGCGTTGCAGGCCGGTGGATTCGTTCTTGGCGGGCAGGATGATGCTGAGGTGGTCCAACGTGATTCCCCTGCGGTTTCTGCCGGCAATGATAGAGGCACTTGCCAAGCGAAGGGGGCAGGCTCGGGAGGAGGGAAATTGCCCGGATGGGGAAGGCTGAAGCATGCCGGTCATGCTCGCGGGGCGGGGAGGAAACGGGCTAATCTGTAGCAAATCAGGAGGCATCCATGAGCGCAGTCGCATCCCCCAATCTGGTCGGCATCACCGGCATCAGCCGGCGCCTGGTGCAGGACGGCGCGCTGGACGAGGCCACGGCGCGCAAGGCCATGGCCGACGCGCAGGGGGCCAAGGCGCAGATTGCGCGGTGGCTGGTGGACAAGAAGCTGGTGACTGCGGCCCAGCTGGCGGCTGCCAATGCGGTGGAGTTCGGCGTGCCGCTGCTGGATGCGACGGCTTTCGATCCGTCCCAGAGCGCGATCAAGCTGGTCAAGGAAGAGTTGTTGCAGAAACACCAGGTGCTGCCGCTGTTCAAGCGCGGCAACCGGTTGTTCGTGGGTATCAGCGACCCGACCCGGTCGTTGGCGCTGGACGAAATCAAATTCCAGACCAATCTGGTGGTGGAGCCCATCCTCGTGGACGAGGAGCAGATCCGCCGCACGCTGGAGCAGTGGCAGGCCGGCGCCGGTGCCTTGGCGGACACGCTGGGCGGCGACGAGGACCTGGAAAATCTGGAAGCGACTGGCGGCGAGGACGAGGACAGCGGGTCCGAGTCCGGCATCGATGCCAAGGGCGACGACACGCCGGTGGTCAAGTTCGTCAACAAGGTGCTGGTGGACGCGATCCGTCGAGGCGCCTCGGACATCCACTTCGAGCCGTACGAAGACGACTACCGCGTGCGCTTCCGCATCGACGGCCTGCTCAAGCAGGTGGCCAAGGCGCCGGTGAAGCTGAAAGACCGCATCGCCGCGCGCCTGAAGGTGATGGCGCAGCTGGACATCGCCGAGAAGCGCGTGCCGCAGGACGGGCGCATCAAGCTGAACCTGTCCAAGACCAAGCAGATCGACTTCCGCGTCAGCACCTTGCCCACCTTGTTCGGCGAAAAGATCGTGTTGCGCATCCTGGACGGCAGCGCGGCCAAGCTGGGCATCGACAAGCTCGGTTACGAGCCGGACCAGCAGAAGCTCTTCCTCGATGCCATCCACAAGCCCTACGGCATGGTGCTGGTGACCGGCCCGACCGGCTCGGGCAAGACGGTGAGCCTGTACACGGCACTGGGCATCCTCAACGACGAGACGCGCAACATCTCCACCGCCGAGGACCCGGTGGAAATCCGCCTGCCCGGCGTCAACCAGGTGCAGCAGAACAACAAGCGCGGCATGACCTTCGCCGCGGCGCTGCGCTCGTTCCTGCGACAGGACCCGGACGTGATCATGGTCGGCGAAATCCGCGACCTGGAAACCGCCGAGATCGCCATCAAGGCCGCGCAGACCGGCCACATGGTGCTGTCCACGCTGCATACCAACGATGCGCCGCAGACCATCGCGCGTCTGATGAACATGGGCATCGCGCCGTACAACATCACCTCGTCGGTGACATTGGTGATCGCCCAGCGACTTGCGCGCCGGCTGTGCCCGCACTGCAAGCGCAAGATGCGGCTGCCCGATCATGCGCTGGTTGCGGAAGGTTTCAGCGAGGCCGAGGTGCATGCCGGTTTCGACGTCTACGAGGCGGTGGGCTGCGAGGAATGCACCGAGGGCTACAAGGGCCGCACCGGCATCTACCAGGTGATGCCGATGAGCGAGGAGATCGCGGCGGTGGTGCTGGCCGGCGGCAATGCGATGGAAATCGCCAGGATCGCCCGCGGGCAAGGCATCCGCGACCTGCGCGACTCGGCCCTGCTGAAAGTCAAGGAAGGCGTCACCAGCCTGGCCGAGATCAACCGCGTCACCAAGGACTGACCTCGGCGGCATGGCGGGTGCGTGCGTCGAAAGGCGCACGCATTGGAAGCGTTTGCATGGCTGCGGCGCGAAAATCGAGCCGGAACGGGCGGTTATAATCGCGGCCCCGCTTCACCCCGCCGTTTCTTCCCGCAACCGCCAAGGAATCCCATGAGCATCGAGCAGCTTGCCGAAACCGCGCAGGCGATGGTCGCCCCGGGCAAGGGCATCATCGCCATCGACGAATCGACCGCCACCATCGCCAAGCGCTTTGCGTCGGTGGGCATCGAGAACACCGAGGAAAACCGCCGCGCCTACCGCGAGCTGCTGCTGACCACGCCCAAGCTGAGCGACTACATCTCCGGCGCGATCCTGTTCGACGAAACCATCCGCCAGTCCACCCGGGACGGCGTGCCGTTCGCCAAGTACATGGCCGAACACGGCATGATCCCGGGCATCAAGGTGGACAAGGGCGCGCATCCGCTGGCCGGCTGCCCCGGCGAGCTGGTGACCGAAGGCCTTGACGGCCTGCGCGACCGGCTCAAGGAGTACTACAAGCTCGGTGCCCGCTTCGCCAAGTGGCGCGCGGTGATCAACATCGGCGAGGACATCCCGTCGGGCACCTGCATCGAGGCCAATGCCCATGCGCTGGCGCGTTATGCCGCGCTGTGCCAGGAGCAGGGTCTGGTGCCGATGGTGGAGCCGGAGGTGATCATGGACGGCGAGCACGACATCGAAACCTGCTACCAGGTCACCGAAGCCACGCTGCGTGCGTTGTTCGGCGCGTTGTACGAGCAGAACGTGCTGCTGGAAGGCACCATCCTGAAGGCCTCGATGGTCGTGCCGGGCAAGGACTGCCCCGAGCAGGCCAGCGTCGAGGACGTGGCCGAGTCCACCGTGATGTGCCTGAAGAGCACCGTGCCGGCCATCCTGCCGGGCATCGTGTTCCTGTCCGGCGGCCAGAGCGACCGCGATGCCACCGCGCACCTCAACGCGATGAACCAGTTCGACAACCTGCCGTGGCCTCTGAGCTTCTCCTACGGCCGCGCCATGCAGGCCGCCGCGCTGAAGCTGTGGTCGAAGGATCTGTCGGGCAATTTCGCCAAGGCCCAGGCCACGGTGTACGAGCGTGCCAAGGAGAATGGCCTGGCTGCGCTTGGCAAGTGGGAAGGCTGAGCCCCTCGCGCACGTCAACGTCCCGATGAGAAACGCCGGCTTCGTGCCGGCGTTTCCGTTCATGGCAAAGCCATCAGGCGATGGAGGCCGGTCTTGCGTGGGCCAGTGCCTGTTTCAACGCGGAAAAGTTGGCGGTGTCGTAGGCCACCAGCACGATGCGCGAGGGCAAGGCTTGGGCGCGTTGCCACGCAGTGGTTTCGGTTGCGGCAATGCGCGCGGCCTGCGGGATCGGGTAGCCGTACACGCCGCAGCTGATGGCGGGGAAGGCGATGGCCTCGACTCCCAGTTGCGCGGCCAGTCGCAGCGATTGCCAGTAGCAGTTGGCCAGCAGCGACGGCTCGTCGTGCAGGCCATCGCGCCAGACCGGGCCGACGGTGTGGATGACGTAACGCGCTCTCAGGCAGTGGCCGTGCGTGAGGCGCGCATCGCCGGTGGGGCAGCGCACGCCGGGCTTCACTTCGGGCAAGCCCCGGCATTCGGCCAGCAGGTCGGGGCCGGCGGCCCGGTGGATGGCACCGTCCACGCCGTCGCCGCCAAGCAGGGCCGGCGCGGCAGCATTGACGATGGCGTCCACGTCGAGCGTGGTGATGTCGCCTTGGTAGAGTTCGATGCTCATGCGGCGTCCTGCGGGTGGCGTTGTCGGCCTCGTCCGCAGCCTCCCCGCGGGTGACGATAGCGCCGCCGCGCGCAGGCGGCGTGAAGCCGGGACCGGCGCGCAGACATCACGGGAGCAGGGCATGCAGTTGCTGGGCATTCACCACGTGGCGGTCATTGCCTCGGATTACGCGCGCTCCAGGCGCTTCTACGTCGAGGTGCTGTGCCTGCCGGTGCTGGCCGAGCATTACCGGCCCGCGCGCGATTCCTGGAAGCTGGATCTGTGCCTGCCGGACGGCGGGCAGATCGAGTTGTTCTCGTTCCCGGGCCCACCGCCGCGGCCGAGCCGGCCGGAAGCCTGCGGCCTGCGCCACCTGGCATTCCGCGTGGCGGATATCGATGCGGCGATGGCCTGGTTGCAAGGTCATGGCATCGAGGTCGAACCCGTTCGCGTGGACGAGTACACCGGCCGGCGCTTTGTCTTCTTCGCCGATCCGGACGGCCTGCCGCTGGAGTTGTACGAGGCCGGCTGAGGTCTGCCGCCGGGCAGGTGGTATGTGCCGGGAGGTCCCTCATCGCATGTCTATACTGGCGCCCCTTGATGCCACGGCGGCGGGCGACCCCAATGCGACACCCTCGTTCATTCCGCCGGGCATGGTGGCTCGGCTTCCTGCTGGCATGCTTGGTGCCCTTGCCGGGGCTGGCGGGGGAGGTTCGGCACGATGGCTTCGAGCTGGTTGCGCTCGGGGTGGCAGGAGGCCTGGAAGACGGCAACCTGTCGGCCTATCTGCTGCGCGCGAATGGGGGCGGGCACTATCTGGCGCTGGATGCGGGCACGCTGCTGCCGGGCATCGCGCGTGCGGCCGAACGGGGGGCCTTCGCGGACGTCCCGAGCGCCGGTGGTCTGGACGTGGCGGGCAGCGTGTTGCGCGAGCGGGTGGCCGCTTATTTCATCAGCCACGCCCATCTTGACCACGTGGCCGGTCTGTTGATTGCCTCCACCGACGACACCGGCCCCAAGCCGGTGTTCGGGCTCGCGTCGACCTTGCAGACCTTGTCCGACGATTATCTGGACTGGCAGGCCTGGCCGAATTTCGGGGACCGCGGCAGCGCCCCCGCGCTGGGGCGCTATCGCCTGCAAAGCGTGTTGCCGGGGCAGTGGTTCGACGTGCCGGGCACCGGTTTGTCGGCCCGTGCTTTCCCGCTCTGGCATGACCGGGTGACTTCATCGATGCTTCTGGTGCGTTCCGGCGATGCCTATTACGCCTATTTCGGCGATACCGGGCCGGATGCCTTGTCGGGCGGTGGACAGCGTCTGGCCGAGATATGGAAGGTGCTGGCGCCATTGGTGCGCAGCGGGGCACTCAAGGGATTGCAGATCGAGGTGTCCTATCCGGACGACGTGCCGGACGGGCAATTGTTCGGACACCTCACGCCGGCCTGGTTGCTGCGGGAGCTGCATGCGCTGGCCGATGCGGCCGGTGGCCGCCGTCCACTGCAGGGGATGACGGTGGTGGTGGACCACATCAAGCCGAGCCTGATGCAAGGCCGCCACCCGCGCGCGCTGGTGGCGGAGCAGCTGGCGGCCGGCAACGATCTGGGCGTGCGCTTCGTGTTGCCGGCTCAGGGTGATCGCCTGGATTTGCGGTGAGCGGACTCGCCCGCAGAACGTCCGTTCCCGTCCGGCGACTCCTGTCGCTGACTGAACGAAGTGGATACGGCCCGCCTTGTCAAATTTCTAACAAACAGGCCGGGCACGATAATCGGCAGCGGACCGTGTCTGTCTGGACGATGGCCGCTGCGGTCCGGTTCTCCCCCTCCACGTTCCAGGTCAAGCAGGTCTTCCCCCATGAATCGCACCCTCCTCGCGCTTGCCGTCGGCATGGCGCTTTGCACGCCGATGCACGCCGCTTATGCACAGTCGCAGAACGACGGCACGGCGGCCTCCCAGGCCCGCGACAGCGTCACCACGACGTCCAACACCACCAACTCCAATGCCACCAAGCGCGTCCAGCAGCTTGATGCGGTGCAGGTCAGCGGCGCCCAGGTCGAATCGATCGGGGGCGGCAACATGCAATACCAGTCCGCGTCCAAGGCGGTATCCACCATCGGCCGCGAGGCGATCCTGAAAGCTTCGCCGGGCGCCAATTTCACCCAGATGCTGAGCAGCATCCCGGGTGCGATCTCGGCCACCAACGATGTCACCGGCCTGAACGACGGTGCCTTCACCGTGCGCGGCTTTCCGGCCGACGAGGTGGGCGTGACGGTCAACGGCGTGCCGATCAACGACTCGGGCAATTACAAGATGTACGCCACCGAGTACGGCGATACCGAAAACATGGGCGACATCACCGTCGAGCAGGGCTATCCGGGCGTCACCTCGCCGGTGATCGGCGCGGCCGGCGGCAACATCGCCTGGGTCACCGTCAACCCGACCCACGAGGCCGGCCTGGACGTCAGCCAGAGCTTCGGCAGCAACAACTACAAGCGCACCTTCCTGCGCTACAACACCGGCGATGTCGGGCCGGTGCGTTCGTGGATCAGCTGGTCGGACAACCAGACCGACCTGTGGCGCGGCGCGGGCCAGTCGAAGGTGACAAAGATCGACGCCAAGTCGGTGTGGACGCTGGACAGTGGCGACACCATCACCGGTTCGGTGCAGTACAACCGCGAGGTCAAGAACAACTACCGCACCGTCACCAAATCCGACGTAGCCACCTACGGATACCACTACGGCTACTACCAGGCATGGCAGAACGGCAATCCGAGCAACTGGGTGGGTACGCAGGTCAATCCGTTCCGCAGCTGGATCGCCAGCGTGGACGGCGAGTTCACGCTCAACGACAGCCTGCACCTGTCGGTGGTGCCGTACTTCGTCTATGGCTACGGCGGTGGCAGCTACGGCTATGCCAACACCTACGTGTTCTTCACCTCCGACACGTTCCGTCCCGGCATCCACGTCAAGTTCAAGCAGGACTTCGGCCTGAACGACAGTCTGGAATTCGGTTTCCTGGCCGAGCGCCCGCGTCAGCAGGGCTCCAACCCGTACCTGCCGGCCGACGGCCAGGGCAATCCATCCGACGTGTGGGGCCACGACAGCGCCTACTACTACACCAACGCCAACGGCACTCCGAAGGTCGCCTACCGCTATTACTCGGCCACGCCGACCTACCGCGTGTTTGCCACCAACACCTGGACGCCGAGCGACCAGTGGACCGTCACGCTCGGCGGCGCCTACACCTGGGTCACCCGCAAGGGCTGGTACTCGACCTGGCCCGGTTCGGACAACGGCATCAACGCCGGCAGTGCTTCGTCCAGCGAGCTGTTCGCTGACGGTTCGCGCACCTACAAGAAGTTCACCCCGACGGCCGGCGTGAAGTTCCAGCTCGACGAACGCAACCAGTTCTATGCCGGCATCGGCCAGTCCTACCGTGCGCCCATCAACACCTCGGCGCTGTACGACTTCTGGAACGCGTCCTATGCGCAGGCGACGGGCCGGAGCACTGGCGTGAGCAATGCCGACCCCGAGCAGGCGCTGACCGGCGACATCGGCTGGCGCTTCTACGGCGACAAGATCAGTGCGGTCGTCGATGCGTTCGCCACCAACTTCAAGAACAAGCAGTTCAGCGGTTCCGACCCGGATACCCACGCCCCGGTGTACTACTCGCTGGGCAGCGTGCAGATGCGCGGTTTCAACGCCGAGCTGAGCTACAAGTTCGACGACAACTGGTCGGCCTATGCCTCCTATGCCTACAACGACGCCGAGATGAAGAGCGATGTCGCCCTGGGCACGGTCACCTACGCCACCAAGGGCAAGACATTGGTGAACGCGCCGAAGAACGCCGGTTACGTATCGGTGAACTACGACCAAGGCCCGTTCTGGGCCAGCCTGAGCGCGAACGTGCAGAGCGGCATCTGGGGCACGTTCGAAAACGCTCCGGGCTCCGAGTC
>JADHEF010001463.1_pt1 | contig 14385 bp, 8 predicted proteins | sample 8952391 | NCBI WGS metagenome assembly JADHEF01 (sample SAMN16124439, study PRJNA663245) | bioreactor sludge metagenome | isolation source: sludge (nitrite) | place: India:Bengaluru | collected 2019-02-28
TTCGATGCCCGCAGGCAGGCCACTGAGATCCGTCGCCGTGCCGCCTGCATCGCATGTCAGCTTGATCAGAAACATCATCACGATCAGCGCGACCGGTATGCGCAGGCCGGTGTCGCGCCACAACACGCCACCCGCCGCAAAGCCCATCATCACCGCCAGTGCCGACGCGCCGCGGTAGGTGGCGAGTTGCGGCGCTGTGAGCAGCGTCAGCAGGCTGAGCACAGGCGGCGAGACGCAATACAGCAGCACGGCGCGGCGGGTGCCGAGCGCGGTTTCGACGACGCTCGCGGCGATCAGCATCGTCAGCAGATCGGTCAGCGCGTGGGCCAAGCCAAAGTGCAGCAGATGGCCGCTCCAGAGCTGCCAAACGGCAGCGCCATCGAGTGGCGCACGCGTCAGTTCGAGTTGCGCGGCCCAGGCTGAGGGAAGCGCGATCGCCGCGAGGCTCATCACCGCGATCGCGATGCTGGCGAGCGGCCAGCGCAGGTTTACATTCACGGCCGGCGGCGCAGGCAGATCAGGATCGCGAGGCCAAGCGCGAGCAGCACGCCGGCGAGGCCCACGCTGCCGCCTCCGCTGTAACCGGGGCGATTGACGACTTGCACACTGCTGTCTGTCTTCATGCGCTCGCGGAAGCGTTCGAGTTCGGCTTTCAGGTTCGGCACCAGATCAATCACCGCGGCATCGAAGCCCGCTGCGCGTGCTTCGCGCGAGGCTTCGCTGTAGTTCACCAGGGTCGAACTGCCCTTGATGTGGCTGGTGCCGGGTGCGCGAAACAGCAGCTTGTGGCTCGCGACGTCGAACACGGCGGCATCCACCATCGTCTGTACATCGTAGCGATCGCCCTGAATTACGTAAGCCCCCACGATGGTCCAGTACAGCATCGACAGCACGCCGTTATCGACGAACTGAACCTGGTCGTAGGAGACCAGCGCGACGACGTCGACATCGAACATCCGCGCCACCTGTTCCAGATTGGCGAAGCCGCCCTTCGCGCGCAGGTAGGACGAGGGGATCACTTCGATCTTGCCGACGTAGGGCAGGCTGGCGAAGTTGCTCTTCACTTTCTCCAGCAACAACGTCTTCTGCTGTTCGGGAATCGCCTTACCCCATTGCGCGGCCGGGGCGAAGGCAATGCCAACGTTCACCGGTGGCCGCAGGGTCGTTACGCCGGGCGCAATTTGCGGCGCCTGCTTGGCGTCCGGAAACAGATACTCGACGGCGCTGCCGGATTGGGTGTGCGTGTCCGTGCGATGCCACAGGCTTGCGCAGCCGGCCAGGACAAGAAGCGCGCATGCGGCGGCGCTGTTGCGAAGCAGTGCGGTGATGTTCATGACTCGTGTTTGGTGTTGATGGTGGCGAGATGCTGTGCGCCACAGCGCGGTGCCGGCGAGCACGATGTTGTGAGTTGCATCGGGTGCGCGCTGGCGTAGCGGATTTCGATACGCAGCTCGCCCTCGACGACCCCGGCGTGTTGACGCGGCGACCAGAGCAAGTTCGTACACCGCCCCAATCAACCGCCAGGCAGGTTCCGTCTGTGGCAACGCTGGACCGTGTGCGAAATCGATCTTGAGGAATGCGAAAACGGGTTCTATCGTGCTTTGAGGCTATGCGCGTCGCGAATCCCATTTGCATGGGGGATTTGCCCATCTGAGCGCGCTCGTGTTGGGAAAATGAATCACTGGAAAAGTGATCTGCACGAACAAAAATGCTGGTGGCATACTTGGCCGGCCGCGCATTGCGGGTTTCGCGTCGACGCGCGCCTTAATCGGGCGATCGGGTCGAGCGGAATTGACCACCGCCGGATACCCCGGCGGGGTCTGGACCACAACAGGAGATGTCCAAGATGATCGTTCGCCGTTCCCTGGTCACGCGCGTGACCGGTATCGCCGCATGTCTCGCGGCGGCCCTTCCCCAGCTTGCAATTGCTGGCGGCACCATCAGCGCGTTCGATGTGCCGCAGGCACCGGTTGAACACACCGATCGCCTGATCGTGAAATACCGCAACACGCTCAACATCGGCGCGCAATCGGCACCTGTGGCGACGCAGCGCGCGCAGGTGTTTGAAGCTGCCGGCGCGCGCCTGGGTGTGACAATGCATGCTTTGCGAAAGACCGCCCTCGGTGCGGACGTCGTGAAGCTCGACCGCAAGGTCACGCAGGCTGAAGCGTCGCAGTTGATCGCCGAACTGAAGGCCCGCGATGCCAATATCGAATACGCGGAGCCGGATCGCATGATGCATGTGCTCTTCACGCCGAACGACACGCGCTATGCCGAGCAGTGGGATCTCTACGAAGCCACCGGGGGCATGCGTGTGCCGGGGGCGTGGGACCAGGGCAACGGCAGCGGCGTGGTGGTTGCAGTGATTGACACCGGCTATCGGCCACACGCCGACCTCGCCGCGAACATCGTTGCAGGCTACGACTTCATCTCCGACACCGCCGTGTCCAACGACGGCGATGGCCGCGATGCCGACGCGAGTGACCCGGGCGACTGGACCAATGCGGGCGAGTGCGGCACCGGCTGGGCTGCAACGAATTCAAGCTGGCACGGCACGCATGTGGGCGGCACGATCGCGGCGCTCACCAACAACAGCAGTGGTGTCGCCGGCATCGCCTACGGCGCGCGGGTACAAGCGCTGCGGGTACTCGGGCGTTGCGGGGGCTACACCTCCGATATTGCCGACGCGATCGTGTGGGCTTCCGGTGGGGCGGTGAGCGGCGTACCGGCGAACCCGACGCCCGCGCGGGTAATCAACATGTCGCTTGGCGGCGGCGGTGCTTGCGATACGACGACGCAGAACGCGATCACGTCGGCGCGTTCGCGCGGTACGGTCGTGGTGGTGGCGGCAGGCAACGAGAACCAGAATGCCTCGAACTCAAACCCGGCGAACTGCTCAGGCGTGATCGCGGTTGCCGCGACGGGCCGCTACGGCGATCGGGCCTACTACTCGAACTACGGCAGCATCGTGACGCTGGCAGCACCGGGCGGAGACATGAGCGGCAGCGCGTCCAACGGCATCCTGTCCACGCTCAACGCGGGCACCAAGTCGCCGGGGGCGGATTCCTACGCCTTCTACCAGGGCACCTCGATGGCGACGCCGCACGTCGCGGCGGTTGCCGCGTTGGTGATCGCAAAGAACCCGGCGCTCACGCCGGATCAGGTGAAGAGCGTGCTGACCAGCACCGTGCGGCCCTTCCCCGGAACCTGCTCCGGTTGCGGTGCAGGCCTCGTGGATGCCAGCGCGGCGATGGCTGCTGCGAATGGTGGCGGCGGTGGAGGCGGTGGCGTGGTCAGCGTGAACGAAGTCGAGCCGAACAACACGCGTACGGCGCCGATGATGTTGTCGCAGCCGTCGAAGGTGGCGGGCACGATGGCGTCCAGCACTGACCAGGACTGGTATCGCGTCGATCTGCCTGCCGGCAAGACGCTGACGGCGACCATGGTGCCGGGCCTCAGCACCGCGGATTACGATCTCTACCTCTACAACTCGGCTGGCACGCAGATCGCGAAGAGCGAACTCGGCGCCGGGAAGACCGATACCGCGAGCACCACCAACACAGGTAGCACCACTGTTACGCGCTATGTGCAGGTGCGCTACTACAGCGGCGGTACCGGCTCGACGAACGGCAAATACTCGCTGAACGCAAGCTGGTAACGCGATAACGCAGTGCCCCTGGGGCGTCGCAATACGCCCCAGGGGCAAAAATAAAAGCCCCGCTTCGGCGGGGCTTTGTTCTACGTCTGCGCCGGATCAGCTTTCCAGTGCCTTACCGACCACTTCCGCTACGTCGCGCGAGAGGCCGTTATGGCTCTGAATGCGTGCGAGTTGAACTCGCGCGAGTGACTGGCGGTGGGTGTCGAACTTACGCCAGCGGTCGAATGTGCGTGCGATGCGCGATGCCACTTGCGGGTTCATCGCGTCGAGCTGAAGGATCGCGTCAGCAGCATATTCGTAGCCCGAACCATCGGCGGCGTGGAAGTGCTTCGGGTTGGCGGCGCAGAAGGCACGGATCAGCGCATACACCTTGTTCGGGTTCTTGATGTCGAACGCTGGGTGTTGCAGCAGGGCGCGCACACGCTTGCCGGTGTCTGCGGTGCGTGCGGTCGATTGCACCATCAACCACTTGTCGACGACCAGCGCCTCGTCCTTCCACTTGTCGAGGAAGCGGGTCAGCGCGTCTTCGCGTTCCGCCACATCGAACTGCGCAATGGCGGAGAGCGCGGCCATCGTGTCGGTCATGTTGTCGGCGCCATCGAACTGCGCCATCACTAGCGCGCGCGACTCTGCGTCGTCGATTTCGGCCAGGTAGCCGAGGCAGGCGTTGCGCAGTGCCCGCGCACCGGCTTGGCGTGCGTCCGGCGAGTAGGGCGCGTCGATCTTCAGCTCGTGGTAGGCGGCTGCCAGGGGGCCTTTGAGTTCTTTGGCAAGATGGCGGCGCAGCGCGAGGCGTGCGGCGTGGATGGCATCCGGATCAACGGTGCCTTCGGTGGCCTCGATCAAAACCACTTCGGAAGGCAGCGCCAGCGCTTCGGCCACCAGTGCCGGATCTCCGCCCGGCGCGAAGGCCGAGCCGAGCAGCGCGCGGATTGCGTCGGCGTAGCTGACAGGAATCCATGCGAGCGAATCGCCATTGCCGGTCTGATAGGCGGCGATCCCGGCCATCAGGATGTCGGTCGCGAGGCGCTGACCGGCTTCCCAGCGGCAGAACGCATCGCTGTCGTGCGCCATCAGGTGCGTGAGTTCGGCCGCGGTGTAGGGGTAGTCGAGCACGACGGGCGCCGAGAGGCCGCGCAACAGCGAGGGCACCGGGGCCGCCGCAACGTCTTCGAACACGAAGGTCTGGCGGTCTTCGGTGACCGACAGCACGCGCTGTGTACCAGCAGCGCAGGCCTCACCAGCTAGGCGCAACGGCAGCTCGCGGCCCTCGGCATCGAGCAGGCCCAGCACCAGCGGCAGGTGGTAGGCGCCGCGCGCGACCGGCTTACCCTCGGCTTCGAGGCGCTTTTCGTAAGCGGTGACCGGGTACTGCTGCGCGACATCCAGCGTGAAGCGCTTGGCGGCAGCATCGTATGCGCTGCGTACGATCAGCTTCGGCGTGCCGGCCTGGTTGTACCAGCGCTTGAACTGCGTCAGGTCGAGGCCAGAGGCATCCTGCATCGCGGCGACGAAATCCTCGCAGGTCACGGCCTGGCCGTCGTGGCGCGCGAAGTAGAGATCCATACCCTTGCGGAAGGCGTCCTTGCCGATCAGCGTGTGAATCATGCGGATCACTTCAGCGCCCTTCTCGTACACCGTGGCGCTGTAGAAATTGCTGATCTCGGCGTAGCTCGCCGGGCGGATCGGATGCGCCATCGGGCCCGCATCCTCAGGGAACTGCGCGGTGCGCAGCGTGCGTACTTCCTGGATGCGGGTGACGCCGGCCGAGTGCATGTCCATGCCGAACTGCTGGTCACGGAACACGGTGAGGCCTTCCTTCAGCGACAGCTGGAACCAGTCGCGGCAGGTCACGCGGTTGCCGGTCCAGTTGTGGAAGTATTCGTGCGCGACAACGCGGTCGATGTTCTGGAAGTCGATGTCGGTGGCGGTGTCCGGGCGGGCCAGCACGTACTTCGTGTTGAAGATGTTGAGGCCCTTGTTCTCCATCGCGCCCATGTTGAAGTCGCCGACGGCGACAATCATGTAGTGGTCCAGATCCATCTCCAGACCGAACACGTCCTCGTCCCACTTCATCGACTTCTTCAGGGCTTCCATCGCATGGCCGCACTGGTCGAGCTTGCCCGGCTCCACGTACACCGCGCAGCGCACCTTGCGACCGGACTTCGTGACGAACCAGTCCTCAAGCACGTCGAGTTTGGCCGCGACCATTGCGAACAGGTAGCTCGGCTTGCGGAACGGGTCTTCCCACTTCGCCCAGTGGCGGCCGCCTTCTTCGTCACCCGCACCGACCGGGTTGCCGTTGCCTAAGAGCACCGGGAACTGCGCCTTGTCGGCGTGGATGGTGACGGTGTACTTCGCCATCACGTCCGGGCGGTCGAGGAACCAGGTAATGCGGCGGAAGCCTTCGGCCTCGCACTGCGTGAAGTAGCCGTCCGTCGAGCGATAGAGGCCGGACAGCTGCGTGTTGGCATCCGGGTTGATCGTGCTAACGGTGGTTAGCGTAAAGCTCTCCGGCAGTTCGGCGTGGATCAGCAGGCGGTCATCGCACAGCGCGTACTCGCCCTGGCCGAGCAGGCGGCCGTCGAGGCGGATTGCCTCCAACTTGAGTTCTTCGCCTGTCAGTACCAGCGCCGCGCTCGGGTCGGCCGCGGCCGGGTTGCGGTGGCAAGCGAGGGCTGCCGTGACGGTGGTGGAGCCGCTCTCGATCGCGATGTCGAGATCGACGGTCTCGATCAAGAAGGCAGGCGGGGTGTAGTCCTTCAGGTAGATCGCTTGTGGCGTGTCGGTGCGCATGGGGGTCCTCGGTCTGGGCGCCGCGCGGCGGCGGGGCAGAAACCGGTGCCTGCGCCCACGCGCACGCCCGTTCCGCCGTTCTGGAATGGAGCGAAATTCTAGTGGAGCAGATCGTGCCCGGTTGTCGTTCATGCGACCGGGAATTGCCGGCGCGGGGCGGGGAATGTATGGAACCGGAAGCCAGAAAGATGAAGCCCGTCGGTGAGGGGGGACTCGACCGACGGGCGGGGGGAGACAAGGACGCTACGGAGGAGGAGAGGCCGCTGGGGGAAGCGACTTCGGGGGGGGACGGGGGGAGTCCGTAACGCCTTGGAACGAATTAGACCAGCCTTGCGATTTCCTATCCTTGCGGGGATTGCGCAATTCAAAAAAAAGTTCGGGGCTGCACGAAAACGGAAGAAACCCATACGGCAGGCCGCTTTGCGGGTAATCCCGCATTGCTTGATGCCGGAATGCGACGGCTGTGACTGCCTGCACAGTTTCCAGACGGTTCCGAATTGACAGCGATTGCTTGTGCGGCCCGTACAAATTGCGCAGGCCTCGGCAATCCGTCCGCGAATCGGGCCAGATGGCTCTGACGACCCGCCCGAGTCGTGGCAGACTCCGCGCACGCATGCGGAGGTCACGGTTGTGTTAGCAGCTCAGGTGTCGGACGTTGATGGCGGTGCAGCGGTGCACCTGGATGCACTTGCGCAACTCGATCGTTTGCGCGAAACCGCGCCGCAAAGAGCCCTCCGCTACGCGGAAGAACTCCTCGACGACGCATTGAGTGCGGCCGACGGCGCGTTGGCGGCGCGCATCCGCCTCGGCCTCGGGGAAGTCTTGCGGGTACTGGGGCGCGTGCCGGATGCCACCACCCACCTTCGCGCTGCGCTCACCTGGTTCGAAGCCAACGGTGATCGCCTCGGCGAAGCCTGGGCGCACCACCATCTTGCAACCGTGTGTGCTGCCAGCGGCCTGCTGGATCATTCACTGCGGCACATCGAAAACGCGCGCGACCTGTTCGATCTGCTCGACGAAGCGCGTGGTCAGGCGCGCGCACTGGTCACTGAAGCGGTCACCTATTCCAATTCCGGGCGCCCGGCCGAGGGCCTGCAGCTGGCGGAGCGGGCCGAGCGCATCTACCGCCTGCGTTGTCCGCAGCACCAGATCGAGCTTGGTTATGCGCTGTACAACCGCGCCACACCTCTGATCGCGCTGGGGCGCCATGAGGAGGCGCGAGACGCGCTGGCGGAGGCGCTCGACATCAGCCGCCGTGGTGGCGCCAATCGCCTTGGTGCGCTGGCGTTGGGGCAGATGGGCGTGATCCACCAGTTGCGTGGCACGCTCGACGCCGCCCGCGATGCGATTGAAGACGCCCTTGAGCTGGGCGAGCCGATCATCGAGGCCTGGAGCCACTACCACCTCGCCGCGATTGCGGCCGAGATTGGCGACAAGGAGACCTTCGACAACCACATGGATCGTGCGCTGGCCTCGGCGCAGAAGCATTCCTTGCTGGATTGCCACGTCGCCTGCCTCGACCAGTTGCACAAGCACTATGAGCGGATCGGCGACACACCGTGAGCTGCTCACCGCGAGGTTGACGCAGCTTGAACGCACCAGCTCTCAGAACCTGCGCTACATGCAGGCGGTGCGTTCGCTGGAAGACACCCGCGCGGACAAGGCAGAGCTGGAAACCCGCGTCGCGGAGCGCACGCGCGAGCTCTCCGAAACCGTGCAGCGCCTGGAGCGCGAAATCACGCGGCGCGAGGAAATCGAGCGTCAGGTGCGTTTTCTGGCCGAGCGCGATCCGCTGACCCGTTGCCCCAACCGGCGCGCACTGATTTCCTTCCTCGGTGAGATGTTGCACGCGGCCGCTGGCGGCGAGCATGTGGCGGTGATCTTCATCGACGTCGACCGTTTCAAACAGATCAACGATTCGCTCGGCCACACTGCGGGCGACAGCGTGCTGTGCGATGTCGCGCAGCGGCTCGCACAGGCTTGCGGCGATGGCGGCCTGTTGTCGCGCTACGGTGGCGACGAGTTCGTCGCAGTGATGCCACTCGAAGCAGCGGTCGGTGCCGGGCGTGCACTGGCCGATCGCGAGCTGGCGCTGGCGGTGGCGCGGGTGCGGCGTTGTTTTGAACAGCCCTTTGCGGTCAGCGGCGAGCAGTTCTATCTGGATTGCAGCATTGGCGCGAGCCTGCATCCGGAGGATGGCAACGAGCCCGAGCAGTTGATCGCCTGTGCCGACATGGCGATGTATGCGGTCAAGCAATCCGGCCGCGGCGGCCATGCGCTGTTTGACGTGTCACTCGCCGAGGCAGCGCACGAACGGCTTGCGCTTGAGAAATCACTGCGCCATGCGACCGAGCGTGGCGAGTTCGAGTTGCGTTTCGAGCCGCGCGTTGCCGCGCGCAGCGGGCTCGTGGTCGCGCTCGAAGCGCTGCTGCGCTGGCGCCACCCGAAGCTCGGCTGGGTGCCGCCGTCACGCTTCATTCCGATTGCCGAAGACACCGGCGAGATCGTGCCGATTGGCCGTTGGGTGCTGGAGCATGCCTGCATGCAGCTCGCCAGCTGGCGCGCGATCGGGCATCACAGCCTGCGCGTGGCGGTGAATGTGTCGGCGCGGCAGATTCGCGATGTGGAACTGCTGCCGGCGATCGAACATGCGCTCAAGGCCAGCGGCCTGCCGCCCGACGCGCTGGAAGTCGAGATTACCGAATCGCTGCTGATCGAAGACCCGGAAGGTGTGGCGCGCGTGCTCGGCCGCCTCAAGGATGCCGGTATCCGCATCTCGCTGGACGACTTCGGCATGGGCTATTCCAACCTCGCGATGCTCGCGCGCATGCCGCTCGACATCCTCAAGCTCGATCGCAGCCTGGTCGAAGAGATGGTGCGCAGCACCCGCGCGGCAACCGTGGTCGCGTCTATCGTCAGCCTTGCGCGCGGTCTCGGCCTCGCGGTGGTTGCGGAGGGCGTGCAGGACGAAGGCACGCGCATTGCTTTGACCGCGCTGGCGTGCGACAGCTTCCAGGGCTACCTGTTCTCGCAACCGCTGACGGCGGACGAAGTCAGCGCGCGGCTCGCAGCCGTCGGCTGACGCGCGGCGATCAGAACAGCGCCTGCCACGATTGCAGTGCGCGCAGGCGGGCTGTCTTCTTGCGCTGGTGCGCTTCCATGCGTTGCAGCACGTCGGCCAGCATATCGACCGCGTCGAGAATGTAAGGCCCTTTGTTCAGCATCACGCATTCGGCGCGCACGCCCATCGCCGCATCGGTGATTTCGCCGCGCGAGGCCTGGCCACGCTTGGCGAGCGATTCCAGCACCTGCGTCGCCCACACCACCGGCACCGAGGCCGCCTCGCAGAGCCACAGGATCTCTTCCTGTATTTCGGCGAGGCGCTGGTAGCCCAGTTCCACAGCGAGGTCGCCGCGCGCGATCATCACCGCAGCCGGGTTGCGTCCGGCGGCTGAGACGATGATTTCGGGCAGGTTGCGCACCGCGCGCCGCGTTTCGATCTTCATCAGCAGGGCGGGCGCCTGGGCGCCACGCCGGCCGGCCGATTCCAGCGCCGATTGCAGGCGAGCGACGTCGTCCGCACCCTGCACGAAGGAGTAGCCGACGATGTCGGCGTGGCGCGCAACAAACGGCAGCGCGGCGAGATCCGCCTCGGTCAGCGCCGGCACAGCGAGTTCTGATGCGGGGAAGTTGAGTCCCTTGTCGGCCTTCAGGCGCTTGCCGTCGCTCGGCGCGTGGGTGATCTGTATACGTACTGCGCCGTGGCGCCGTTCGCTGACCTGGCCGCCGAGCTCGCCATCGTCCACCCACACCGGGTCGCCGTGTGCGAGTTGGCCGATGACCTCCGGCAGGCTGCAGCCGATCGCGCGCTCGCCGGCCGGCACGTCGGACGGTGCTCTGGCGAGCCAGAAACTGTCGCCGACACCGAAGCGCGGCTTGTCGCTGGCGCCAGCAAAGGTGGTGGTGCGCAGTTTCGGTCCGGCAAGGTCCATCAGCACGCGGGTGCGCGGTGGCAGGCCGAGCTGATGCTCGACGCGACGCAGCGCTTCGATCGTTGCTGCCCAGTTCGCTTCGTCGCCGTGCGCGCAGTTGATGCGCACGAGTTCGACGCCGCGCTGCAGCAACTCGCGGAGCGAATGCGGGTCGTCGGCTGCTGAATCCGGCAGCGTCACCATGATGCGGGTGCGGCGATGCGCGCTCGGCACGCCGAACACCCGCAGACACTCTTCTTCGAGGCGGCGATTGCCGGCGATGAAGTCGCCGCGCGCCGGCACGGCAGGCTGGTGGGCCTCGGGCACGCCGGCGGCGCGCGCAACCAAGGCGGTGATTGCGGCGAGCGATTCAAGGGTGCGCGATTCGCTACGCCCGAGCGAGGACAGGCCAAATCGCGCCAGCTCTTCCTGCAGCGCGCACAGGTCGCGCCGCCGCAGCGCGAGGTAGCAGGCCAGGTTGCGCGCCGAGGGCGCGAAGTCGGCGCGGCGGATCCAGCCGGCCCATTGGTCCACTAGCCCCTCGCCCTCATCGGCGATATCCGCGCGCAGGGTTTCGAGTTCGGTGTAGAGATTGGCGAGATGCAGTGAAGTCTTGTCGGCGACCGCGGTTGGCATGGTGCGCCCCTCGGGATGCATGGAACAGGGAGCGCGATGATCGCGCGCTGCCATTGCAGGGCGATTGCAGCATGGCGCTTCAGACTGTGGCCCAGGCTGCCGATAACACTGCTTGCACCGGAATCGACCGGCACGGAGACTTCATGACAACGATGATCATGCGGCTGTCGCAGTCGCGCGACGGCGTGTTCTTTGCGGCGCGTTCAGTGACCGACAAACTTGTGATGGGCCTGGTGGGGCTGTTCGGCCTGGTGGTGATCGCGCTCGGTTTGAGTGGCGCCGGGTCGTCAATCGCCTTCGGCGGGACCGTGCTGGCGCTGTTGCCGCTCGCACTGTCGCACAAGCTGGCGCCGGGCGCGACGCCGACGCGGCTGATCGCGATGGCGAGCGTGGTGCTGATGGCCGTGCTGCTGTTGCAGCTGGGCGGCGGCGCTGCGTGGACGCGGCTTGCCGCGGTGGCGATGGTGATGATCCTGCTCGGCTACTGCGATCAGAGAACCGTGCTGTTGGGCGCCGCGCTATGGGCTTGCGTCGATGCGGCCTGGTCGTCACAGCACGCCGTGAGCACTACCCAGATCGCAGCGCAGTTCGGCGCGATGTTTGTCGTCACCGCGGTGCTCGCCTTCCTCGGTTTCATGCTGCGCACCGTGCTGTTACGCGCGCAGGTGGGCGCGGAGTTCGCCAATGCGGTGAAGGCGGGCAAGCTCGACTTCCGCTTCGACGAGAGGGAGATCGGGCGCAGCCCGATGATCGCAGCGATGCACGCGATGCAGGATGATCTGCGCGGCACTGTGGGCGTGGCAGCGTCGTCTGCACGCGCCTTGGCGGATGCTGCTGCGGAACTTGCTGCCGCCAGCGAGCGGATCGCTGCCGGCGTGCAGGCGCAGGCCGAGGCCAGCGCGAGTGCCGGCCATGTCGCGAGCGACATGGAGCAGACCGTCGGCACGATTTCAGAGCGCGCAGCCGAAGCGGCGAACGCTGCGGTGCGCTCACGCGAAGCTGCGCGCGACGGCGGCGCGGTGATCGGTGAAGCAGCCGATGCGATGCGCCGCATGGCGGAGGCGGTGGAGGCGGCTTCGGCGTCGGTCGAAACCCTGGGCGCCAAGTCGGACGCGGTCGGCCAGGTGGTGCAGATGATCAAGACGGTGGCGGAGCAGACCAACCTGCTCGCGCTCAACGCCGCGATCGAGGCTGCGCGCGCCGGCGAGGCCGGCCGGGGCTTCGCCGTGGTGGCCGATGAGGTGCGCAAGCTGTCGGAGCAGACCAACCGCGCCACCGGCGATATCACGCACATGGTGAGCGAGATCATCGCGGTGAAGAACGACGTCGCCGAACGTATGGCGCGCGCGGTGCAGGAGGTTGAGGCCGGGCTCGGCAATGCGGAACGCGCCAGCGGCGCCATCGAGGCGATCCTCCGTCGCGCCAGCCGTGTGGACGACAACATCGCCGGCATCGAGGAGGCTTTGCGCACGCAACGCGAGGCGGCGCATTCCGTGGCGTCGGCCGTTGCGCGCCTGAGTGCCGTGGCCGCAGAGGCGAGCGGCGAGAGTGTCGCGATTGCGCAGCGCTCGCAGTCGCTCGCGCAGACCGCGCAGGATCTGCATGGTGCGGTTGCGCGCTTTGATCATTGAAACGCACGCTCGCAATTCGGTGACGAATTACTGTCCGAGCCGCCTCTAGCTAGATTGCAACACGGCAGCCATTTGACTTGAATTGCTGGCTTGACAGTTGTCGACCGCAGAATCTGATCTGGCTACACTCCGCCCACTTCGTCAGGCAGCCAAGAAGGCGAAGACTAAAGAAATGCAGATTCCGGTAGCTATCGCGCCAGTCCAGGAATCGAGCCAGAGGATGGAGACAAACCAGAAGAATGACGCCGTAAGAGACAACGGCGATCGGTGAGCGGGTTGCGCTGACCGAAATTGCGGGCCGATCCCAAGCGGGAATCGGCCCGTTGTGTTTTGGGGCGCCGGCGTGCGCTCAGCGGCCAGAGAGCGCCGCGGCGAAGCGATCGAGCCCCGCCTCCAGCGTGCTGCGCGGGCAAGCAAAGTTGAGCCGCACAAAACCCGGTGCGCCGAAATCGCGGCCGTCGGACAAACCGAGACCGGCGGCTTCGAAATGCGCCGCCGGATGTTCCAGCGCATGCTCGCGGCAGTCGATCCAGGCCAGATAGGTGGCTTCCACCGGCGTCATGCGAACACCGGGCAGCGCGGCAATGCGCGATTCGACATGGCGGGCGTTGTCGGCCAGATAGTCGATCAGCGAGCGCCGCCATGGCTCGCCGTCGCGGAAGGCCGCTTCCATTGCGACCAGACCGAGCATGTTCACATGCGGCACGATGCCGGCCATCACGCGCTCGAAGCGGCGCCGCAGGCCGGCATCCGGGATCACCGCGAAGGCGGCGCCGAGGCCGGGGATGTTGAAGGTCTTCGACGGCGCCATCAACGTGATGCTGCGTCGCGCGATCGCCGGGTCCAGCGCGGCAATCGGTACATGGCGCTTGGCCGGGTCCAGCACCAGACCGCAGTGGATCTCATCGGAACACAGCACCACGTCGTGACGCTCGGCGAGTTCTGCGATGCGGCGCAGTTCGTCCGCATCCCACGCGCGGCCGACCGGGTTGTGCGGGTGGCACAACAGCCACAGCCGGCTTTTTGCGAGTGCAGCATCGGCCGCGTCGAAATCCCATTCCCAGCGCGTCTCGCCCCTTACGAGATCGAGGCGTTCCAGTCGACGTTCCGCGAGGCCCGGCGCCGAGAGGAAGGGTGGGTAGACCGGCGTGGCGGTGAACACCGCATCGCCTGTCTCACAGCCCGCACGCACCGCGACGTTGATGCCGCAAACTAGGCCCGGTAGCCACACCAGCCATTCCGGTGCGACCTGCCAGCCGTACGAATCCGCCAGATGGGCTATGGTCGCGTCGGTGAGCGCGGTGGTCGGCTTGCTATAGGTGAAGTGGCCGAAATCGACCGCTTCGCGCAGGGCCGCGAGCACCGGCGGCGGTGCGGCGAAGTCCATGTCGGCTACCCACATCGGCAACACATCGCGGCCGGCGTAGCGCGACCACTTCATGGACTGTGCGCGATCAGCGAGCGGCAGCGGGGTATCGAAGTCGTACATGTCGGCGGGTGTCCGTGGGCGAGGAGCCGACATGCTACTCCGGCCCGGAAATGACAAACGCGACCGAAGTCGCGTTTGGATGTCGTACAGCCAGTGCTGGACGCGCTGCTTACACCTGAAGGTGCTCGTACAGCGGGGTCGAGAGGTAGCGCTCGCCGAAGGACGGGATCACCACCACGATCAGCTTGCCGGCGTTCTCCGGCC
>JADHEF010001465.1_pt1 | contig 14366 bp, 9 predicted proteins | sample 8952391 | NCBI WGS metagenome assembly JADHEF01 (sample SAMN16124439, study PRJNA663245) | bioreactor sludge metagenome | isolation source: sludge (nitrite) | place: India:Bengaluru | collected 2019-02-28
GAAGCGGACCGCAGGCCCTTTTTTTGAATTTACAGACAAAAGGTTACACCCCCCATTCAAACGATCCTGAATACGGCTGGTTAGACCAGTGTCCTGTCGTGTGAAAGTTTTTTTTCAACACAGAAATTGTTTTATTTGCATTTGCACCTCTCGTACATACTGCGATCCACTTAAATGATTGAGTCCAAGGCCAGCGATACACTTTGGGAGGAAAAGGAGCTGGCCCGTCAGGACCATCATCTTCTGCCTGCCCATCCTCCTTCCAATATCCTCCCTTTGTGGCGTGATCCAAAATATAAGGACCGATTGTGTCACCTCCCAGTAAAAAAATCCGCACATATCGATCAACTCTGACAGCTTTACAACATTTCCGCTGAGCAGCATCCAATTTGTACGAGACTAAAACCTCCAATTGACCAGGGAATCCAATCTCTTTTGATGAGTACGGTTCCACGTTGTATGTTGCGGAATACGTCCAATTACCCTCTGTACCGACATAAACCCTAAGTCCCGAGACATCGACAGCATTTATCGAATTGTTGGCAACAAAACCATACAGGTTTATCCCGCCCCGCTCCCCAATGGGGTCCCGACTCACCCAAAGCCCCAACTCCGGATGGTAGAACCGGTAGCCGTAGTAATACAGCCCCGTCTCCTCATCCAGATATTTCGTGCTGAACCCATAGGGCAGGCGCAGGCCCGCGTCCGCGGTTCCGGAGACCTTCCTGCCGAAGGCGTCGTACATGACAGCGGCAACCGACACGCCGTTGGTGTCGAGGTATCCCGTCACGTTGCCGTTGGCGTCGTAGCACGGGAAGAAGATCGCGGGCCGCGCCCCGCCGGGGGTGACGGACGTGATCGCCAGCAGCCCCCCGACCCCGCCCGCGCCCTGGAGGCTGCCGGAGAGGTCGAGACCCCAGGTGTAGTAGTTGGTAAGCGTGTTCGGCGCGGCAGCCATCCGTTTCCGTTTCATTTATCCGTTTGTCCCGACAGGTCCCCTCTTTACCCCGAATTATTAGACAAATCCCTTGCACTGCCTCTTGGTAATAACCGCCCTCACGATTCCCTCCCTCAATCTGCGCGGAAATAATTCGCGTCAACTCCTGTGACAATATTACTAATGGTGCCCTCCGTCCCGATACGACCCCGTCTCCGCCAATTACTTGCCGATTTCCGTTTCGTTTTCTTTCCAACGTTTACTCATACCCGGCACTTTCCAGAGATTTGTCAAGTAATATGCCGTGATCTTGTCGTTCTCCGCATAATAGGCCATCATTCCCCATCCAATAGGCATAGCGGCAGCCATGCCGTCAGAGCCGCTTTTCTTTGGAGTGTCGGCCAAATAAATGGATATCTTGCCTTCACCCGAGCTGGAAACCCCACGGTCCCAACAACGGTCACCAAAGATGCCTCTCAAGTCGTTAATACTTCTATCTTCTGCTATTATCCCTCTGTCAATTAGTTCTACGACGAATCTAATACGTTCACGCCCATCTCTCAAATCATGAAACTGTCTAGCCAACCCAGGCACGGTTAACGTACTTATGTCGTCGTGCTCCGAACAAAGATCAATATCGCCTGATCTGGACATTACATCCTGACATTGCTTCGCCCTTACCATCATACAACCCATAAAAAGACACGATACTCCTATCAACGCAAGACAGGCCATCACCTTCTTTCTCATCTTCTTTTCTCCTCTCATTACTTGTCTCACTTAGGGCTCCCCTGTGTCACACAAGTAGCCCCCCAAACCGTCGCCTCATAAAACTCTAACTCAGGAGGAGTATCCTGAATGTAAAACCATTGCTCACCATACTTCTTTGCATGGTTCGCATAGACATATGATCCAGCGATCACCGTCACATAGTTCCAAACAGACTTATCATTCGGATCAATAGAACCAACCGATTTGCACGGCACTTTCCCGTCTTTAGTTGAAGGAGCTTTTCCGTCTTTTGTCAACCACCGCCCTTGTTTTGCCCACACAACACAACATGTTTTCCAACGCATGCGTTTACATCTGCCACAGTCATTATCAGCATTCTCCTTCGATAGCCAACAAGTCGTGTCCGTCTGTGAATCAGGCCAATCGTCACTATGCGTCACAGCACATGCCACACCGATGCACCCATTATCCAAACGCACTCGCGCAGCATCATCAATAATTTGCCCCTTACTAGCGAGCCATTTCTCAAATTCGAGTCTATTCTTCTTCTCTTGTTTCAGGCCAAGAAAATCAGTGTGATTAGGAGCATTATTGAGAACGAACCTATAGATGTTGTTCCCACCCCGCTCCTCAATCGGGTCCCGGCTCATCCACCTTCCCATTTCCGGCGAATAGAACCGGTAGCCGTAGTAATACAGCCCCGTCTCCTCATCCAGATATTTCGTGCTGAACCCATAGGGCAGGCGCAGGCCCGCGTCCGCGGTTCCGGAGACCTTCCTGCCGAAGGCGTCGTACATGACCGCGGCAACCGGCACGCCGTTGGTGTCGAGGTAACCCGTCACGTTACCGTTGGCGTCATAGCACGGGAAGTAGATCGCGGGCCGCGCGCCGCCGGGAGTGACGGACGTGACCGCCAGCAGCCCGCCCACCCCGCCCGCGCCCTGGAGGCTGCCGGAGAGGTCGAGACCCCAGGTGTAGTAATTCGTAATAGCCGATTGCTGATTGCCGATCGTCTCCCTGATCACGTTCCAGCCATCATAGAGGAAAGAGGCCGTAGCCAGCAGGCTGTAGGCTGAAGACTGGGAGTCGAACGCGGAAACCTCTTTCTTGATGCGGCGGGACTGGTGGTCGTAGACGTTGGAGACCAGCAGCACTCCGTTGGAGCAGGCGCTCGCCAGCCTGTTTTCGGCGTCCCAAACGTACACCCACACGCCGTTGGTGAGCAGGTTGCCGTCGGCGTCATAGGTCGGGGCCAGCACCATGCCGCCGCTGATGTTGGTGTTCTGGTTCAGCGCGTTGGCGAAGTAGGAGAACGCCTCGGCGTTGTTCGTGGCCGTGATCCGGTTGCCGATCGGATCGTAGCCGTACGCGTATCCGTTCGTGCCCATCACCGCCTCCGTAAGCTCAGAGCGTTCATTGTAGCCGAACGCGTTGCCGGTGTAAGCCGAGCCGTCGTAGTCCGCGCGCGCCGTGCGGCGGCCGAGGGCGTCGTTGGCGTAGGCATACGCGGCGACCAGGGCCCCGTCCCAGGCGTTTGTGACGCCGGAGACGAGGTCGCGGGACGGCTCGCGGGAGACCGTGCGGACAAGGGCGGGAACGAGGGTTGTCCCGTAATACTCGTCGGATACGCCCTGCGTATTGTTGACGAGGTCCGCGCCTGAAAGATACCCGTACCCCAACCGGAAAAGAACGTAGTCGCTCCAGTCGGCGGCAAGCGGGCGGATCGTCCCCGCCCCCGAGCACCTCCCGTAAGGGTCTTGCGGATAGTAGACGGCGAATTCGTACGGCCCGTTGTCCATCCAGTTCCGCCAGCTGCCGTTTTCGGAATAGGTGTTGTTCACGCCGACCGCGGACACGCGGCCCGCGCCGTCATAATCCCTTGTCAGCGTGTCGCCGTTTTGGGACTCGACCCCGAGTTCGAACCCCAGGTAGGTGAAAAGGTTCGTGGATGCCGGCGTCGCGGCCGAGACCCGGCGCCCGAGGCGGTCGTAGGCGTAGGCCACGTCGGGCGTATCGTCCGAATAGTCCACGGTTGCGAGTTGCCCGAGAGCATCGTAGCCGTAGGCCGTGACGACGCCGCGCGCCCAGGTCCGGGTGGACGGTTTCCCCTCCGGCGTGTACGTGTAGGCGGTGCCGCGGTTGTCCGGGTAGAGCTTGTTGGTCAGCAGGCCCGTGGCGTGGCTGTACAGCCACCTCGTCGTGTCGAGGGCGGACGGATAGGACGGCTGCGCCGAACCCGACAGCGCGACCCCGGCCGGAAGAAGGGACATCAGGTTGGCCGAACAAAACGCCGTGTCGCGCGTCGTGGCCATGGCCACCATCCTTCCGGACGTGTCGTACTCGTAGGCCACTGGGTACGTCGCCCCCCAGATGGCGACGACGTTGCCGAGGCCGTCGTAGGCGGTGTGCGTCGTGTTGTCCAGCGCGTCGGTGACGGTCACGCGGCGTCCCTGCGCGTCGTACGTGTAAGACGTGCGGCGGGCGGCGGCGTCCTCGGTGTAATCCACCTGCCCGGAACCGTCGTAGTGGGTCACGGACGTGTTGCCGCGACCGTCCGTGGCCGAGACCGGGCGTCCGAACCCGTCGTAGGTGTAGGAGGTAGAGACCGCCGTCGCGGAAACGTTGGAGACCGCTTGCCCGGCGACGGAGACGCGGACCGCATCCCGGGTGGACTCGGGCGTGTCGGTGACCTGCCACGCGGTCGCGGACGCGCGGTCCAAATAGGTCGACTCGCGGGTGACGCGGCCGCGCCAGTCGAGGCTTTCGGTCTGCGCGGTCAGGACCGCGCCGTCGGACAGGGAGGCGGGTGCCGGAACCGCCAGGCCGGTCATGCGCACGCGGACCACGGAAGAGGTCAGGCTCGCGGCGGAACCGGCCGCGTTCCAGACGGAGGAAGAGGTGACGCGCCACCAGTCTCCGGATATCTGCTGGTAACGGGTGTCCGTCGCGCGGATGCGGTCGGAGCCGGCGTGGCCGATCTGACCGTCGCCGTCGGCGTCGGCGGCGGTGGTGGACAGGTTGCCCAACTCGTCGTACACATGGAGCGTGTCGGGATTGCCCGGGCGCGAAACGCGCAGGACGCGGGAGGAGGCTCCGTCGTAGAAATTGGTGGTGACCCCGAGGGGCGTCCGGACGGTGACGGCGCGGCCGAGGTAGTCGCGGCGCGTCACGCTGTTTGTGACCGCAGACGCCATGTCCGAGGCGTCGGAGGTCACCGTCTCCACCCGGCAGCCGTCGGCGTCGTAGGTGGTCGAACGCGTTTCGCTCGTCCATTTTTCCGTGCCGGTCTGGGGATCGTGCCAGATCCGCTCGGAGACGGTGTCGCCGCCCCGGACGCGCCAGACGCGCGAGGTGATGCCGGCCGAAACCGTCACCTCGACGTCCCCGAAGCCCGGATGCGGATAGTAGCGGGTGCTGACGGTCTGGACACCGAGCGGGTCTGTCGTGACGGAATAGCCGTCCATCCCGTACGGGTAATCGGTGCGGGTGGCGAGACCGGGCAATGCCTGGCCGCCTGCCGGGGCACCTCCGGAATACATGCGCCGGACGCTGTTCGTCTCCCGTCCGAGCGCGTCGGAGAGAACCTCGGTGACGGCGTAAAGCCCGCCCGCCCCGGGAAGGGTTCCCCGGACAGGCTCTCCCGTCGCGGACCAGTGGTCGTTGCCGGGCACCGCGAAATGATCCGTTTGGATACCGTCGCGGCTGATGCGGCTCAGAAGGCGGCAGCAATCCCACTCGTTGGTCTCCGCCGTGCCGTCCGAATGGGCGGTGCCCAAAAGACGGCCCTTCACGTCGTACGCGCGTGTCTCCCAGGAAAGGACGGGGTCCGGCGTCATGCCGCCGCCGGTGAACAGGCGCGTCTCGCGGCGGAGCGCGCGCCCGAAGCGGGCGTCCAGAGTCTCGATGTCATAGGTGCTGGCGTAGGCCAGCCCCTCAGGCCGGGCCGCGGTGCCCCGGTTCACGGTGACGTGCAGAAGATCGGCCCCCTCAAAGGCGTAGCCGTAAACCGTCTGGTTCGTGACGTTGCCCTCTTTAACGGATTCCCTTATCGTCCGTCCCCGCAGCAGAAGAGGCGCGAGGGCCTGCGAGTCCTCGGCCTCGTCGGCGAAGACGAGGCTCTCCGTCCAGGTGTTCGACGCGTCGCCTTTCTGGGCCGTCCGGGAGAACGCGCGGGTGACACGGTGCGTGACGGCCGCGTAACCGCCGAAAGCGCTCCTCGAATAGTCGTGCCATTCGCACGCCGTCTTTATGGCGGCGGGCGCTCCGCCGGCAATCACAAACGTCTCGACTATCCGCGGTTTGTAAAAATCAAGCCGCGACCCGTTTTGGGCGTTGCCGTATCCCGTCAGCGTGACCTCAACGGAAAGTCCGGGCACACCCGCGAACTGCGACAATGTCGCGGGGGTCTCGTTGGACACGCAGGAGGGGACGGGCGAACCCGACAACGGCGCGGCGCGAAGGACCTCCCGCCCGTAGTTGTCGCAGGTGCGGTAATCCCACGAGCCGTCGTGCGGCGAATAGAGGAGCTTCGGGAACCCGTTGACGGCGTGGTTCACGCCGGACTGCCAATAGGACATGTGGGTTTGCCGCCACTGTTCCCCGTAGGCGGTGGCCTCCAGGTCGGACCTGAGCGTCTCCCTGACGATTGCGGCCGCGCCCGTGCCCACCAGTTCGCGGACGCTCTCCGACCACGAGAGGAGATTCCCTCCGGGACGGTCGTACAGCTTGTTCGAAACCGTTTCCGTCCGGTTCGAGGCGAGGTCGCCGTCGCGCCGCGACATCTCGTAAGCGCCGGAAAGCATGTCGGTCCGCGTCCACCAGCCGTTCGCGTACTCGAACAGCTCGTCCTTCAGCGGGTCGCCCTCGCCGGCGCTCAGGCATTTCATGATCCTGACCTTCTCCGGACGCCCGTCCTCGTTCGTGATTTTCCAGACCCGGTCGGGAGACGCCCCCAGGGGATCATCGTAAACCGAAACCGACACGCCGTTCGTCACGCCGCCATTGGCAACGGGCAGGATCGTCACCCGCTTGCCCCCCGGGGCGGTGCAGACCAGGTTGCTGGGGCCTCCCGACGGATGGAACCGCGCCTCCACGCTGCTGTTCGTGGCCAGGGAAAAGATCTCCGGGGTGAGCGTTATGCCGTTGCTTTCCGAATTGAACCAGACCATTCCGCAAAGGGTTTTGTACCCGGTGAACCCGAGAGGAATCCTGAAATGGATGGAGTTCAGGGTCGGCCCTTCGCCTTCACTGCAGTCCCCGTCCGCGCAGGAGTTGTCACAACCGCCACCGCCGCATCCGCCGCCGCCGCCACCGGCACCCCAAACCGTGCTGCCGCAACAGGGAGAAAAATGATAGTCGTAGGTGCAGTTGTCGGTCGCTCCCTCCGGGTGCACGGGTATTGAACAGACGTCGGATTTGTTGCCGGAGGGGCCGGTGTAGGTTACGGTGACGTAGTCGACAGACTCCCCGCCTTCCCAGTCGTGTGACGAGGGCGAGGTGTCGAAACCGGGTATCGGTGTGGTCAGGCAAACGGTATAGCCCCGTTCGATAACAGTCTCGTTGCCGATCGCATCCTCTTTCCACCCGTTGTCCATGCCTTCCGTATAGCATGCCGTGTCAAAGGGAAAATCCCCGCAACTCTTGTCCGGATCGTAAATGTTATAACAATATACGCGCAGATGCCGACCTTCCTTATATTGGCGAACGATCTTCATCGTGCCGAAATGGACGGCAGAACCGGACCCCGCGCCCGCGCCGCCTCCGCCGCCGGCCACCGCGGCCGTCCCGAATGAATACGAACCGGAGGTCCCCGGATGGATCGTTCCCGACGTCATGGCGCCCGACGCGTCGGGGGCACCGTACGTCGCCGCCGCCCCGAACGGCTGTCCGTATCGGGCAAGCTCCGGCTGCGTCAGGCCGCCCGTTCCGTCGGAAGGCCGGCCCTCATAGCTGACCGTGAAGTCAAATCCCGTTACCGACAGCCCCTCGCCGCCGCTCAGCACGACTGTCTGGCCGTCTTCAGTCACGATCGAGGGGACGTTCGTCGCGAACGATATGCCCGGAGCCCAAGCGATCAGATAGAGGGGCGAATACAAGATGGCTTCACCCGTGCCGTTAGGATCGTCGCGGCGTAGACGGAACGTCAGCGTTTGCGTCCCCGTGGCGTTGGTCACCCCGGACACCCTGAAGTTCACTCCCATTGAAAAGGAATCGACCGCTCCGCCCGCAGACACCTCGGCTATCAAACCCGACATGTTGATTGCGCTGCCCGCGGATCCTTCATGACAGGCCGAAACGTAAAAGAGGCTCGGCCACGACGCGTTCTGCTCAAGCTGGAGAGTTCGCTCGAACACGACCTCTCCGTTCGCGGGAAGAGAGTCCGGCTCCCATTGCGCCGGGTCGGCGATCTTGCAGACCGACAGGTTCGGAAGGCTGGGCTGCAGGAACGAGGCGGTCGCCGTATGCGGCGGGGCGTTTGAGGAATGAGACGTGACGGCAAGGGTTCCCGCAGCCGAAGTGAAGTTACCCGTAATCACCAGCGAGCAGACATTGGTCGAGAACGCGCACACGGGCTCTTCTCCCAGCGAGACGGAAACCGTAAAATTGGTCGCCCCCGCGATCGGGGTCCAACTGAGCAGGTGCGTTCCTCTCGACGAGGTCACCGCGGCGGCGGCGAAACCGGGATCGGTTCCGGCCATAACCTCGCTCCAATTGTCAAAACCGTCGCCGTCCTCATCGTCCTGGTATTGCCGGACATCTTCCGCGCTGCCGAACCACCGGATCTCGTACGTGTCCGGAATCCCGTCGCCGTCCACGTTGGGTTCCGCGACCGTTGGGTCGAAGCCCCGGTCATCCTCCCATTTGTCGTCATATCCGTCGGCGTCGGAGTCGGCGGAAAGCGGGTTCGAATGCAAGACGACGACTTCGCGATAGTCCCCGATGCCGTCATCGTCCGAATCAGGATCGTAAGGGCTGGAAACGGTTTCCTGCGCGTTCTGGAGCCCGTCGCCGTCATAATCGTCCGGGTCGTTCGGAATCAGGGGATTGAGCCCGTTCGAGACTTCAAGCCCGTCTGAAAGCCCGTCGCCGTCCGTGTCCGTGTCCGTGGGGTCCGTCCCGGCCAGATACTCTCCGAGATTTGAAAGCCCGTCGTTGTCGCCGTGCGAGTCCGCGTCCCAGATGTCCCAGTCGCCGCAGCCGTGATAGACCTCCCAGCCGGTCGGCATCCCGTCCCCGTCATGGTCGTAATAACCGTCGGATGAGTCAAGCGGGTCGAAAATCCCCGATCCCGCCTCCCACCCGTCCGAAAGCAAGTCTCCGTCCGAGTCCCAGTTCGTGGGATCGGTGCCGTGACTCGACTCCTGATGATTTTGCAGCCCGTCTGCATCGGGATCGTCGTAAGTGCCCAGGTAGCCGTCTGTAGGAGAAAAGGTAATCGGATTGAAACCGTAGCAAACGTAATTCACTTCCCAAGAGTCGGAAAGCGAATCGCCGTCCGTGTCCGTGCTGAAAGGGTCGGTGCTCCACGCGGACTCCTCGCAGTTCATGAGCCCGTCGCTGTCGGGGTCGTCCCAGGGAGCGCAGGGCCAGTCGCCTCCGTAAACGTACGGGTCAAACCCGTAATAGCTCTCCCACCCGTCCGTCATTCCGTCGCCGTCGGTGTCGACCGGATCGGGGTCTACGTATTGCCCCGCCACCCACAGGATGAAAGTCAGGATCACGCCCAACACCAGAAATACGCGCACCGCAAGAAACCCGTTCGCTTTACTCATCGCCGACCTCTCTTGCAATTGCCTTCCGCCACGCACGTTCCGTCCGGGAGTCCTGCCCACAGGCTGCGATTGCCCGGCAGACCGCGCGGGAGCGAAGGGCTTGTGTCATTCATTCCGGATGCAACATGAAACCGACCCCAACGGTACCCAATACGACCATTTTAATAGACATATCCAAAACGAGATTAGCGCATATTAATCGCATGTCGCCCGCAGCGTCAATGTTATTTGTTAAGAAAACGGGTGTGTGCATTCGGCGATTTCATGTAGAGCGGCTCGTTTCCTGTATTGCGTGTAAGCCGCTTGGCTCGCCCGACTGACGGCGCTAGTGTGCTTAACCCGTTTCTATTGACACATGGGCTAGGGTGGAAAGTCTGGCGATATCAGGTTCGTTCAGATAATGGTAGCTGACCTTGTTGGGCACGGCTAGCCTTGAGCAGATTTGAAAATTGAAGAGCAAGATCAATAAAGCAACCGGAGTCCAGCGTGCCGAGTCCTACATGACAACGCCAGGTGGAACCGCCAAGTTGCGACGCGGCACCGTCTATTTGGACACGTCCCTAGTTGAAGACTCACGAAGGCGCAAGAACTCAACAGCGAAATCAAAAACGCAAGACCAGGCAGATGAAATCGCTATGGCGTGTTCGTATTTCGACATGGGAATCGCCTCATTCGTTAGGCAGCAGAACGGGGATGGGAGCGGGAGGGGACCTGCTTGAAATGGGGCAGGGCGTGTGCTAGAGTTCAAGCACGTTGGAGCACGGTACATGCGGAAAGGGTGGCCGTATAGATTTTTGTAACCTCCGCGATATTATGCCGCTGACATGCGTGAATGCCTTTTAAATGTTCGAGAAAATGAAACGAAACGAGCAACATAGGGCGACCGTAGCCAGTAAGAAGCATCTTGTCGTTATCGGCATACCGCTGGCAAGTATATGCGTGTTAGCCGTCACCGTTCATCTGTGGCGACATGCTGCAAGTGAACCTAAGACGTTGACCGAATTATTGTGCCTGTCAGAGGACAAATTGGCACGGGTGGATGTTGCGCGCATGAATCTGCTTTGTGCAACCGGATTGCCCAATGCCGAAAACATTAACTTGAACGATTACCTTTTGACTATTAACAGATGGGCGGAGGTGGTCAAAAATGCGGAAGACAAATATCTGCCGACCTTCTACCGGAACCCGGCAAAATACGAAAACTCGCTCTCGAAATTCAGGGCCATCACGCTTGTTTTGACATTCAAGGAAGACCTGAAATGTGGTTACAACATGGAACTTGTGCGCTCTGGTGCCATGCAGGACTGGCGGAGCATGCGTTTCTTCAAGGATTCACGAGATTTATTCCTGCACGGTTTGATTGAACGACAACAGGGCACATGCGCTTCCCTGCCATTTTTAGTTGTCGCATTGGGGCGGCGGTGCGGCTATCCGCTATATTTGGTCTCCAGCAAGGGGCATCTTTTCTGCCGCTGGCAAGAACCGGCGGAGTCTTTCAACATCGAGGCCTCCATACGAGGTGTGGACATTTTTCCTGACTCATACTATTTGACATACCCCCATCCATTCACAGAGGCGGAGCGTGCTGACGAAAAATATCTCGAGACCCACACCCCGATAGAAGTGTTGAGTTTGCTCATGAGCACTCGCGCGGTATGCTTCAAGGCAAATGGATTGTTCAAAAACGCTGTGGAAGCCTACGAGGTCTCGTTGCGTGGCTTCCCGAACTCCAAACTCACGCGGGCGTATATCGACGACGCAAAACGGAGGCGCTGAATTGAAAACGGTAACGATGTTCCTTGTTGGAGTCATATTTGTTTCAGCGAGCACGCAGGCGTTCTATAGTCCAGAACAGGGGCGGTGGCTATCAAGAGATCCCATCGAAGAGGAAGGTGGTAACAATCTGTACGTTTTTGCGGCCAACAATGGAATAAGCAATTTCGATGCATATGGATTACGCGTTTCTGGATGGTTTGATTTGTACACGGGAATCATGCAAATATCTGACACAGACACGGGAGAAAGCATCACGCTGTGTGGCGAATCAGGGGGAAAGCCTTTTGGTGAACCGATACCTATCGGGCCTTATGAAATTTTAAACCATCCTAACAATGACTTTTTTCGGCTTGACCCGATCGACAAAATTCCAAGAAATGACATTCAAGATGAGACCGGACGGACCTATTTTCGACTTCACAAACCGGGGCGAACAATTGGATGTGTGGCGGCAAAGGCAGAATGCGGCGATTGCTGGAATAAAGTTCGTGATTTGATCAGAAAAACAAGAACTGAAGACGTAGCAGTGTCCTCCAAACGTAGGTGGCCTCTTCAGCCCAAGAAAGAAATCATAAAGAAATTTGGCAGTTTCAGCGTAAAGAACACACAGGGTACCACTGCGGAATCTGACGAAATCAAAACAAAGTGTAAGTGTTCCTGCGGACATGAGTAACCTCTATGACCAATATGATAAAATCCTCCAAAATACTATTTGCGGCCGCAATGATTTATTTTGTATTTGCTGTAATTATGAATCTGTTCGCCTTTGTTGTTCTTGTTGGTGAAGCGTGGAAAGATATATTCCTTTTTTCCTCTGTTCCCAGAAATGCCATCTATCTCACGAAGACACGTTTTGTCCAGCTCATTATTTTTAACATATTGACACTTTGTGCCGCAACGACTTGTTTGCATGTGATATCGCGAAAAATAGTCGTATATATCCTTATTATCTTGTGTGCAATTAATTTATTAATTCTTATCAGTCCTGTTGTCGGAATTATTGCAAATCCTTAACTCACATCATACAACATCAGCTCTTTGATGGTACAAAACTCGAACAATAGGACATCGTTTTTTCGTTCACCCTCGGTAACAGGGGAACAGGTCTTATAACCCCGTATAAAAGAAATGCTGTCCTAAAAAGGAAGAAATCAAATGATATTATGTTTAGGCATAGCATTGGGTCTTTCCGTTACAGTTGGGATGGTGTTGCGTTGGTTAAAAACACCCTTTGCGTGGTCTGTAGGCATTGGTATTGTATGTTTTCTGACTTTGATTGGTGTCGGCCTTTTATTTATTAAGGGTATGGACGCACCCCCTCCGGGCTCAACCATCATAACGCAGGAAGAGTTAAACAAAGCTGCAGGATTATGAAGACTCAAACAACGCGGTGGAGGCGACGGGATACCGCCGCCTCACCGCTAACGGTCACCTATTTCTTCAACTCCTCAGCCAGCCATTCGTCAGCCATGAGTTTCTTGTCGCCGCCGCCACCGGCCGCCGGGGGCTTCGCCGCCTTGCCCGTCAGCTTCTCCAACCGGTCGACCTCGGCTTTGAGTGCGTAGCGTTCCGTCTTGAGGGTGTCGCGTTCGGCCGTGAGCGAGTCACGCTCGCCCGCGAGCCCGTCGCGCTCAGCCGTGAGGTCGGCAAGGGCCTTGTCTGGGGCAGCTTTATCTGCGCTCAATCTGTCTGGATCAGGCCGGGCGCAAGAATCAGGGCCTGACCTGCAAACTCTACGCCGACGAGTTGTTACTCAAGGAGGGCGTCGACCTCAAGACCGTCAACGCGGGCATCGCGAAACAGAAACTCGACTTTACTGCCCAATCATGGAGGGGAAAAGGCAATGAGCGTATGTTCAAGGGCAATCCCTCTGTGGTCGCTATCGAGCAGTTTTGATTGTAACGCGGCAGCGGGCAAAATGGAAGACGTGCCTTGACATGTTCAACCGGCGTGTGAGACCATAACAAAATAAATTCTGTTTTGATGAGTGCGTCGTTCTAGACCAAGTCCAACGCGAACTCCTGGAGGGCTCCGGAAAATGAAAACTGCGTTACCGGCACACCTACGGTTTCTGATGTTGGCCGTCATTATTCTAAGTAGCTGCATAACGCCTGTGTTGGCGTTCTATCATCCGGAGCAGGGACGCTGGATCAATCGCGATCCGATAGAAGAACAGGGCGGAAACAACGTATGCGGATTCGTGAACAACACCCCAAATAACACGTATGATATTTTAGGGTTACGCGGTCCGAGGACAAAAGCGACGGAAGGCAAGTGTGACAAGTGCGGGCCGGAAATAGCAGATGGCCTTGCGGCAACAATGAATCAGGTTAAGCGAAAGTTTGATGCTTTAACAGTCGCAGAGAAGACCCAGCGCTGTAGCATGGGCTTTCTTTTTAATACATGGGATATCGCGTTTCCCGCGCCGCCTTCAGGATGTGGAGCGGGTGCATGTGATGATACGGTAATGGTGCGCGGAAAATGCTACGACAAGTGGAAGGTCAATTACATGTTGTTTGGGCGGATTTCCAGCCTTTGTGATTTCTGGCGTTTAACAATGGCGCTGATGATCCGAAGAACATTGCCGAAAGAACACCCCTCAGAATGTCGTTCAATGAAATCGACACAACCAAATTCAGCGTGACTCAGTTCCCACAAGTCGCTGAGCAACTGAAAGGTTGTAAGCCTGGAACTTATCAAATCAGATGGGGCAATAAAAAAGACAACATTCCCTTTAGCACATTAGGCGATCAGGCTCTGTTTCTAGGCAACATCACGTTAAAGCTTGAAGGCACTCTTGTTATCAAAGAAGGCGGGAACTGGGATTTTACCGGTCAGCTCAAGAGCTTTGACGATTATTATGATTTCAATGCATCAACCCATCGCGGAGCAGTAGGTGAAGCTTTGACATGGGTTGGACGTGAAAAGATTTCCGGCAAACCTTACTGGATCGAGATTCGAGGGGCCAAACAGCAAAATGGAAAAGGCAACTGCTGCAAGGACAAAACCAATTCCGACACTGGGGGTAGAAAATGGTACTAAAAAGGACTATATGTACTTTAGTGAGCGTCGTCTCGCTTCTACTAGGGCCTGATGACACTAATCGTGCGATGTGCTAAAGTCAGGATATGACACTGACACGGGAGCAA
>JADHEF010001466.1_pt1 | contig 14359 bp, 13 predicted proteins | sample 8952391 | NCBI WGS metagenome assembly JADHEF01 (sample SAMN16124439, study PRJNA663245) | bioreactor sludge metagenome | isolation source: sludge (nitrite) | place: India:Bengaluru | collected 2019-02-28
GCGCCGCGCGGGCGGCGCTCGATCTCACAGGCGCTGAAGATGCTCCGGCTACCCCCGCCAGGAACCATAGAATCTCCCTCAGGTACGGCGCATGGCTTGAGTGCTGTGCAGTATGTGAGAGCTGGCAGCTTTGAACGGCTTAACAAATGCCCTGGCCATACGCGGACCCGGTTGACCGTTGCGGGTATACTCGCCAACCGTTTCACTGTTATCCGAGTATTTAGATGGGTCTTTCCGCAATCGCAACACCCGCACCGCGCCGCTTCGGCGTGCCCCTTGTCGCCTTGCTTGTGCTGCTGGCTGGTGCCTGGTTCCTGAACCTCAACGCCGGCTTCAAGCAGGCCTTGCTGCTTATGGTCGGCGCCGCACTTGGCCTGACCTTGTACCACGCGGCCTTTGGTTTCACCTCAGCCTGGCGGGTGTTCATCAACGAACGCCGGGGCGCGGGCCTGCGCGCGCAGATGTTCATGCTGGGGCTGGCGGTGCTGTTGTTCTTCCCGGCGCTGTCGGCAGGTAGCCTGTTTGGCTCACCCGTGACCGGCCTTGTGGCCCCGGCCGGTGTTTCGGTGGTGTTCGGTGCGTTCATTTTCGGCATCGGCATGCAACTGGGCGGCGGTTGTGCCTCGGGCACGCTGTTCACCGTTGGCGGGGGTAATACACGCATGCTGGTGACCTTGCTGTTCTTCATCATCGGTTCGGTCAGCGCTACCCACCACGCCGACTGGTGGTTCGCCTTACCGTCGTTCCCGGCCACCTCGATTGTGCAGGCGTGGGGCGTGGCGCCGGCGCTGCTGGTGAGCCTGGGCGTATTTGGCCTGATCGCGTGGGCCAGCGTGGTGCTGGAAAAGCGCCGGCATGGCGGGTTGGAGGCGCCTGTCGGCAGTGCGCAGCGCGGCTTGCGGCGATTGCTGCGGGGACCCTGGCCGCTGCTGTGGGGCGCCATCGCTTTGGCCGTGTTGAACTACGCGACACTGGCCCTGGCGGGGCGGCCGTGGGGCATCACCTCGGCCTTCGCCTTGTGGGGCGCCAAGGTGCTTGAAGGCCTGGGTGTGAATGTCGCCAGTTGGGTGTTCTGGCAGGCACCGACCAACGCCAAGGCGCTGGCTTCGCCGTTGTGGCAGGACATCACGACGGTCATGGACCTGGGCATCGTGCTCGGTGCGCTCCTGGCAGCAGGGTTGGCCGGGCGTTTTGCGCCCAGCCTGAAAATTCCGCTGCCGTCATTGCTGGCTGCGGTGATTGGCGGGCTGCTGCTGGGCTATGGTTCGCGCCTGGCCTATGGCTGCAATATCGGAGCGTACTTCAGCGGTATTGCTTCCGGCAGCGTGCATGGCTGGCTGTGGCTGGTGGCGGCTTACGCCGGCAACCTGATTGGGGTGCGCTTGCGCCCGCTGTTCTTTGCCGGGGAACGCCGTCCGGCGGTGCTGAGCGGCTGCTGATTCAGCACTGGGCGCCGTCCGGGGCTGCTTGAAGCTTGCTTCACGGCAGGGGCCCCGTGGCGGCGTTTTTAAATTCATGAAGTACTTTAGATTTGATTCATAAGTGCTTGAAATAAAAACACCTATCTCTTCGCAACTGCATGGTGCACGCACTGCTCGTAATAGGTCTGCCGGATTGCCGCAGGCTTGAGCCTGGAGCGGCTGTTATAGGTTTGTTCAGTAATGCCGAAGGCGGTCATGCGCATCCACGGTTTGGCGAACTTTCGCACCTGAAGCTTCTTGCGCGTAGCGTACAGGGTGACCCCGGCAAGCTTGGCCTGCTGGGCTTCACCGGCTATTTGCGCACCCCACTGGCAGGTGTGGCGATCATTCTGGCTGAGCGCCCTGGCCTGGGCGCCGAAAGCGAATGTGGCGAGCAGGCAGCCGGCCATCGTAGCTAGAAGTACTCGCATATTGCTGTCCTAAGCAATTGAAGGGGAACGAAGTTTGCCTTCAATTGCAAAGGTGGGGGGCCAGCAAATTGCCGTCAGCGGTTGGGCCTGTGCAATGACCTAGCAGCCGGGTTGCGCAGGCTAGCCCAGGCAAGGCAGGCGATCCACGGTACCGACACCCCGTAGTTGAGGCGCTGGTACAAGCCGAACAGTTGCCCGCTTTGTGCCGCCTGGGCCATGAGTGCGACGGTCACGATGGCCAGTATCAGGCTGGTGGCGGACAGTAGCGCGACGGCCTGGCTTCCGGCCAGACGCGTCCTGAGCCACGCCCACAGGGCGCTCGCCAGGGTCAGTGAAAAGAACATCAGCAACCCCGACAAGATGAACAAGACCGCGAGAGGATAATTGTTGACCCATGGCGACCAGCGCTGCACGGGCGAGCCAACCGCGCCGAGCTGGCTCATGGCTTGTTGGAAATGGTCGTAGCCGGGGTACGCCAGTGCAGTGAGCCAGACCCCGGCCAACAGCCACAAGGGGATCAGTAAGCCGCAGCCCAGCAAAAGGCGGTCATAGGTTTTCACACGGGCAGTTCCTTCCATGGATGCGTGAGGTGGAAGCGCACAGTATCTTGCAGCGCAGGCTCTGTGCCAGCACTTCCAGGTGTTGTCGGGTAGGTGCAGCCCCAGGCAGGCAATGAAATCCGCACGCGACATATGTGATCGTACAACTGCTTGCGCTATGATAAGCGCTGTCTTTCAAGGTGAAACACAGGGCGATGACAGAGCAGCAGGTACAGGCAAGGACCCGGCGCAAGCCGCGCAGTCTGGCCCAGGAACTGGTTACGGTGCTGACCGAGCGTATTCGCAGCGGCCAGCTCAAGCGCGGCGACAAGCTGCCGACCGAATCGCAGATCATGGTTGAAGAGGGCGTCAGCCGCACGGTGGTGCGTGAGGCCATTTCGCGGCTGCAAGCCGCCGGGCAGGTGGAAACCCGCCACGGCATCGGTACGTTCGTGCTGGATGCGCCGGCGACCGGGGGCTTCCGGATCGACCCGGCTACCGTCGTTACCCTGCGTGAAGTGCTGGCGGTGCTGGAGTTGCGCATTGCCCTTGAGATCGAATCGGCGGGGCTTGCCGCACAACGCCGCAGCGATGACGAGCTGGCCGGCATGCGCGCGGCGCTGGATGAGCTGAACGAAGGGGCGGCCCACGCCACCGATGCGGTGTCGGCCGATTTCCAGTTTCACCTGCGCATTGCCCAGGCCAGTGGCAACCATTACTTCGCCGACATCCTCAACCACCTGGGCACCAGCATCATCCCCCGGACCCGGTTGAATTCAGCGCGGTTGGCGCGTGATGACCAGGCCCATTACATGAGCCGGCTGCGCCATGAGCATGAAGCCATCTATGAAGCCATTGCACGGCGAGACAGCGAAGGGGCCAAAATGGCCATGCGCATGCACCTGAGCAATAGCCGTGAGCGTTTGCGTCAGGTGCATGAAGAGGCTGAGGCGCAAGGGGCCTGAGGCCCGTGCCGCAAAGGGGCGTCAGATCGCCCCGTCGCGCCACTGCCCATTCACCAACCGCCGCAGCCCCAGCGGGTTGCTGTCACGCAGGGCCTCGGGCAACAGCGCCTGCGGGTAGTTCTGGTAGCACACGGGGCGCAGGAAGCGGTCGATAGCCAGGGTGCCGACCGAGGTTCCGCGGGCGTCGGAAGTTGCCGGGTACGGCCCGCCGTGGACCATGGCATCGCACACCTCGACACCTGTCGGGTAACCATTGAGCAGAATCCGCCCGACTTTCTCTTCCAGCAGTGGTACCAGCCAGGCAAAGGCTTCAAAGTCCTCAGGCTCGCCGATCAGTGTGGCGGTCAGCTGGCCGCGCAGGCCAAGCACGGCAGCGCGCAACTGGTCGTTATCCTGAACTTCCACGGCCACGGTGGTGGGGCCGAACACTTCCTCCTGCAGCAATGGGTCGGACTCGACCAGCAACCGGGCATCGGCCTTGAACAACTGGGCATGGGCCTGGCTGCCTTGCTGTGCCTGGCCGGCCAGGTGTTCGATACCGGCGTGGGCGTGCAGGTGCTCCAGGCCAGCGACATAACTGCGCAGGCCGCCGGCGTTGAGCATGACCTGGCCGGCCTGCTGGCCCAGGTGCTGACCCAGCTCAGCCAACAGCTGGCTGTACGGTGGCGATTGCAGCCCGATGACCAGGCCCGGGTTGGTGCAGAACTGCCCTGCGCCCAGGCACACCGAACCGGCCAGCTCACGGGCGATGGCGTCGCCACGCTTGGCCAGGGCGCCCGGCAGGATGATCACCGGGTTGATGCTGGACATCTCGGCGAACACCGGAATCGGCTGGGGGCGCTCTGCGGCCATGCGGCACAGGGCGTCGCCGCCTTTCAGCGAGCCGGTGAAACCTACAGCCTGGATGGCCGGGTGCTTGACCAGCCACTCGCCCACGCCGCCACCGAACACCATGTTGAACACCCCCTGGGGCATGCCGGTACGCTCGGCTGCCCGGTTGATGGCGCAGCCGACCAGGTCGGCGGTTGCCATGTGGCCGCTGTGCGCCTTGAACACCACCGGGCAGCCGGCGGCCAGCGCCGCGGCGGTGTCGCCACCTGCGGTGGAGAACGCCAGCGGGAAGTTACTGGCGCCGAACACCGCGACCGGGCCAACGCCAATGCGCATCTGGCGCAGGTCCACGCGTGGCAGTGGCTGGCGTTCGGGCAGGGCGAGGTCGATGCGTGCGCCTAGGTAGTCGCCACGGCGCAACACCTGGGCGAACAGGCGCATCTGGCCGCTGGTACGGCCGCGCTCACCCTGGATACGTGCGGCGGGCAGTGCGGTTTCGCGGCAGACGATAGCGATGAAGGCATCGTCCAGCTCGTCCAGTTCGGCGGCGATGGCATCCAGAAATTCGGCGCGGCGCGCCGGGGCCAGTTGGCGGAATTCGGCGAAAGCGGCGGCCGCGGCTTTGGCGGCTTGGTCGACTTCGCCCTCGGTAGCCTGGGCAAAGTTGTACGGCAGGGCTTCGCCAGTGCTGGCGTCCAGGCTCTGCAGGCGCTGTGCGCCAGCGGCGCTGCGCTGGCCGGCGATGAAGTTGTGGCCGAGGATTTCAGGCATGGGGTGCTCCTGTGAGGGTGGCTGAATGAAGAGTGCTGGGCAAGCCTGCCCAGGGCATCAGGTAATCGGCGCCGGATTGAACAGGGTGATGTCGTTGTGCAAGCGGTGCTGCTCGGCCCAGGTCTGCTTGCGGCCACTGGCGACGTCGAGGTAGTAGTGGAACAGCTCCCAACCCAGTTCCTCGATGGTCGCGCGGCCGCTGGCGATGCGCCCGGCGTCGATATCGATCAAATCGGGCCAGCGCTGCGCCAGCTCGCTGCGGGTGCACACCTTGACCACGGGCGCCATGGCCAGGCCATACGGTGTGCCGCGGCCCGTGGTGAAGACATGAAGGTTCATGCCTGCGGCCAGTTGCAGGGTGCCACAGACGAAGTCGCTGGCCGGGGTGGCGCAAAAGATCAGGCCCTTGCCCTTGACCCGCTCGCCTGGGCCAAGCACGCCCTGGATGGCCCCGCTACCGGACTTGACGATCGAACCCAGCGACTTTTCGACGATGTTCGACAGCCCGCCTTTCTTGTTGCCCGGTGTGGTATTGGCGCTGCGGTCGGCAGCGCCTTGCTGCAGGTAGCGGTCGTACCAGTCCATTTCGCTGACCAGCGCGTCGGCCACCGCCTGGTTTTGCGCGCGGGAAGTCAGCATGTAGATGGCGTCGCGAACCTCGGTCACTTCCGAGAACAGCACGGTGGCACCGGCACGTACCAGCAGGTCGGCGGCATAACCCAGCGCCGGGTTGGCGGTAATGCCCGAAAAGGCGTCGCTGCCACCGCACTGCATGCCGAGGATCAGCTCGCTGGCCGGTACGCTTTCGCGTCGACGCTGGTCGAGTTTCTTCAGGCGGGTTTCGGCCAGCGCCATGATCTGCTCGATCATTTCCACAAAGCCCAGGCTGGCGTCCTGCAGGCGGTACAGCCACGGGTCGCTGAGATCTACCGACGGGTCGTTGTCGTGCATCACCTGGCCGGCCTGCAGCTTTTCGCAGCCCAGGCTGATGACCAGCGCTTCGCCGCCCAGGTTGGGGTTGCGCGCCAGGTTGCGCACGGTGCGGATCGGGATATAGGCGTCGCGGGCGTTGATGGCCACGCCGCAGCCGTAGCTGTGGGTGATGGCTACCACGTCATCGACGTTGGGGTATTTGGGCAGCAGTTCGCTGCGAATGCGCTTGACCGCGTGCTCCAGCACGCCGGTCACGCACTGCACGGTGGTGGTGATGCCAAGGATATTGCGCGTGCCGACCGTGCCGTCGGCGTTGCGGTAGCCTTCGAAGGTGAATCCTTCCAGTGGCGGCAGCGGCTGTGGCACGGCATCGCAGCGTGGCAGGCTGTCCAGTTCCGGGGCAGCGGGCATGGCCAGCTGGCTTTCCTGTACCCAGCTGCCCTGGCGCAGGTCTTCCAGCGCATAACCGATGATTTGCCCGTAGCGGCGCACCGGCTCGCCCTTGGCGATGGTCACGGTGGCAACCTTGTGGCTTTGCGGTACGCCCTCGACCAGGGTCAGGCCGTCGGCAAAACGGGCACCTTCGCCCAGGCCGCCGTCATTGACCACGACCACGACGTTGTCATCGTCGTGCAGGCGCACGTAGCGGGGCGAGTCGGAATGTTCGATCAACTGCATGTTTGGGCCCTACTTGTCAGGTTCTCAGGCTTTTTTGTACATCCGCCCGCACCGAACGAGCCGGCGCGGGCGTGTCACTCAATGGCGCGAGCTGGCCAGTTCGCCGTTGGCAGCAGGCTCAGCCTGTGGCTTCGGGGCGTCGTCGCGCAGTTCGATACGCTTGATCGGGCCAACGATCGCCAGGTAGCTGAACACCGCTACCAGGGCGTTGGCGCCTACGTAGACCAGGGCCCACTTGAACGAACCCGTGGCGCTGATGATGTAGCCGATGACGATAGGCGTAGTGATAGAGGCGATGTTGCCGAAGGTGTTGAACAGGCCGCCCGACAGGCCGGCGATCTGCTTCGGCGAGGTGTCTGCCACTACCGCCCAGCCCAGCGCGCCGATGCCTTTGCCAAAGAAAGCCAGGGTCATGAAACCGACGACCATCCACTCGGCGTCTACGTAGTTGCAGAACACCATGGTGGTCGACAACATCAGGCCGCAGACGATCGGCAGCTTGCGCGAGAAGGTCAACGAGTTGCCACGGCGCAGCAGCCAGTCCGAGATCACCCCACCCAGCACACCGCCGATAAAGCCGCATACCGCCGGCAGCGAGGCGATGAAGCCGGCCTTGAGGATGGTCATGCCGCGTTCCTGCACCAGGTACACCGGGAACCAGGTCAGGAAGAAATAGGTGATGGCGTTGATGCAATACTGGCCCAGGTACACGCCCAGCAGCATGCGGCTGGTCAGCAGCTGCTTGATGTAACCCCATTTCGGGCCATCGTTGCCGCGCTTGTGGTCCATGTCGACCAGGCCGCCGTTCTGCTCGATGTGTTCGAGCTCGGCCGGGCTGATGCGTGGATGCTGGCGCGGGTTGTAGATGGTCTTCAGCCAGACCATCGAGAAGATGATGCCCAGCGCCCCCATCACCACGAACACGTGCTCCCAGCCGAAGCTGAACACGATCCAACCCATGATCGGTGCGAACAGGGCGGTGGCGAAGTACTGCGCGGAGTTGAAGATGGCCGAGGCGGTACCGCGTTCCTGGGTCGGGAACCAGGCCGCGACGATACGGGCATTACCTGGGAACGACGGGGCTTCGGCAAAGCCGACGAGGAAGCGCAAGGTGAACAGGGTCACGACTGCCCAGGCAACCGGAAGGCCGCCGACAAAGCCCTGCAACAGGGTGAACAGCGACCAGGTGAAGATGCTGAAGGCGTAGACGTTCTTGGAACCGAAGCGGTCGAGCAGCCAGCCACCCGGAATCTGGCCAGCCACGTAAGCCCATCCGAAGGCGGAGAAGATATAACCGAGGGTTACGGCGTCAATGCCGAGGTCTTTCTGCAGGCTGGAGCCTGCGATTGCAATGGTCGCGCGGTCGGCATAGTTGATCGTGGTCACCAGGAACAGCATGAACAGGATCAGGTAGCGCACATGCGTCTTTTTAGTCGCTTGCATGCTGGTTGTACTCCCACTAGTTATTTTTGTGCGGGCTCACGAATGGTAACCGGAGCGGGGCAGGCCCACTCCGGGCGCGGCATATGGCAGGCCGCAAGCAGCGCTTACTGCGGGCCCATCTTGTCCATCAGCGCGGCGAGCATTTCGTACTCTTCGGCGGTGAGGTCGGTCAGCGGGGTACGCACCGGGCCTGCGTCGTAACCGGCCAGCTTGGCGCCGGCCTTGACGATGCTCACGGCGTAGCCAGCCTTGCGGTTGCGGATGTCCAGGTAGGGCAGGAAGAAATCATCGATCAGCTTGGCTACAGCAGCGTGGTCGTCGCGGGCGATGGCGTTGTAGAAGTCCATCGCTGTCTTCGGCACAAAGTTGAACACTGCCGAGGAGTAGACCGGTACGCCAAGGGCCTTGTAGGCAGCAGCATACACTTCTGCGGTTGGCAGGCCACCCAGGTAGCTGAAGCGATCACCCAGGCGGCGGCGGATCGACACCATCAGCTCGATATCACCCAGGCCGTCCTTGTAGCCGATCAGGTTAGGGCAGCGTTCGGCCAGTTTCTCCAGCAGGTCGGCGTTCAGGCGGCAGACATTGCGGTTGTACACCACCACGCCGATCTTCACCGATTTGCACACGGCCTCCACGTGGGCGGCAACACCGTCCTGGCTGGCTTCGGTCAGGTAGTGCGGCAGCAGCAGCAGGCCCCTGGCGCCCAGGCGCTCGGCTTCTTGCGCATATTCGATGGCCTGGCGGGTGGAGCCACCCACGCCGGCGAGGATCGGTACCGAAGTGGCGCAGGTATCGACTGCGGTCTTGATGACCTGGCTGTATTCGCTGGCAGCCAGGGAGAAGAACTCACCCGTACCACCGGCGGCGAACAGGGCACTGGCGCCATACGGGGCCAGCCACTCCAGGCGCTTGGTGTAGCCCGCCGGGTTGAAGTCGCCCTGGGCGTTGAAGTCGGTGACCGGGAAAGACAGCAGGCCGTGGGAGAGGATGGATTTGAGTTCTTGTGGGTTCATTGTTGTTGGCATCCTGTGGCGCTTGGGTGGAGGTGTTGTTTTGCGTTAGAGGTAAGTTATCGTACAACCTCAGGGATGACCAGTGCTTTTTGCGATTTTTGTTTTGTGCGAGCGTGCCTGCTTCTACGTGGCCGCCTCGATATGTGTGGTGGGTTGTAGATCGAGCGCCGCCCGCGCGGCGCTCGATCTCACAGGCGCTGAAAAACCGACGACTACCACCCGGTAGTCATCGTATCTCTCAAGACCAAAGAAAAAAAACGATCGCAAAGACAGGCACAAACCCGCCGCCCGATTCCACGGCAGATATTCTGGGACCAGCAGAGGGTGACCGGGGGAGGCGGGGGCGGCCGTGCGCCGCCCCGCGATCAAAGCAGGGGAAACAGTAGGTCAGGCAGCGCGCTTGACCTGCGCCTTGCGAACCTGCGCGCGGCACGCGTCACCGAACGCCTGGAAGATCTTGATCGAGTCGGGGTTCTGCGCGGCTTGCCATTCTGGGTGCCATTGCACGGCGAACAGGAATGGCGAAATGCTTGGCGCATGAATGGCCTCGACCAGGCCGTCTTCCGCATGCGCGATGGCCTCGATGCCGGCGCCGAGCTTGTGCAGGCCCTGGCCGTGCAGCGAGTTGACGCGGATTTCGTCGCAACCCAAAGTGTCGCGCAGCCAGCTGCCTGGTTTGATCTTTACGCTGTGAACCTGGGCGTACTGTACTTCGACCGGGTCTTCCGGGTTTTCCCGGTGGTCATTGAAACCCGGTTCGGCGTACACCTTCTGGTAGATGTCGCCACCCAGCGCCACGTTGATTTCCTGCATGCCCCGGCAGATGCCGAAGATGGGCAGGCCACGCTTGAGCGCCGCCTTGACCAGCGGAATGTCGAACAGGTCGCGGTTCTGGTCCTGGCCTTTGCCTGGGGTCTGGTTTTCCTGGCCGTACAGCGCCGGGTCGATGTTGCTGCCAGCGCCGGTCAGGTAAACGCCGTCGGCCATGTCCAGATAGGTCTCGAGGTCGTCAATGCCGCAGCAGGTGGGCACCAGCACCGGGACACAATCGGCGAACTCGACCAGCGGGGTGATGTATTTGTGGGTCATGACCTGGTAGTCATGGCCTTTGCGCTCTTGGCTGCCCATGGTCATCAGGACGACGGGTTTGCGCAGGGAAGGTTGCTTGTTGCCAATGTTGCTGTTGGACATATGTCACCTTGGGACAGGTTCGACCTGTCGTTGTTGTGCAGGCGCACGGCGCGGGGCCCTGAGTGGCGCCTGGAGCCCCGAGCACTGCCGGCTCGTCGAGCTGACGATGCCGGTCGGGGCCTGTAGATAGCTTGCCAGAGCCGTTCGATATGTCAAACGACTGAAAGGGGCTGCAATGCGGGAAATGCGCCGGTTTTGGGTGGGTTGAACCGATGCGGGCCTGTGGCGGCGTGGGTTTGGCGGGAGGTTCGGTCAATAATATTTAACGACGCAGTCGGGTCTTTGCAGCCGTGCAATGAAATAGGTGGCTTGAAGTCAACGCGGTCGTTGTGGGAGCGGCCTTGTGTCGCGAAAGGGCTGCACAGCAGCCCCGGCAATATAGGCAACAGTGCTGAAAAACCGGGGGCCGCTTTGCGACCCTTTCGCGACACAAGGCCGCTCCCACAAGCTCAGTGACAGGTCTGCACTCAGTGCAGGATCTGCGTCAGGAACCCCTTGGCCCGCTCGGTGCGCGGGTGGTTGAAGAACACCTGCGGCGGGCTGTCCTCGATGATCTGCCCACCCTCCAGGAACAGCACCCGCTCGGCCACCTGCCGGGCAAAGCCCATTTCGTGGGTGACGCAAAGCATGGTCATGCCCGTGCCGGCCAGTTGCACCAGCACATCCAGCACTTCAGCGACCATTTCAGGGTCCAGTGCCGACGTAGGCTCGTCGAACAGCATGATCCGCGGTTTCATGCACAGCGCGCGGGCAATTGCCACGCGCTGCTGCTGCCCGCCGGACAACTGGCTGGGGTACTTGTGCGCTTGGCTTGCGATGCCCACTTTGGTCAGGTACATGCGCGCCCGCTCCTCGGCATCCTTGCGCGATAGCCCACGCACGCTCGTGGGGGCGAGCAGGCAGTTGTCGAGCACGCTCATGTGCGGGAACAGGTTGAAGTGCTGGAACACCATGCCAATGTCGCTGCGTACCTGCGCCGCCTCCCGGGCGTTGGTCGCAAGGTCGACGCCGGCGACCTCGATAGTGCCCTGCTGGGCGATTTCCAGGCGGTTGATGCAGCGGATCAGCGTCGACTTGCCCGAGCCGGAAGGCCCGCACAGGACGATACGTTCGCCTTCGCGTACCTGCAGGTCGATGTCGCGCAAGACATGGAACGCCCCGTAGTGCTTGTTCAAGCCTTCAATGCGGATCAGCACCGGGCGCGGGTCGGTTTCAGGGGTAGCGGTGGCATGGCTCAAGAGTGCGGTCATCGTGTTGTGCTCCCGCGGGGGTCAGTCGAAACGGGTTGCGCTATAAGGCGCGGGGTCGGTGAAGGGGCGTTCCCCGGTCACCAGTTCGGCCAGCAGGCGGCCGCTGACCGGGCCCAGGGTGAGGCCATGGTGGGCGTGGCCAAAGTTGAACCACAGCCCCGGGTGGCGTGGCGCCGGCCCAATGACCGGGCGCATGTCGGGCAGGCACGGGCGCCGCCCCAGCCACGGTGCGTCGTCCAGGCGCTCGCCCAGCGCGGGGAACAGCTTGCGCGCCAAGGCTTCGCAACGGTCCAGCTGAATCTGGTTGGCGGGCGCATTGGCGGCATCGAACTCGATACCGGTGGTCAAGCGCACGCCGCGCGCCATCGGTGCCAGCACATAACCGCCCTGGGTGTCGCAGATCGCGTGCTCCAGTTGCGCGCCGCCACGGGTGCCGTAGTGCATGTGATAGCCGCGCTTGATCGCCAGCGGTATCTGGTAGCCCAGGCCGCTGAACAGGTCGGCCGACTGGGGGCCCAGGCAGGCGACAACCTCGTCGGCAGTGATCGGGCCACGGCGGCTGTCGACCTGCCACTTGCCGTGGTGCTGACGCAGGCTGCGCGCATCGCCATGCAGGAACTGCCCGCCGCGTTGCTGGAACAAGGCTGCATACCCACGGGTGAGGGCGCCGGGGTTGATGACGGTTTTTGGGTCAAGCCAGTGGATACCGCCGACCACGGTGGCATCCAGCTGGTGTTCGCGTGCCTGCAACTGGCCGCATTCCAGTATTTCGAACTGCAGGCCGTAACGGCTCAGGCCTTTGGCATCGGCCTTGGCCTGGCTGAACAGCGTCGGATCGCGGAACACCTCGATCCAGCCTTTGGCCTGCACCAGCCCTTGCAGGCCGGCAGCTGCGATCAGCACGTCGTGTTCCTCCACGCAGCGCTGCACCAATGGCAGCATATCGGCGGCGGCACCTGCCAGGCGCCCGGGGGCGGACTGGCGCCAGTAGCGCCACAGCCACGGTGCCGCCTTGGGCAGATGCGCCAGGCTGTAGCGCACGTCGGGCTGGCGGTTCAGGCCATAGCGCAGCAGGGCGCCCAGTTGCCGTGGGAAGGCATAGGGGATGACGCTGGAGCGCTCGATGAGCCCGGCGTTGCCGTGGCTGGTACCGCTGCCCGGTTCGTCGCGGTCGAGCAGTACCACCTGGCGCCCGCGGGCTTGCAAGTGCAGGGCGGTGCTGACGCCGACGATGCCGGCGCCCAGGACTAAGGTCTGGCAATGCATGGAACGTATCCTTTGGTCAGTTCAGGTGGCGGCCCAGGCGGGCTTCCAGGTGTTTCAGCAGGCGCCGCACCACCTCGACGATCACCAGGTAGAGCACTGCGGCCCACAGGTAGATCTGGAAGTCGAAGCTGCGCGAAAAGGCCAGTTTGGTCACGCCCATCAGGTCGTAGATGGTCACCAGCGAGGCAATGGCGCTGGCTTTGATCATCAGGATCAATTCGTTGCCCAGCGGGCCGATGGCAACCAGCAGCGACTGCGGCAGGATCACCTTGAAGAAGGTCGTCGAGCGCTTCAGGTTCAAGGCCCGCGCCGCCTCATACTGGCCCGGGGCGACGGCCATCAGGCTGCCGCGGAAGATCTCGGCCTGGTAGGCGGCGGTGTTCAAGGTGAACGCCAGCAAGGTGCAGAACCACGCCTCGCGGAAGAACCACCACAGGCCCACGTCCTGCCAGAAGCTCTTGAACGAGCCCAGGCCGTAGTACAGCAGGAACAACTGGGCCAGCAATGGCGAGCCGCGGAAGAAGTACACATAACCTGCCGCCAGGCGTTGCAACAGCAGGTTGTGCGACAGGCGCGCCAGCGCCAGCAGCAGGCCCAGCAGCGCGCCCAGGCTGAAGGAAATGGCGACCAGCTTGGCAGTGACCAGCAGGCCGTCGACAAAGCGCGGGCCGTAACGCTGCAGCAGGTCAGGGTCGAGCACCAGCGCCAGCAATTGGTCGAGGCTCATGCGCGCGCTCCTTGCAGGTGGCGGTTGCTCCGCCGCTCGATGTAGGCGAACACGCGCCCGGACAATGCCGCGAACAGCAAGTAGCCCAGGCACGCCACGCCATAGAAGAACATGGGCTCTTTGGTCACGCTGACGGCCAGGTTGGTCTGGCGCATCAGGTCGACCAGCGAGATGGTCGACACCAGCGAGGTGTCCTTGAGCAACGACAGCCAGTTGTTGGACAAGCCGGGCAGGGCAATGCGGGTCAACTGCGGCAGCAGCACCTTGAAGAACCCGGTGCGTTTGCTCAGCCCCAAGGCCGAACAGGCCTCCCACTGGCCTTTGGGCAAGGTCTTGAAAGCGGCCAGCCAGATCTCGCTGGAAAATGCGGCAAACACCAGGCTGAACGCGATCATGGCGGCCACGAAGGTATTGATCAGGAACTCACCTTCATAGCCCAGGGCGGCAAGGACCTTCTGCGCGGCGATCTGGCAGCCGTAATAAATGATCAGCAGTGTCAGCAGCTCGGGCAAGCCGCGGAACACGGTGGAAAACGTGGTGGCCCAGGCCCGTGGCAGGCGTTTGCGCGAGCGGGCCGCCAGGGCGACTACCAGGCCCAGCGGCAGGCCGATGGGCAGGCAGGCCAGGGCCAGTGACACAGTGACCAGCGCGCCGGCCAGCAGCGCCTGGCCCCAGCCACCGCTGGCCAAGGACAGCAAGGACAATTGATCGAGCATGACGAACACCTTGAGTTGACCTCACCGGCCTCATCGCCGGCAAGCCAGCTCGCACAGGTAAACCGCTGTTCTTCAGGTCTGTGGGCAACCTGTGGGAGATTCTATGGTTTTAGGGAAGTTTTTTAAGCGGCTTTTGACCGAT
>JADHEF010001468.1_pt1 | contig 14340 bp, 17 predicted proteins | sample 8952391 | NCBI WGS metagenome assembly JADHEF01 (sample SAMN16124439, study PRJNA663245) | bioreactor sludge metagenome | isolation source: sludge (nitrite) | place: India:Bengaluru | collected 2019-02-28
CTGCCTGGCCTTCCTGATCGTCACCGTGGCGGTGAACATCATGGCCAACTTCGTCGCCCCGGCCTACGTGCTCGCCAACCTGGCCCCGAACCTGCTGAACTTCCGCCGTGCGGGCCTGCTCAGCGCCGGCATCGCCGTGGTGATCCTGCCTTGGCACCTGTACAACAGCCCGTCCGTGATCGTGTATTTCCTCGGCGGCCTGGGCGCCCTGCTCGGCCCGCTGTACGGCATCATCGTCACCGATTACTACCTGGTACGCCGCAGCCGGGTGAACCTGCCGCAGCTGTACAGCGAAAGCACCGAGGCCGCCTACCACTACAAGGGCGGGGTCAACCTGCGCGCCGTAGCGGCGTTCATCCCAGCTGCGCTGATCGCCATCGTGCTGGCGCTGGTGCCGGCGTTCGACACGCTGTCGCAGTTCTCGTGGTTCTTCGGCGCCGGTTTGGGCGGGTTGATTCATTACGCCATTGCCGATCGCAGTGCCAGGCATGCCGACGTTTCCGGTGAAAGCATCGCGGTGGATAGCGCGCAGCACTGAAAAGCGGCCAACAGGCCGCCCTGGCCAGTCGACGGATCAAGCCGGGGCAGTTACGCTGGCGCTTTCCACCTGCACGGAAGCGCCAGTGAAAGAGGCCTATCAAGGAAGCTGCCTGTGTGCAGCGGTCAGTTACCTGCTACTTACCCCACCCAAGGCAGTAAGCCATTGCCATTGCAGCCAGTGCCGCAAAAGCCACGGGGCCGCCTTCGCCTCATACGGCAGCGTTCCACGCAGCGGGCTGCGAATACTGCGCGGCGCTGCCAGCCTCAAGGCCTTTGCCTCCTCACCCACCGTAGTGCGCGAGTTTTGCGCCGAGTGCGGTTCTAGCCTGTTCTGGTCACGTTCCCAGGGTGAGTTTGCCGATTGGGTTTCGATCGCGCTGGGCACGCTTGATACACCGTTTCTGCCCAAGAAGCAGAAACACCTTCATGTCGACTCTGCTGCCCCCTGGTACACAGCCTGTAGTGCTGACTGAAACCCACGGCTGCACTGCCAGGGCGATGCCAAACGCGCGATGGCAATTGCCCGTGTGCGTGCAACTTTGGCGATTGAGCCCGGTCTGTATAGTCCCGCTGGGCACCCCACACCCCGTGCGGATGCCCATGGACCGGCGTCTTCATGATGCCTCTTGATCACAACCAAACCGATAAGGAAATCTCATGCGTACATTCAAATACGTGCTCGCTGCGTTGCCGTTTTTTGTTCTGGCCGGCTGCGGCAACGACGCCCTGGAAGGGACTTACGAAGCGACCACCACTGTAATGGGTTTCAAAAGCCCCAAGCAGAAATGGGAGTTCTCCAAGGACTACATCATCGCCAACGGCAGCAAGGTCAAGGTTGAAGAGTGGGAGCGCAAGGATGATGTGGTCACTGCGCGCAACAAGGACGGGCTTGCACTGATCAACGTGCGCGTACTGGACGGCGGCAAGCGTCTGGAAGCCGTTGGCGGCAGTGACATGGCCAAGAACGAGTTCGTGCGAGTGGATTGACCCACCTGTCAGCCAGCGTTCCAGGGGCCGCGTTGCGGCCCAACTTGCCTAACGGGTCGGCATTGCGTTAAACCCACGAACACGGGCGCCCTCCACGGCATGGTCAAACGTATTCCCGATTGAGCAATCACGGCTAGGCACTTCGATGCCTGAACAACGGATGCTAGCGCTCACCGCACCTTCCGGAGATTCCGTTCGTTGACTGACTCACAGCACAACCCTACCTACGCAAAACGGTTCGAAGCCGTACTTGCCTATATCGACAGCCACCTTGAAGGCGACCTGTCGGTGAATGCCCTGAGCCGCATCGCCAACTTCTCGGCGTTTCACTTTCATCGGCAATTCACGGCATACATGGGCGTTCCGGTTACACGGTATGTGCAACTGATGAGGCTTCGACGTGCGGCGCATCAACTGGTCGCCTCGCCCACAACGCCCATACTGGAAGCCGCATTCGGCGCCGGCTTCGAAAGCCCCGAAGCCTTTTCCAGGGCGTTCAAGCGTGCCTTCGGCATGGCGCCGAGCGTTTTCGCCAAGGCGCCGAACTGGCAGGCCTGGAGTGCGGTGTTCGTTGTGCCTCACTTAACCAGGAGTATCACCATGCAGATCCGTATCGTGGATTTCGCCGAAACCCGCGTGGCCGCGCTTGAACACCGAGGGGCGCCAAGCCTGGTCGGCGAAAGCGTCGCGCGCTTTCGCCAATGGCGCATGCACAGCGGCCAGTCGCCCGTGGCGACCAGCCGCACCTTCGGCATCCCCTACGACAACCCCGACACTACGCCGGCCCACGCCTTTCGCTTTGCCGTGTGTGGCGAGCTGGACGAGGCCGTAAAGCCCAATGATTTCGGCGTGCACGAACGGGTCATCCCGGCGGGGCGTTGTGCCGTGATTCGGCATACCGGCTCGCCTGACTACATTGGTGAGACCATTTATCCGCTTTATCGGGACTGGTTGCCTTCGAGTCATGAAGAACTGCGGGATCATCCGTTGTTCTTTCAGTACCTGAGTGTGTATCCGGAAACGCCGCTGGAGCAGTGGGAGACGGATGTGTATGTGCCGTTGAAGTAGCTGGGGGGGTTGGTCGTGAGCACGGGTGTGCAGTGTTAATCAACGCTGCATGCCCGCCTTGTCATGGCCTGCTGCTTGATGCGATTTAGCGCAATGACAGCATCATTGTCAGCGGAGACAAATCGGGACAACGCACAAAACCGGCCTTGCTGGCATAGAAGTCTGCGAGTGTTTCGTTAAGCGGATGAACCAGAATCGCCGATGAAGCCACCACCTCCGTGGACACCATGACCCGAAGTATCGCATCTTGCAACAGGCCTTCGGCAAAGCCGTACCCTTGAGCCTCAAGGGTCACCCCCATCCGCCCCAGAATGGTAGCCGGGTGCGCGAACGGCGTATTGCGCTGCAGTTTTCTCGGCAACACCGACTGCCGCGCAATCGAACCGCTCGACAAGGTGTAGAACCCCGCAACTTGCTGGGTACCCTTGAAGCACGTCACATACACCACCGCCAGCTTTTCTTGCTGGGCCTTTCTTGCCCGCTTGTGAAGGTACTCGTTGATGGAGCGCTCGCCACAATCAAAACCCGCGAAATCATGGGCCTCACCGAGCTTTACCGGCTTGCTTAGCTCCACGGGGCGGGTTTGGACATGAGTTTTTGTAGGCACTTGTTATCCTTTAACGGGTTCTGCTCCAGCGCCTGCTCGAAACGATCAAAGGCTTCGTCGCTGAGCAGGAACAGCTGGCGGTCCATGATCACTTCTTCCGCTCGCCTACAGGCCGCATCGACGATGAAGCTGGTTCTGTCTGTTCCTAGCAGCTCGACAGCCGCGTCGATCAGACTGCGCTTTCTGGTATCGACTCGCATGTTGATCGGTACGGGCTTTTCACGCTCATTGATTTGAGCCGACATATTTCTTTCTCCACAGCTGCGGGGGCCATCCCCACACCGCAACGGTAGCACTACGTATAGCTAACGTCTACACACATGTATGAGATTGACTTACACATACGTATGACCGCAGAACGAACACGACCTGCTTCCTGACGGAAACCCAGCTGCCTTGGTAAACTAGCTGACAGCCCAGGCGAACGCAGATTCTGTTTTGTTGCCAGCTTTTGCTACGCCGCCTCTGCAGTTTGCTACCAGTCCCAAAAATCCAGTATTCGGTACCGAAAACGTTGAACGATAAGACCGCTAACCCAGGCTCTAACCCAGAAACCACGCGACCTGAGCCGTCACGCCGCTTCAGCGTTGCACCGATGATGGACTGGATTGCCTAATCCCTATTTCCGTCGCCTTCATGGCATATCGTGTGTAATAGGTGTGCAATCGCACATACCCCATCCGTACACCGCGTCACCACCCTCTTCTCGGCTGGACTGAAGCTGACTGGACAGACCAACAGCGATGTAGCACCAGCTCCTAGCACTACCGACTGACACTACCTATAGATCTCCTCCCTCCCCTGACATTTGCCCATGGCTGGCATCGAGTTTTGGGATAAGGAGCCCTCAAAAACGGTCGAGGGATGAGCACACAGCAGACCAGGATCAGGAAGAGAAACAGCCTAGCGAGTTGCTCATGGCGAGGATTGATGCGGAATTGGTGTGGGCGAAATAGTCCAAGGTCGCCACATCCAGGGCAGCGTCTAGCCTGAACCCGTTCGTGCCGGTCGGCCTCTGTTTGCTTTCATAGCTTGCGGGGGGACTGCCCATAAGACGAGAGCACCGACGCCTCCCATGGCAGTGGAGGCCTAAGGAAATTTTAACTTCCCTTATAGTGTGAGTGACTTTTCGAAGGCGCGTGAACCAAAAGACGGTAACTTAATATGTGTTTGGGTGCAACACAAAAAATTTATTTTCCTTTGGTTTTGGTGTGTGTTGTGGTCTCATATTCACATTGACTGCAACTACGGATAGTTAAATGAGAGATCGTCAGGTACAAATAGAATTCTTCGAGAAGTACGGCATTATGGTTGATTGCTCGAAACTAAATGAGCGTCAAATGGACAGGTTTCTTTGCGTAACCCCTAGACCAAAGTTATCTAATTACGAGACTCTTGGGGAATTATTCAATGTGGCGTTCGGCAAAGGTGTTAACCTTCCAGTAATTTCCCCTGATTACGAGCAGCTACCGCCTCAGACGCCAGTGGAATGGGTACAATGCCCAAGTATTTACCAGGGACTTGTTCGTCAGTTACGGTCTCACTGGCGAAAAAGCGAGCATGACCTTAAGGTGGAAAAATCACAAAGCCATGCCTCACTGGAGGCTATTAAAGCCTCACACCAACTCGAAGTAAAAAAGGCCGAAGATGCAGCGTATGCAAAAGGACTTATTGATGCTGAGAAAGTCTTCAAGAGAAAAATGTTAGTTGAGGCTGCGGCTGCGCTTGAGGAAATAACTGAAAAACTGGACTCCTACACAATCGGAGTTCGAGATGACCTTGATGAATGCATCAAGGAGATTGAAACAAGCCCGGTAGATTCTTCCATAGGCGTCTACAATCTGATAATTGAAATTTCAAAGAGGTTTACGAAAAGGGTTAAACGCACTCGCGATCTTCAATCGACTACCTGAAGCTCTGCCTGGCTGGAACACCAAGAAAAGCGTGGCTCCAAGAGGGTTCACCTCCCCACGATTGAGAGAACACTGCAGGATGCTGTCCAGACAGCCAAGAAAACCAGCGACGAATGAGCTGTAAGGGCATACAGTGTCATGGGTACAATTTTCAGTTATCAATTCAAACCTAACCAGGCCGATGCTTTCACCCCTTGAATCATCATGGATGGTGAGAGGAAGCTAACTGGTAGAGCCTCACTGCTAGCTATTGATTCCCTCTAGCAGGGGGATTCTCAGACATCGATTAAATACGCTCGCTGGGGCAGTTCGGCGATTTCGCTCTTACACACTGCGAAATCACAATCAGGCCAAGCGGATTCACACTATCCTACTGCGAATCCGCTCTCACTCATTGCGAAACCGCTCTCTCCCACTGCGAAATCACACACTACCCATGCGGCTTCGCAGGATTTATAGCTAAAACAGCATATAAATTAGAAAACGACTTACATTCAAAAAATACTTCCACCAACCATTTCTCCACCTGCATAATAAGCTTAGATCAGTAGATAGCCAGTTGTGTCTGTGTCAGACAAAGAGGCGGCTACTCACTCCCCTATCGGGGGTTGCGTTAGAGCAAAGCTCAGATAAAAACAATAATAAGGTGGGCACGATGGACGAACAGGTCAAACAGATTAAGGAGTCAAGGATTACGATCAGGCTGTCGAAGTCCGAGCGTGAAATCCTTGAAGCCAAGATGTCTCAAGCAGGATATAAGGCTGCGGGAGCGTTTATCCGAGACTTCGTAGTCAACAACAGCGTTAAGCCAAAGGTGAGCGGTGATGTTGTACAGATCGCTCGGGAACTGATGAACCTTGCCTCAATGATCAACGCCGAACGACCCGGCAGCGAGCTGCTGAAGAAGCTGAAGCACATCGCCCGCATCAACGCCGGGGGTGCTGCATGATCGGAAAAATCTTCCCCAAATCGGCTGGCTCATTCAAGAAGCGCATTCGGTACATCTTCGGCTGCACGAAGCACGATCACGAGATCACCGGCATCCGAACGATTGACTCAAACTGCATGAGTTCAGACCCCCTCCCCGGCATCCTTGCGGGCGATGAGACAGAAGTCCTGGAGATGATCCGGGAGTTCGACAGCATTGAGGTCATGCGCCGCATGTCTATAGACGCTGACAAGCCAATCAAACCAGTCTTCCACGCCATGCTATCCCTGCGCCCTGGAGAGTCCCTCAGCGCTTCTCAATGGCGATCTGCAGTCCAGAAGTACCTGGTAGACCTGGGCTTCGACGAGACCAATCAGTACGTCGCAGTGATGCACCAAGACAAGGATCACCAGCACGTCCATATCGTCGCAAACCGCATCCGCCTCGACGAGACCTTCAGCATGGTGAAGGACAACAACGAGCGAAGCGTTAGCCTGGATTCTGTCTCTGAGATCGAAGACCGCTTCGGCCTACGCAAAGCCCCGAAACCCAAGGACACATGGGGCATCGCGCTGACCCATGCTGAAGTAAAGGCTTCGATCAGGGACGGCGAACTCCCACACAAGCACAGGATGATCGCGAAGATCGCAGGCGCAATCGAAGCCACCAACGCAGTCAACGGTGACATGTTCGACTTCGTCCGGGCCCTCAGGAAGCAAATGGTCTACATCCACCTCACGCTCAATGACGAGGGTCAACCAAAGGGCATTTCGTACGAGTATGACGGCAAACACATCTCTGGCAGACAGCTCAAACGCTCACGCCTGACTTGGCACAAACTGATCACCCAAGAAGGAATATCGTATGACCCAGAAACCTTTCCAGAGCTTCAGACAGAGATTGCTCGAAGAGATCAAGACGAACATCAGAGAGCTGAGCGACTCAGATACTTCTACCTGGTCTTCCAGGGGGCCGCGCGAAGAATCCCGATCAAAGTCAAAAGCGCGAACTGGCGTCTCGAACGGGACACCCGACTGATCCTGGAAGCCCTGGAGGCCCTTCTCGGCATCGACCTTACGTTCAAAGGCAAAGGTAAACCGTCCAAGTATTATATCGAGTACACCCCAGGTCAGCCCTTGACTTTACCACCCCAGAGATATCGGGAATACGAGTTTGATTCACTGCATCTATAACGCGAGGTTTTTGGTCATTGACGGCGTACCCGGCCAGCATGTCGCAGGGTACGTCTTCAGCATGCCGGACGGCGATGATTACATCCAAACGCAACCAATCCAAGCAATCTGGCAAGACGGCGGCGAGCTTTTCGTTGAAGACAAAACCGGCACCACATACCAGATCGCTGATTTTGACGATGGGGAGTCGGCGCGCAAAGTGGAGACGATGCGCGAGGAGATCTTTCGCGGATTTTTCCCTGCGAGTAGAGATACCTGTGATGTTTACTGATTAGCCTCGAGGTGCAACAAAATATCTCGCATCAACCTTGCGTCGGCCAGAGCATGGTGAGGGGGCTCCTGGAGCAGGCTTTCAAGATCTGCGGTGAGCACTGCCCACCTACACAGCCCACCTAGATCTGTTGGCTCAGGCTGTACATTGGCGGGCCATACATCATCTTCCCGCGCAAGGTGACAGAAAAGAGGCCAATCCCAGGCCGGTGCATCTGAGCAAATCTCCAAGTCTACGGCGAAGCGATGAAGAAACGTCTGTAGTAATGCTTTGGCCTCAGCAAGGGTTCGCCCGTGCCGTTGGAGGTCAAGTTGGGGCAATACTGTCTGAACGACAAAGTCACTGCAGTCATCAAAGCAGTATGTATCCGTGAGTTCGACGTAGAACTCATCTCCCGTCTCAGTCACCAACGCTAGCGATATGAGCTTTGCACCGCGATGCAACCCCGTGAATTCAGTGTCCAGGAAAATCTTCACTCATCACGCTCCTGGAGCTCCCGCAAGCTTCTCAGTACATCAACCCGTTTGTCTAGGATGTCCACAGCCAACCCCAGGCATGCGAACACCCTGAACACGGTATGCAGGGAAACACTCCCACCGGCCTCGAGATTGATGATTGTACGTCTGGAGCAATCGGCACCCACAGCCAGCTCATCTTGGCTCAGCTGTTTGAGCTTCCGCACTTCCCCAATCCTTGCCCCAAACGCTTTAGGGTTGAGCACTATCATGAGAATGATCCTGCACATGTCTTGCGGGCATTGTGTGCAATATTTTTCACTTTATGAAGCCCCTCAGTCATGAAATGCACTTGCTCATGTAACCCTTAAAGGTGTACTGTTGCCGCAACTGGAGGCAAATGGCTTTCAACACGATAAGATCCCCTTGCCGACATCCAGGCCTCAGGGGGAACAGTGACAGGGGATCAGTTCATGGCTCTAGCAGAGCTGCTTAGAATGCGTGGCGGAGCGAGTCAAGAAGCCGCGCGCCTGGTGCTCGTTGAGGGGTTGTCTACAACCGAAGCCGCGCGCCGGGTCGGGACGAGCCCACAGGGGGTCAGTAATGTCCTGGCTTCGTGCCGCCGTGGGCTGGAGCTGGCTAGGCGTGCCACACAGGGTGATGAGTGATGCTCCGTTCTGCCGTTGAGAAAGTTCGGTACTGGCTGGCATTTGCGTTCTATTGCTTGCTGATACCCGTCACTGCTGTGAGTTATGTGGTCAAGCTTTGCTCGAAGCCTAAAAATGCTCCAAGGCTACTTCGCCATGCCGAGTTCCTTGAAGGAGGTTTTATTGCTGGACGATCTTCGTTTCAAGGGAGTTCGACTAGTGTGAATGGATTCTTGCTCGGACTTACTATAGAGCGAGGTGAGCTCGTAGCTAATATCGAAGGCTATAGGTACGTAGTTCAAGATATCGTAGAAGTGTACGAAAACCACCACCTACACGACACCCTGTGCGATTTGTGGCTACCGAGCTCTGCAAAATGATCGAAGTATCTCCGATAAAGCTTCAGGAATTCAGGTTCGTCGGGGATGGAATGTATGAAGCTAGATTCTCAGTAAATCATCGGAGATCCGCGATCCAATCGGAATTTGGTGGATTTCTGATTTTGGATGACCAGCTATATCTGATTTGCACTGTATTCGGCGACGAATTGCTCATGGAAGTTCAAACACTTGCCAGTGATTTTGAGTCCACAAGACATATAAACGAACTATATACAACTCTCATGGGCTTTCCGCTTCCCAGTAGATAGAGCGGCAGCAAGCTCGCCGCAACGAATAACCAAGGAGAAAAAATATGGACAGAAGATTGTCTGCGGCACTCGCCTGCCTGGCATTTGCGCTAGCTTCGGTTACCGCAATTTCTGTGGCAATGACAATTTTCAGTCTCCTTGATGATCCCCTGCTAGCTGTGCTCTTTTCAGGAGCTGCCGTCCTTCTTGATATCTTCAAGTACATAGGGTGGCCCTTGGCAGCTCGGCTGAATCAAGTGCGAAGGCGATTTTCCGCTATTGCAATCTGCTCATGTGTAGTAGCCCTCGGGCTCGTATCTGGTTGGTCGACCTATGACCGCTTAATGACTTCCATTGAGGCAAGCAAGGTCAGGCAGTCGGCATTGAAAAATGACCGTCTAGCGCACCTGGCATCTTTGATTAAGAAAGACTCGGACTTTCTGGAAACTCTTGGGACGGCGGAGAAAAAGCTGGAGTCGGAGTCTGCTGACCTCAGGGCTAGGGGCATGGCGACAAAGGCCCAAGAGCTTGAATCCGCCACCTTCGATAGGATTGATAAGCAACGCCTGGCTGCGATGGCGCGATTGGAAACAAACTCTACGGAAATCGTTGATATCCGTTCATCAGTCACCAAGGCAGCCTCTCTACCCATTGTCTTTGTAGCCTTTCTATGCGCTGGGTTTGCATTTGCCTTGGAGCTCGTTCCTGCACTACTCCTAACTATTTTGAGAAACCAGCACGTTGGAACCTATCAAGCTGCGAGTCCCGTAGATTTCGCCCATGAAGTGCCTGAGGTTTTGGGCTGTCCGAAAGAGCATCAACCCCCCGACCTCACCAAAACCTCTTGCAACCCATTGCTAGACGCATTGCTTCATAAAATTTCATCACTTCCACCCAATAGCAAGATCAAGGTAAAGGACTTCGCTATCGAAAACAAAATCGGCAACCTCAAATCTTGCGCAGCTTTCAAGGCTGCCGAGGAGATCGGAGCCATACAAAAAACTCCGCATGGTTACCTCACCACTGTACAACTGTAACCCCGTGCGCAGCTCGAGCCAGAATCTGGCAACTTAAACTTCTGCGTCGAGATCATCAACCATGAAGTCAAGCTCAGACCGCAAATAATCGAAGCGAGCATTGGCGACAACATCTGGGTATTTGGAATCCATGAACGGGGAAACCATCCACCCTTTATGCTCGCTTTTTGCTCGTTCTTCAAAAAACTCCGTCAAGCCAACCTCGCTTATGACCTGGATTGCGATCTCATATTCCTCAATCGACATAATTGTGTATGGGTACTGTTCTACCATGCCCCTTTCAAGACCGGCTTTATCAAGGAGATTCAGAATAGCGTCTTCAAGCTTCTGGAAGATGGACGGGCCGAAGAGATACCAGTTTGAGAGGGTCAACACGACAGGATAGAGTTTCCGACCCTCTGGTCTCCATGGCGTATGCTCACCAACTACATCTGCCAAGTTCTTATAATTCTGAACAACGAACCTTGCAAGATGATTAACTTCCTTCTCTAGAGCGCCCTCCTCTAGTTGGTAACGAGCTGGAAGACCAAGGCGCTTCGACTTACACTCAACCAGCATAGCCGCGGAGCCATCAAATACATACCAGTCCACCCCATCCTTTTTATTCTTTTTAATAAAATACTCTTCTCCAGCTCGAATAGAGAGACTATCCGACGTTATAAGCTCTGCACTTATCTCACCAACATAGCGCTCAACCGCTGCTCCGTATGGATTTTCAAAACCCTCAATTCTTCCCAAGTCAAAAAACAAGCCTTCCGACACTCTTGACAAGATAAAATGAGGCACCGGACAAATCACAATGTTAGGAGCCTCTGGAAAAACGCGAACCAGGGGTGTACTCTGCAGGGGATTAATGGTATACGACCAATTCTCATTATATTCTTGAACCGACTTGGTACGCTCTCGGAGGGGCAGAAAGTCCATTACAATCAAACTAAAGAATGAATCCCGCTGCTGATTAGAGATGCCGAGCTGAGTAAAGTCGGTATTCAGATCATAGGTGTTTTTTGAAATGAACGCACCAGCTATCGCCATTCCCAGCAGATAGAATTTTTTGATAGTAAGACCAGTCTCCTTCTCCAACAGAGCCTCAACCTCAGGCGCTCTGTAAATCCTAAAGTAGCGAGCAAGACGCAATTCGACAGTATGAGCCTGCCAGGGGAACTGTTGCTGAATGATCCGATGCACTTCTTGGAAGATCATTTTTTGAAGGCGCCCGTGCACCTGTTGATCTTGTAACTTCCTGACTTTCTCAATGGCGGAAATAAAATCTCTCAATTCAAAAAGATTTTTTGTGGCACCCACCCCAGAGTTCAAGATTACTTCACGCGCGAGTATGTCGAGTTCCCAAGGAAATACCACACCCTTGATAGAGCACTTGCCTTTGGGGTGAATGCGTGAAAATTGAAGAGGAATAGATTCCTCGTATTGGATATTCTGAAAGAACCGGCATATCTGAAGAAGAGCTGCAGTACGATCAAGCTTGGCAACAAAATTACGAAGTGGCTTGTAATGGTGATACATGAGTCTTCCCTGATTTTTGACGCTAGAAAAAGCTTATCTACTAAGCATAATATTGTCGGTACTTTACACTATCCCTCGGCGCCGGACACTGCCACTATTATCGGCTTGACGACACGACCGTTGGAGCTGACTCGACCAATCCTTGTCCATGGGAGCGAAGCTCAAAATCCAACTGTTCAAAAAAACTACCGCCGTTGATGTCCTTTTCGTCTACGAACGTCCAAGCTTCGCCTGAGATCCCAGCTACGTCTTTCACCACCGCGCCGCCAGACTTCACTACGATACGGGTCAGGGCATCGCCATAGCTGACGTCGTCACCATCAAACACCACAGCCGGGGCTCCACCGTTTCTCCGCTTCCAGGTAACCGTAGCCGGCCCCGTGATGAACCCTCCCTCCTGCCCATTGATCCGCACCCTGCCGGGCGTCCACGGCTCGTCATTCCGCGCCCCTACGGTGAATGACCTCAGGGCTGCATCATCAAATTCTTGCCGACCCGTTTGCGTGCCAACAAGCATCTTCAACTGCACCACCTCCCCGGCTGCATACTGCCAATGGGTCACGGCAAACCCCTCGCTCACACACCACACCCGCGCGCCGACCGGATGAACCAACGGCTTGGTGTTGAACAGCCCACGATTAACCACTCCAACTGTTGCGGAGTCTGAGCCATACCTGGAAACCGACTCATAGGACATCCACTCCATCCCAGAAACGCTGGAAACCAACAACAGTCCAAGCCCCCGTCTCACCTCCTCACCGGTGTAATCATCAAGCTCACCTACATCCCCGCCCAGCTCAACAGCGCTCTCAACATAGCGGTTTGCTGTCAAAGCCTGGCTCAAGACGCACAGCGGCGTGAACTGCTGGACGCCAGCATCAAGCCATGAGCCCTCACTGCTGCCCTTCGTCTGCAGACGGTAGTCTTGGGCTACTCCGGGTTTTTCAGCGACAACCAGGATGCTCCGCGTGGTCTGGCTGGGAGTTAGGATCGTAGGTGCTTCGATGATGTCGTAGCGCGTGACGTCCTGCGGCTCGAACGACGGTTTTTGCCATTTGGCTTCGTTTCCAGCGGTGTAGAAACTCTCGAAAACCCCGAAAACGTCTTGTATCAGTGTCAGCCTTACCGCACCGTCCGTAGGCGCTCCGAGGTCGACTGCGGTAACCCGCATCACAATTTTCTCGATTTTTTGAGCGGGCCATGTGAGTTTTACGACGTCCCCCACTTCGGCATCAGACATCGATCTGTGGCACTCGGCAACACAGGAGGCCAGTGGTACAGAAATCGCGGAAATCTCTCGCTGTGCGATTTTCGCTGCGGTTTCTCGGACGGAAATCATGGGCATGGAAATGGTCTGACCATCCGAATCGCCTTTGTGGATTCGCAGGCCGTTGTTCTGGGCGATCACCGTCCGCTCGTTGTAGTCATCGCCCCGGCTGATGTACTTGAGCTTCACTTCGTTGATGGCGGTATCTAGCGAGCCCCTACTGAAATTTGAAAGATTCTTGATATTCCATGGGCCGATTTCTGGCACCGCTTCGATGTCATAGTCGTTGCGAATAAGCCTGAGCTTCAGCGCGCCAGTGGCCGGGTCGGTATTGAGCGAGCACTGGATGATCTTCTTGATATCTTCGATTACGTCTGCAGCTGTGCGCGCGGTATCGATGACACATGAGATCCCGAGGCCTTCTGCGTAGAGGGTTTTCGCCGCTTGGACGAATGATTCGTTGTCGACGGTTGTGAACGCGATATCTGCACCAAACGACGGGTGAGTGATGATCTCGTGCAAGAAGTACGCGGGGTTCGCGTCCTGGCCGATGCGCTCGTACAGCTGCGACTCGGGTGCGGTCGATGGTGATTTCGGGAAGCGCGAGCAGACGAAGCTAACCGCCTCGGGCGTGGATGCATTTCCTATGTACATCCCCTCAAAAACGGCATACGCAACACCACGGATTGGTGACACGACATCAGAGCCGAGCAGGCCGACAAGGTAGTCGTTTGCAGTCTGAACCAGTGAGCCGCCATAGAACCGCAGGGTGCCAGATACACCACCAGTACCATCTTCATCGCCGCCAAAAAGGGACGGCTTGTCGATGCGGATAGCTCCGCCAGTGGACTCACCACACCAGGCCACCTGATCGCCAAATTTGACCTCCCTCAAGACCACGTCCTGGCCATGGCAGATTCCGAGCTGGATACCCATATAGTAGCGATACCCAACCGTGGTTTTCGTCGTAGAAAAGAGGCCTTTCACTTTCTTGACGATTTTCGATGTACGCAGGTCGCCGTACCAGATCACGTTCGGGCCACTCAGTCGCCTGGTGCCGGCGAGAACCTGCACGGGTCGTTCCGAAGCTGAAGGAAGGCTGAAGTCTTCAAGCCCAGCAGCAGAAGGCGAAGGAACTTTTGTCTTCATCGTCGCTATCATGACCAATGAAAGGAGGAACATAACAGCCATCAACCAAATCATGCTTGCTCTTCTTATTATTAGGGATGCTCCGATCAACTTGTCGTGCAGCCGCGGCAAGTTGCAATTTTCCAG
>JADHEF010001469.1_pt1 | contig 14312 bp, 10 predicted proteins | sample 8952391 | NCBI WGS metagenome assembly JADHEF01 (sample SAMN16124439, study PRJNA663245) | bioreactor sludge metagenome | isolation source: sludge (nitrite) | place: India:Bengaluru | collected 2019-02-28
TTATCCCACCCCGATGCATCTACAGGCTGATGGCCCAGCCCCGTTTGGTTGTAGGGGCTTCCCGTGTCCACCATCATGCTGACAATATCGGCGCCATAGGTGTTTCTCGCCCCCGGCACCGCCGCTAGTTGGCCGGTTCCCTCGCTCAAGGCCTTAAGATCGGCCGAAAAATTGCCGCTGTAGGTGTATCCGGTTGACAGAACATGCACGAGTCGGTACGTGCAGTCTATTCCGCTGTTCGCGAGCGCGACGTTCATTTTGCTGACGGCGGCGTTTGCGAACGCGGTCGCGCCGCCGTTGTCGTCTGCCCACGTTTGAGCCGTCGTGTCGAAGACCATCATCACATCGATCACCGTGCCGGCAGTGGCCGCCATGGACGTCACGTGTTCCTCTTCTGTCAACCTGCTTTTGCGCGTCCCGTCCGCACCTGCAGAAATCAATACGGCGGGCTCATCCCACGCGGGTGGCCGCTTGTCGTCAGCAACTTCGCGGACCTCCATGCTCCCGTCAGCACGAGTGGTTGCCTGATACAGTCTGCCTCGATCGAAATCACGCACTTCATGCCGTACGCCGTTCGGAGCGAATACCGACGAATATCTGGCGTTGACACCCTCTCCGCATGTCCCCTCGATCAACACGGCGCCGCCATAAACGGAGGTGACGCGTGATGCCGTAACGGTATAAACGGCACCCGGAAAAAACGAGAAAACCGCCTGTTCATTTAATCCGGGAACTGCATTCGCCGAAAGGCTGGCAAACAATCGTGGAACGGACCGTGCTCGCGTAACCGCCGCATCATCGGCAAAGCCGATCGTTTCATCGCCGGCGGCCAGCAACGTTCTTGGAGCGCCTCCCGTCTCCGCAAGGGTTGCAGTCGCCAATGCGAGTGCGACAAATATAACCCCGAAAGCGCCTTTAAACTCATGAATACGCATAAGATTCCTCCAGATCCCCTTGATACAGACTGGTCAACTACCGTTATAGAGCTAAGCCATTGCAGAAGCCCCAGGGAATACCACACGTCACGATCCATTCTGGGCGACACTTTTATGCTGCCAGAACAGATGCAACCCGTCTAATCAGTCGTCTTTAAAACACATCCCATTAAAACACATTCATTATACTACATATGGACTCAAATATAAATAGCCATTTTTTTGCTTAAAGACCGCGCGATATTTTCTGTCCAGTGTCTTAGGTTTACGCCTCTGCCAACGATGTGATAAACTTCATATTTATTTGCCAACGGGATTTAAGTGCGTGCGCTCTTTCACCCCTTTTGGGTTCTTAGCCTCAAGTGTCTTTTTATGCTCGCTCAGCTCTCAGTCAAAAATCTTGCGATCGTCGAGGAGGTTTCCGTCGCCTTCGGACCAGGCCTCAATATCATTACGGGTGAGACCGGCGCAGGAAAATCCGTGCTCATGGGCGCACTCGATCTGGTCCTCGGTGGCCGTGCCGACAAGTCGGCTATACGAGAAGGTTCCTCAGAGGCGAAGGTTGAGGCCACTTTTTGTCTTGACGATGTCCGCGCCGTGGACGCCCTGCTCGAAGCGGGGGGGCTGCCGCCGTGCGAGGAGGGGGTCCTGCTGGTACGCCGCTCGATCACCGCCTCCGGCGCGGGGCGTTGCCTCGTGAACGACACCCCCGCCACAGTCCAATCCCTGCGTCGGCTCGGCACCTTGCTGGTCGATATCCACGGGCCCTACGACCACCAATCGTTGCTCGATCCCGATTTCCAGCGCGATGTCCTCGACGCCTACGGACACTGTGCGCCGCAACGGAATGCCTACGCCGAAACGTGGCAAGCGCTCAAAGTTCTCGAGGATCGTCTCGGTGCGTTGCAGGGCGATACTGCTGACATCGCCGCTGAGATCGACCGGCTCCAGTTTATCGTGGACGAAATCTCGCGTGCCGGGCTCACAGTGGCCGACGAGGACGACCTGATCGAGCTGCACGCCCAAGCCGCGAACGCCGAACAGATTCTCGCGCTTGGATCCGTCGTCGCTGGGGCGCTCACCGACGGCGAGAATTCGGCGTTTGATCTGCTCGCCACGATTCAACTTCAGCTTGCCGAACTCGCGCGTATCCTGCCCGAGGCCTCCGCATGGCGGACCGAGGTGCAGGGCGCGGCTGTGCAGCTCCAAGAACTCGGGTGCGCGGTCAACGAGTGCCTAAGCCGGATCGAAGTCGATCCCGACCGCCTGCGGCAGCTCGATGAACGCATGGTTCTGGTGCAGCGGCTGAAACGCAAATATGGTCACACGATCACCGATGTGCTTGCCGCGCTGGAGAAGGCTCAGTCTCGTCTGAATGACCTTGCCTCGCGGACTGATCAGATTGAAAGAATACAAACTGAAATCAGCTCCGTCACCGTGAAGTTGGCAGAGAGGGCTGCCTTGCTCACCAAGAGCCGCTCGCAGGCGGCTGGCCGGCTGGCGCGCGCCATCACGGCCGAATTGCACGACCTCGGGTTCCTCAAGTCCGGGTTCGCCATCGACCTCGCGGCCTGCACGCCGGGACCGCACGGCGCGGACAGCGTGTCGTATGGCTTCGCGCCGAATCCGGGTGAGCCGATGCGTGCGCTCAAGGCCATCGCCTCGAGCGGTGAGATCGCCCGTGTCATGCTTGCGGTCAAGGCCGTGCTGGCCGCACACGACAGTATCCCGGTGCTGGTCTTCGACGAGATCGATGCCAACATTGGCGGCGAGGTCGGCCGTGCGGTTGGCCAGAAGCTGCGCCGCGTGGCGGAGACCCATCAGGTCATCTCCATCACGCATCTGCCGCAATCCGCGGTCTATGGCCACCAGCACTTTGTGGTATCCAAAGAAGTGGTCAAGGGCCGTACCAAGATGCGCATCGAGGCCTTGGACGAGCGGCAGCGCGTGGACGAGATCGCCCGCATGTTGGGCGGCAAGGGGCTTACGAGCGTAATCGAGAACCATGCCCGCGAACTGCTCGCTTCTGCGAGGTGATGGGGTTCATTTAGTGACATACGTTTTTATAGGGCATAAACACGAGGGGAGAATGCGCGATGAGAGGAATCGTATTCGGTTTTCTGATGGGGGCGACGGCGGTATCGGCCGCGCCTGCCGTTCTGACGCTTGCGGGAGATTGGCAGGTGAAAGTCGAGGCTGACGGTGTCGTTGCGACGGTGACGGTGGACGGACCGGAGATTGTGAAGGTGGCGGAGGAGCGATTCTCCAAGCTGCCTGTTTTTAATCCTAAAGGCGCGCAGTACGCGCGGGGTGCGAAGCTGGCCGGGGTTAGGGCGCAGGAGTGCTCGGTTCGCCACGCGATGGATCCGGATTCGCTGGTGGTGCGGTCTGAACCGGGTGCCGCGCCCTTAATCCGCGGAAAGGACTATGAGGCCGAGTTGACGTGGGGCTGTGTGGGTCGGCTCGAGGGCGGGGCTCTCTCCGCCGATACGTCTGTTGTGGTGAGTTATGCATACGGCACGATGCGGTTAGACGCGGTGGCGCTGACTGCGGACAAAAAGATCGTGTTGCATAAGGGCGTGCCGCATGTATCGCTTCCGGAAGCGCCCGCTCTGGCGGAAGGAGAGACGCGGCTGGCGAACATCTGGGTGACCGCCCGCTTGCAAAAGCTGAGCGAAACGAATCTTTTCCCGGTGCTGGAGACTGCCTATCCGGAACAGCCCAAGACGTCGCCGACCGTGGCGGAGAAGTTGATTCCAAAGACCATGGCCAAACTCAATGCGGGCGGCAAGGTGCATATCTTGGCGTGGGGCGATAGCGTCACGGCGGACGGGTTCCTGCCGGATCCGGAGAGGGACCGCTGGCAAGCACAGTTTGTGAGGCGTCTGCGGGCGCGCTATCCCAAGGCGGAGATCATTCTGACGACCGAAGCGTGGGGCGGGCGCAACACGGACAGTTACCGAAACGAGCCTCCGGGCAGTGTCCACAATTATAAGGAAAAGGTGTTGGACGCCAAGCCGGACCTGATCGTCTCCGAGTTTGTGAACGACGCGGGTTTTAATGAGGCAGCCGTGTTTCAGCGCTACGGGCGAATCCGCGACGAGTTTAAAGGGATCGGCGCGGAATGGATCATCCTGACGCCTCATTATGTGCGTCCCGACTGGATGGGATTGACGGCGGAGAAAGGGATTGACGACGATCCGCGTCCATACGTGAAGGCGCTGCGGAAGTTCGCTGCGGAAAACAACCTTGCGTTGGCGGACGCGTCGTTGCGCTACGGACGGCTGTGGAGGCAGGGAATCCCGTACTCGACGTTGATGATGAACAACATCAACCACCCGAACCCGATCGGCATGGGGCTATTCGCGGACGCGCTGCTGGCGCTTTTCCCGTGAAGCGATCACGGCTGAGAGTGCTGCAAACGGAAGAGGAGTATAGGTGACACGAGAAACGGGAAGCAGGTTGGTAAAGGGTGGAGCCGTGGCGGTAAGCGGGCTGTTGCTGTGGGTGGCATTCCCTCCACAGGCGCAGGCCGATAGCGCGTGGATGGCTCTTGCGCCGCTTTTACTGGTGGTGCGCTACAGTACGCCGAAAGCGGCTGCGGGCTGGGCTTGGCTCGGCGGGCTGGTCTTCTGGGTGCTGACCCTGAGCTGGTTCCCGGCGATCATCAAGAACAACGGGCCGTGGCCGCTGGTGCTGTTGGGACAGGCGGGTCTGGCGGCATGGTGCGCAGCATTCCTGGCGGCGTTCGCTTATGCCTCGTGCCGTGTGTGGCGCTGGGCCGGAGAAACGCCGGGCTGGCGGCGTGTGGCCGTCGTTCTGGCGGTCGATCCCTTGCTGTGGGCAGGCACGGAGCTGGCGCGGGGGTGGCTCTTTTCGGGGTTCGCTTGGAATTTTCTGGGTGTGAGTCAGGTGGCCAACCTGCCGTTGATTCAAGCGGCGTCGGTGGCTGGCGTGTATGGCGTTTCCGCTTTAGTGCTCTTGGTGAACGGTGCGGTGGCGAGTGTGTTGGAGCGCACGGCGGCACCGTTTGTGGCGCGTTTCCGGCGGCAGCCGTGCGGCACGCCTGCGTTTGCACTGCGGATTCTGCGCTCCACGGAAAGTTTTTTGCCGATTGCCGTGGTATTTGCCTGCTGGTATTGGGGGATGATGCGGGTTCACGAGTGGCGGCGGCAGGAGGCGCGGGCCGCATCGTGGCGCGTGGCGCTGGTACAGCCCAACTCACCGTGCGTGTTCTCGATCAATGACGAAGCGGCGCGGTTGCAGTTGGAGTTGCTGGTGAACCAGACGCGGCTGGCGGGTGCGGCCAAGCCCGATTTGGTGGTCTGGCCCGAGACCGCGGTCCTGGGGTCGGTGCCGTATGAGCCCGAGACACTAAAGGTCATCCGCGAGGGTGCAACGGCGGCGGGTTCACCGCTCTTGACCGGGACGCTGGAGGTCGAGAAAACGGAGGTGGCGCCGTCTGCTCCAGAGGGCTTTGTCTTTTATAATGCGGCTTGGTTGTTTTCGGCGACGGGCGAAGCGATGGGGCGCTACCGCAAACGGCATTTGGTGCCTTTCGGCGAGTTTATCCCTTTTGACAAGAAAATGCCCATCCTGCAGCGGCTGGCGCCGACCGGGGTCAGCTGTTCGCCGGGACATGATCCGGGCGTGTTGAACGTGCAACGCGGTGTGGGCGACGTCTTGAGCATGGGTCCCCTGATCTGCTTCGAGGATACGGTGCCGGTGCTGAGCCGCGAGGCGGTGCGGGCTGGAGCAAGGTTGCTGGTACTGATGACCAACGATGCGTGGTTCAACGGGTCGGTTGAGCCCGTACAGCACTTGAACCAGTCTGTGTTCCGCGCGGTTGAGAACGGCGTGCCGCTGGTGCGTGCGGCCAACTCGGGCGTGTCTTGCGTGGTGGACGCGGTGGGTCGTGTCAAACGGTTGGAATCCAACGGCGCGGTGGCGGATTTCGACGGGTTTCTCGTGACGCAGGTCTCGGTTCCAAGCCAGCCTTTAGCATCGCCCTACACGCGGTGGGGTGACTGGACGCTGGGCTTCCCCGGGCTGGCGGCGTTGCTATGGGTAGGCGCTTGCGGGCTCTATGCGTCTAGGCGCGGGAAACGCGCACAACTGAAATGAGGCGTTCATGACTCAGGTGGAACTGGAGCGGTGTTCGTCGGCGGTGACGCTGTCCGATATGGAGATCTTCATTTTTCCGGAACTGATGTACAGCCTGGTGCTGGCGAACATCATGTCCCCGCGGCTCTGGCAGTGGCGGGAGGACCCGTGGTTCAAGGGCATACGCAAGATGAAGCCCTACCGCCGCTTGCAGCGGCTGAAGCAGTACATCATGGACCATTACGTCTTCAACCTCGATTTGGAGACGTGGGGGCTTACGGATCAGAAACGCGAGTTGGCTCGGTTCTCCGGTTTTTTGGCGCCGGAGGTCATTGCTCAGTCCAATGCGCTGTTCGGCTACGAGGGCGACACCTACTACTTCGACATTGACATCCGCACGCACTTCGGCTTAGACAAGTATGCGTCCGACGTGATTCCGTACTGGAAAACCGAGACGGTGGAAGCCATGGATGCGTTTCGGTTCAGGGAGGGATTTGAAACGGGTGCGGGGGAGTGTGTATCGCTTGCCGCGCTTTACGCGGCGGCGCTTTTTGTGGTCGCTGGAATCCCCCTGGAGAAGGTGTTTCTGATGGCGACGCCGCTACACTCGCAGAATTTTGTAGATGTGGAAGACGGCGTGCTGATCAACAACCGTCGGTTGGTGACCAAAACGATGTGGTTTAACGGCACGCAGATTTCCGGGCAAGCCCGGCGGGCCTTGGAGAACGAGCGGGTGACGATCGTCTCCCACCCGACCGGCTGGATACACACGCTTTACCGTCGGGCGACCCTTGAGCCGAAAGCATATGCGTTCTTCGCCGGGAAGTTACGCGACTATCTTAAGACGCCTCTGACGCCGGAGATATTAGGCAACTTTTTGAGACAAAATCCGCGCTGCAGGCAATGTTTTGTCCTGCGCTGGCCAATTCACGGCGTCAACCGCTACCTCGCCCTGGAGCAGGCCTTCAGTTTCGAGCAGGAGAGTGCATATAAGGTGACCGACGCGACGCGCGACAAACTGCTGGCTATGATCCCGATGGAAACCTTTGCTGCATCGTGTTGTCCCTGTAAGATCGTGTTGAACGACATCGAGGCTTTCGTGAGGGAACGTTCGGTCGATCTTGACAATCCTGAGGACTTGCAGGCGCTGAAGGTGAAGATCGGCGATACCTGCATGAGTGCGTCAGATATGGTGGCTCAACTGGCGCGCTTCTGTCACACGGAGCCGCGTCTGCCGTCAACGGAGGGTGTGACGTTCGACGTGAGCCAGCCGCAGGTCAGCCTGACGCCGGAGATGACGCGGGATGACGTGATCGTGCAGGTCGAGGCTTTGCGGGGAAGGAACGTGACGGCGGACTTGGCCTTTTACGCTTTCCGCGACTTGACTCGCACGCCGTACGCGCCCTTCGCACGGGCTGCTTTGGAACGGAACCCGGTGAGTGTGATGGGCGCGAAAGGCTTCTCCGAAGAGGCGTTTGTAGCACTCGTTGCCGCGTGGCCGGACGAATCGATCTACGGTGGACCGGAGCGGTTGGCGCAGCCGGATGAGGTCTGGAATTTCCGGCGCGGTGACGGGTTCGAAAAGGCGTTGCTGGTTGCGAATGTGGTTCGGAGCCGGGGTGTTGGTTCAATGATTCTTGCTTTGTCTAAGGAGACTGTAACCTTGTCTGCGGGCGAACGGCGGGTGTGTGCTTTTCCGTCCGGAAAAATGCCGGCGGAGAAGATTTGGAAGCTGTAAAACGGCTTTGGCATGGCTTTTGCGTTTTACTTTTCAGTCTTTGAAAGCATTTAGGCCGGAAAGACATCAAACGCGAGCTTAACTCATCAGTTTGCGTCAAGAAACGCCAGGATCGGACAGTTGGGGTGCATACTGGGCAACGCATGTTGCCCTTCAGGTGTATCCGAAAGTATTCGGGCCCGTCACGTCGGGGGACGTGGCGGGCCGTGTTTTTTAAAAAAATGTAATCTTTTAAATTTCGTATTGCAGTTCTATCCCGAACCTAGTAAACTATGTCCATTCCGAATCTTATAAGGAGTACGTGTTATGAACAAAGCGGTTTTATTGATGGGTTTGTTGGCTGGTTGCACGGCACCATGGGTTGCGTTTTCTGACGAGTTGGCCGATGCTCCTCGTTGGTATGTGAGTCCCGGCGTAGGAATGATGTTCTTCGAGGGTAATCAGAAGACGGATGAAGGACTGAACATGGTGTTGCGTTTAGGTTATGACATCTCTGAACACTGGTCGGCGGAGACGGGTGTGTCTTGGGCACCCAACATCACCAGTAACGGGCGCGATGGACGTGATGACGGCAGGGGGGGCGATGGGGGCTGTTCTCCCTGCGGTGATGGTTCGTTATTGGGCAGCGGTAACGAGATTGATGGGCAAAGTATCGGCGGAGTCTTCTTGGACGGACTCTATCACTTCAACCGTTTCAACCGGGTTGATCCTTATTTGGCGGCAGGCTTCGGCTTTTACCGTACAACCGATGGTGAAGACCGCATTTTTGCCGATGGAGAGGAGTTTTGCGTCGGTGGACCTCGCGTTGGTGCGGGCATGATGTATCATCTGAATGATCGCTGGTCCCTTCGGGCGGATGGCCGCGCGTTCATGGCGTTGCAGGATGAAAATGAGTTTATCTACACGGCGGATGCGGGTGTCGCTTACCGGTTCGGCGGTGCTGCCGCCGCGACTGGGGCCGGAGCCAGCGTCGCCGCCTTGCCCGGAGCGCCCAAAGATTCCGATGGTGACGGTCTGACGGATGAAGAGGAAGCAAAGTTGGGAACCGATCCGTTCAACAAGGATACGGACGGCGACGGCTTGACGGATGGCGACGAGGTGAAGGTGTACAAGACCAATCCGCTGAATCCGGATACCGACTTTGACGGATTGAAAGACGGAGAGGAAGTGCTCACCTATAAGACCAATCCTCTGGATCGCGATACCGATAAGGGTGGCGTGGCGGACGGTCATGAAGTGATCGAGGATCATACCAATCCGCTTGACCCCTCAGATGATCTGATGCTGTTCGAGGTCTACATTCAGTTCGATTATGACACGACGGTGATCAAGCCGGAGTTCTTCAAAGACATTGATCAGGTCGTCCGTGTGCTGCAACGCAATCCGAAGGCGACTGCGGTAATCGAGGGTCATGCTGACCGCCGGACCCGTTCCAGCGAGAAATACAATCAGGATCTCTCAGAGCGCCGTGCGCAAGCCGTCCAGTCCTACATGGTCGGGAAGGGTGTTCCTGCCGCCAGTTTGACGTCCACAGGATACGGATTCAGCCGCCCGAAAGTGCAGCCGGATCTGGTCAATGGCAATCCGGAGAACCGTCGCGTTGAAATCTACGTTCGCGGAGCTGGAACGAATGCAGACAAGATCAAGTACGTGAATCCGTAATTCAGGTTCAGCGCCATCAATTGAGCGTTGACAAAAGGCCGCAAAGAAACTACGTTTCTTTGCGGCCTTATTGTCATAGGAAAACGCATGAAGATCATCGAGCGATATGTCTTACAATCATTCTTAGCTGCGTTTTCTCTCGCTTGGGTGGTTTTGTCGTTTGTCTTGACGATCGGCCTTTTAGTGCGGATTACGCGGCTGCTGATTGAAGGACTGCCGTTGCGGGCGGTCGGGCTTTTCTTGCTGGTGGGGTTGCCCGAGACGCTGACGCTCACAGTGCCGATCGCGCTGTTGGTCAGCGCGTTGCTTGTCTTCAGCAGGCTCTCAGCGGACAGCGAGATCGCGGCGATGCGGGCGTGCGGGGTGAACCTGCTGCATATCATGAAGTGGCCGCTTCTGGTGGGTGTCGCATGCACTTTTCTCGGATTCTATATCAACAACGAAGTCGTGCCGCGGAGTCATGAAGTCCGGCGTAATTTGCATTCGCTCGTCAGCGTGGATGTGGGGCTCGAATTGCTCGAACCGGGCCGGATGATCGACGACTTCCCCAATCTCAAAATCTTCTTCGATAAGAAAGAGGGCAACTGGCTGCACGACCTGATGGTGTTCGACTACAGCCGGAAGGGGGTTACGCGCGAGATCCGCGCGGAGAAGGCATTGGTGTCTACAAACGGCGCTGACATTGTGTTGGATATGTACAAGGTGCGTGTGGATCCGATCGAGGTTGACCGGCCCGGTGTGGCGGCTGCTGACCGGTTCCAGCATGTGATTCCCGGCGCGCTGAAGCGGCGCGGGTATCCTCGCAAAGAAAAAGATTTCAGGTTTTACGAGCTGACAAAGGCGATCAGTGACGTCCGTTTAAATGAGAAGAAATTGCCTCGCTCGGCGCAGCGTAGGTTGCTCAGCGTTTACCGTACCGAGTATCAACTCCGCTTCGTGTATGCGTTTGCCGCAATCTGTTTTGTGTTGATCGGTGCGCCGCTGGGCATTCGCGCTCACAGAAAAGAATCAACGATCGGCATGGCGATCAGTCTTGTGGTTGCAATGGCTTATTATCTGTGCGTGATCCTGTTTCGTTCGTTAGACAAGTATGACTGGGCTCACCCGTATGTCCTGATCTGGCTTTCAGTGGCTGCGTGCGGTGCGTTTGCGTGCTATCTGATACCGAAGAATCTTTAGTGATGTGAAACAAGGAGATTGAGCATGGCGACGATTCATTCCACAGCAATTGTTGATGCGAAGGCGCAACTGGCAACCGATGTCGAAGTCGGGCCGTATGCGATTGTCGGGCCGGATGTCAAGATCGGCGAGGGAACCGTGGTTCAGGCACACGCTTATCTGAGCGGGCATACAACGATCGGGAATAAGTGTGAAATCTTCCCGTTCGCCTGTGTCGGCATGAAGACGCAAGATCTCAAGTATCAGGCTGGCGACATCACCTATGTTGAGGTGGGCGATGAGACGGTGTTGCGTGAGTTCTCGACCGTGCATCTTGGGACCAAACCGGGCGAAGTGACCCGTGTCGGCAGCCGGTGTCTGGTCATGGCTTATTGCCATATCGCGCACGGGTGCGTGGTCGGGAACGATGTGATCATGTCGAACGTGGCGACGCTCGCGGGTGAGGTGACCCTTGAGGAATTCGCTGTCATCGGCGGAATGGCCGGAATCCACCAGTTTTGCCGTGTTGGAAAGTATGCCATGGTTGGCGGTGCTTCCAAAGTCCGTCAAGACTGTCCGCCCTTTATGATTGTTGACGCTTCCGGTCCGGATGCCCGCGTGGTGGGGCCGAATATTGTGGGGTTGCAGAGGCACGGATTTTCGGCCGAGGTTCGATCCGCGCTGAAAGAGGCGTATAAGCTTATTTACCGCGAGGGGTTGAATCGCACGCAAGCTCTGGAGCGTGTCAAATACGAGGTGGCTGACCTGCCGGAAATAAAATATCTTATCGATTTCTATGCGAAAAGCTCACGCGGTGTTCACTGATCGTCAGGAGGAAAGACACCGTCGCCGATCTGATCGGTGCGTTCTTTAAGGTTGCGCCAGGCTTCGAGATAAACGTTCAGGAAGGCGTTTTCCGGGTTTTGAAGGCGCTCTTCGAGCAGGCTTCTGACGCGCTGCTGTTCAATGATGTAGTCATTTGCGTTGAAGCAGCCTGAGACAAAGGCCATGCGCAACCACAACAGGTAGGTGGTGAGCGCGTCGAAGCAGTTGTATTGAACGATCTTTCTACGGTGGCCGCTGTACCAGAGCCCGCACACATCTTCGCCTGTGGTGTCAAGTTTTCCGGGAATTCCCGAAAGCGTGGCGATTTCGTTTAGCGAGACCGAGTACGTCTTGCCGAAGCCGCTGATTAGTTCCATGAGATCGATGTCTTGGCTCTCCCACGGTTTGGCCGAGAGCCTTGCGCAGAGGTGTTGTTGGGGCAGACCGTTGATGATGGCCCGCTGGGTGAGGATGCGCAGGTCAGAGTTGCGTGAGTTGAACCCTACGAGTTGCGGGTTCCGCGCGGATAGCCCGTCGAGCAGGAAACGCTTGAGGATGTAAGGCTCGTCCTGCGCAGGGTCGTCTGGGTTTTCGGGTAGGGCCTGAAGGTAAAGCCGCACCTCGCCGTTTTTGAACGTGCGGCGAATGACCATGGCAACCGAAACCACGCGGCAGAGGAGTGTGCGCAGGAAAGGAGTCGGGTTTTCTTCAGTAGCACCGCCCTGTTCCCACATGATGCGTAGCACTTCTTGCGACGGCAAGTCCTCGGGTAACTGGTAGAGCAGACGACCGGCCTGTAAATCCGGCACCCATTCGCAATCGAAGGCCCAAACCTCTTCGCAGACGGTTTTGATCATTTGGGGGCTCCTTCCGGATCATTCAATAGAAACGGCTGTTCGATCTCGAGGGTGCCTTCGAACGAGGCTTCGATGCGCAAACGCGCATGCGTGACGCTCCGAACAAGCGGGATTTTGACATCTCGGTCTGCACCCGGAGGTGACAGCTTCCGCTTAGAAGTCAGCATCTCAAAATCTTTGACACGGCTCTGTTTGGGTTTGCCGTCTTGGTCCGGCGTGTACATGATGACTTGATACAACACGGTCCCCGAAAACGGTTCGGGCTTGCGAACCCTTGCTCGCAGGCGTAAGTCGCGAATGCCGGAGCCGCTGAGCTCGATAAGGGGCGATTCAAGGATGGCTTTGCGGGTATTGGCATGATGGATACAGAGCGTGCTTGCGGCATCGCGCAACCCAATGCTGAAGGTCTGCAGGGTACGGTCTTCAAGCGTGGTTTGCCAATCCTTCAAACTTCCGTCAGGATTCAGGGACTCCGGGAGGAGTGGCAGCAGGTTCTTTCCTGTTTCTTTAGTGTTCGGCGTTTGCGTTACCCCTCCGCTTGTTCCCGTTCCGCGGACGGCGGGCTTGTCGGGCGGTGTTCGCGTTTCAGCCGAGAGCGACTGAGACGCGTTCGAGTCTGAGTCCGACACGGTGGCGGTGTGGGTGGGCTTGTGGGTTACGGGGCGCCGGGCATTGAAGGCGGCCACACCGACGGCAAGGATGGCGCAAACGGCGAGGGCTGCGAATGAGCGTGTGCGTAGACGAGAGGACACGCGTAAGTCGTGGGGCGGCGGCGTATCAGCGACTGGCTGCTGGGAGATGGCTGGGGTTGCTGGGGGACGCTTAGCGAAAACGGGGCTTTCGCGCAAGGTCGGCAGGTGTTGCTGCTGCACTTTCTGCTCGATCCAGGGGTCGTCGCCCAACCCCGCCCCCTGCATCGCCAGGAGGTACCCCGCACTATCGAACGGAAGCTGGCGGAAGGTGATGGATCGGGCGGTGGAATCAAAAAAACAGTAGGAGGAGCGGCAGTCGCCTACGCGAGGGTATCCGACGCTGCCGGGATTAATAATGTAACGTTTGCCTTTTTCCAACTCAAAGTCGCGGGGCGTGACAAAATGGGCGACACCGCTGGCGCCGATGACATAAATACCCGGCAGGTGTGAGTGGCCGACAAAGAGCAGCTGCTCGGTTGTGGCTTGCCAGGAGGGGATCGCGTCGTTGGGTTCGATGATGTAACGGAAAGCGGAGGGGTCCGCGAAATCACTGTGGGCGCAGCGGAAGCCGGATTCGGAATGTGTGAGAGGAAGTTGGCTGAGCCATTCGAGCGCAGCCGGCGCGAGCAGTTCCCGATGGCGGGATACCGCCGCTGCGGCACGCGGCGAGAAGGTCTCGCTCGACAACTTGCCGCAAACGGCGGCGTCATGGTTGCCCAGCAGGGTGACGTTCACAACTCGGTACACGGATTCGAGCACTTCGATCGGCTGGGGGCCATATCCGACCACATCGCCGAGGCAAATGATCTTGTCTGCTTTCAGATCGGCGATGTCGTGCAAAACGGTCTGCCACGCCGCCAGATTGGCGTGAATATCCGAAACAATGGCGTAGCGCATAGTTTGAAAACACCCAAGTTCGAACGTTTAACAATAGGAGTATCTTAAAGGGAACGCAACGGCTGTTCAAGATGGAAACGACAATAAAAAAGGGCGACAGGAAGACCCTGCCGCCCTATTTATAAGGGGATCTAATCAGCCCGCGATGATTGCCTCGTTCGGGCATTCGCCGGCGCACGCACCGCAGTCAATGCACTTGTCGGCATCGATCGCATAGATGGGCTCGCCCTCGCTGATCGCTTCGACCGGGCAGGCGTCTTTGCAGAGGCCGCAGGCCACACATTTGTCTGTAATTTGATAAGCCATGATGTTCTCCTTGGGTGTTTGGCCGGATATCATACGCTCTCGCATGGTTTTCCGACGCTCCAAATCCGTAATTGAAAGTCCACATGTTAGCCTAATCCCTGATGGTGCGCAAATAAAAACAGGGAACCGCATAGGACCG
>JADHEF010001471.1_pt1 | contig 14291 bp, 14 predicted proteins | sample 8952391 | NCBI WGS metagenome assembly JADHEF01 (sample SAMN16124439, study PRJNA663245) | bioreactor sludge metagenome | isolation source: sludge (nitrite) | place: India:Bengaluru | collected 2019-02-28
ACACCGTCACGCCCGGCGTGGCGAGCGGGTCGATGCGGCCAATCGCGTCGAGGTTGTCGTTGCTGGCGCCCATGTAGAAGCCGTGGTTGGCCCAGGCGCGGCCCTTGGCGGCGGCGTATTTGGCCTCCAGCGCATCGGCGTCGAGCGTCGGCGGGCGGGTGTTGGGCATGTCCATGAAGGTGGTGGTGCCGCCGGCCACCGACGCGGCCGACTCGGTGGCGATGTCGCCCTTGTGGGTCAGGCCCGGTTCGCGGAAGTGCACCTGGTCATCGATCATGCCGGGCAGCAGCCAGCGCCCCTGCGCGTCCACCACCTTCTCGCCCGGGTTGGCCTTGATCTCCGGCGCGATCCGGGCGATCCGGCCGTCTTCGATGCGCAGATCGCCTTCGAACTGATGGCCTTCGTTGACCATGCGGGCGTTGGTGATCAGGGTTCCGGTGGGCATCGATGGGTTCCTTTTCCTTTGCATGGACAGTGGGCGGCGTGGCTCGATGGAGCCGCACCGGGGACGGGGTCGTACCCGCCGGGGTTGAACGGATGGCAGCGGGCCAGCCGGCGCGCCGCCAGCCAGCCGCCCTTGAACGGGCCGTGCCGCTCGATCGCTTCCATCGCGTATTCCGAACAACTGGGCACGAAGCGGCAGCGTGGCCCCAGCAGTGGGCTCACGAGCAGCTTGTACAGCTTCAGCAATCCGATCAGCAGGTGGCGCAGCATGTTTCCATCATAGGCTTTCCCGCTGAATACGTGGTTGCCGCCCCCCGCCGGGTAGGCTATAAAGGCCCGCTTCTCCGCCTGTGGCGATGCGCTCACCCCCAAGGAAGAGACGATCCGTGGCAGTGAAAAAAACCGCGAAAAAGGCCGTGAAGGCCGCCAAGAAAGTCGCCAAGCCGGCGGTAGCGAAGAGCGTGGCGAAGAAGACCGTGGCCGGGAAAGCAGCGGCACCCGTCAAGAAGGTGGCAAAGAAGGCCGCCCCGGCAACAACGGGCAAGAAGCTTGCCAAGGCCGTCAAGCCTGCCGCGACCAAGCCGGCGAAGGCGGCCCCAAAGCCGGTGGCCAAGCCTGCAGCCGTCAAGAAGATGCTGCCGGCCAAACCTGCCAAGCCCGTCGCCAAGCCCAAGGCCGCACCGGTCAAGACGTCGGTGGCGAAGGCGGCCCCGGCAAAATCCGTCAAGGCTGCTCGTCCGGCAGAGGCTCCCAAGCCCGCTGCCCCGGTGGCCCCTCCGAAATCGCACCACAAACACGAAAAATCCGTGCCAGCAACCAAGAAGAACACAGCAAAAGACGTGAACAAGAGCAGCCCTCCCGCCAAGCCCGTCCCCGTCAAGACCACCGGCAAGGTGGCCGTGGCCGTGGTGGCCCGCGCGCCGGCTGCGCCGAGTGCCCCGAACAAGCGCAAGGTGGTCGAATATGCGACCGACCCCACCTCCGGCCGGCCGGTCCTGCCCAAGGGCTACAAGCCCGCGGCGGACGAGGAATACATGAGCCCGCTGCAGTTGGAGTATTTCCGCCAGCGCCTGCTCAAGTGGCGTGCCGACCTGATCGAGGAATCCAAGCAGACCATCGAGAACCTCAAGGACGAAGTGCGCGACATCGGCGACGAGGCCGAGCGTGCTACCCGCGAAACCGAGAACTCGCTGGAGCTGCGTACCCGCGACCGTTACCGCAAGCTGATCGGCAAGATCGACAGCACGCTCAAGCGTCTGGAAGCCGGCGATTACGGTTATTGCGTGGATACCGGGGAAGAGATCGGCCTGGAGCGCCTCGAGGCGCGCTTGACCGCCGAACGCACCCTCGACGCGCAGGAGCGCTGGGAGCACTTGCAGAAGCAGCAGGGCGATTGACCCGGACCGATGCCTGCCCCTGTCGAAAAGCCCCGCATTGGCGGGGCTTTTCCATTTCGGGCCCTCGCGGCAGGCAGGCTTTTCCCATTGCCTCGCACGGAGCGCCTGCGCGGCGCACTGCGGATGCCCGGGAGACGTGGCCGGGTTCACTGCAGTTCGCGCAGATCCAGCCGGCGCAGTTTCGGTGCCTTGGCTGCGGCGATGGCGACCACGACGATGGTCACGCAACCACACAGCACCACCGCCGGCACCAGCCCGAGCAGGCGCGCCATCACGCCGTCGTAGAACGCACCCAGCTCGTTGGACGAGCCGATGAAGATGCCGTTGATCGACGATACCCGTCCACGCATCTCGTCCGGTGTGGCCAGTTGCAGGATGGTCTGGCGTACCACCACCGACACCCCGTCGCAGGCCCCGTAAGCCAGCAGGATGGCCGCGGACAGCCAGAAGTGCCGCGACAGGCCGAACGCGACGGTGCACAGGCCAAAGCCGGCCACGGCCAGCAGCAGGGTACGACCGGCATTGCGCTGCAACGGACGTCGGGCCAGCCACAGCCCGACCAGCACCGAACCCAGCGCCGGCGCGCCGCGCAGGATGCCTAGGCCTTCGGGCCCGTAATGCAGGATGTCGTGGATGAAGGCCGGCAGCATCGAGACCGCGCCACCCAGCAGCACCGAGAACATGTCCAGCGCCATCGCGCCGAGCATGATCTGATTGGAGAACACGAAGCGCGCGCCTTCGGCGATGCTGCGCAGCACCGGCGCGCGGTGCGCCGCGGGCGTTACCGGGTCGTGCACGCGCAGCACCAGCAGCGCCAGTCCGGCCAGCCCGCCGAATGCCGCCGCCACGGCATAGGCCAGTGCGCTGCCGCCCCATCCGACCAGCACGCCGCCGATTGCCGGGCCCAGCACCATGCCGGCCTGGAAGGTGACGCTGCCGATGCCGGCGCCGCGGGCGAAGGCTTCGCGCGGCAGCACCTTGGCGAACAGTGCGTTGTAGACCGGGGTGAGGAAGGAGCGGACCATGCCGGTCATCGCGATGGCCGCATAGATCGGCCAGGTGCCCTGCACCGGCAGCCAGCCCTTGATCAGCGCCATCAACACCAGCGCCGTGGCCAGCAGGCCGGCCGAGGCGGCGATGCCGAGCCGGCGCCGTGGCAGATGGTCCACGAGATAACCGGCAAACGGGGCCACGCAGAAGAACGGCAGGATCTCGGCCAGCCCGATCAGGCCGAGCGAGAGCGGATTGCCGGTAACCTGGTAGATGTGCCAGCCCACCGTCACCGCGACGATCTGGTAGGACAGCATCGCGAGGATCCGGTACAGCAGGACCAGCGCGAAACCGGGGTGGGCGAGCAGGGCGCGCAGGCTGGATTGGCCGGAAGGTTCGATCGCCCGGCTCACGGCCGGGCCTTGGCGCGGGCGGTGTCGCGGATGAACTGCAACATCGCCGCCACGCCGTTGCTGCGGGTCGGCGAAAGATGACTGGACAGGCCCACCGTGGCGAGGTACTCGGGTTCGGTGGCGAGGATTTCGGCGGCGCTGCGTCCCGAGTACACGCGCAGGGCCAGATAGATCAGCCCGGACACGATGGCCGAATCGCTGATCGCGTGGAACACCAGCTTGTCCGCATCGCCCTCGGGCACGATCCACACCATCGACTGGCAGCCGAGCAGGCGGTGCTCCCCGGTTTTCCACGCGTCAGGAAAGGCCGGCAGCTTGTGGCCGAGGTCGATCAGGTACTGGTAACGCTCGGACCAGTCGCCGAAGAAGGCGAACTCGTCGGCGATGGCCGCCTGCGCTTCGGCGGCGGTGGGTTCAAGCGGGAAAATCGTGTCGATCACGGGTGTTCCTGTTTCTCGGTGCGGGCGCGCGACGCGTTGTCCGGTCAGGTGCGCTTCCAGCGCACGCCCTGCGGTGTGTCTTCCAACGCGATGCCTTCGGCGGCGAGTTGGTCGCGGATGGCATCGGCGCGGGCGAAGTCGCGTGACTTCTTGGCCGCGGTGCGTTCGTCCACCAGTGCCTGGATGCGGGTGTCGTCCTCGCTGGCGGCGCCCTGGAACCAGGCCTGCGGATCCTGCTGGAGCAGTCCGAGGGCAAGGCCGGCGCCGAGCAGGCTGGCTTTCACGCGGGCCAGCTCGACATGCTCTGCCGGGCCAGTCAGTTCGGATTTGGCCTTGATCGTGCGGGCCAGCGAAGCCAGCGCCGCCAGCTCTGCGAGCGCGCGCGGAGTATTGAGGTCGTCGTCCAGCGCGGCCTCCACTTCGGCCGGGATTTCCGGCGTGGCCGGATAGTCGGCCAGATCGCGCAGCGTGCCGTACAGCCGGTCCAGCGTGTTCTTGGACTGTTCGATCAACGCATCGGACCAGTCCAGCGGCTGCCGGTAGTGCGCGCTGAGCAGCGCGTAGCGCAGCGCCTCGGGCGGATGCTGGCGCACCAGGTCGTGCACGCGCTCGATGTTGCCCAGCGATTTGCTCATCTTGGCGCCGCCGAAGTTGAGCATGCCGTTGTGCAGCCAGAAGCGGGCAAAGGTGGCGCCGCCGTGCGCGCACTCGCTCTGCGCGATCTCGTTCTCGTGATGCGGGAACAGCAGGTCCACGCCGCCGGCGTGGATGTCGATGGTGTCGCCCAGATGCGCGGCGGCCATCGCCGAGCATTCGATGTGCCAGCCGGGACGGCCGCGGCCCCATGGCGACTCCCAACCGGGCAGGTCGTCGGAGGACGGCTTCCACAGCACGAAGTCGCCGGCATCGCGCTTGTAAGGGGCCACTTCGACGCGGGCGCCGGCCAGCATCTCGTCCGGATCGCGGCGCGAGAGCTTGCCGTAATCCTCGAACGAGCCGACCGAAAACAGCACGTGGCCTTCGGCCGCATACGCGTGGCCGGAGTCGATCAGCTGTCCGATCATCGAGATCATTTCGGCGATGTGGCCGGTCGCGGTCGGCTCGATGTTGGCGGCGAAATCGCCGGTCACGCCGAGACCGGCCATGTCGGCGCGATAGGCGTCGGCGAACTTTTCGGTGATCGTGGAGATCGGCACGGCCTGTTCGCGCGCGGCGGCATTGATCTTGTCGTCCACGTCGGTGATGTTGCGCGCGTAGCGCAGCTTGCCGTAGCGGCGGCGCAGCAGGGCGGCCAGCACGCCGAATACCACCGGGCCGCGCGCGTTGCCGATGTGCACGTAGTTGTAGACGGTGGGGCCGCACACGTACAGAGTCGGGCCGGCGGCGGGGTCGAGCGGGGAAAACTCCTCGACCCGGCGGGTGAGGTTGTTGTGCAGGCGCAGGCTCATCGGGGGTGTACCGGTACGACGTGGCGGGAAGCCCTGCGATTCTACAGGCCCTGCCTGGCCGGGCGCCGGTTCAGCCACTCTCAAGGCGGCGGGGGCGACACTGCGTGCTCACTCTTGGTCGGGTCCGTGGGTCGATGTCCCTGCTGTCGCAGTCGTCACTGCATCCGGTTCCATGGCTGATCGCCGTCCTGCTGGCTGCTGCCGGCCCGGTTTCGGCCGAGGATGTCGCGCGCAACCGGGTGGTGCCGATGGAGAACGTGCGCATCGACTACGCCCGCGTGATGCACGTCGAACCGGTCTACCAGACCCTGCGCGCCAGCCGCATGGAAGAACGCTGCGAAGCGGAGCCCGAACCCGACGCCGGCAGGCCGCAGGCGCAACAGTCGGGACGGTTCGGTCGCCTGCTGGAATCGGTGCAGGGTCTGTTTTCCTCGCATCCGGACGTGGGGGGGAAGGCGCAGGAGGCGCCGGCCGCCAAGCGCAGTTGCAAGATGGTCGAGGTGGGGCGCGAATTCCGCCGTCCCATCGCCTACGACGTCGATTATGTCTATCGCGGCGCCAAGTACCGCTCGCGCCTGCCTGAGGATCCGGGCAACCGTGTGCGCATCCGCGTGTCGGTCACGCCGGAAATGCCCGCCGCTGCGTCCACCGGACGTTGACCGGCGTGCTTGCGCCTTGCCGCAGTGCATGCGACCATGCCCGCCGATGAAGACGACTGTCTACTCGCACGCCGCAAGTGCCGCCCGGATGGCCTCCGGGATGACCTCGCGCGCGCGCCGACCGGAACCCCACACGTTCGCTGGGTGAGCCGGAGTTTTGCTGTCGTCTTTCGGAAACCCAGCCCAGGCTGGGTTTTTTCGTTTTCGCAGTGCTGAAGTTTCAAACGCAAGAAATCGCGCATCTCGCGCACCGGCCCGCCGCAGCGGCCGTCATGCAGCCAAGGATCGATCGATGTCCCTCAAGCATTTCCTGAACACGCAGGACTGGAGCCGCCCGGAACTGGATGCGCTGCTGGCGCAGGCCGCCGAATTCAAGCGCAGCCGGCTTGGCGACCAGCTCAAGGGCAAGTCGATCGCGCTGGTGTTCTTCAACCCCTCGATGCGCACCCGCACCAGCTTCGAGCTGGGCGCGTTCCAGCTGGGCGGCCATGCGGTGGTGCTGCAGCCGGGCAAGGACGCGTGGCCGATCGAATTCGAGCTGGGCACGGTGATGGACGGCGAGGCCGAGGAACACATCGCCGAAGTGGCCAAGGTGCTGGGCCGCTACGCCGACCTGATCGGCGTGCGCGCCTTCCCGAAGTTCAAGGACTGGGCCAGCGACCGTCAGGACAAGGTGCTCAAGGCCTTTGCCCGCTATTCGCCGGTGCCGGTGATCAACATGGAGACGATCACCCACCCGTGCCAGGAGCTGGCGCATGCGCTGGCCTTGCAGGAGCACTTCGGCACCACCGACCTGCGCGGCAAGAAGTACGTGCTGACCTGGACCTACCACCCCAAGCCGCTGAACACGGCCGTGGCCAATTCGGCGCTGACCATCGCCACGCGCATGGGCATGGACGTGACCCTGCTGTGCCCGACGCCGGAGTACATCCTCGACGAGCGTTACATCGGCTGGGCCGAGCAGAACGTGGCCGAGAGCGGCGGCTCGTTCGCCATCAGCCACGACATCGACAGCGCCTACCGCGGTGCCGACGTGGTCTATGCCAAGAGCTGGGGCGCGCTGCCGTACTTCGGCAACTGGGAGCCGGAAAAACCCATCCGCGACCAGTACAAGCACTTCATCGTCGACGAGGCCAAGATGGCGCTGACCAACAATGGCGTGTTCTCGCACTGCCTGCCGCTGCGCCGCAACGTCAAGGCCACCGACGCGGTGATGGATTCGCCGGCCTGCATCGCCATCGACGAGGCCGAAAACCGCCTGCACGTGCAGAAAGCGGTGATGTCGGCGCTGATTTCCCAATAACCCCACGAACACCGGAACCCCTGCCATGAGCAACAAAGACGTCGTGCTCGCCTTTTCGGGCGGCCTGGATACCAGCTTCTGCATCCCCTACCTGAAGGAACAGGGCTACGCGGTGCACACCGTGTTCGCCGACACCGGTGGCGTCGACGACGAGGAACGTGCCTACATCGAGCAGCGTGCCGCCGAGCTGGGCGCGGCCAGCCACGTCACCGTCGACGGCGGTCCGGCGATATGGGACGGCTTCGTCAAGCCGTTCGTGTGGGCCGGCGAGGCCTATCAGGGTCAGTACCCGCTGCTGGTGTCCGATCGTTACCTGATCGTCGATGCCGCACTCAAGCGCGCCGCCGAGCTGGGCAGCAACGCCATCGCCCACGGCTGCACCGGCATGGGCAACGACCAGGTGCGCTTCGACCTGGCGGTGAAGGCGCAGGGCGACTACGTGATCCACGCGCCGATCCGCGAGATCCAGAAGGAACACACCCAGACCCGCGCCTACGAGCAGAAGTATCTGGAAGAGCGCGGCTTTGGCGTGCGCGCCAAGCAGAAGAGCTACACGATCAACGAGAACCTGCTGGGCGTGACCATGTCCGGCGGCGAGATCGACCGCTGGGAAGCTCCGGGCGAGGGCGCGCGCGCGCTGTGTGCCCCGCGCAGCGCATGGCCGGTCGAACCGCTGCACGTGACCTTGAAGTTCGTCGAGGGCGAAGCCGTCGAGCTGGACGGCAAGCCGTTGCCGGGCGCGCAGATCCTGGCCCGGCTCAACAAGCTGTTCGCCCAGTACGGCGTCGGCCGCGGCGTGTACACCGGCGACACCGTGATCGGCCTGAAGGGGCGCATCATCTACGAGGCACCGGGCCTGATCTCGCTGCTGGCCGCGCACCGTGCGCTGGAAGACGCGGTGCTGACCAAGCAGCAGAACCGCTTCAAGCCGGACGTGGCGCGCAAGTGGGTGGAGCTGGTGTACGAAGGCTTCTTCCACGATCCGCTCAAGACCGACATCGAGGCTTTCCTGAAGTCCTCGCAGGCCAAGGTCAGCGGCGAAGTGACGCTGGAAACCCGCGGCGGCCGGGTCGACGCGGTGGCGGTGAAGTCCCCGCACATCCTCAACGCCAAGGGTGCCACCTATGCGCAATCGGCCGACTGGGGCGTGGAGGAGGCCGAGGGCTTCATCAAGCTGTTCGGCATGAGCTCGACGCTGTACGCGCAGATCAACCGCTGAGTCCGGCATGGACGGCGAACTGCGCATAGGCACGGACAAGGGGGAACTCGATGTTCCCCTGATCCATCGTTTCCTTTCCACCGAGGCCTACTGGAGCCCCGGCATCCCGAGGGAGACGGTGGAGCGTGCCATCGCCGGCTCGCTGTGCTTCGGCGGCTACGTGAAGGGCGCGGGTCAGGTGGCGTTTGCGCGGGTGATTTCCGATTTTGCCACCTTCGCCTATCTGGCCGACGTGTTCGTGCTGGCGGAGCACCGCGGGCGGGGCTATTCCAAGCAACTGGTGGCGGCCGTGATGGCGCACCCGCAGTTGCAGGGTTTGCGCCGCTTCATGCTGGGCACCTGGGATGCGCATGGTCTCTACGCGCAGTTCGGTTTCGCGCCGTTCGCCCGTCCGGACCGGATGATGGAAATCCAGCGTGCCGATCCCTACCGGACCGCTTCGGCGGCCTGACTCCAACGATCACATCGTCATGACCGACCTGCTCGAAACCACGCTCGTGCATCTTGAACGGCTGGTGTCCTTCGACACCCGCAACCCGCCGCGTGCGATCGCCGCCGAGGGCGGCATCTTCGACTACCTGCGCGCGAACCTGCCAGGGTTCGACGTGCAGGTGACCGACCACGGCGCCGGTGCGGTCAGCCTGTACGCGGTGCGCGGCGCGCCCAGGCACCTGTTCAACGTGCATCTGGACACGGTGCCGGATTCGCCGGCCTGGACGGCCAGCCCGCATGCAATGCGCCGGCTGGGCGACCGCGTGGTGGGGCTGGGCGTGTGCGACATCAAGGGTGCCGCCGCCGCCTTGATCGCCGCTGCCAATGCGGGGCAGGGCGATGCCGCGTTCCTGTTCTCCTCGGACGAGGAAGCCAACGACCCGCGCTGCATCGCCGCGTTTCTCAAGCGCCGGCTGCCGTTTGATGCGGTGATCGTGGCCGAGCCGACCATGGGCGAGGCGGTGCTGGCGCATCGCGGCATCAGCTCGGTGCTGATGCAGTTTGCCGGCAAGGCCGGGCATGCCTCGGCCGCCCTCGACCCGTCGGCCAGTGCGCTGCACCAGGCCATCCGCTGGGGCGGCAAGGCGCTGGACCACGTGCAATCGCTGGAGCATGCGCGTTTCGGCGGACTGACCGGGCTGCGCTTCAACATCGGCCGCGTCGAAGGCGGCATCAAGGCCAACGTCATCGCGCCGGCCGCCGAGTTGCGCTTCAATTTCCGGCCGCTGCCGTCGATGGACAACGATGCCTTGCTGGCCACCTTCGCCGGTTTCGCCGAGCCTGCCGCGGCGCATTTCGAAGAAACCTTCCGCGGCCCGAGCCTGCCATCGGGCGACATCGCACGCGCCGAGGAGCGCCGCCTCGCCGCGCGCGACATCGCCGACGAGCTGGGCTTGCCGGTCGGCAACGCGGTGGATTTCTGGACCGAGGCTTCGCTGTTCTCGGCCGGCGGCTACACCGCCTTCGTCTACGGTCCGGGCGACATCGCCCAGGCCCACACCGCCGACGAGTTCGTCACGCTGGAGCAGTTGCAGCGCTACGCCGAGTCGGTGAACCGCATCATCAACGCCGGCGCCTGAGTGCCCGGCCGCACACGACCATGAACATCAAGACCTCGCTCCCCGCTCCGCAACGCCATACCCGCCAGACCATCGTGCGCCTGCTGTCCAGCATGGCCAGCGCCAAGGAAATCAGCCAGTACCTCAAGCGTTTCTCGCAGCTTGATGCCAAGCGCTTCGCCGTGGTCAAGGTGGGCGGTGCGGTGCTGCGCGACGATCTGGAATCGCTGACTTCTTCGAAGCACACCGTGGGCGGACTGCGGGTGACCTCGCCGGAAGCGCTGGCGATCGTGCGCAAGGTGTTCCAGGCCTCCAACCTGCAACTGGTGGAAGCGTTGCAGGCGGCCGGCGCGCGCGCCACCTCGATCACCGGCGGCGTGTTCGAGGCCGATTACCTCGACCGCGACATCTACGGGCTGGTGGGCGAAGTGAAGTCGGTCAATCTGGCGCCGATCGAGGCCAGCCTGCATGCCGGTTCGATCCCGGTGATTGCCAGCCTCGGCGAGACCGCCGGCGGGCAGATCCTCAACGTCAACGCCGATTTCGCCGCCAACGAGCTGGTGCAGGTGCTGCAGCCGTACAAGATCATCTTCCTCACCGGCACCGGCGGCCTGCTCGACGAGAAGGGCAAGGTGATCGACTCGATCAATCTGTCCACCGAGTACGAGCACCTGATGGCGCAGCCGTGGATCAACGGCGGCATGCGGGTGAAGATCGAGCAGATCGCCGACCTGCTGGACAAGCTGCCGCTGGAGTCGTCGGTGTCAATCACCCGGCCGGCCGACCTGGCCAAGGAGCTGTTCACCCACAAGGGCTCGGGCACGCTGGTGCGGCGCGGCGAGAAGGTGCTGCGCGTGACCTCGTGGGACCAACTGGACCGCGCACGCCTCAAGCAGTTGATCGAGTCGAGTTTCGGCCGCGAGCTGGTGCCGGAGTATTTCGACAAGACCCGCCTGCTGCGTGCCTATGTCAGCGAGAACTATCGCACTGCGGTGATCCTCACCGACGAGGCCGAGGGCGTGTATCTGGACAAGTTCGCCGTGCTCGACGAGGCGCAGGGCGAAGGCCTCGGTCGCGCGGTGTGGAACGTGATGCGCGAGGAAACCCCGCAGCTGTTCTGGCGCTCGCGCCACAACAACCAAGTCAACATCTTCTATTACGCCGAATCCGACGGCTGCTACAAGCAGGACAAGTGGAAGACGTTCTGGTTCGGCGCGCCGGATTTCGACCACATCCGCGCCTACGTGGCCCATTGCGCCGCGCGCAAGCCGAGCCTGATCGGGTGATGCGGTGAGCCTTGCCACATGGCCCGAGGCCTGGTGCAACGTGCCGACCTTGCGCGGCCGGCACGTCGTGCTCGAACCACTGGCGCCCGCGCATGCCGACGGCCTGCGCGCGGTGGTGGCCGACGGCGTGTTGCCGGCGCTGTGGTACACCGGCGTGCCGGCGGCCGACGCGGTCGAAGCTTGGCTCGCCGACGCGCTGGCAGCGCGGGCGCGCGGCGAATGCCTGCCGTTCGCGGTGCGCGATGCGGCTGGCGAAGTGGTCGGCACGACGCGGTTCTACGACCTGGACCCGGCCGTGCCCCGCACGAGCATCGGCTACACGTGGTACGCACCGCGCGGGCAGCGCACCGGGCTGAACACCGAGGCCAAGTGCCTGCTGCTGGCGCATGCCTTCGAAACGCTCGGCTGCGCGGCGGTGGCGTTCGAGACCAGCTGGCACAATCTGGCCTCGCGCGCGGCCATCGCCCGCCTCGGCGCGCGTCAGGACGGCGTGCTGCGCGCGCACCGGCGCCATGCCGACGGCAGCCTGCGCGACACCGTCGCGTTTTCCATCCTTTCCCATGAATGGCCGGCGGTCAGGTCCAACCTGCGCCACCGGCTGGAACGCCCTTGTCCGGAACCGCATGCATGAGCTCTGACAACACCTTCACCGTCGGCATCGTCGGCGCCCGCGGCCATACCGGCATGGAGCTGATCAAGCTGATCGCCGGGCATCCGGCGCTGCGGCTGGCCTTCGTCTCCTCGCGCGAGCTGGACGGTCAGCGCGTGGCCGACCACGGCGATGCCTATGCCGGCGACTTGCGTTACGAGAATCTCGACCCGGCCGCGGTGGCGGGCAAGGGTGCCGATGCGGTGATCCTGGCCTTGCCCAACGGCAAGGCCGGCCCGTATGTGGAAGCCATCGACCAGTCCGCGCCGCAGACCGTCATCGTCGATCTGTCGGCCGATTACCGCTTCGATTCGAGCTGGTACTACGGGTTGCCGGAACTGACCCGCGGCGCCTATGCCGGACAGAAACGCATCAGCAACCCGGGCTGCTACGCCACCGCGATGCAGCTGGCGATCGCGCCGCTGATCGAGCGGCTGGCCGGGCCGCCGCAGTGCTTCGGCGTGTCCGGCTATTCCGGCGCCGGCACCACGCCCTCGGACCGCAACAATCCCGAACTGCTCGACGGCAACCTGATGCCGTACGCGCTCACCGGCCATGTGCACGAGCGCGAAGTCAGCGCACACCTCGGCGTGCCGGTGGAGTTCATGCCGCACGTGGCGCCGCATTTCCGCGGCATCACGATGACGGTGAACCTGTGGCTGCGCCAACCGCTGGCGCGCGATGCCATCAAGGCCGAATACGCAGGGCGCTATGCCGGCGAACCGCTGATAGGCGTGATCGACGAGGCGCCGTGGGTCAGCCGCATCGCCGGCAAGCATGGCGCGCAGATCGGCGCGTTCACCGTGGCGGCGGACAAGAAGCGCGTGGTCGTCGTGTCCACGCTGGACAACCTGCTCAAGGGCGCGGCCACGCAGGCCATGCAGAACCTCAACCGCGCCCTGGGCCTTCCCGAACTGGCCGGCATCCCGCTCGACGCGGCCTTGCCGGCGACGGAGACGCAAGCATGAGCGATTTGCTGTGGCAGAAGCCCGGCGTGGCGGTGGACGAGAAGATCCAGACCTTCCTCGCCGGTGACGACGTGGTACTGGACCGCGAGTTCTTCCTGCACGACATCGCCGCCAGCAAGGCCCACGCCGAGGGCCTGCAGCACATCGGCATCCTGTCGGCCGAGGAGCTGGCCGGGCTGCTGCGCGAGCTGGACGTGCTGGCCGATGACTACCGCAGTGGCGCCTTCGTGTTGGACGAGCGTTACGAGGACGGCCATTCGGCCATCGAGTTCCGCCTGACCGAGCGCCTCGGCGACGCCGGCCGCAAGATCCACACCGGCCGCAGCCGCAACGACCAGGTGCTGGTCGCCACGCGCCTGTGGCTGAAGGAAAAACTGGCGCGCGTGGCCACGCTGAGCCGCGACATCGCTCGCGTCGCGCTCGACCGCGCGGTGGCCGAAAAAGACCTGCCGATCCCGGGCTACACCCACATCCAGCGCGCCGTGGTGTCTTCGGCCGGCATGTGGTGGGCCGGCTGGGCCGAGGCCTTCATCGACGATGCCATGCGTGCGGCCGATACCTTGAAGCTGATTGACGCCAACCCGCTGGGCACCGCTGCAGGTTACGGCGTCAACCTCAAGCTCGACCGCGAGCACGCCACCGCCGCGCTGGGCTTCGCACGCATGCAGATCTCGCCGATCTATGCCCAGCTTTCGCGCGGCAAGTTCGAGCTGGCCGCGCTGGAAGCGCTCGGCGGCGCCACGCTCGACCTGCGCCGCATCGCGTGGGATCTGTCGCTGTACACCACGGCCGAATTCGGCTTCGTCAAGCTGCCGCCGCAATACACCACCGGCAGCTCGATCATGCCCAACAAGCGCAACCCGGACGTGATCGAACTGATGCGCGCCACCCATGCCAGCGTGGCCGCCGCGCGTACCGAGATCGAGCAGTTGCTGTCGCTGCCGTCCGGCTACCAGCGCGACCTGCAGAACAGCAAGGGCGCGCTGGTGCACGGCTTCCATCGCGGTCTGGCCGCGCTGGAGTTGCTGCCGGCGCTGCTGTCGAACCTGGACTGGCGCGAGGACAGGATCCGCGCCGCCATCGACTCGGGCATGTATGCCACCGACGTGGCGGTGGAAGCGGCCGTGGCCGGCGTGCCGTTCCGCGAGGCCTACAAGGCCGCCGCCGCCGGTGCCGAGCATGCCGGCGATGGCCGCACGCCCGAGGGCAGCCTGGCCGCGCGCGTGTCGCCGGGTGCCGCCGCCGACCTGCGGCTGGACGCCCTGCAAGCGCGCTGGGCGGCGCTGTGAGCGATGCATCGACCGGCACGACCATGCGCTATCTGGTGATGGCGATGCGCACGCCGGCGTTCGACCCGGCACAGGGCGCCGCGCATCAGGCCTACCTGCAACACCTGTGCGAACGCGGCGTGCTGATGCTCAAGGGCGGGTTCGCCGACGGCAGCGGCGGCGCCTACGTGCTGGAGCATGTGGCCGATATGGCCGAGGCACAGGCCATCGCCGCCGCCGATCCGCGGGAAGGCCAG
>JADHEF010001474.1_pt1 | contig 14244 bp, 12 predicted proteins | sample 8952391 | NCBI WGS metagenome assembly JADHEF01 (sample SAMN16124439, study PRJNA663245) | bioreactor sludge metagenome | isolation source: sludge (nitrite) | place: India:Bengaluru | collected 2019-02-28
CGCTTAGGCGTTCTTTTTTTACCATTCAATTAAATAGCTCTCTAATGAAAACAGCTCATCGGAATTGTAGGACAATATTCAAAAGTAGTCTTGCATCCCTACTGTGCCTTGCGCTACAGTAATTTGGTGTCAGATAATGGATGAATCCTAGGCATAGATGTAAAAAATAAAATCAGTGCAACTTTTTGTCAGCATTTATAATGTTTTCGTCATGATTAAATGCAGTTCGTTTGCTTGAAATATTTAATAAAAATAAGCGTTGTATACTGAGGTTGATAACAAGCATCGGTGTGACACCGGAAAGACTATAAAAAATTAAAGGATTAAGAGGATGATAATTTATATTTTGGTCGGAAGTTTACTTCTGTTTGGCATTCTGTTGAAGGCTTGGAAAAGTCTGGAAGGTAGTGCTAAACAGCAAGATAGTGCTTTAAAACAAAGAGCTATTTTTAATATTAGTGAACAGATAACATTTACACGCCTTAAAGAAATATTGCCGCGCAGTACCGTGTTGGCTCATGTTTCATTTGATGCCTTGTTGACGACCAAATACAGCCGTACCCGCCATAAATATCGCAATATGGTGGCAGATTTTGTGATTCTGGATGAACAGCATCAGGTGCTTGCGATTATTGCATTGGATGATCCCATGGCCTTACGCCATCCGCAAAATGCCCAGTATCAGGATGCGCTGTTGGCGATGGCCGGGTATCGGGTGATTCGCTATGAAGATGTACCGGAATATTTTCAGTTAAGACAAGATTTTTTAATTGAAAACCCTACTGATTTTCAGCTAGATGAGTTAACAGAAGTTTCAATAAAAAAGTATGATTTTTATCCAGATTTGGGCCGAAAGAAAATCCGCCTGTTAGGTTAAATCACTATAAGCATGAATGACTGTTCATGCTTATTTTTTGGCTTTTAATTCGATGCACGAACAGCAGTAACCGTCATTTCTACCAGAACGTCAGGAGCATACAACTTGGCCTCGACACAGGTACGAGGCAGGGCTTCAATATCAGCGACCCAGGCATCCCAGATTTCATTCATCGCCGCATAGTCATTTTCAATATCTTTTAAATAAATGGTCACAGACATAATCTGGCTCTTGTCTGTAGCTGCATCCGCCAGCAAGCGATCAATAATTTCCAGGGTTTGCCGTGTCTGACCTTTAATATCCAGCGTGGTATCTGCAGCCAATTGACCAGCCAGATGTACCAGGTTGCCTGAAATGGCAATTTCAGAAAAGCGCTTTTCAACATGCAGACGTTGTACTGTCATAATATAAGTCCTTTATTTTCGGCATAATTGCTGCGAGCTATATTTTGGTCATACAGCCTGCAGCCAGGTAGATGGCAACATCATAATGCCATGAGCTGTGAGCGTAAATCACTTATCGAGCAGTGATTGTTAAGCTAAAACTGTCACAAAAAAGATTTTTAAAATAACAGGGACCAGCAGAAGATACCGTAGCAAATCGGAGTGATCGAGAGTAGCTTGTATAAAATGCTTCAGTGCAGTAGGAGATATGCTGTTTTTAGGAATTTATAGAGATATATGCAGAAGAAATGCGAGCGAGGGACCATGCGGTTTAACAGAGTTGCCCTGTAATATTCGGATTTGATCGTCACGCCAATCACAGGACAGTATGCTAAAAGTAAAGGTGATTTTTAGCATCTCGGCGTCTACATGGATAAATGTATCGCGCCCATAGAGTACCGCAAAAATCGTACTTGTGTGTAATCAATTGGTCTAATTTCATTCTTTTGGTTGAAAAACATGCAAACTCTACCAGAGAGAAAGCTGTGACTGATCTTGCTGCTCCGAAAGCTGGTACAGCCCAACGCCAATGAGACGAAACTGAAAATGTTCTGGAATATGCATTTCAATGAGTAGCTGTTGCAGTACCTGTTCCAGTTGTTGCCGATTTTGCAAAGGCTGTTTAAAACTCTTGCTGTGTTGCAAGACCTGAAAATTTTTTAGCTTGAGTTTGGCCGAAACCCCACGTGCACAGAGTTGTTTGCGCTCTAGACTGTTCCAGACCTGATCAATCAGTCGAGGCCAAGCATTCTGGCATTGTATTAAGGTCAGGTCATCATCAAAGGTGGTTTCCTTGGAAATTTGCTGGCGTTCACGTTCAACTTGTACAGGCCGTTCATCAATACCCTGGGCATAGAGAAAAAGTCGTTTGCCATATTTGCCAAAATGCTGAACCAGCACATTTTGCTCAATTTTTTGTAAATCTCCCAGCGTTTGTAATTGCAGCAACTTGAGCTTTTCTTGCATCACTTTTCCCACACCGGGAATTTTTTTTAGCGGTAAATTCTGAATAAAATGCTGCACCTGTGAGGGCTTAATGATACAAATGCCATCCGGTTTGTTCCAGTCTGAAGCAATTTTGGCTAAAAATTTATTGGGTGCTACCCCGGCAGAGGCGGTTAAACCTGTAATTTTGAAAATATCTTCCCGTATTCGCATCGCAACTTCAGTAGCACTTGGAATATTTTGCAGATTTTCTGTGACATCCAGATAAGCTTCATCTAAAGATAAGGGTTCAATCAGCGGCGTGTAACGCTGGAACACCTGATGAATCTGGGCGGAGATGGCACGGTATTTTTCAAAATTGGGTTCAATCACCACTACGTGTGGACAAAGCTTTCGGCCTTGTGCCATCGACATGGCAGAGCGCAATCCAAACTCGCGCGCAGGGTAGGACGCTGCACAAATCACGGCCCTTGGATGATGGGAAGACACGACCACCGGCAAATGCTTTAACTCCGGTCGGTCTTTGAGTTCCACAGATGCAAAAAAGGCATCCATATCGATGTGAATGATTTTTCTCATGCAGTCCCAAACTCTGCCTGTATGCGCTGGGCTTCAGTATCTCATCTTCATGGGTCAGATTGTAGAGCAGGATCAAGTGGATACGACACAGGCTGACTGAGTAAAACCAGACGGGTGTGTTGTTGTTCTGCTGCTTGAATCAGAATTTTGAGGCTTTGCTCGGTGTGATCTGCCAGATAAGGTAAAAATTCCAAAGGCTGATTAATTGGTTTGAAAAAATTATCCCAATGAATGGGTACTACCACTTTAGGTTTTAAGGTTCGCAGAGTTTGATCCAGATAGTTTTGCAGATGACTGATATTGCCATTTTTGAAAATCAGACACTTGACCTGAAGGTTGCAGTAGTAGAACCACGGCAGCCACTCCAACGAGTATGCTGATGCCTACTCCCGCCACTCAAAATCCTTTTTGATTTGCCAAAAATTTCCCGTTTTTATGCAGTTTTATTTTTTTATCGTGATTATATAAATGGAGTTATCTTGTTATTTTTTTTTGTAAAGTTTCCACCTTGTTAAGTGGATAGATTCCATTGCGTTCTAAAAATCGTGTCCAGTCATCCTCATCACCATTAAACACATTTAAGTCGACGGTTTTGTTAATGCCCTTGATGGTACCCTGATTGGTATGCTGCCAGAACAGCCATTTTGGCTTGCCTTTTAAATCGGGTTTGCTGTGATATTCACGGACCCAGAGCGGTGTTTTTGCAAACTCTCCCGCTACAATAATGTTATAGAAAGCTTTGGAAATATAGAAAATCGGTTGTTTGCCATAATGCTGATACAGCCGGTCATGCATGACCTGAATTTCTTTTAGCAGTTGTTCCTTGGTATAGGTATTGATGCAGTTGCTGTCATATTCGAGATCAATTACTGGAGGCAAGGCATTGGCTTTATTGGGTACGGTTTCAATAAAATTTTGCGCCTGAACTTCGCCATCCCTGCATAAACGATAAAAATGATAGGCCCCCACGGTGAAACCATGTTCACGGGCTTGCAGCCAGTAATCCTGAAATTTTCGATCTTTAAAATCACCACCTTCGGTAGCTTTCAGATAAACAAATCGATAGGTTTTGGGTGAAATCTGTTGCCATTGAATGTCGCCCTGATGATGGGATACGTCAAAACCTTTGACTGGATACTCCTGTGCCGAAGCAGGATTATGATGAAACACAAAAACATACAATACGATTGCAACACAGCTCAGCAACAGGCCGATGCAAGAAGCATACAGTTTGTGATGATGGTGCTTGGCAAATCGTTTATTAGACATAGATAATTTAGGCGTGATTTATCAAACACATGATAACGCGATCTGAACATTCAGACCACGTTGTTTGTAATAGCATCTGATTATATCGGGGTGTGACGTGGAATTTGCCAGAAAATGGCTGCGGTAATCAGATTAATGCAGCCGAGGAAAATCAGTGTGGTATGGAAAGCTGTCACGATCTGCTCGCTACCGAAATAGGCGGTAAACAGGTTGACCAAGGTTCCGGCCAAAGCCACGCCGATACTCATCGATACCATCATGATCATTGACAAAAAGCTGTTGCCACTACTGGCATCTTGCTGAGGTAAATCCTTCAGGGTCAGGGTATTCATGGAGACAAACTGCAAAGAATTTAGTATGCCGAAAACAAAGAAATGTAAGGCTCTTAACCAAGTTGGGGTATCCGCCGTAGTGAGGGCAAAACTGGCAATACATGCTCCGACCAATAATGTATTGACCAGTAATACCTGGCGATACCCAAAGCGTTGAATAATCTGGCGAATAATCGGCTTGGAGGCGAGAGAACCCAGTACGGTCGGAATCATCAACAGACCGGTAATAAATGGCTCAAAGCCAAAGGCAACCTGCAACATCAGCGGAATTAAAAAAGGTATCGCGTTGCCGCCTAAGCGGGCAAAGAAATTACCGATAATGCCTATAGCATAAATTTTATTGCTAAATAATGTACTGCGGAACAGCGCATTGTGATGTGTATGGGCATGAATGGCATAGATAATCGCTGCCAAGACACCCGCAAGTACCAGACCTATACTCCACCATAGCGATTGATGGGGGCTGGCAAAATTTTCAATGCCCAGTGAAAGTCCCACCATGGCAATCACCAGCAAGATAAAACCTGAAAAATCAAAAGATTTGACAGCAGGTTCAGTGACGTTCGGCATGGCCTTAAAGGTAATCAGAACCCCTAACAGCCCCATCGGAATATTAATTAAAAAAATCCAGTGCCATGTTGTCACTTCGACCATCCATCCGCCCAAGGTCGGACCAATCAAGGGACCCATCAGACCAGCTAAACTCATCAAGCTCATTGCAGATAAAAACTGTGTACGCGGAATGACCTTGAGCATCGCCAGCCGGCCTACAGGAAGTAACAATGCACCGCCAATGCCCTGAATGACCCGATAAAAGAGCAGCTGGTTTAAACTGCTGGACAGTCCGCAGCCCAGTGATGCCAAGGTAAAAATAATAATGGCCGTAAAGTAGGTATTACGCACACCAAAACGGTCGGCCAGCCATCCGCTTAAAGGAATACAGGCTGCTACCGAAAGCACATAGGCCACCACCACGCTATGCATTTGTAGCGGATCTTCAGCGAGATTGGCTGCCATGGCTGGAATTGCCGTATTGACAATGGTGGTATCCAAACCTTGCATAAAAAAACCGATCGATACCAACAACACTAACAGGCGGAATTCAGGTTGTAGGGCTTGATGCGAAGGAGTGGCGTTCATAACAATATTAAAGTGATTTTTTACAGAGTTTAAAGCAATCCGTTTAAAGTGGTGTAAGAAAAAGTTGTGCTATCCATTATGGGACAGCACTGTCTGGAGTTCGTTTTTTATGTCCTGGCTTGGACTTAAATGGCAAAGTGTTGTGGTGCATCCAGATTTTTAATGGCATTGAGAATCTGATCGGCATGATTGCAGATAATCAGTTTGGCCCGATGCTGCGGCGGTAAAAAGCCTTCACTGACCGCATGATCCAGCTGGCTCACTAGGGCATCATAAAAGCCATTCACATTATAGAGCATCATCGGTTTCTGGTGCTGATTTAACTGTCCCCAAGTGGCAATTTCCAGAATTTCTTCAAACGTGCCCAAACCACCGGGTAAAGCGACAAAAGCACTGGCACGCTCAGCCATCATGGCCTTGCGTTCATGCATGCTGTGTACAATGTGTAATTCGGTCAGCTGATGATGCGCAATTTCATAATCCAGCATAAATTCAGGAATCACCCCGACGGTTTCACCGCCACGTTGTCTGACGGCATCAGCCACTTGCCCCATAAGGCCTATACTTGCGCCACCATAGACCATGCCGAAACCTAGATCCGCCAGTGCCTGAGCCAAAGCTACGGCTTTTTCCTGATAAATTGGCTTATTGCCTGAACGTGAACCACAGTAGAGTGCAATTAAAGGTTGAGTTGTTTTGGGAGTAGGATTGTTATGTTTGGGAGTCATTTTTAATACACTGTTCATCATTATATTTTTACCATAGCATTTTATTTTTTCAGTCTCTAGCTTAACTGTTAAATATGACAGGTCGTGATCAGCCTTATACTGACTTTGCAAAGATTTGTTGAAATTGGGTGAGCTAAAAACAGCGCAATGAGGAAAAGAGGATGAATTTCTACTTCATCTTGCTATACTAAAAATCTGTTTTCCAACAAATGAATTAACATGGGTAGTGGTTGTCCTCGCTCTGAACACTTCAATGCTTCTGAAAAAAATATACAGCATGCTGTTCATCGCATATTCAGCGATTTTAATATGAACCTTCTAAAATCAGTCCCTCATCATCCTGCACAGGAGAATATCCAATGATCTTGGAATGGATGTCAGATCCATCAGCATGGATTGGACTGGCAACTTTAGTGGTTCTAGAAATTGTACTGGGTATCGACAACCTGGTTTTTATTGCCATTTTGGCGGAAAAATTGCCCCCAGAACAGCGTAATGCAGGCCGTATCGTCGGCTTGATTATGGCTTTGTGTATGCGGTTGATTTTACTTGCATCTATTGCCTGGGTGGTGACCTTGACCCAGCCACTGTTCCATGTTCTGGATCATCCTTTTTCCGGCCGTGACCTGATTCTGCTGTTTGGTGGCGTATTCCTGCTGTTTAAAGGCACCATGGAATTACATGAGCGTATAGAAGGTGCTCAACCGCAGAAAGAAGAAAACCCGGTGCATGCCGCATTCTGGATGGTGATCGTTCAGATTGTGGTACTGGATGCCGTATTCTCTCTGGATAGCGTGATTACCGCAGTCGGCATGGTCAAAGACCTGTCGGTGATGATGATTGCGGTGGTGATTGCAGTCGGAATCATGCTGTGGGCATCTAAACCTCTGATGACCTTTGTCAACAGACACCCGACTGTGGTGATACTGTGCCTCGGCTTCCTGATGATGATCGGCTTTTCACTGATTGTTGAAGGCTTCGGTTTCCATATTCCTAAAGGCTATTTATACGCGGCGATTGGTTTCTCTGTGGTGGTGGAATTTATCAACCAGACCATGCGCCGTAATCAGGAGCGCATGGTGACCACGACGGACCTGCGTTACCGTACTGCTTCTGCCGTTATGCGTATGCTCGGGGGTAAAAGTGAATCGCAAAACAATGAAGCTGAAGATGTGCTGGCGACCCGTGCCTTTGCCGATGAAGTCTTTAATGAAGAGAACGGGGTTTACCACAGTGTGCTGGTGCAAGGTGTGCTGGGGCTGTCGGAACGGCCGGTGAAATCGGTGATGACGCCGCGTCCGGAACTGGAATGGATTGATCTGGATGAAGATGAAGCCTCCATTAAAGAACAGTTATTCAGCATGACCCATTCACGTTTGATTGTGGCACATGGTGAACTGGACAATATTGCCGGTATAGTGCTGACCCATAAAGTCATGAACGACTATATCGAAACCGGAAAACTGAATTTTGAAGCGCATTTACGCGAGCCGGTGATTGTACATGAAAATGCCCAGGTGTTGATGGTAATGGAACAGTTGCGTCAGGCACCGCTGCAAATGGCGATTGTACTGAATGAATACGGTTCGATTGAAGGGCTTGCTACCCCGATTGATGTGCTTGAAGCGATTGCCGGTGAATTCCCTGATGAAGATGAATTTGAAACAGCTGCAGAAAGTCTGGAAGACGGGACTTTAATCCTGGAAGGTTCTACCGATATTCGTCATGTTTCCTTGTTGTTAAACCGTGATCTGGTAGATGAGTCTGAACAGTATTCAACCTTGTCCGGTTATATCCTGTTCCATCTGGGGCGTTTGCCGGAAAGTGGTGCCAAATTGCAGGCAGATAAACATATTTTTGAAGTGGTGACGATGAATGGCCATAAAATTGATAAGGTTCATATCATCCCGCTCAATCAAAATCAGACAGAAGATTAATTTCATCCTGCACAGATGATCTTTATCGAGATTGAATTAAAATAGCCCGCATTGTCGGGCTATTTGATTATGAGGGTCTGTTGACATTTCATAAATGGCTTGCGTTGTAGGCTAAAATTGATCAGACAAGGAATGAAATGCAAAGAATGGTGGTTCCATTTTTAAATTTCATAACGAAGTCTGGGATAATTTTAGCCACAACCCTTCGGGACTAGAGTATTTTTTGACGCTACGTCGTTGTGAACTACGCATTTAGAATGACTAAATTTTGTAGTTCACGCCTTGTATCCTCTAAAAAATACTCGTAGTCGCAAACATAGACGAAGTGTTAACAGACCCTAATCTAAGTTGGAAAAAATTGATGTCAGAAAGCAATTGTCCATGTGGACAGGGGAATTATGCCCATTGTTGCCAACCCTTACATTTGGGTCAGGCCAAAGCACACACTGCAGAGCAATTGATGCGTTCGCGTTATAGTGCCTTTGCCAAGCATGAAATTGACTATATTGTGAAAACTACCGTATTAGGCCAGCAACAGGCGCTGGATGTGGCTGCGATTCGTGACTGGAGCAAGGCCAATCATTGGCTCAAGCTGGAGGTGGTGCAGGCTCAGGAAAAACTGGACAAGCACCATGCCCAGGTTGAATTTAAGGCGCATTATCATGATGGTCAGCAAGCACAGGTTCATCATGAAATTTCCCATTTTGTAAAGCATGAAGGCGCATGGTATTTCCTTGATCCGACAACCACAATGAACATTACGATGAAACAGCCGTGTATTTGCGGTTCAGGGAAAAAATTTAAGCAATGTTGTGCACAATATCTGTAATTTTCCGCTAAATTTGCCTTAGAATAGCGCGCATCAATTACCCTCAGGGGAATCAGGGCAATGTTGCTATTGGTCATCTATATTATCGCAATTACGGCTGAAGCCATGACAGGGGCACTGTCGGCAGGTCGGCGCAGTATGGACTGGTTTGGGGTAACGCTGATTGCCTGCGTGACTGCACTGGGTGGTGGCTCGGTTCGCGATGTACTGCTTGGGCACTATCCGCTGACCTGGGTGAAGCATCCGGAATATCTGGTGTTGACCTGTTGTGCAGCCTTTGTCACCATTCTGATAGCCAAATGGATGCGCCATTTACGTTCCATCTTCCTGATTCTCGATGCCCTGGGTTTAATCGGTTTTACTATTATTGGCTGCCAAATTGCCTTGCAGATGGGGCATGGTTTTGTGGTTTCCGCGGTTGCCGGTGTGTTGACTGGAGTTTCCGGCGGTATTCTGCGCGATATTCTATGTAATGATGTACCCTTGGTATTCCGCCGTGAATTGTATGCCAGTATCTCCTTTGTCTCCGTGATTTGTTACTGGATTTGTCAGGATATCGGTTTCTCTCTGGAAATCACTGTTATTTCCACCTTAATCTTCGGTTTCTCTTTACGCTGCATCGCTATCTATTTTGGTCTGGAAATGCCGAAATTTATTTATAAAGATGACGACGACCAGTCCGCATCCTCCAAAGATGCTTCCTAGAATATTGCCTTAATATGAGGAATGACCGACGAAATGAGCGGTCATCATCTGCAAATTGGCGTATAAAAATTAATACAATTATAAATCCTGTTGGGAAAGCAGCATGCATTCTTTCACCAAATCAGAGCTCTTGTTATGGATTTAGTCTCACGTATACAACGTTTACCGATTGGTAAGTTTCACTATACCTTGCTATGGGTGATTGGTCTGGGCTGGATGTTTGATGCCATGGATACCGGATTGATTTCCTTTATTCTGGCCAAAATGGCGGAAGACTGGGCCATGACGCCGGATGATAAAAGCTGGGTGGTTTCCATTGGTTTTATTGGAATGGCCATTGGGGCAGTGTGTTCGGGAGCTCTTGCCGATCGCTGGGGGCGTAAAACGGTTTTTGCTTCAACCCTGGTGATTTATAGCCTGGCAACCGCGGCTTGTGCCTTTGCACCGAACCTGAGCTGGCTGCTGGTGTTCCGTTTTATTGTCGGGCTTGGACTGGGTGGTCAGCTACCGGTGGCTGTGACGCTGGTGAGTGAGTATATTCCTGCCCATGTCCGTGGCCGCTTTATTGTGCTGCTGGAAAGTTTCTGGGGTTTGGGCTGGTTGGTGGCAGCATTGGTTTCGCGGTTTGTGATTCCAGATTTTGGCTGGCATGCTGCTTTTCTGATTGGCGGGATTCCTGCACTGTATGCCATTGTGATCTGGAAAATGGTACCGGAATCCGTACCGTACTTAATTAACCGCGGTCGACATAAAGAAGCGCATGCTTTGGTAAAAAAAATTGAAGCGCAATGTGGCGTGGAAGTGATTGAAATTTTTGAAGTTAAACCGGTGGCCGAAAAGTATGACATTAGCTTCTCTCAACTCTGGTCTGGCATTTTTGCCCGCCGTACCCTGATGCTGTGGCTGATCTGGTTTGGTATTGTGTTTTCCTACTACGGTATTTTTACCTGGCTGCCAAGTTTGCTGGTCAAAGAAGGCTATACCATTGTGAAGTCTTTTGAGTACGTACTGGTGATGATTCTGGCCCAGTTGCCGGGTTATATTGCCGCGGCATGGCTGGTGGAAAAACTGGGACGTAAGGCAACATTGGCCGGTTTCATTGCCATGTGTGCGGTCTCTGCTTATTTCTTTGGTCAAGCGGACAATGTGACCCAGATTGTGCTGTGGGGCTGTTTGATGTCCTTCTTTAACCTGGGCGCTTGGGGCGTTTTATACACTTATACCCCAGAACAGTATCCAGCCAATATCCGTGCCTTCGGTTCGGGCTGGGCCGGAGCTATTGGCCGTATTGGTGGTATTTTCGCGCCATTTGCTGTCACCCATATAATGGTGCTCGACCATGGTTTCAGCTATGTCTTTATGATGTTTACCGCCGTTTTAATTGCCGTAGCACTGATTATCCTGCTGCTGGGTGAAGAAACCAAAGGTAAAACTTTAGAGTCGATTGGTTTATAAAATTGCTGATTTTTGGCTTGATTGGCCCTTATAAAATGGATATTTTTAGTCCATAAGACACAATTTGTCGCAGAGTGTGGGTTACTGCCCTTGTGTAGTCCGCAGCTGCGACATAGCATAACAACGTAGATACAAAAACGAATTATTTAGGATTTCACGCTTTTATGACCAGCCTTGTGCATCATGCGACAGAAAATCGTTCCGTAGCCGAATTTACTGAACAAGCTTACCTTAACTATGCCATGTACGTGATTATGGACCGTGCATTGCCGCATATCAGTGACGGTTTAAAACCGGTACAGCGCCGTATTGTCTATGCCATGAGTGAATTGGGCTTAAAGCATAGCGGTAAACCGAAAAAATCGGCTCGTACCGTGGGTGATGTGCTGGGTAAATACCATCCGCATGGTGACTCTGCCTGTTATGAAGCGATGGTACTGATGGCACAGCCATTCAGTTACCGTTATCCTTTTATTGAAGGTCAAGGTAACTGGGGTTCACCCGATGATCCGAAATCTTTTGCAGCAATGCGTTATACCGAAGCCAAACTTTCGCTTTATAGTGAAGTACTGTTGGCTGAATTGGGTCAAGGCACCTGTGATTGGCAGGACAACTTTGATGGTTCAATGAAAGAGCCGGTGAATTTGCCAGCGCGTGTACCGAACATCTTATTGAACGGAACCACAGGCATTGCTGTGGGGATGGCGACCGATATTCCACCGCATAACTTGCGTGAAGTGATTAAAGGCACCATCGCGCTGATCCGTAATCCAAATTTAAGCGATGAAAAAGTGGCGGAATATATTCCGGCACCCGATTTACCGACCAAAGCCGAAATTATCACTGCACCTGAAGAACTGCTCAAACTGCAAACCACAGGACGTGGCAGTTACCGTATGCGTGCGGTCTATAAAATAGAAAAAAATGAAATCGTGATTACCGACTTGCCGTATCAGGTGTCGGGTTCTAAAGTGATTACCCAGATTGCCGATCAGATGCAGGCGAAAAAATTGCCTTTGGTCAGTGACCTGCGTGACGAATCGGATCATCAAAATCCAACCCGTCTGGTGATTGTATTACGTTCTAACCGGATTGATGCCGAAGCAGTGATGAGTCACTTATTTGCAACGACTGATCTGGAATCCAGCTATCGCGTCAACATGAACATGATTGGTGCCGATGGCCGTCCACAAGTGAAATCGATTCGCCGCATTTTGCTGGAATGGATCGAGATTCGTAAGAATACGGTAACGCGCCGCCTGCAATACCATTTAAATAAAATTGAAAAACGTCTGCATATCCTTGCCGGCTTGATTATTGCCTACTTAAATATTGATGAAGTGATTCGCATTATTCGCGAAGAAGATCAGCCCAAACCGGTGCTGATGTCCCATTTCAATATTGATGAAATTCAGGCTGAAGCCATTTTAGAACTCAAGTTACGTCACTTGGCCAGACTTGAAGAAATGGAAATGCGCCGCGAACAGGAAGAACTGGAAGCGCGTGCGGCCATTATCCGCGAGCAGCTGGCCAATCCTGAATCTTTAAAAGCATTGATTATTAATGAACTGAAAGAAGATGCGAAAAAGTTTGGTGATGACCGCCGTTCGCCTATTGTACGCCGCGCCGAAGCATTGGCCATTAATGAACAGGACATGTTGCCAGCCGATCCTGTGACTGTGGTGTTGTCTGAGGCGGGCTGGATCCGTTCAGCTAAAGGCCATGAGGTCGATGCCGAAAATCTGAATTTCCGGGCCGGTGACCAATATTTAAGCCATGCTCAAGGTAAATCCAATCAACGGGTCTATATACTGGACGATACCGGTCGTAGTTATGCACTGGCTATTAACACTTTACCTTCGGCGCGTGGTTTGGGTGAACCTTTAAGTTCCAAACTTGCACCCGCCAGTGGGGTAGGTTTTATTCAAGTATTTATTGCCGAGGATGAAGCTGAAATTTTGGCCTTAAGTTCCAAAGGTTATGGCTTTAAAACCCAGGCGAAACAACTGGATACCAATGCCAAGGCAGGGAAGTCCTTTCTGACTGTGCCTGAAGATGGCAAAGCGATGCCACTGCAAGCAATAGAACAGGCGACTCATGTGGCCTTACTCAGTTCAGCAGGCCGTATGCTGGTTGTCGATTTGTCAGAATTACCAAGCTTGAACAAAGGTAAAGGTAATAAATTGATACAACTCGAGGCGAAAGATCAAATTGTATCTATGACAATGTTGAATTTAGATGAAATAATTCAAGTAGTTGCTGGACAGCAACAATTAAAATTAAAAGGTGATGATCTGCAAAAGTATATCGGTAAGCGAGGCACTAAAGGTCAACTCTTACCACGAGGATATCAAAAAGCAAATAGACTGTTCATTCAAAGATAAAACTAGCATCCCAGATATGAAATAGGCTATATATGGTGTAATTCGTGCAAATGGATGCTTTGTTGAACAATACAAAAGGAAAAAACCAGGTTCAGCAAAGAAAAAAATAGTTTAAAAACTAAGGATTAAGATTGGAGTGATAGGCATTATGGAAAAGATTTGGTTCGCTGAATACCAAAAGACAGGGATTCCAGAAACTGTAGAATTACCGGCTGAAAATACCTCATTGGTTGATGTGTTTGAACGTAATTTCCAGAAATTTGGCTCACGTGACGCCTTTATTTTTATGGATAAAGTTCTCTCTTTTAATGAGTTGGAAGAAGCAAGCCGTAAATTTGCAACATATTTACAAAGTTTAGGTTTGGCAAAGGGTACACGTGTGGCGGTGATGATGCCAAACGTGCTTCAATATCCTGTTGTCGCATTGGGGATTTTCCGCGCAGGTTTAGTGCTTGTAAACGTAAACCCGCTTTATACTTCTCGTGAACTTGAGCATCAGTTAAATGACTCCGGTTCTGAAGTGCTGGTCATTATTGAAAACTTTGCAACGGTTTACCAGGCAATTATTGGTAAAACCCCTGTGAAGCATGTGGTAGTGGCTTCTGTGGGTGATATGTTGGG
>JADHEF010001475.1_pt1 | contig 14223 bp, 12 predicted proteins | sample 8952391 | NCBI WGS metagenome assembly JADHEF01 (sample SAMN16124439, study PRJNA663245) | bioreactor sludge metagenome | isolation source: sludge (nitrite) | place: India:Bengaluru | collected 2019-02-28
AGAAGTTTCCCGCCGCAAAGAGGAGGGAGGCAAGGGCTGAACCGGCCAGCACCTCCTGCCAGCCCAGCTTCACCTCGATCAAAGCAATGTAGGTGGCGGCGAAGAGGATGGTCACAAATGAGAAGGAGACCAGAAAGGTGAGAGCGCGCAGCAGATCCAGATGTATGGGCAGCAACGCCTCAATCTGCCGGCCCACCGTAAGGACGAGGGCTGAGGAGAGGGATGTGGCCAGAAGCAGGAAGGCGACCAGGCCGATGAGAAGATAGGAGTAGAGGTATGATATGATCCAATCCAGAAAAGGAAGCCGCTCTTCCGGAAGCTGCCAGATGATGTGCAGAGCCCGCCTGGTATTGACGAAAAGCCCGCCAGCACCGAACAGCAAAAGCAGAAGGCTGGCCAGGGTGAAGCTGAAGGAGGCGGCCTGATTGGAGGCCAGCTTTAAGAGATCGCTGGCAGTGTCCGGCATCTGGCGGCCTACCAGGTCCGCAGAGAAGGCTGCTGTCTGACCATCGAGTACCCCGTATTGAAACAGAGAGTTAATTAATATTAAAGTTAATATAAATGATGGTACGAAGGAGAAGAGGCCGTAATAGGCTAAAGCCGCAGCCAAAAGTGAGGCGTCGTCCTTGATCCATTCTGTTATTGCTTCTTTGAGGAGGAGAAAAATCTGGCGGGATCTCACTGAAAAGCAACCTCGTATCTCATCTTCGTTTGTAAATTGCCAGCTCTTCCAGGCGAATCATCCACTGGTTAAAATGCCGACATTCTCTTCTCATTACCTCAATGCCAGTTCGCTTTGCTATTCGTGAACCATCTGTCGGCTTCTCATATGATTTGTATATGCTCAATAGGCGCTTGGAAGGTGCGGTCTCTTCACCATCATTTATCTCTTCGGGGGATTCAAACGAATCGCGAATAGCCGCTAATTTCGAGAGTTTTGATCCGCCATGATACGGGCTCAATACCTCATCCATCGCCCGTATATCACTGAACAAGAGTCCTTCGAACTCATGAAGCTGAATATATGGAATAAAATGGTCATTATTGATCTCGGCCTTGAATGCATCTTCCAGCGCCTCTACTCTCTTATAGGGATTTCTATGCCGTTTGGCATCCTCATATTCGGGAAAGTTTTCCGGCAATGCATAAAGGTCAAACATGGTTGTTAAATATGCATCTCTGTCCTCTGAAATCCATCGATTGATGTCTTCTTTGGCTTTGTCAAAATCTAATAAGCCACCTCTGCGGATTTTAAACTGCTTTCCATGTTTACTATACTTTGTTCCTTTGATGGGTCTTCGGGATACTTGGACAGAACGGGCGTTGACATATATGCCAAGCCGTACAAAAATCTCCTCAGTATAACCTTCAACTATAATATTGACTCGAATAATATTAGGCATCGCTATGGTCTTCCCCCGAGGACATTCTTCTCCCATAGCTCACCAAGGGCATATTCCTCTAACCAGGCATCCAGTCTCTCCGGATCGACTCTCTCAATTACTGTTTCGTATCTATTATCATGCTCGTTTCGCTTGACTATAAGGAGATCTTCAGCATCAAACTGGTTAACCAGTGAGACTGATTGGGTGGATATGATAAGCTGTGTTCTTTCTGCGGCGCTCCGCATAAGTGATCCCAGGATAACTATGGCATACGGATGCAAGCCTAATTCCGGTTCGTCAATCAGTATTGTTGATGGTAGTTCCGGTTGAAGCAAAAGAGTGGCCAGACAGATAAAGCGCAGTGTTCCATCCGATAGGTGATAGGCCTGAAAAGGATAATCTGATCCTTTTTCTCGCCACTCTAGCCGAATCATATTCTCATTTTCTGGATGTGGTCGCAAAAGGAAATCATCAAAGAAGGGTGTGACTAAGCGTATTATATCTCTGATTGCCTCATAATGCTGCTTTTTTGTTTGCTGAAGCAAGTAAAGGAAGGCTGCCAGGTTGCTTGCATCAGGTCTAAGATATAAATTATCACTTATATCTCTAGATTTCTTAACTGGCGCCGATTCGCTTGTATCATGGAAATGGTATACGTTCCAGCTTTTAAGATTGTCTAGAACATAAGATTCTACATTTCTCGGCGAATATATTGCAGCTCCTGACAATCTGCTTTCTCTATGTCCCGAACCAACCGTATAGCTATACGGTCGCGGGTATCCTTGGCTATGATAAAAAGTTGTTTCATCACCAAAAACCAATGTGTCATTTATTGCCGGCACCCAAGTACAGCTATAGGCATTAGGGCCAAAGACAAGTCTAATTTGAATTTCTTCCGTTGACTTTTGGCCATAATATAAGAATGATTCTGCTCCGCCCCCTTTCGCCACAAAAAGCTGAAAGCTGCCCCGCACAACATGATTTAACAGCTCAAATATAGCAATGAAGTTGCTTTTTCCTGATCCATTGGCGCCTATCAACACGTTCAAGGGGCGTAAATCCAGCTTAAGCTCACGAATGGACTTAAAACCGGATACTTCAATTCGGTCCAGCTTCATACAACAGCTCCAAATGGACGATGATTTGCGTTAAATTAAAATGAAAGAATCTAAAGAGGCTTACGATGCCCCTTTTAGATCCTCCCTCTGGGTGAGATCCTTGATCTCCTGCCGCAGGTCCTCCGGCAGGCCCTTGATCTCCACATCCAAAAAGCCGCGCACGATGACGCTGGTGGCCTCCTCTGAGGTCAGGCCCCGGGCCATGAGATACTCCAGCTCCTCCTCGGAGATGCGGCCCACCGCCGCCTCATGGGACATATCCAGGTCCCGGCTCTGGCCGTCCAGCTCCGGTATGGAGTAGATCCTGCCCTTCTCCCCCAGCAGCAGGCCCACGCACTCCAGATGGGCCCGGGCACCGGGCACCCGACCGGTCATGCGCCCCCGGGCGATGACATCTCCACCCACGGAGACCACCCGGGATATGGACTCGGCGCTGGTCTCGGGAGCATCCAAATAGACATTGCTGCCTATATCGATGTTTCCCATGGTGGAATAGATCACCGAGTTGAAGCTGGCCACGGCACCCTTGCCAGCCAGGGTGGCAGTGGGGAATGTCTGCAGGGTCTTGACCGGCCGGAGCATGATGTAGTTGTTGGACATCGAGGCTCCCTCGCCCAGAACTATGCCCGTCCTGGGCCTGACCTCCACCTCCTTGCCCCAGCTATGGATCATGGTGAAGCTTACTTTGGCATCCTTCTGGACGTAATACTCGGATATGCCCAGGTGCAGCCCCCTCTGAACATGGGTAGGAGTGGTGCAGCCGGTGATCATATGCAGCTCCGAGCCCTCCTCGGCGATGACAATATTGTGCACCCTCTGATTGAAGTCGCTTGAGCCCAGATACAGGCAGCTCTTGATGGGGAATACGGTCTTGCTGCCCTTCTTGGCCCGCACGAAGAATCCGGAAGGCTCCGCTTCCGCCACCTCCGCCGTATATTTGTCGGCATCAGGAGCCACCAGCTTCCAGTAATAGTCCTGCAGGAAATCGTACTTCTTCAGGGCGGAGGCGATGTCCATCATCTCCACTCCCTCATACATGGAGCTGGCCACCACCGCCGTCTGGTCCATCTGGACATAGGCTCCGGCAGTCTCATCGTCGAGCTTCACGCCCACATCTAGAGCCGCCTTTTTGACCTCGGTGGGCAGGTCCTCAGCGCTCTGCAGGGCCTCATACCCCCTGGACTCGGACTTGAAGCTCTCCAGATCCACATCGGTGCCATAGGCCGCCTTCTTGTCCCGTGCCTTCCTGGCCTTTTCCTCTATACCGGACATGCGCTGCATCCTGCACACCCCTCATATCCGCTTCTCTTGATCTGCTCCAGTATCTCGCCCGGATTGCCACTGCAGACTATGGAGCCTCCCAGCATGACATGGGCCCGATCCGCTTTCATGTAATCCAGAATATGGCCGAAGTGGGTGATGATCACCCCGGACTTGGTCCTGTAGCTAGGGCGCTGGTCCTTCTGGGTGAGAGTATTTATGGCCTCGCCGATGAGCTTGATGTTCTCCAGATCCACTCCCGAGTCCGGCTCGTCCAGCATCACAAAATCAGGCTGCTGGGCCAGTAGCTGCACCATCTCCGACCTCTTGACCTCGCCTCCGGAGAAGCCACGGTTGACGTCCCTCTCGGCAAATGCCTCAAAATCCATCTTCCGGAGGATGGCCGGAGCATCTGCATGGGGATTGATGATCTTGATCAGCTCCTTGAGCCGCAGCCCACGCAGAGCCGGAGGGCGCTGAAAGGCCATGCCTATGCCCAGGCGGGCCCTGCCATCCATGGACATGTGGGTGATATCCGTCCCCTTGAAGATGATCCTTCCCGCATCCACAGTATAGCGGGGTATTCCTGCTATTACATTAAGCAGGGTGGTCTTGCCCGTTCCATTGGGCCCAAAGAGGGCGTGGGTCTCGCCCCGGTTGATCCTTAAATTAAAGTGCTTCAATACCTGTTTACTGCCGATGCTCACCGACAGATCTTCAATCTCCAGCAGACGCCTCACCTCCAATCTGCGACGATGTCTGCCTCCAGAAGATATAATATTACCCCTCTCCGAAGCACAATGCTACCTGGCTGCCCCAAGAAAGGGATCAATCCGGCCCGTCCTTTAGCTTATCCAGAAGGTGGGAGAGTCCGGCATAGGCCAGAACAATCCTTCCCGCTACTGTATCCTTGCAGCCCAGAAACTCGCACAGCTGCATATGGAAAGCCCTTAGATCCTGCCACAGGATTCCCCTCTTCACCAAGTATTGGTGCCCCCAGGGCCCGGCTACAATGTATTTGTTGAGAGGATCGGAGCTGGAGACATAGTGCTCCAGCAATGCCTTTTCCGGATGTTCCAGCTGGTCGAAGCTCTTTTGCAGGGCAAGAGCCCTCTTCTCCAGGTCGCTCTTGCTGGCCAGGCGGGGTCGGAAGACCAGGCTCTCCAGAGCCTGCATCAGGGCCGCGTCCAGATTCAGACAGGCGAAGCGAATGAAATTGTCTCGGGCCCTGGCATCTCTGCTTCTGGCCGCAGACTGAGCATAGACCAGGACCTTGTCCATTCTGGCGGAAAAGTCGCCCTGGCGCAATGAGAGGAGAATTAGGCTCAGCTCTTTAAAAGCCTTGGACTCAGCGCCCTCGCCTCCTGCAGGGCCGTTCCCCTTTCTATCTCCATCCGATCCAACGATCACTGCTCTCAACTCCTTTTCCCAGATCAGAACATCAGCCGGGGCAGAATCCTCTGCCCGGCCAGAAGGCTGCTGGCGTCCTCTCTGCTGCGGATGACATCCACATTGCCGCGGCAGACCAGCACCTCCGCCGGACGGGGCTGGCCGTTGTACTGAGAGGCCATGGAAAAGCCATAGGCCCCCGAGTCCAAGAAGGCAAGGATGTCGCCCCTCTGGAGAAGCGGGAGCCTGCGCTCTTTGGCCAGGATATCCCCGGTCTCGCAGATGGGGCCCACCACGGTATAAGTCTCAGCTTCCGGCTCCTCGGCCCGGCTGGCCGCCAGCACGTGGTGGTAGGAGTCATAGAGCATGGGCCGGGCCAGGACGTTGAAGCCGGCATCCACAGCAGCGAAGTTGAGATGAGCCCTCTTGACCACATTGACTTTGGTGAGCATAATGGTGCTGTCGGCCACGATGCTCCGTCCCGGCTCCAGGATCAGCTGGGGAGATATGCCCAGGTCCCGGCAGCGGCTCTCGAAAATTGGAAGCACTGCCGCAGCCAGGTCGGCAGGGATTGGCGCCGGGCTATTCGGATGGTACTGGACGCCCAGGCCCCCGCCCAGGTCGATCCTCTCAATGCTGCCGCCCGCGCCAGTCACGGCCGCGACAATGTCCATCATCTTGGCCGCTGCCTCGGCGAAGGGTGCAGTGTCCAGGATCTGGGAGCCTATATGGCAGTGCAGGCCCACCGGCCTGACCCCATCCAGATCCATGGCCCTCTTATAGGTCTCTGTCACCTGCTCGGCGGGGATGCCGAACTTGGAGGAGCGCAACCCGGTGGCGATTTTGGGATGGGTCTGGGCAGAGACATCGGGATTGACCCGGAATAAGATCTCCGCCTCCCGGCCCAGCCGAGCGGCCGTGCCGGCCAGGAACTCCAGCTCCTCCCGGGAGTCGACGGACATGCGCACCCCGGCCAGGATGGCCATCTCATGGTCCATCTCGCTCTTGGAGTTGCCGTTGTAGAGTATCTTGTCCTGCGGTATGCCGGCCATGCGCACCAGGGAAAGCTCCCCCGCCGAGAAGATATCCGCCCCCATGCCCTCCTGGGCGGCGATGCGCAGCATTGAGAGGCTGCCGTTGGCCTTCACTGCAAAGTATTTTTCCGCATCAGGAAAGGCCCGGTTGTAGGCGCGGATGTTCTCCCGCAGGCGGGACTCCGAGGTGACATAAAGAGGCGTGCCGTGCTCCTCTGCCAGGGAAACGCAGTCCACATCCTCAATGAAGAGATGATTGTGGCGAAGCGTGAGATGGGATTTAGATCCGAACATAGTTTTAGCTGATCTCACCGGGATTACTAAATGGTTTCTGTGAAAAGTGAAAAGGAGAGCGTCTTGCTGGAAGAGAGATAAATTGTCAGGCGGCAGAAGCTATAGACGGGGCAGCATCAGTGCTGTATGACATTGGATTTGCTATTGCCTTTGGCTAAGCGGATGGAAAACGATTTGGGAAAGGCGATGTGGAAAAGCCGGGATAGAGCGGATATTTTCGCAAAAGAGGATCGCGATGAGATAATACTGTTTAATGCTGATCAGAGCAGCAGGCTCAATAATCGCTTTAAAATTCAATCGACGCCCATCTAATCAATGCTGTCGTTGATCTTCACCTTATAGCCGTGGGAGGCCAGGTCCTGATTATCATCCAGGACCTCGTAATCATTGATCTCAATTATTTGAGCCTTGGATCCATGAGCCCTCGGCCAGAAGCTTTCCTTCAAAGCCTTGCTCAGCAGAAGAGCGCCCACCGCTGTCAATGCAATTCCTGTTAGTATGGCCATTTCAAAGGGCTGTATGCAGGCCTGGAGATATATATGTATTGATCTTCTTGTGCTTGCATCTGATCGATGGAGGACTGGCACCTTTCCTGCGGCAGGCGAGACCGGATGGCAAAGGACAAGACTCCTGAGAGTCCAGAAGCAACAGCCGTTCGTGGGCCGGGGCAGCCTGCCCAGATCCCGACCCCCTACAGCCCCAGCCTGGCGAACTCCTTGGCCCAGTAGGTGATGATCAGATCCGCACCCGCCCTCTTGATGCAGGTGAGCGACTCCAGAAAGGCCGCCCTCTCATCCAGCCATCCCCTTTCCGCCGCGGCGGCGATCATGGCATACTCGCCCGAGACCTGATAGGCGGCGGTGGGCATGCCGAACATCTCCTTGACCGCCCGGAGGACATCCAGGTAAGGCAGCGCCGGCTTGACCATGACCATGTCCGCTCCCTCCTCTATGTCCAGCTGCACCTCCCAGAGGGCCTCGGCAAAGTTGGCCGGATTCATCTGGTAGCTCTTGCTGTCGCTCCAGTCATAACCGTATTCAACCGCATCCCGGAAGGGGACAAAATGTCTGCACCTGGCTCAACGTGGCTATCTGTCGTCTCAAAAGCAAAGGGCAGCTGCCTGCTCTACAGTTCATGCTAAAAGCAGTGGGAAAGACGAGCCAATCTTTTTATATTTGAGGGCAGAGAAGGGTTCGATCTTAACCTGCAAGGGCATAAAATGTCGCATCAAGAAATAACAAGAAATAATTGCCAAGAGAAGCCTAATGAGGGAATTGCAGGTGGGAAGGATTCTGATTTCATCTCAAAGGACCAGGTTAAGCCTCTTGTTTCCGTCATCGTAGTAAATTGGAACGGCTTAAAACATATTGATGAATGCCTCAAATCCCTCTTAGATCAAATATATTCTCCTATAGAAATTATTTTAGTTGATAACTGCTCAGAGGACGGATCTGTCGAATTTGTTAGACAGAATTTTTCATCTGTTAAGATAATAATGAATGGTGGTAATATGGGTTTTGCTGCAGCAATGAACCGCGGCATAATAAGCGCTTCTGGGGAATTGATTGCATCGCTCAATCAAAACACTGTTGCAGATAAGAATTGGCTGAGTAAACTGGTAGAAGTTATTTTAAGCTCAGAAGATATTGCCGGAGCATCAGGAAAAATCTATTATTTAGATAATAAAGACTTAATATATTGTACCTGGGTCAAGATCAATCCATTCACTGCCATCCCATATTCCTTTCATGGCCTTGAGGGCACTTCGAGCGTCGACTACCTTATTGGTTGTGCCATGGTAATCAGGAGAGATGCCATAGATAAGATTGGGCTTATTGATGAAGGATACTTCCTCTATTACGAAGACAGTGATTGGTGTGCCAGACTCATCCGGGCAGGCTATAAACTATTATATGTACCAGATGCAATTGCCTGGCATGCGGTTTCAGGTTCTTTAAGCAATTCATGTTTTAAATTTTCATATCTGATGCGCAATAGAATTAGATTTATCCTGAAAAATTTTGATATCAGATATATCCTTATATTCATAATTTTATTTCCAATAGAAATAGTGATTGATTTAAAAAATGACATTGCTCGAAAGGATTTAAGAGCACCAAGAATAAGATTCAATGCTATTTTATGGAACATACTAAATATAAGATCCACATATAAAGCACGCCGTAGAGACTTGTCCAGAATAGTTAATATTAAATCATATAACCGATCATTGCCTCTAAGGGCTCATAAAATCGGATTTTTTGAGAAGTGGACTTAAGCAGACCTATCTCCCTCATGAGCGAAGGGGGGAAGATCCTCTCTCCTGACTTAATAATTCACAATATCCGCAAGTTGAAAGCCATTATTCTTATATACTTCCTTATCGAGACCTAATGAAACGTGGATAATGCCAAGATTTTGATGATGATGAGGCTGCCAGAACCACCAATTACTGGCGGAGAGATATATTATATAAAATTGCGTGATCACTTGAAGAATCATTTTGCCAGTGTTGAGAATATCTCCTGGCAGATGAAGCCGTATAAGGGCCCGATCACTTATCTGATGGAATCCATTCTGATGAACTTCACTTTATTGAGACACATCAAAGGCATGGATTCAAAAACGATAATATTGGAGGATATGGACGACAGCCAGGATCTATTTATTTTTAATGCCATAACAAGATCTATCAGGAGGCTTTTGAGAAAGGAGATCTATATAGTGCCTGTGATTCAACTAAGGGAATCCGATCTGATCAAAAATAGGCTATTGAGAAGTCTCAAGCTATTGGAAGAGAGGATCTTCTTCAACTCGTCGGACGGCATTGTGGTCAATAGCCGGTTTACCTGCGAATCCGTAAAGGGCACACTCTGGAGAACGGTAGACATGGTAATTGCCTACCCAGGATTGAATGTCTCAGGCCTGGGCAAGAAGATCGAAGCTCGCAGCCCCGGCCAGGTTCTTCATCTTCTCTTCGTAGGCTATGTTACTTCCAGAAAAGGGGTGGATGTACTTATCCGAGCCACGGAGATCCTCATTAAAGAGAGGGGAATGGAGAATACTATCCTCCATATTGTAGGGAATACTGAAATCGATAAGAAGTACTTCCAGGAAATAAAAATTTTTTCACAGCATGCTGCCATTGATCAGCATATAATCTTTCATGGATGGGTGGATAACCGGGAGATTGAGGAGCTGTACCTCACAGCGGATATTTTCGTCTTTCCATCTCTCATGGAGGGCTTTGGCATGGTCCTGGCCGAAGCTGCATCTTACGGACTGCCAATTGTAACCACAGATGCGGGTGCCATACCCTATTTGATCAAAGATGGCGTCAATGGCATCCTAGTGCCTCCCGGAGATGCAAATAGCCTGGCTCTTGCCATAGAGCATCTCGCCGCATCCCCCGATCTGAGAGAGAAGTTCAGCCAGGCCAACCGCAAGCTTGCAGAGAAATTCCAATGGGAAAGGTCCCTTTCCAAAATCACAGCATTTCTGCAGAAGCTTGCCGATTAAGCCTAAAAGGACCTCTAGCGATCCAACTTCAAGACTATAGCGGAGTAAGAAAAACCATAATCTACAGGAACGGCACGATTTCAAGGCAGGGGCTGGTGGAAGGCTTTTAATGTGCTGAAGAGCTTCTGCTTGATGGGAGCACCTCAAGAAAAGATATTTTCCCCCTCGAGTCCTCCGTGGTCTGATCCTTAAATTTTTAAAAATATTTCTGAATTTATCGAATCCCATATTCCGATCTACACGATACCCTCACCTCATTTCAAGAATGCAAAAAAAAATGCTGAAGTCTTATTTTTCCTCATATCCGAGCTTTTGGGCCAGGTAAAAGGACATGCTCGCATCGTAAGCCTTCCCAAGAGCCTTCAAGGCCTCTCCTTTTCCCCGCCAGGCATCGCCGAAGATGGGATTGATCTCGATGGCCCGGTCATAGGCCTGCAAAGCCTCCTCGTTCCTATCCATCGCCCGCAAAACGTCGCCCTTGCCTATCCAGGCATCAGGAAAGTGCGCCGATATCGATGAGGGTATTGTTGCCCTTATTGCCTGCTCATATGCTTGAAGAGCTTCATCATAGCTGGCCAGCTTGAGGAGCGCTCTGCCCTTCTGAGACCAGGCTGCGCTGTTGTTGGAATCATTCTGGAGGATCTTATCGATGTTGTCGATGGAATTCTGGTAGGCTTGCAAAGCCTCTTCCTCTCTTCCGCTCTTGTTCAGGGCCTCGCCCTTGAGCAGCCAGTTTTCAGCCAGCTTTGCGGGCTGGCTGGCCGGCGTCAGGGCAATGGCTTGGTCGAAAGCCAGAAGTGATTCCTCGTACCTCTTCATCTTGGAGAGCAGGCCCGCCTTGACGCTCCAGGAATGTTCATCGCTGGGTTCAAGCCGGATGGACTCCTCAAAGGCAGCCAGAGAATCATTGTCTCTATTCAGGTCCGACAGAATAAAGCCTTTAATTCTCCATGCAGCTGCGTTTTGCGGATCCAGCTCAATCACTTTATCCAGCGCCGTAATCGCCTCATCCAGACGATTTGCGCTTTGCAGAACCTCTGACTTAGCCGACCAGTAAACCACAAGCTCCAGGGTATCATTGGACGGTATCAGCTCAATTGCCTGGCTTAGCGCCTGCAGGGACTCATTGAACATTCCCATCATCACCAGAATCTCGCTCTTTCGGCCCATGGCATCATAGTTGCTGGGATTGATCTCGATAACCTTATCCAGGGCCTGCAGGCTTTCATCCCACAGGCTGAGACTAGCAAGGGCCTCAGCTTTGATCCTCAAGGCGCTGGTGTTCTCCATATCTTCCTCCAGAATCTTGTCTGCGATGGCCAGAGCCGTCTCATGGGCAGACGAGGCCTCATCTTCTCTTCCCAGATTGCTCAAGATCTTTCCTTTTCTGTGCCAGGCCAGGGCATTCTGGGGATCATCCTTAAGAGTCTCTTCCGTGAGCTCCAGTGCCTTTTCGTAGGCCCTCATGCTCTCGTCATCTCTGCCGATGGTTCCGAGGTCCAGGGCTTTGCCGATCCAGAGGGTTGCGTTTTCCGGATCAAGCTGCAGGGCCTGATCATAAGCCTGAGCCGATTCTTCGAAGGAGCCCTGATACCTCAGCTCGATGGCTTTCTTCATCCAATATTCTGTGGTATTTTCCTGTATCGGAGGCGTCCAATATTCCATGTACCCCCGTTCAATGCCCGAGATCAAATCCTTCAGAGTTAGATTTCCGGCTGCATCATCCAGGTCGATCTTGCTGCCGAGATAGAGATCTGTCTGGTTGCTCTCGCCTTGGCCGAAGTGAATGCGAATTCTCTGGCCGGGCGGCATGGAGAAGTTCGGGAGGGCAATCGATTTATTCTCATCTCCATCGACCGCCAATATCAGATTATTGAATTCCTGAGACAGGCTTCCGTCATTGGCCAGCTCGATGAAATCATCATCTCCAAGAGATGTGACATTGACAACCACAGGCGGGGCTTGAGGGGTATGCGGCTCGATGCCATAGCCTAAGCTTTGGGCTTTAGCGTAGGCTTCATCCGCCTCCACCTGGCGGCCCAACGCCTGCAGCGCATCGCCTCTGGCCTGCCAGGTCCTGGGATCATTGGGATTGATCTTTAATGCTCGGTCAAAGGCCTCAATTGCCTCATTATTCCTTCCCAGCTTGCTGGCAAGGATGACGCCTTTCATCTTCCAGGCCATCTCATAATCGGGATGGAATGCATTCGCATTATCAAAAGCCACCGCTGCTTGGTCATAGATGCCCATATTATAGAGCAATAGTCCCTTGGCGGACCACATAGTTGCATTCTGCGGGTCGGCTTCGAGCATTTCATCAGTGATATCCAGGGCGCTCTGATAGGCTGCAGTCGCTTCCTCTGTCCGATTCAGTCGCAAGAGAGCATTGGCTTTATTGATCCACGCAATTTCGTTGTTGGGATCTAGCCCAATTGATCTATCATAAGCCAGAAGAGCCTGTTCATACGATCCATTTTCACTCAGAATAAGTCCTTCCTTAATCCAGCTCTCTGAGGTCTTCTCCTGTGCCAGAGCACAGGTAGAGAGCGCTAGCACTGCCAGCAGGACTAGGGAGGTTGCCCAAAGCCCGCGTTTCTCTTGTCCTTTCCCCACTCGTTTGTTGTTCAAATCGATCACCGCTTTTTAATTATATAAAAATTAGTGCAGAGAGTTACGCTTTGTACCCCAGCTTCTCGGCCACCTCAAAGGCCATGTCCGCCTCAATGCGCTTGCCCGTAGCCTTAAAAGCCAGTCCCTTGCCGTGCCAGGCATCATAATCAAGCGGGTATAGCTCGATTGCCTGCCGAAAGGCCTCCAGAGCTGCATCATTTTTGTCCATCTTAAGGTAGACCTCGCCCTTGCCGAACCAGGCCTGCTGAGGAACGCCCATTGATTCCGGGGAGAACTTTGCAGCGCTATCGTAGGCCTCGATGGCCTCCTCGTACCTGCCCATTCTATAGAGAAGCCGGCCCTTATCCAGCCATGCGATGTAGCTCTCTGGATTCTCTTGCAGCTCCCGGTCCTCTATCTCCAGCACCATTGAATAGGCAGCCATAGCCTCCTCGCGCCTGCCGGTCTCGTTCAGGATGTCGCCCTTGCCCATCCAGGCTCGGGCTTCTTCCATGAACTGGGATTGCAGCTCCAGGACCATATCGTAGGCCTGCAGCGATTGATTGTATTTGCGCTCTTCTTTGAGGAGAGCAGCCATCCGCCACCAGGCAATTGCATTCTGGGGCTCTAGCTCAGTTATCCTCTTATAGGCCTGCAGCGCCTCCTCCCGCCTGCCGGCATCCTCCAGAGACATGGCCTTAATCTCCCAGACGAAAGCCTGTTCTTCGACCTCGCTGGCAGGTATGGACTGCAGGGCTTGGTCGAAGGCCTCTACGGATTCGTTGTGCCTCCCCTGCCTTTCCAGGAGATGACCAGCGGCCAGCCATGCATCGGCTTTCTTGGACCCGTTCAGTTCAGCGGACTTCCTGTATGCAGAGATGGCCTCATCTTCACGGTACAAGCTGACCAGGACCTCGGCCATCTTGAACCAGGTATCTGAATCCTGCAGGTTTTCGGAGAGCGTCCGATTGTAGATCTCCAACGCCTTCTCGCGGGCCGCTGCGGCCTCGGGCTGTCTTTGCAGAGCATCCAAGGCCACGCCTTTGCTCCATAAGGCGTCTGCATCCTGCGGATTCTTCTGCAGGTCTTCATCGGTGAGGTAGAGGGCTTTTCCATATGCTGCCTGGGACTCATTGACTTTGCTCAGAAGCTCAAGAACCAGGGCCTTGCTCAGCCAGATACTGGAATTCTCCGGTTCAAGCTGCAGGGCTTTATCAAGAGCTTGGTCGGCCTCATCTAGGGAGCGGTTGTCCAGTAACTCACCACTCTTTTCAAACCAGTATTCTGCTGTTTCTTCCTGTGCTATCGCACAGGTGCAAAGAACAGCCACCGATATAAAACAAAACAAGAGCTTTAATCTCAGATGCTCAGGCAATTGACGATTGAAACGCCCTGCATCCGCTAGTCTGCATTTGCTTTTCATCGACCCACTCTCCTAATGCATGCTTCAATTATAAGGAAGACTATCCACCATAAGGCCAGCATCTCCCATGGTCTTTCCAAACGCACTGCCATGACATCATGGCATCGGTTATTTTACGTCAATCAACGATTATAAAACTTGCGGCTATTCAGACGAGGAAAGCAGCGAGAAGCTTCTGCCGATATAAGGAT